>Ga0074199_1000033_pt1 | contig 331785 bp, 298 predicted proteins | sample EPASupsiteSAE347_FD_64528 | JGI IMG/M metagenome (GOLD analysis project Ga0074199, IMG submission 64528) | Bioremediated contaminated groundwater from EPA Superfund site, New Mexico - Sample SAE3-47 | ecosystem: Environmental > Aquatic > Deep subsurface > Groundwater > Contaminated ...
GGCGGAGCAGCCCCATGAGGCTATTATTGAGCTCGGCCGCCGTACGAAAGTGAAGAGTGTCACCGTTTATGGCGGTGTGAACAAGAATCCCCAGATCGCAAAGCTGCGCAGCGGCGCCGAAATTGTGGTGGCCTGCCCGGGACGTCTACTTGATCTTGTCAACCACGGAGAAATTGATATCTCTCAGGTTGAAATCCTCGTCCTTGACGAGGCGGACCGCATGTTCGACATGGGTTTTCTGCCGGACATCAAAAGGATCATCAAGTGCCTGCCGGTCAAGCGTCAGACCCTCCTTTTTTCCGCCACCATGCCCGCCGACATCCGCGGGCTGGTGCAGGAAGTCATGAGCAATCCGGTGAATATCCAGGTCGGCGACAGCAATCCCGTCTCTACGGTTTCTCATGCCATCTATCCTGTCGAACAGCACCTCAAAACGGCCCTGCTGATGAAGCTTCTGGAAGGTACGGACACGGAATCGGTACTTGTTTTCACACGTACCAAGCATCGGGCGACCCGCTTGGCGACCCAGATCGCCCAGGCCGGTTTTGTCGCGGCTTCCCTCCAGGGCGACCTGCCGCAGACCAAGCGTCAGGCGGTACTCAGCGGTTATCGCAACGGCAAGTACCAGGTGCTGGTGGCTACCGATATCGCCGCCCGGGGAATCGACGTTTCCAGTATTTCCCATGTGATCAATTATGATATGCCCGACACCGTCGATGCCTACACACACCGTATCGGCCGCACCGGCCGGGCCGCAAAAACCGGGGATGCCTTTACTTTTATGACCCGTGAAGAACGGGGATTCATCTGGGGCATCGAGAAGGCCCTTGGAGAAACGGTAGAAAAGAGGACGCTACAGGACTTCAATTACGGCGTTCCGGCGCCGGCAGGTAATGACGGTGGTCATGACCGTCCGCGCCAGCAACATCTGCCGGCAAGGAGAAAAACCTTTATGACCGTCCAGGGGAAAGCCGTTTTGCACCAGCCGGCGGCTTCCGCAGCGTCAGCTAAATCACCCTTTCCCACTCGTGACCGCCAAAGTCGCTTTGGCCGGTAGGATTGACGTATTCGCAAAAAACTTCAAGACACCCTCCCCTTCAAGGGGAGGGCCGGGGTGGGGATGGGTTTTATGTAGTTATTACGTGCCCTTAACCCCATCCCCCTCCTAACCTCCCCCTTGAAGGGGGAGGAAATAGATTACTTCTTGCATGTTCATCAAGATTGGCAAACTCGCCAAAAGTTTTGAAAACTAACTTTCTTCATCTATACAAACATCCTCAAAAGAATTCCACCCACCGGGTCGAGCTACTCAATTGACAGCTCCATTATTTCCAGCTATAAGCTTCGCAGACTTACTAATTTAAATTGGGGTAAAAAACGATGACGGATAAACTGATAACGGCCAGGGAAGCGGCCTCCTGGGTAAAAGACGGGATGCATCTCGGGGTGGGGGCGGGCATGACGATGAACCCCATGGCGGTGGTCCGGGAAGTCATCCGTCTGGGAGTGAATGGTCTGACGCTGACCCCGGTGCTCACGGGGGGATATGTGGCGGATCTTCTCATCGGCGCCGGCTGTGTCGAGACGGTCCAGTTTCCCCAGATCGTCCTCGATGAATTCGGCCTGGCCCCCAATTTCCGCCGGAAGTGCGAACGGGGCGAGCTCAATCTCCTGGAGACGATCTGACCGGCCCTGCTCTTGGGACTCCAGGCTGGGGTCCATAACCTGCCGTTCATTCCCGTCCTTGGTTTCATCCATTCCGACCTCATGAAGGTGCGCCGGGACCTCAAAACAGTCCGTGATCCCTATTCCGGCAACGAGTACGTCGTCGTTTTGCCCATCATACCCGATGTAGCAATTATTCATGCCGCAAAAGGCAGCCGCAGCGGAGAGATCGTAACCGACGCGACCCGGAATGACCGGCTCCTCGCCATGGCGGCCAAGAAAACGATTGCCGTCGTGGAGGAGCTTGTGGAACCGGGAGCAGTTTTGCCCGGCCGTCAGGAGGTTTTTGTAGCTGCCGTGCATGTCGATGCGGTGGTTTTGGCCCCGGGCGGGGCTCATCCGACGGCCTGCCCGGGAACTTACGAAACCGACGCCGCCCATATCCGTGAATATGTAGTGGCGTCGAAGGACGAACAGGGATTCAGAGCCTATCTGGAAAAATACATCTTTGGCCCCGCAGACCATAAACGGTATCTGAAAATTGCAAATTTCCGCGGGGGAAAACAGTCATGACGAATACGACCATATCAAACCAGCCGGCTCAAACACCGGAAGTAATGATCGGCGCTATTGCCGGCCTGTTGCGGGACGGCGAGTGGGTCGCAACGGGAACCCTGTCGCCAATCCCGGCGGCAGCCGCACTGCTGGCGAAAATGACCCATGCTCCTCGCCTGACCACCCTGATTTACGGCGACCCCGATTTCCGTCTCTCCGAGGGCTTTCACGAACTATTCGCCCTGGCGCAAAAGGGTAAAATCGATGTGTTTTTCCTCTCCGGCGTCCAGATCGACAAGGGTGGTGCGATCAATCTCTCCATACTGGGAGATTATGAACGGCCGACCGTCCGTCTGCCCGGCGGCGCCGGGTCTTCCATGCTTTCTGCCATGGTCAGGCGGGTGATCATTTTCACAACCAGTCACAACCGGCGGCTCTTTGTTCCCAAGGTGGACTTTATCAACGCCACGGCCGCCGATGACGCCCCCTGGCGGCGGGGCGGCCTCAGCCATGTGGTCACGCCGCTCTGCATGATGGCCTTCGATGGCACAAAGAAGGAAATTATCCTGGAATCACTTTTCCCAGGCGTATCTCTGGAGGAAGTTGTCAGCAATACCGGTTTCGATCTGGACATCGGAGAGCGGCGCATCCCGGTCGTGAACCCCCTGACGGATGAGGCATTGGCAACGCTGCGGGGACCGGTACAGGAGCGGATGCGCCTTATCTATCCTCAATTTGCCGCCTCGGTGTGGAGATCATGATCCTGTTTCTGCTCTCTTTCTTTATTCTTTACGGCGGCATTCACCTGTTTTTCTACGTCCGCCTGAAAGCGGCTTTCCAACTGACGCCATGGGTACAAGCCGTCGTTGTAGTATCCCTGCTGTTCCTCTTAATCAGCCCCATCCTCGTTCGTCTTTCCGAACGGGAGGGCTTTGAGGGGGCCGCCTGTTTTCTCTCCTATCTCGGTTATTCCTGGATGGGGGTGGTTTTTTTATTCTTTGTCGTTTCCCTATGCCTGGATTTCTATCGTTTTGCCGTTTGGATGAACAGTGAGCTCGGCGGTTTTGAGCTGAACCATCTTTACCCTTCCGCCCTGGTCCTGTTCCTGACGCCCCTCATCATCTCAATCGGCCTTAACATTTACGGTTATTTTGAGGCGCTGGACATCCGGACGGAGCACCTGGTCATCAAGACGGCAAAAATACCAAAAAATATCGAGAAGTTGAGGCTCGTGCAGATTTCCGACATCCATGTGGGAATGATTGTCCGGGGGGGACGTCTGGAAAGGATGATGTCGGCGGTAAAGAAGACGGAGCCGGATATTCTGGTATCCACGGGGGATCTTGTTGACGGCCAGATAGACAATATCTATGGATCGCTGCAAATGATTGACGGTGTCCGGGCGAAATACGGAAAATATGCCGTTACGGGAAACCACGAATTCTATGCCGGCCTTGACCAGGCCCTTGATTTTACCCGCCGGGCCGGATTTACGGTATTGAGGGGCGAAGGGATCAATATTGGCGGGATGATTAACATTGCCGGCGTGGATGATCCGGCGGGGAAACGGATGGGACAGCACCGGGGGATTCCGGAAACGAAGATCCTTGCCGATCTTCCCAAGAATGCCTATACGGTTTTGCTGAAGCACCAGCCGCTTATTGACCAGGAGGCGCTGGGGGCCTTCGATCTCCAGCTCTCCGGTCATACCCACAAAGGACAGATATTCCCGTTCAACATGGCGACGGGTCTGGCTTTTCCCCAACAAAGCGGTTCTTTCAACTTACCGGAAGGGTCGCGTCTTTACGTGAGCCGGGGGCTAGGTACCTGGGGTCCGCCGGTGCGATTCCTCTCGCCGCCGGAAATCACCATCATCGACCTCGTTCCGGAATGAAACATACCTGGTAATAGATCACAGGGATGCGGCAACTCTTGAATTTCTTCGTATCCCACCGTCGAACAGGCTTGAAAAGCTTGCCGGTGTCCGGAGCGACTACTGGAGCATCCGCATAAACGATCAGTGGAGGATTTGTTTCCTGTGGCAGGACGGTAATGCTTATAATGTTGAAATTGTTGATTATCATTGAAGGAGAAGAGGAATGAATAGAGATATGGCGCCGGTGCATCCGGGGGGATACTCTTGGAAGATTTTTTGAACCCCATGAGAATATCGCAATACCGGCTTGCCAAGTCGATCGGGGTTTCACAGCGGCGCGTCGGTGAAATAGTCGCCGGGAAGAGGTCTATTACAGCGGATACAGCGCTGCGACTTGCCAAGTTTTTTGGGACGGATGCGCAAAGCTGGATGAATCTGCAAACCCATTACGATCTTGCGATAGCCCAGGAAACACTTGCGGAGAGGCTGGAAAAAGAGGTCGTGACGTATCAAGGCTTGAACTCTTCACATTAAACAACAGCCTTCCGCCGGGAATGGGACTTGTCATTTGAAGAGGGTGTAAGTGCATGAAAGCAAATGGCAAAAAATCGAGCTTTGCCGTTTAATGCTTCCTTCCCTTGAAGACGGCGGCCATGCATTCGATGGCCCGGCCGAGTTCTGGAAATACGGGGACGCCGAGGTCACGGGCCTCATTGCATATTTGGAAGGCATCGTCCCTCCTCCCAAGGAGCCAGATGAAGGCGGGCTTGCCGGCGTCCTTGACCTGTTGTGCCAAATCCTTAATATCGAAGCGGATACGGAAATTGCCTACAAAGGCGTGGAGAAGGACGGCGTCTACCTGGGAATCCGCAAATACCGCCTTCAAAGCCTGTGCGAAGACATCGACATCCCCGCCGGCAAGACGTTCCATGGCGGGCCAGAGATCTACGGGATTGCTGACGGGCATCCATTCGGGGAACAGTTTGGCAAGCGATTCTTTTGTTTCATCTGAAAGATCGGCTACTTCCAGCCCTTTTGCTGCCAGAAAATCCGCCGAAACGATACCGGCGCCGCCGCTGAAGGTCAGGATGGCCACCCGGCCGGGCCTGGTCTCTTGCCGGGTTGGAACCATGCTCAGGGTCCGGCAGAGGTCCATCATCTGCTTGAAGTCGCTCGCCTCGATAACCCCGGCCTGGGCAAAGGCCCCCTGGATAATCTGTTCGTTGCCGGCCAGGCTGGCCGTATGGCTCATGGCGGCCTGGGCCCCCTTCGCGCTCTTGCCCCCTTTCAGAACTACAATCGGTTTCGGGGAATTCCGGCAGATATCGATAAAACGACGGCCGTTGAGGAGGGATTCCAGGTATAGACCGATGACGGCGGTATCCTTGTCGGCGATGAGCCAGGGGAGGAGGTCGCACTCGTCGACATCCATCTTGTTTCCCACCGAACAAACCTTGCTGATGCCCATGATGCCGTGGGTCATAATATCGATGAGAAAGCCGGCCGACAACATGCCGCTCTGAACGACCAGGGAAACGCTGCCCGGCGTCAGGCCGGCCTGAAAGGCCCGGGCATCCATAAAGGAAAAGACATGACCGTTTACGGCATCAACCAGGCCCATGCAGTTAGGTCCCCAGAGCCTGATCCCCGTCGACCTGGACAGATCGATCAGAGAGGACTGAAGACTCCTGCCGTCGGCGCCTGTTTCGGCGAAGCCGCCCGATTCGATAATCACTCCCGGGACGCCCTTGTCAGCGCACTGGGCGACGGCGTCGGGAACCTGGTGGGCGGGGACGAAGACGATGGCCAGATCAACCGGTCCGGTGATGACGCTGACGGAGGGATAACAGGGAAGCCCCTCGATCTCGTTGTAGCGGGGGTTAATGGGATAGATTCCTCCCCGGTAGCCGGTTATGAGGTTTTTCAGAATGGCGTTTCCCCCCTTGAAGGGGTTGGTGGTTGCGCCGATGACGGCAATACTTTTCGGTTTAAAAAAATAGTCCATTAGTCCCTTATTCCTTCATTAGGATGATGACATCCAGGTATTGCTTTCCCCATTTTTTGGCATCTTTTTCGCTGGTGAAAAAGAGATCGATATGTTCTCCTTTGATGGCGCTGCCGATGTCATGCACCTCCCCCCATCCGTAACCGGGGACGTACATTTTCGTGCCGTAGGGATAGCGGGTGATGTCGGCGGCGATGGTTCCTTTCTTGGCTTTGCTGCCGTCGGAGGTGACGCCGACCTCCTTACGCTTGCCTTCATTGGGCCCATAGGCATAAACGGGGGGTAGAAAGAAGAGTCCCCATTTGCGCTTCCATCCCGTCGATTTCTTTCCCGCATCATATCCGGTAACCAGCATCTTCCGGACGATTCTTTTTTCTTTGGTCTTATATTGCCCTTTGCCGCATCCATGGGCGAGAAGGCAGACGCAGACTACGGCTATGGCAATACATAAATAACGTCCTTTCTGCATATACAGAGATACCATGGAAAAGAGGTACCACAAGCCCGGTTATTGTTTCAACTGCTTATTCCGGTTCTAAATCAATGATGAAATCAAGGCGGCTAGGAAGCGGCGACGCAGGCGTATATGGAAATACGTCGAGGAGCCGATGACGATGCCAACGAAGATAGCGCTTTGATTTAGAACCGGAATTAATCGATCGCCTTGACGTCAATGACATAATACAGTGTATCTCCGAAACAAGTCGTCGGCACGCCCTTATGCTGTTCATAAACGACGGAAATCCGCTTCCCGGCCAATTTGTTGATCCGGGCGGCTACGTTGTCATCCCTGATGCTGAAAAAGAATTTTTCCGGAATGGCCCCAGGCATGGTCACCATCGCCATTTCGCCTTCCCAGGTCTTGCAGATCCAGCCGCTCTTGGAAAGCTTCTGTACATAACCGGTCCGTTCGCCTTTGGAGAAGTTCCAGGTCAACGTGATCCAGGTATAGAGAATAAAACCGGCGATTGGCACAAGCAGGATAACCGCGATCCATAACTTGACACGTGCTTTGTTGATATGCTTCCCCGATTCATCGGCCATGACCATACCTCCTTTTTGAGTCATTAGTGATTATCATAGGATAAGAAAGATGTTGCGTCAACGGTAAAAAATGATTATTGCGGCTGCGAAATCAGGTTTGATATTTCCCGGCGGTTGTTATAGTCCATGACAATAATCAAGAGAGAAGAGAGAGGTCAACCATGGAAGGCAAAAAAGTAAAGGACAGTTCGGTGGTCATGGCCCAGCAGATGAATCCCCAGGACGCCAATCCCGCCGGCAATGTTCACGGCGGGGTCATAATGAAGCTCATAGATACGGCGGCAGGCGTTGCGGCCATCAGGCACGCCCGGTCCAATGCCGTCACGGCCTCCGTGGATCGTCTGGATTTCTATCATCCGGTTTTCGTCGGTGACTTTGTTACCCTCCGGGCCAGCGTGAATTTTGTCGGGAGATCATCCATGGAGGTGGGCGTCCGTGTGGAATCGGAAAATCTCCGCACCGGGGAGCGTCTCCATACCTCGACGGCCTATCTGACCTATGTGTCCCTCGACGCTGACGGCAAGCCGCTGCCATTGCCTCCGTTGATACTGGAGACGGATACGCAGAGGCGGCGCCACAGCGAGGCAAAAACCAGACGGGAAATGCGCCTTGCCGAAAAGACGCATGAAAAGGCATGTCAGCGGGATCAGGACATTTCTTGAAGATGAGATCCACCCTTATTTATTTCGGCGAGAAGTCCGGTGGGTGGGCACGGCGTTCCAGGGATTGTCCGGCCAGGGATGCTTCGGGTAGCGCCCCCGCAATTCCTTCTTTACCTGGGGGTAGCCGCTTTCCCAGAATCCCTTCAGGTCACGGGTGATCTGGACGGGACGTCCGGAAGGCGAGAGGAGATGAATAAGGACGGCCACCCGACCGCATGCTATGGTCGGGGTCGCGGCGAGACCGAACAGCTCCTGGAGTTTGACGGCCAGGATGGGCAGCCCCCCGGCGGCGTAGTCGAGAACTATATTGCGGCCGCTGGGAACGGTAAGACTCGCGGGAGCGCGCTCGTCAAGGATCTTACGCTGTTCCCGGGAAAGGAGGGCCTTCAGGGGCGGAAGGAGATTCATACCGGCAAGCTGCTCACCGGTGCGGATGCCGGTTAGCCGGTGCGTAAGCCATCCTTCCGGTGATGACAGGAGGGCCTCCTCCGACAAATCCGGCCAGTGTTCCTTAGGAAAGGCGCCGCGCAGGAGGGCGACCCGGCCTTGAAACTGCCTCTCTTCCCTTCCAAAGGTAAGAACAGCGGCCCCGGAACGGATTGCCTGGCAAAGGATCGGTATCGTATCTTCATCGGGGGCCGGGTAAGGTTTTGTAGAAAGGGTCAGCGCCCCCAGCCGTTCCGCAAGGACCGACTGAATCCTTCCTTCCTGTCTGTCCCATTCCACCTGCCGCCGGGTTGCGATATGGGCGCCCACCTCCCGCCTGATGATCTCTTCGGTGACCGGTTCGGCCATATGGATCGTCCCATCCGCTTTTTCTCCCCCGTCGAGGTGGACAGCGACGAGATAGGGGCTTGTGATCAGGACGCTTCCCCGGGGCAACCGCACCCCTCTTCCCTTAGACAACAGGTAGCGGCCGCCCCCTTCAGCGTCGCGCCTTTTAGCGATCCGGTCCGGGTAGGCGTGAATGAGGAGGGAGGATACCGCCTTGAGACCATTGAGAAATTCCATTTCAGTCCTCCTATGGTCATTCCGGCGCGTCACCCCGGTTAAGGCCGGCGCGTAATCATGTATTTTTAATTCATCGATGGATATCCCCGCGTCAATGTAAGGGTTGGACTGCCTGTGAAGCCCGGAATGACAAATAAGGGCTTTTTTCAAAGGTCTTGCCCGGTATTCACTTTTTGGGGCCGCTCCAGCCGCCAGGCTCCCGAGCTGCTCAGCTGCCCGCTCCACGGCCCGCAAAGCCCATGGGTCCGTTCCCGCTGGGGCTCGCTTTTTCTCCCGCCAGTGTTGGAGCATCTCAAGGCGCTCACTGATGTCTGTTTCCCCCGGCCGGCCTCCGTCAGCGAGGTGATTCCGGCGGATGATATCCCGTTCGGAAAGGAGGGCGGCAAGATCAGCTCCCAACTGAAGGCGCCCTGATTCGGCAGCCTGCAGCAGCAATCTTCCCAGACGGGGGTGGAGGGGCAGGCGGGCCATGGCGAGGCCGACAGGCGTCACCGCCCCGGATTTATCCAGGGCGTCCAGATCTATAAGGAGCTGCCGGGCGCCTTCCCATGCCGCTTTGGGCGGCGGATCAAGCCAGGCCATGGCCAGCGGGTCGGTTACTCCCCAGGACGCCAATTCCAGGACCAGGGAGGAAAGATCAGAGGTGAGGATCTCTGGAGGAGTAAAGGGGATCATGGACTCATAGACATGGCGGCTGTACAGGCGATAGCAGATCCCCGGCCCGAGGCGGCCTGCCCGGCCCTTGCGCTGTGTTGCCGACGCCCGGGAGGTCGTAACCGTCACGAGCCGATTCATGCCTGTGGCGGGATCATGCTGGAGCCTCCGGACCTGGCCGCAGTCGATTACGACCCGGACACCCTCAATGGTGAGGCTTGTTTCGGCGATATTAGTCGCCAGGACAATTTTCCTTTGCACGGCTGGCAGGATTGCCCGCTCCTGCTCCGGGAAAGGCAGATCTCCATAGAGTGGATGAAGGGAGACGACGTCCTCCCGCCCCTCAAGGACTTCCTGTATGCTTGCGGCGGCCTGGCGGATTTCTCCGGCACCGGGGAGAAAAACGAGGATGTCCCCCGTCGTCTCTCTCAAGGCAGTGTGAACAGCGCTGACAATGAGATTCTCCAAGGGGGGGCCGCCCCGGCCCCCCGCCCAACCGTTATCCGGGAAATAATGCTCGGCCACTGGGAAGGCTCTGCCGGTTGCCGAAATCACCGGGGCGTTTCCCAGCAGGTCGGCAATTGGTGCGGTATCTATGGTTGCCGACATGACCAGGAGCTTCAGATCTTCCCGGAGGCCCTGTTGGATATCGAGGCTCATGGCCAGGGCAAGATCCCCCTGGAGGCTCCGCTCGTGAAACTCGTCGAAGATAATCATGGCGACCCCTTCCAGGGCCGGATCGTCGAGGAGGCGCCGGGTGAGGATCCCTTCGGTAACTACCTCAATGCGGGTATCTTTTGAAATCCGGCGGTCGAAACGGATGGTATAACCGATGGTCTGGCCGACCGGTTCCTTCCGTAGCTGGGCCATCCAGCGGGCTGCGGCCACTGCCGCGATCCGCCGCGGCTCAAGTATAATGATCCGGCCTCTTGCTGCGGGAATCAACCCCAGGAGCGCCAGGGGGACCCGGGTTGTTTTCCCGGAACCGGGCGGGGCCTGGAGTAAGACCGCCGGGTTGGTTTGGACCGCTTCTTTCAGTTCCGGAATGATATGGTCGATGGGTAGTGGATTCACGGATTTGGCATGTGGCTCATTTTATTTATAGGGGTTAAGCGAGTGAACCACCTCTCTTGCCACGTCGAGAAAATTATGAAGAACCAGTGATTGATTGTTGGTTACCCAGGCCATTTTGAGAACCGTTTCGGCTTCCCCCGCAATCATTCTGAAGACAACCCCCTTGAATCGGGAACGCTGCATGGTGGCAGGAACGATGGCTATTCCGATCTCCGCCGCAACCAGGCCGATAATCGTATGGAATTGAGATGCTTCAAGGGCGATGTGGGGACTGAAACCTTCCTTTTGGCAGAGCGCGATAATGTAGTCGAAGAAACCTGGACCTCGTTGTCTCGGGATCATGATGAAAGGTTCTTTTGCCAGCATGTGAAGAGAAATGGCCGTTTTTCCCTTAATATGGTGATTCTGCGGCATAGCCACCATAAGCGGTTCACTGAATACGGTCTCCAAAGAAAGGCCTTCATTTTCAATGCCCTGGGGAGGGCGCAGGAAGCCCACATGAATCCTGCCGTCGCGGAGGGCCTCGATCTGATTGCTTGTGTTCAGTTCCGCCAGGGAAACATCGACATCCTGAAATCTCTTCCGGAACTCGCGGATGACTTGAGGGAGCAGGCTGTAATTGGCCGACCCGATATATCCCACCGCCAGCCTCCCAATCTCGCCTTTGTCGGCCCGGATCGTTCTACGCACCGCGTCATCAGAGAGAGCCATGATTCTGCGTGCTTCCTCAAGAAACACCAGGCCGGCCGGGGTGATTTCCACGCGCCGGTTGGTCCGGCTAAACAGTTGGACTCCGATTTCTTTTTCCAGTTGCATGATCTGCTGACTGAGGGGTGGCTGGGAGATGTTCAGTCTTTTCGATGCACGGCCGAAATGTAGTTCTTCCGCGACGGCGATAAAATACTTCAGATGTCTTAATTCCATCGATTTCTTAAAAGTATCAAATTAAGATCAATAATATATTTTACATTTTATAAAATCTATAATATGGGTACAATAAAGTCAATATATACATGAAATAAATTTACATCAATATATGAAGAGGCGATATGGATTTTAGATTGACGGAGGAACAGGAACTTATTCGCAATAACATGCGGGAATTTGCCAAGATGCATGTGGAACCCATTGCGGCAGAGGTCGACGAGAACAGCAGCCATCCTATTGATCTATTTAGGAAACTCGGCGAGGGTGGCTGGATGGGTATACCTATCCCCCAGGAATATGGCGGCGCAGGTGCGGATTTCATGACTCACATTATTGCCGTAGAAGAGATTTCCCGGTTTTGTTCATCCACAGGATTCACTTTGTCATTCCATGCCGGGATTATCGGCATGTCGATATTGCTCTTTGGAACGGAGGAGCAGAAGAAGAAATACCTGGTTCCCTTGGCCATGGGTCAGCATCTGGGTTCTTTCGCATTGACGGAACCGGGAGCCGGCACAGACGTCATGGCCGTCGCCACTACGGCCTTGCGTCAAGGAAACGGCTATGTCATCAACGGAACGAAAACTTTTGTCTCCAACGGTCCCATAGCCGACACCTACATCATTTTTGGCTGGACAGACAAAACTGCGGGTAAGAAAGGTATGAGCGCCTTCATTGTCCCCCGGGGAACCCCAGGGCTAAAGCTGGGTCAGCATTTCCAGAAAATGGGGCTCCGATCCTCTCAAACTTCGGAAGTGGTCCTTAATAATTGTCAGGTTGCGGAGGAAAATATGCTTGGACAGGAGGGAGCCGGTCTTGCCATCGCCATGACGGGATTCGACCGTGGCAGGATTGGGATTGCCGCGCAGGCTATAGGGATGCTGCAGGCGGCTTTAGATGAATCGATCAAATATTCCCAGGAGAGAATCCAGTTTGGCAAGCCCATCGCTCGTCAACAGGCGATCGCCTGGATGATCGCCGACATGGCGACCGACCTTTCCGCTGCCCGGTATCTCACCTATCTTGCCGCCTGGCTGAAGGACAACAACCGTCCTTTCAGCAAAGAGGCCGCTATGGCCAAGCTTTTCGCGACGGAAGCCGCCGCCAGGCACACCATCAAAGCTGTTCAGATCCACGGTGGTTACGGGTATATCAAGGGTGCGAAGGTGGAACGGCTGATGCGGGATGCCAAGATTGCTGAAATCTACGAAGGCACGTCGGAAGCACAGAGAATGGTCATATCCGGAAATGTTTTACGAGGGGGTAATTGATTAGCAGGATCTGCACGCTGGGTTTAACTGATCTTGTCTGCTACGCCCATGAGCCAATCGAAAACAATTTTTTTTCTTGTCGAACTAATTAACAGCTATGCTGCCGTCTACTATTCAAATTTCCTGTATTTTTATGTGAGAGACCGTTTCGGGTTCACCGGCTTGGAAAACCTGCTCCTCGCCGCGCTCAGTGGGCTTGTTTACATTTTCGCCGCATGGCAGGGCGGGGCGTTTGCAGAGCGTTTCGGTTATGTGCGGGGGCTTTATGTAGGGCTCTTCGGCGTAGTCATATCGCTGGCGACGGGAATGTGCTGGGATTCCATTGCTGGTCAGGTCATTGTTTTTGCGGTCTGGACGGTCTCCATATGTTTTACCTGGCCGGCCCTGGAGGCCATTGTCAGTGAAGACGGCAGTGCGTGCCTGTCGGACATGGTGGGGATATTTAACGTCACTTGGGCGGTAGGCGCCGCAGTGGCTTACTTTACGGCAGGGCTCCTTCTGGAGCGCCTCGGGATGGCGAGCCTTTTCTGGCTTCCCCTTTGTCTGGCGGTGCTGGAGATCCTGCTTGTTTTCCTTGCCGGGCGCTTGCAGCAAAAGGGGGCAACCATTGCGCCGGTTGCTACTGAACCGATGGAGACAGTCAGGCCGACAGATTCACGGCGGCTTCTCCACATGGCCTGGCTGGCAAATCCCCTTTCCTACGTTGCCATAAATACCGTGCTGCCTCTGATTCCGTCCATATCGGAGCGCCTTGGTTTGACTACGGGGGCCGCCGGAATCCTCTGCTCGGTCTGGATGTTTGCAAGACTCGCCGCCTTCGGCATCCTCTGGCGCTGGACGGGATGGCACTACCATATTGCGTGGCTTATCGGGGCATTCGCCGTCATGACGGTCTGCTTTGCCGCGTTTGTCCAGCCCCTGTCCCTATCGGTCCTTTTGGCCGCGCAGGCAGGCTTTGGACTGTCGATAGGGCTGATCTACTACTCGTCGCTCTTCTATTCCATGAACGCCTCGGAAGAAAAGGGGGCCCACGGTGGACTGCATGAGGCGATCATTGGCGCCGGGCTGTTTGTAGGTCCCGCCTGCGGCGCGTCCTCCCTGTTTCTCTTTCCCACCCTTGTAGGCGGCACTTGGCTGGTGACCGGATTACTCATCGTGGGGTTGGCGGGACTTGTCCAGATGGGTCGATCCGGGGAAAGATGAATTAACAATTCCTATCCTTATCGCGATTACTTACTGGCCACAGGGCGTCCCGCAGCCCTGACGATCGTTTGATCTGCCTGGAAACGGCCTTGAGAAAAATATCTTCCCGTCCCCAGATGGTTATGTCCTTACGAGCCCTGGTGAGGGCTGTGTAAATCAATTCCCTGGTCAGGAGCGGGTAGTCCCGGTCGGGCAGCAGACAGATGACCCGGTCGAACTCCGAGCCCTGGCTCTTATGGACGGTCATGGCGAAAACAGTTTCGTGTGATCCCAGGCGGGAGGGCAGAATTTTCCGGAATGTACCTTCCGTGGCAGGGAAAAAAACCCGGGGTTCATTCCGCCCTTCCGGATCGGGAAGGACGACGCCGATGTCGCCGTTGTAGAGCCGCGCCGTATAGTCGTTACTGGTGATCATGACCGGCCGTCCATAATACCAAGGCCTGTCCCGGCGGATGATCTTGCGGCGTTGCAGGATTTCTTCTGCCAGCTCGTTGATCTGAGCGACGCCATAAGGTCCTTCCCGAAGGACACAGAGAATCCGCAATGCATTGAAGCGCCCGAACACGTCTTGGGGGGCGGTTGAGGTCAAATAGCCAGCATATGCTTCCATGAGGACATTTTCAAGGGATTCACGGAGGGACCCGGGGCTGGGCAGGGTTTGCCAGTGGACGTCTCCGGACGATGCGGTTTTCATGATTCTCAGCGCCTTTTCGCCATCTCCGTCCTTGATGGCGCGACTGGCAGTGGCAATCCCGCTCCCGCTGGGGAAACGGTAGTTCCTGAGTAATTCTACATGGCAGTCGGCAGTAAAGGGGACGGAACGCTCCGGCCCCGGGACAGGTATCGATTCCCCCGTCAGGCGCCGGCAGGTTTCGGCAAAAGACGGCGAATAGAACTGACGGCTTCCCGTTTGGCAGATATCGCCGAAGACGGCTCCGGCCTCTACGGAAGCCAATTGATCCTTATCCCCCAACATAATCAGCCGGGCTGAATAAGGAATGGCCTGGACGAGTCTGGACAGGAGCGCCAGATCGATCATGGATCCCTCATCGACGACGACCACGTCTAAAGGCAGGGGATTGTCCTCGTGATACCGGGGATGGGGGGCATGGGGGACGCTGCCCAGGAGGCGATGAATAGTGGAAGCCGTTACGGGAAGAGCGGCTTTGACTGCCTCCGGGCAGTCAAGGGTGGATTTTGCTTCCTGGATGGCCTCCTGCATCCGGGCCGCCGCCTTGCCCGTCGGGGCGGTCAGCGCGATCCGCAGTGGTTTTCCGCCGCTCTGTTCGCTGAGGAGGGCCAGAATCTTGGCGACCGTGAAGGTCTTGCCCGTCCCCGGTCCACCGGATATTACAGAAAAGGATCTGGCAAAGGCTGTAAAGGCGGCCACTTTCTGCCAGTCTGTCAATATGTCACCTCTCTGCTCCACATCGAGACCTTTGAATCGTTCTATTTCAGACTCCTTACCGTCATTCCGGCGAAAGCCGGAATTCAGTTTTTTCAAGTCATTACTGGATTCCGGGTCAAGCCCGCTATGACAGGAAAGGACGTTTTGTAAAAGTCTCGCATCTCTCTCCCCGCTGGAGAAAGTCGGAGGAAAAAGCCGGTCAAGACTTTCCCGCAGGCAGTTTTCATTGAATGCCGGCAAATCAGTATCCATCCTCTGTTTCAATATCGTTGCCAGTTTGTTTTCGTACTCCCAGTAGCGGTATAGATAGAGCCTCGTACCCGCGAGGATCAGGGGTTTCCATTCGCCGGGCCGGCCCACTGCGTGACTATCCGACAGGGTTTGCCGCCAGTGGTCCAGCTCGGGACAGCGGACGGAATCATCTAACCCGGGAAGGAGGATCTTTCCGGCTGGGACGGAAAGATCAAGGCAGATATGACCCTCGCCGCGCCAGCGGCTCACCAGAGCCGCTGCCAGGGAGACTTCGGGAGCTCCTTCACCGGCGAGTCTCCCGATGAAACCGGCAAAGTGGAAGTCCAGGGGCGACAGATACTGCTGCCGGTATAGATAATCTATCTGTTTATTCATTTTTTTATCAGTTCCCGCGACAGGGCCGCTATCGTTTCCCGTGACGGACGTTCCCGGTAAATTCCGAAGTCTTCCCCCCTTTCCGCATCGACGCCCCGGAGAAAAAGATAAAAAACACCGCCGAAATGGCGCTCGTAATCATATTGGGCGCCCATCCGTGACTTCAGATATTGATCCAGCGCCAGGACGTAAAGATGGTATTGAAGGAAGTAGTGATCACCTTCCATGACCCGCCTCAGAGCTTCCTGCGCATAATCCTCGCTCTTTGTTCCGAGGAGGTTTGATTTCCAGTCGACGAGATAGAAACGCTCGGCGAATCTGAAGACCAGATCCATGTAACCGTTCATGAAGCCCTGGGCGGGCATGAAGTTTAGCCGTTCCATCTGTTGGGGATAATGCTTCGGGACGCCCTGCCTGGAAAAAAGTCGGCCCAGTTTTTCCGGAGTGACTGATTGCAGGGGAAAATAAAATCCCAACTCCCGGAGGCAGCAGGCAGGTGAGATGGCGGAAAGCTGCAATCCGGGGACGGACGGGGAAAGGGGGGCCGCAAGGACTTTACGGATCATCGAGCAAAGCGTGTCTTGCCAGCATGGATCGTAACCATGCTCGTTGAGCTTTTTCCCTAAAACTGCTTCTATGGCTCTATCATCCGTAAAATCGAGAGCTTCAAATACATCATGAATGAATATGCCGGCCCGCGTCCCGGCGGGAAAGGCAAAGATGCCTGTGAGTCCGGTTGTTTCGCTACCTCCCGGGGCAGACATTGAGCTATGGGCAGGCGCGTTAGGAGCGAAACATTCGGCGGGAATTGATTCGGCGGCCGGCGGGGCCTGATCCCGGTCGGCATTGTCAAGCTCATCATCCTTATGGGCGACGAAATAGGAAAAACTGGCGATTCGTTCCGTCCGGGAAATCTGCCCGGTGAAGGTCCGCCCGGTAAGGGGGACGTCTGTTTCCGCTGGTCCCTCGTAGGGGAGGCCCGGCCAGGCGGTAAAGGGAGTTAATTGGATGGTCCCACCGGATCGTTCGGCGAGGGCTTCCAGATCGGCGCGGATTTGATCTTCCGTAAGGTCGGAGAAATATGTTTCAGTTTGCGCCACGATGTTTAGTGACGTGGGAGGGGAACAGGAACCTGTTTCGGTCTCAGCGCATGGGGTCGGCAGCCTATCTTGTTGCGGGGTGAGAATGGCGGGCGCGGGATGAAGGATATAGGCGAGGGAGGAACTGCCTGCGTTCTTGAAGTGGCCCCAATAAAGATAGGTGCGGTATTTCGCCCGGGTCAGGGCCACGTAGAGGAGCCGGATATTTTCGGCGAGGGATTCCCGCTCGGCCAGGATAACCGCCTGGCGGTGATCATCGGAAAGTACCAGGTTCAGGCGCCAATCATCCTGTTCGTCGTGATAGCGCGGCAGTTCGCCCTTTCTTGTCCGCGATGATCCCCATTGAAAGGGGCAGAAGACGATTGGGTATTCAAGACCCTTGCTTTTGTGAATCGTAACGAGACGGACGGCATTGGCGTCGCTTTCCAGGCGCAGCTCGTGCTCTTCCAGCCGGGTTGATGCCGGGTTACGCTGCCGGGCGAGCCATTTGATCAGCCCCGCCATGCCCAATTTTCTTGTTGAGGCTTCGTTATGGAGGATTTCCGACAGCTGGAGGAGGTTGGTGAGCCTTCTTTCCCCGTCGTGGTAACCCAGCAGCCGCGAGTGGACATCCTCGTTCCGCAGGAGGGTCCGGAACATGCGGATGAAACCTGTCTCTTCCCAAAGGTCATTATACTGCTGAAAGCGGTTAACCCACGCCTCCCACGGAAGCTCCTCCTTCTTGGCGGACAGCAGGGTTTCGCCGGTGATGCCCATGATGTCTGTTACCAGAGCCGCTCCCAGCGCCTTTTCACTGCGGGGATCGGCGATTCCGGTCAGGAGGCGTTCCATCTCCAGGGCCTCGGGGGTATCAAAAATATTCCCCGCGCCATGGAGAACACTGGGAATGGCAAGCTCATGAAGGGCTTTCTGGACAAGGCGGGCCTCTCTGTTTTCCCGGACCAGGACGGCCATGTCTCCAGGCCGGAGTTGCACGGCGCCGATATTAGCCTTTCCCTGCCGGGCAAGAGACAAGAGACGGGAGATTTCCACCGCTACCGCTCCGGCGATCAGGCGGCGAAAGTTCTCCTTGTTCCCGGCGGCCCTGGCCCTGGCGAGGCATTCTTCGTCGAGGTAGACGAGTTGGAACGGGGCGTCCATACCGTCGGCAAGCTTCACGATGGTTCGGTCCCGGTCGTCTACACCGGAGGAGGCCAGGAAGGGAATCTGGGCGAAGACAAACGGATTATGGTTACGTCGTCCGGGGGCGGCGAAGACATGATTGATCGCCTCAACGAGGTGCCGCTCCGAACGCCGGTTGCAGGTCAGAGTATAGCGGTTCTGGACCTGGCGGGAAGCGCGGAGGTAAGAGAAGAGATCGGCGCTGCGGAAACTGTAGATCGCCTGCTTGGGATCGCCGATAAGGAAGAGGATGCTGCCTTTGCCGAAGACGGTCTGAAAGATGGCGTACTGAACCGGGTCGGTATCCTGAAATTCGTCGATGAGAGCGGCGTGGTAACGCCGGCGCAGGGCCTGGACCAGCGCTTCTCCGCCCTGCTTTCCCATGGCTGTCCGGACCCGGAGCAAGAGGTCGTCGTAGGACTGGATATTTTGCCGCTCCTTCTTGAGGGGCAGCTCCCGGCGCAGGATGCGGAACATCTCCGTCTTGAGATAAAGAAGATGGTGGTCCATTTCCTTCGCCAGGGCTTGGGAGATATTCCATAAATCACCGCAGAGATCAAAAAAAGGATGCTCCGGTGTCTGCCGGTTCTTATTGGTCTTCTGCGTCAAAAAGGCGGGTGTGAATTTTTCGCAGGCGGGAAAGATGGGGAAGTCTCCCTCCGAATTCAGCCATTCATCCATGCGGGAAATGAGGAATTCGGGGTTCTTAAATGATGTCTTGTTCAAGCCCGGATCTCTCAACTTGTTCATGACTTCAGATATGGACGCACCCCAGGCCGCCTTCATTTTCTTCCTGGTATCGCGAAATTCTTCCAGGGAATTAAGCTCAATCGGTTTGATATTGGGCTGAATCCGGATGTCGGGCTGGGAATGCGAGTTCCTGGTTATCTTCAGGAAGGCTTCGGGACTGCATTGCTTGTCCCGGGCGTAACGGATGAACTCCGGTGCGGCCCCGTAGAAATTACGGCGCCAGAAATCCTCGATGATTTCCTCCACCAGGGTAGTTTCATCGGTAATCAGCTCCGTGTCGAACAGGCTCAGGCTTTCAAAGGCATGCTCCCGCAGCACCTGCTGGCAGAAGCTGTGAATCGTATAGATGGGCGCTTCGTCGAAATTAGTCAGGGCCGTCTTCAAAAGGCGCAGCCCTTCCTCCGGATGGGCAAGGCCCCTGATGAGTTTCCTGATGAATTCGCCACCGTCGGCGCCGCTTTCCATGGCGACGATGGCCGCCCGTATCTGCCTGCGGATACGGTCACGCAACTCCTCCGTCGCGGCCACGGTGTAGGTGACAACGAGGATCTGGTTGACCTTGAGCTGCTGTTCCAGGAGGAGTCGGAGAAAAATGGCGGTTATGGCGTAGGTCTTGCCCGTTCCGGCGCCGGCCTCGATAAGGTTGGCCCCGGCCAGGGGGGTGTGGACGAGATCGAAAGGACAGGATTCATTCATTGTTGAAGTATAGGAATAGAGCTAATGCATGTCAACGGAAAAGTACTAAAAATACCAGATTCCTCAAGATCGTCCTGGACCGGCAAAGGATAGAGGGCAGTTCCGGATCCCTGTTTTCCGCCGTACATGAATTTGTGCTCCTGAAAAACAACCTGGGGCATGAATTACTTGGTGTCACCTATTGACAATCGACCTTAGTATCCTGTAGTGGCTGTTTATGGTGCAGGAAGATAATTTTGTCCGTGAATCCGTTTCCTTTTCAGTGGCGGGACGCTGCCTCGCAGGGGAGATGTTCCATCCCGGAGAAGACAATTGGGAGGGGTCACCTCATTTGGTGTTTCTCCATGAGGGACTGGGCAGCGTTGGGCAATGGAAGGACTTTCCCTTGTCCCTTTGTAAAAGAACCGGTCTGCCGGCCCTTGTATTCGACCGCTGGGGTTACGGCAAGTCGGAGCGATACGACGCGGCAGGCGATGCCGGGTATTTGCATGTAGAAGCCTTGATTTCTCTGCCCCAGGTACTGGCGCATTTTGGCATCGAAAAGAGCATTCAGGTGGGTCACAGTGACGGAGGTTCCATCGCCCTGATGTTTGCCGCCGCGCACCCGGGAAAGGTATGTTGCCTGATAACGGAAGCGGCCCACGTGTTTGTGGAAGATGTCACCCTGGCAGGGATTCGCGAGGCCGTCCAGGTTTATGAAGATACGGATTTCAGAGCACGTCTGGCTAAATATCACGGCGAAAAAACAGATCCTGTTTTCAAGAGATGGTCGGAGACCTGGCTTGCCCCTTCTTTCCGGGAATGGAATATCGAGAATTATCTCCCCAAAATCAATTGCCCGGTTCTGGCCATCCAGGGCAGGGATGATCCCTACGGGACACCGGCTCAGGTAGATGCCATTATCCGGCAGGTCTCAGGACCCGCGACGGGATTGGTTATTCCTGATTGTGGGCATATTCCCCATTTCCAGGCCCGAAAGGTAGTAACGCAGGCGATGACGGACTTCATCTGCAAATGCCTGCCATGTATTTAAAAGCAATAGGGGAGTTTGGAGAATGACATGATATCGGAGGTTATATGAAGATCACAGTGCTGAGCGGCAGCCCCAAGGGCGATGACAGCGTCACCCTGCAATACGTCCGTTACATGGAGAAGACCTTTCCTGATCACGATTACCATATCTTTCATGTGGCCCGTCAGATCAGAAAACTGGAACGGGACCATCGGGCCCTTCAGGATGTCGCGGACACGATCGCTTTGTCAGACGCGGTTATCTGGTCCTTTCCCCTGTATTATTGCCTGGTCTGTTCCCAGTATAAGCGCTTCATCGAGCTGATTTTCGAGAGGGGAAAAGGAGCGGCTTTCCGGAACAAGTATGCCGCCTCACTCTCTACCTCGGTCCACTTCTTCGATCATACGGCCCATAATTATATCCACGGAATCTGTGACGATCTGGAGATGAAATATCTGGGGGGCTATCCCGCCGAGATGTACGATCTGGTGCGGAGCAGGGAAAGGGCGCGTTTTGTAAGGTTTGCCGGCAACTTTCTCAAATCCGCGGAAAGGCAGGTCCCGGCAGTAAAACAATTTCCGCCCGTCGTGACGGGCGACTTTGTTTACGAACCCGGACCTGGCCGGCCGGCAGTATCGGCAGGCGATAAAAAGATACTCGTTCTCGTTGACGAGGAAAAAGAAGACAGTAACCTCCGGAAGATGATCAAGACCTTCCGGGATAGTTTCATCCATGACGTTGAAGTGATGAGCCTGAACAGCATTGACATCAAAGGTGGCTGCCTGGGCTGCTGCCAGTGCGGCCTGGATAACGTCTGCCAGTATCAGGGCAAGGACGGCTATATCGATTTCTACAATGAAAAGGTCAAGACGGCGGATATCGTCGTCTTTGCCGGTGAGATCCGGGACCGCTATCTGTCTTCCCGGTGGAAACAGTACTTTGACCGGTCGTTTTTCAATACCCACACCCCGACCCTGAAAGACAAACAAATTGCCTTTCTCATTTCCGGGCCCCTCGCCCAGCTTCCCAATCTTCAGGAGATCTTTTCCGCCTATGCCCAGTTCCAGTTGGCCAATCTTGCCGGCATCGTGACGGATGAAGGCGGAAATTCACTCCTTCTGGATGAACTGCTGGGCGATCTGGCCGGGCGTCTCGTCGATCTGGCCGGACAGGGATACGTGCAACCGATCGATTTTCTTGGCGTCGGGGGCATGAAGATCTTCCGTGACGAGGTCTGGGGAAAGTTGCGCTTTGTTTTCCAGTCTGATCACCGCTATTACCTGAAACACGGCTACTACGATTTCCCCCAGCGGGATTTCAAGACCCAACGGATGAATTTCCTTATGATGGTGATGACGAAAATACCCTCTTTCAAGAAGAAGTTTCTGAAGATGATTGAAAAAGAGATGGTCAAGCCATTGAAGAACGTTGTTGCAAACAAGTGATCATAACAAATCAAAGCAGGAGAAAGGATAGGAACTTATGAATCTCATCAAAATTATGCCTTGTCTGGATATGAAAAATGGGCGAGTTGTCAAAGGAGTGCACTTTGTGGACATCCGCGACGCCGGCGATCCTGTGGAAAACGCTGCCTTCTATGAAAAGGAAGGGGCCGACGAGCTGGCCATGCTTGATATCGCCGCCACCCTGGAAAGCCGCAAGACCCGCCTCGAATGGGTAAAAAGCGTTGCCGCGGTCATCACGATTCCTCTGACCGTCGGCGGCGGCATCAACAGCCTGGAAGACATCGAAATGGTCCTTGGGGCCGGGGCGAGCAATGTCTCCATGAACAGCGCCGCCGTTAACAATCCGGAACTGGTTAGAGAGGCGGCGAGGAGATTCGGCTCGGGGAAAATTACCGTGGCTGTTGACGCCCGGCGCAACCCGGCCATGCCCTCGGGATTCGAGCTGGTCGTCTCCGGGGGCACGAAACCGGTGGGTAAAGACGCCATTGCCTGGGCCCGTCAATGCCAGGAACTGGGCGCCGGCGTGGTTCTGCCGACAAGCATGGACGGCGACGGCACCCTGGCCGGATACGACCTGGAATTTACCAGGGCCATCGCCGATGTCGTGACTGTTCCTGTCGTAGCCTCGGGCGGCGCCGGCCGGTTGGAGCATTTCTACGAGGCCGTGGAAAAAGGCGGCGCCTCTGTCCTCCTGGCCGCATCGGTGTTCCACTTCCGTACCTTCAGCATCCGCCAGGTCAAGGAGTACCTCCGGGACAAGGGATTGAAGGTCAACCTGTAATAAGCGAGGTATGCCACGGCAAACCGGTAATCGAAGTGACGGAAGATTGTAACCAGTCTTGTCAATTAGATGTTACAGTGATCATATCACTTGGGAGGGTTGAACTTGAAATACGAACCTAAGCCTATCGACACTTCAAAAGTAAAACTTGCCCCATACCTGGAAGAGATAATCGAGAAGCTTTCCATTAGCATTCACGATAACTGGTCCCAGAAGAGGATATCCGAAGGATGGAAATACGGGCCGAAGCGGGATGATGTTTTAAGAGAGCATCCCTGTCTTGTTCCATATGCCGAGTTGCCTGAAGGAGAGAAAGACTATGATCGCAAGACCCTTACCGAATCCATTAAAATGTTGATTGCTTCCGGATGCGCAATAAACACGCCTGCTTCCGGGGATGCTGATTATGCAGAATTGTTAACCGTTGCTTCTTTACGGAAGATCGGAGAGGACCTGAGGAGAAAAGGAGATTCATTGCAGGCATATGATGCAATAGAAACGGGTTTGTCTTCCTGGCCGCAAGACAAACGTCTTCTTCAGTTAAAAGCTCTGGTTCTTGCCGATTTGGGAGTGCTCAAATCGGCCCGGGAAATCTTGCTTCGTTTATTAAAAGATGGACATGATGACGAGGAAACGCTCGGGATACTTGCGCGAACCTACAAGGAAGAATGGTTACAGTCCCGGGATCCGGAAAACATGCAAAATTACCTTTCTCTCGCTTTTAAAACTTACCGGAAATGTTTCGCAAGTACCGGGGGATATTATCCCGGCATCAATGCCGCAACCCTGGCAGCACTGCTTGGCAAATCCGGAACAGCAAAAAAGATAGCATCAATTGTTTGCAAGGACTGCTTGAATAAATTGGCCGATCCTGAAGAAAGAAGCAATGCCGAGTACTATCTCACCGCCACGCTCGCAGAAGCTTACCTGATTCTGAAAGATTATGAGAAAGCGGATAAATACTACGAACTCACCGGTAAACTGGGAAAGGGAATGTCCCAGGATTTGCAGGCAACAAGGAAAAATGCCCGCATTTTGATTAAATATTTTGGCATCGATGGCAGTAAGATTGAAAAGGCGCTTCAGCTTCCGGGCGTAGCAGTTTTTGTTAGCGATACAATCAGTGAAGATAATGTCGACGGATGTTCAAGACTTGCGCATAACCAAAAAAACATTGAATATGCAGTCGACCATATTCGTGACATCCTTGATAAAAATGCAATAGGTATCGGCTATTCTTCGGCAAAGGCAGGCCATGATTTATGTTTTCTGAATGCCCTTAGGGAAAAGGGATGTGAAGCGTATATTGCGCTGCCTTTTAACAAGGACAAATTTTTATTGGAATGCATGAGTGTTACCGGCGGTCGAGAATGGGAGCGACTTTTTGATGATATTTACAATACCTTGCACAACGAAGAAAGGGTTTCATTCGCTTCCGAATGGCCGATTGGTAAAATGAAGGACACCTTCTTTTATACCAATCAATTTCTCTTTGGTCTGGCTTTACTCAAGGCCAGACAGTTGGATACTTCCCTCTATTTGTTTTCGGCAGGGAGTGCAGATGGGCAAAGGGGACACGGCCCGACTCATGAAACGGTTAAGTGGTGGAAGTCTATCGGTTATAATGTTGAAGTGATTGATATCCCCATAAATAAGGGAAAAGAAACGAAATCTGAGGCGAGAAATAAATACGGCAAGACATCCGAGGAAACCGACCAGGCCTTTCAGACTAACATTATGGCTATTTTTTTCGCGGATGTTGTTGGTTACAGTAAGATGCACGAAGGTTATATCCCAGCTTTTGTCAAAGAATTCATGGGAGATGTCGCAGATTTCATTGCCCGTAGCAATTATAAACCTGAAACAAGAAATACATGGGGAGATGCGTTTTATTTCATCTTTAGGAATATACGCGATGCCGGGGTGTTCGCTCTTGAAGTTGCCGATATCGTTGCCCAGACCCCCTGGGAAAAAAGAAGGTTGCCCAAAGGATTGAATCTTCGCATTTCCCTGCATGCAGGGCCTGTTTATCACTGCCATGATCCCGTTACCGGACAGGAAATGTACACCGGCAGTCATGTCAGCAGAGCTGCAAGGATAGAGCCCATTACGCCGCCGGGACAGATATATTGCAGCCAGGCCTTTGCCGCCCTTGCCGCTGCTTACCAGATTGAGGAGTTTTATCCTGAATATGTGGGGAAAGTTAATTATGCAAAGGGGTATGGAAGGTTCAGCACTTACCGGGTTAGAAGAAATTACGATTTTTTAAGCAAAAAATAGAACGTTTGATGATTCAGGGGAGGAACCCTTGTGGGACGGACAAAGACGCTGCTGGTGCATCACTTCTCATTGTCTCACATCACGGGTGTTACCGTCATGATTGCCGAGATTTTACGCCTGTTTCCTTCAACAGGAGCGGGTGTTGCCGATTATTTGAGCTTTTCCGGTACACCGGACGATTTAATCAGGGAACTTGACGAAAAACATTCTGATGCCGCTGCTGTCATCGGTGTTAACCTGCACATAGAAGTGCAGTGGGAGTTCAGTCTTGCTTTGTTGGCATGGTGCAAAGCTTGCGGTATTCCTGTATGGATGTATGTCCATGACTACTGGCCGCACCATTTCGACAATATCGCCGCGGTTGTTGAAAAGGGGGCAAAACTGTTGGCTTCGACAGCCTTCCTTCTGGAATCACTTGCCGCGGATGGATATCCTGCCGAGGTGGTCACCGTGGGGGTGCCGCTGCCGGAAGTATTGCCGCCGCCCTCTCCATCGCCCTGGCCAACCATCCCCCTGGTCTTTGCCTCTGCCGGACGATTGACGCCAAGAAAGCGTTTTCAAGATATTGTCCGTGCCTTTCGGAATGCTGCTTTGGAGAACAGGGCTATACTGTACCTCAGGCTTTTGCCCAGCTATGTTTTCGACAGCGGCGAAGATGCCGAACAAATCAGGCTGATTGAAAATGAGATCCCGAAAGATAATGAGAAGACGGGAAGAGTCCGCCTGGATCGTGCGCCCTCAGCTCGCGCCTTGGATTATACCCCGTACTTTGCGTATGTGTGCTCATCAGCCTATGAGGGATTCAGCATGGGTCCCATCGAGGCGGCTTATTCAGGCTGTCCCCCCCTGATGTCCGACATTCCTGCCCACAAGGCCATTGCCCAAACGTTGTTCGGGGATCGAGCGCAGGAGTTTCTTTATCCGCTTGGAGATGCTGACGCCTTGGCCAAGATGATGCACGATGAGGCGGCGACCGAGAGGCGGCGGAGATTACTTGCCGCTCAAGGCTCGGAAATCCGTGCCATGATCAAAAAGCGGTGGTCGCTGGCAACGACCGCAAAGCTTTTAGCCGGCATAGGAAGGACCGGCCGACTGGAAAGGGAGGTGGAACCGTGATGAAGGGGTTAACTTTGGCACTGACGGCGACATTTTTCGCAGCAGTCCTGAACTTGTCTTGGGCCCAGGAGAAACGTAACTCCGATGCCTACACCGGACGCAGCATTGACGTCCTTGCCTATTGCCGGAAAGCATACGGCGATTCTGCGGGGATTTCCCATGTCCGCAGCCTTGGCAACTCCTGGCGGTGCACCCTCGGCAAGAGGGAGTACCCGGTTGACATGGATGCCGCCTGCAAGCTACAGTACGATGCCACATTCTCGGCACGGCTGGCAAATCCAGCCGATTCCTATACCTGGAGTTGCAATAGCAGGAAAACGCATCCCCGATAGAAGGACCTGACATGTCACGGGCGCCACGCCTTAACCTCGCGCCAGATCCTAACTGCCTTTGAGAAGGGTAGATTGCGGGCTAGCGTGCCGCGGCGGGCCGTTTCATAAACGGTGTTTTCCATATCGCCGGCCATTTCATAAAGCCGCGCCGCCAAGGCATGGTGATACAAAGCCTTTTCCAAATCAACAGCAACACCATCGCCACGCTCAAACCGTTCGGCTTGTTGTCGGGGGAGAGACGGGTCTTGGGAGCCTCCCTTTCGGAATGGTTTTACCGCCGCCGCCTTTGACTCGGAGAGAAAGTACCGCTGCCTCTCCTCCGTGGTCAGAAACCGTAGTTTGGCAATCTGCAGATAGTCGAGCAAATCGCGATCACCGGATGTCAGCAGCCGCACGTCCCACAGGCGTGCAGTTTTGTCTTCTGACGCCGATACTGCGTATTCGCCCGATGGACTGAACGCGGCGGAATGGACTGCCGCCCCGTGTCCCGTGAAGACGGCGAGCGGGGCGCCGGTGCGGGAATCCCACAGACGCACCGTGTTGTCGCGGGAGGCGGTGATTATCCGCTCGCCGGTGGCGCTGAACGTCGCTGACAAAACTGTCCGTTCATGTCCGGTAAGCACCGCGGTCTGAGCTCCGGTGCGGACGTCCCACACCCTCGACGTCTTGTCTCGGGAAGCCGTGACCACCCGGTTGCCGGCAGGGTCAAATACGGCGGAATATACCGGTCCCTCATGTCCGGTAAGCACTTTGAGCAGGGCGCCGCTTTTGGCATCCCAGAGGCGTGCGGTGTTGTCTCCCGAGGCGGTAACGACCAACTCGCCAGAGGCGCTGAAGGCGGCTGCCTCCACCGTTCCCTGATGTCCGGCAAATACAGCTGTCTGGGCGCCGGTGCGGGCATTCCATACCCGGGCGGTGCTATCGGAAGAAGCGGTGAGAATGTTATCGCCTGAGGAATTGAACATAGCGGAAAGTACTGCGCCTTTATGGCCGGTAATAACTGTTAGCTGGGCGCCGGTGCGGGCGTCCCACACCCGTGCCGTATTGTCACCGGAGGCGGTAACCACCCGATCACCGGCGGGGTTAAATACGGCGGAACGGACCCAATCGTCATGCTTGGCCAAAAGTGCCAGCTGGGCGCCGGTGCGAGGATTCCAAAGCCTTGCGGTACCGTCGGCAGAGGCGGTAACCACGTGCTCGCCGGAAGGGCTGAAAGCGGCGGAACGGACCATGTCCCCGTGCCCGGTGAATACAGCGAGCTGCGGGCTCTTGCCGACATTCCAGAGACGGGCCGTTTTGTCTGAGGAAACGGAAATGACGCGGTCACCGGAAGGGCTGAAATCGGCAAAAAGCACCCGGTCCCCATGTCCGGCAAAAACCGCCACCTGGGCGCCGCTTTTGGCGTCCCAAAGGCGTGACGTCCGGTCGTAAGAAGCGGTTATTACCCGGTTGCCGGCGGGGTTGAATCTTGCTGTTCTGACCCAGTCCTCGTGTCCGGCAAAAACCGCCATCTGGGCGCCGCTTTTCGCGTCCCAGAGGCGCGCCGTCCGGTCATAGGAAGCGGTAACCAAGTACTCGCCGGCAGGGCTGAAAGAGACGAAGTTGACGGCATCCCCATGTCCGGTCAGCACTTTGAGCAGGGCGCCGCTTTTTGCGTCCCAGAGACGGGCCGTCCGGTCATAGGAAGCGGTAACCACGCGCTCGCCGGAAGGGCTGAACGCGGCAGATCTTACCCAGTGAGTATGCCCGGCCAGCACTTTGAGCAGGGCGCCGCTTTTTGCGTCCCAGAGGCGGGCCGTATTGTCGAAGGAAGCCGTGACGATCCGGTCGCCGGAAGGACTAAAGGCAACGGATACGACCGGACCTGTATGCCCGGCCAGCACTTTGAGCAGGGCGCCGCTTTTTGCGTCCCAGAGGCGGGCCGTATTGTCGAAGGAAGCCGTAACGATCCGCTCGTCGGAAGGGTTGAATGTGGCGAACATGACCCTCTCCCCATGTCCGGCCAGCACTTTGAGCAGGGCGCCGCTTTTTGCGTCCCAGAGACGGGCCGTATTGTCGAAGGAAGCTGTAACAATCCGCTCGCCGGAGGGGTTGAAGGTGGCGGAAACGACCCAGTCAGTGTGTCCTCTCAGGATAGCCAAAGCAGCGCCGCTGCGGACGTCCCACAGGCGGGCGGTGTTATCTTCTGCAGCTGTCAACAACTGGTTGCCGGATCGATTAAATGACGCGAAATCAACAGGGCCTCCATGTCCGGTCAATACCCCGGATAATCTGTCCGCTTCTAAAATCCGGGCGAGGGCAGCGAGCGCGTCCCGTGACACCGGCCGGTTCGGTTTGTCGATGTCCGGCGGCAGCGCTGCTTCGATAACTAGACCGGATCGCTCCTGGATGCCTGTCTGGGCGATGTCCAGCGCCGTTTTGGTAAGAAAGCGGGACTCGTTCAGTAGCGCCTGACGCTCACGCTTGATCGCGGCAGCTTGTCCTGTAAACCCGAACCAGGCGCCGATGCCGGCAATGACGGCCAAAAGAGCAAAAGCGACGACAGCGATTTTGAGGCGACGGATTTTACGTTGATTGTAGGCAATGGAAGCCTCGATGTAGCCTACTAACTCGGCATTGAGCTCACCGCGGCGGCGCATCAGCAGATCTTCGGCCTGCGACAGGGGCAGTCCGCCTTGCAATAGCAGGCTGTCCCGCTTGCGTCCGGACTCTTTGTTCCACTCGGCAAATGCCCCCAGGAGCTTTTCCCGGACCTGCAGGTCGGCGCGATTTGATTCGACCAATTTCCGGGTGCGCTCCCAGTGCGAAAGGAGAGCTTCGTGGGCCACGCGCAGATCGCCATCATCATTCGTCACCAGGAGGCGGGCTGCCGGCGCCAGCAGGGCATCCACCAGAGAGCGCTCCGGGCTGCCGGCGGTAAAAACTGCGAGGGGAGTGGAGTTAGCCATAATCCGCCCCTTCTCTCCCTGTTCGGCCCGGGAGAGGGCGAACAGCAAAGCGGGCAGCGCTGACTGAACCGCAGCGGGCAGCGCCAGGAAAATATCTTCGGCGCGCCGGCCGATTGCCCCTTTCAGCCCCCCAAGGTCATCATACGCGGCGAAGGTGAGTTGCCCCTTGTCGGTTCTCCGGTGCCACAACTGATCGAGGGTGAATTCCAGCAACGGCAGCACCCCCGGCTCAGCAGCAGCGGCCATGCGGAGGATTTCATCAAGGGGCATGCCATCGCGCATTTCGAAGGTTAATCCCGCCTCCTGCGCCGGCTGGCGGATGATCTGACCGATTTCGCCGTCGTCCGGCGGCAACAGGAGGGTGCGGCCTAACCCCTCGCTTAGCGCCGCCAGTTGCGGCAGCGTTTCCAAACGCTCGAAAAAGTCGCTCCGCATGGTTGCCACGACCACCACCCCGTTGCGGGCGAGGGTTTCCAGCTTGACAACAAATGCGGTGCGATGAGCTGCCGGCACCGTGTCGGCGAAAATTTCCTCCAGTTGATCGACAACCAACACCAGCCTTGCCTCCCAGGGCGGCGCCAGGTCTGCTGCTTGAGACAATGCCTGCAACTCCCCTGCGACCAGCCGTTTCAGTTCATCCGGAGGGGTTGCGGCAAGCTTTTCCTGCTCCAGCGGCAAATTCGGCAGCGCCTTGGCCGACAACAGCGCGGCGGCCAAGGCCGTGTTGGGATCGCCGCCGTGATCGGAAGGACGCATGACGGCGTAATGAACCTTTCCAAAGTTCGGAAGCATGCCCGGCAACTGCAGATCGGGCAGCAGACCGGCTTTGACGAGCGACGATTTGCCGCTTCCCGAGGCGCCCATAACCAGCAGGAAAGGGCAACCGTCCGCAAGTCTTGCCGTCAAAGTCTGGCGCAGTTCATGGCGGGCGCGGGTACGGCCGAAAAACACCTGGGAGTGTTCGATCTCGAAAGATTCTAATCCGCGGAATGGAGAACCCTTGTGCCAGCGAATGCCATGCATCTCCGGTACGTTGCCGAGATGCTCAACAATCTTGGCCCGCAGGTGGTTTTCAAGTATCTCCTCAAATTCAGAGGGATGTTCAAAGATGTGGGATGCCGCCTTAAAGGTGCCGTCCCGGGAATCTATGAACCACTGGCGGATGAAATCGTCCACCATCCTCGCCTGAAGCCGCCGTCCTTCCGCCTCATCACCGCGCAGGCTTACCAGACTGGGAGCTGTCTTGCGATATACGAGCAGGTCCGGAGTATCGTGCTCCGCATTGGCTTTGTATGCTTCTTCAAATTCCCATTCCGTACCGGTAACCCGGGCGCCGGTCACCGCGCCGGTAAATTTGGGGCTGGGCAGGGCCGTGCCGAGTCTTGTCCAGACGATGACGACGACAATGTCGGAAGCGGAAGGCAGGGGGATGTCTTCCTGAAAGTGCCTGGTGGCAACCAGGGGCTTACGCTCCCACAGCACCGGCTCGATGCGGCAGTGATAGGCGAACTCGCGGTCCAGGCGCTGCACCACCCGTTCCGCAATGAGACGCTCGGGACGCACGTCGCCGGGTGATGAAATGAATATCTTCAGAGTTTTCTTGTCTTCCACGCTGGCTGTTCCCCTGCCTGAGACTTTTGTACATCTGCAAAAAGATGGTATCTCGCTGATGACGTTTCCATTGTACCACAAAGGAAAGATTATTTTTTAATCATAATCATTTGATTCCCTGCTTGCGAACCATTTTTCTGCGGTTATGCTAAGCTCTCGCTTGAGTTGCGGCGAAGCATTTTTTAAGGGTTTCCGATTACCTTACGGGCGATGTCATCATAAGACGGTACAACCGTCTTACTAACGCCTGCCAGCAGCCGCTCATACATGGACGGATCGCCCACAGCGCTGTCGATCGCGGCGGCAAGAGCCAAAGGATCTCCGGGAGGCACCAGTAAACCGTTCACGCCGTTGGAGATCATTTCCGGAATTCCCCCCACCGCACTGGCCACAACCGGCAGGCCGCAAGCCATGGCTTCAAGTACTACGAGGCCGAGCGGTTCCTGCCATACGGAGGGGACAATGGCCAATCCCGAACGGACCAGGATGTCGCGAAGACGCCCGGGAGCCACATAGTCCGTCAACTTCACGCGATCATGGAGCGGTGATCCGGACAGGAATGTCTCAAGCTCATTGCGCAGCGGCCCCTCGCCGACCAATTCCAGCTCGGTGGCGCTTTTTTGCAGGGAAAAGGCCTCCAGCAATGTCCATAAACCCTTCTCGGTCACCAGGCGACCGAAGTAGACCAGGCGGTTTTTTACCTTCGGTATTAATAGTGACGGGAAAAAAAGGTCAAGATCGACGCCTCCGCCCAGAATTTCAACCCTCCCACCCACAGTTGACTGGATTTCCCGGGCAACAAATTCGCTGATCGACAGTATCTTTTCCGCCTGCCGGGCAGACGTCCCAAAGATATGGCAGTAACGCCGGTCTTTCAGGAGCAGTTGGGTGTCGGTGCCATAGCTTATGATCCGGTAGGGCACATTGAATCTATTTGCAAGGCGCCAGGCGACCAGAGCCATCAGACTTATGTGGTTGGCGATGATGAGGTCCGGTTTTGCATCAAGGAATTCCTTGGCCGCGATGGTTGCGGCGGCCTGCTCGGCCATGCCTGCAAGCTGCTCCGTACTCAGCTCATCCAGTGCTGTTTCTCCTGGACGCTTCTCCGGTCCAAAGGTCAGGGTGATCTCAAAGGGAAGCTGGCAAGTGGTAAATCCGTATATGTCCGGATATGTTGGCGAGACCACATTTACCTTGTGCCCCATTTTAGTCAAAGCAAGGTACAGCGCTCGCAGATAAGAAGCGGAGCCCCCCCAGGAATGGTTGAAATTGAACTGGTGCAGAAAGAGAATACGCATGTTGATACCCTTCAGGTAATTATTGTCGGGCCGGTATCGGACGACAGCAACAAACTGTAAAGAGAATTGACCCCAGCAAGCAGATACAGGCGCCTGATGCAATTGTTGCCGGCGAGCCTGCAAGCTTGGCCAGGAACCCGGCACAGAGACTTCCGAAAGGCACTGCGCCCATGAAGGACAGGGTGAAAATGCTCATCACCCGCCCCCGTTTGTCGGCTGCAGCCTCCGAGAGGAGGAGCGTATTGCCGGAAGCCATCATGATCATGATTCCGAACCCTGATAAAGAGAGCAGCGCAGCAGATAACCCTAACGACGTCGTTTGGGAGAAAGCCGCGATGCCGAGACCGTAGAGGCATGCTCCGGCGGCAATCCGCGGTTTCACTCCGTCCTGGTTGTGCTTCATGCCGAGGAAAAAGGCGCCGACAAGGGCGCCGAGGCTGGTTGATGCCCATAAAATGCCCAGTGTCTGGGGACCGCCCTTCAATACCTCGACAGCCATGAGCGGCATCAATACGGCAACGGAACTGCCGCCAAAACTAACGGAGACAACGAGCAAGATTACGGCGCGGATCGACCGTTGTCTGCAAACGTAACTAATACCTTCCGCGAGGGATTGGACCATATCGTCATGGACCTGCCTGGGTGGATGCGGTTTGAGTCTCAAGGAGAGCAGAGACACGATCGCTGCCAGGTATGTTGCACCATTGACCAGGAAACACATTCCTTCGCCCCAGGAAGAGATTACCATGCCGGCAAGAGCGGGTCCGACCAGCCTGGCCGCATCAAGTGCCAGTGAATAAAGGGCGATGCCGTTGTGAAGGTCGCTTCGGTCTTCTATCATGTTTGGCAGCAGTGCATGCCGGGCCGGGGCGTCAAAACCGTTGACCAAACCAAGAAAACAACCAAGGGCAAAAACGCCTGCAATACTGATATGCCCGGTAATGACCAGGACCGACAACGCGAGCGCCTGCACCATAGCCAGGATTTGCGTGGAGAGCAAAATTTTTTGCGGGTTGGCTCTGTCGGCCAGGACCCCGGCAAACAAAACCACGGCGACGCTGGATAATTCGGCGAGAAAACTATAGAACCCCAATGCAATCTCGGATTGGGTCAGCCGGTAAACAAGCCAGCTTATCCCTACCGTCTGCATGAAACTGCCGACCAGGGAAACGGTCTGGCCGGCAATATAGATCCGATAATTGCGCCAACGCAAGGCTGTCCACATGCAGCAGTATGTATTACAGGAACGAGTGGGCGTCGTCGGGGAAGGCGCCGCTGCGTACTTCCTCGCAGTAGGTCTTTACGGCCTCCCGGATGTGGTCGTTCATCTTTCCGTATTTCTTGACGAATTTAGGGGTGAACCGCTCAAAGAGCCCCAGCATGTCGTGGACGACCAGCACCTGGCCGTCGCAATCGACGCCGGCTCCGATGCCGATGGTGGGGATCTGGAGGGAAGCGGTGATCTCTCTGGCCAGACCCTTGGGGACGCATTCCAGGACGATGGAGAAGGCCCCGGCTTCTTCGAGAATCTTGGCGTCTTCGATTAGCCGTTGACCAGCTTTGTCGCCCTTGCCCTGGACCTTGTACCCCCCTAACTGGTGGACCGACTGGGGGGTCAGGCCGATATGGGCCATGACGGGAATCCCGGCGGCGGCAATCCGGCGGGTCACTTCGGCAACTTCCCTGCCCCCTTCGAGTTTTACAGCCTGGGCCCCCGCTTCCTGGAGGAATCGTCCGGCGTTGCGGACCCCTTCCTCAACGGAGACCTGGTAAGACATAAAGGGCATGTCGCCGATGACCATGGCCTGCTGGGTTCCCCGGGCAACGGCCTTGGTATGGTGGAGCATGTCTTCCATCGTGACGGGGAGGGTGCTGTCATAGCCGAGGACGACCATGCCGAGGGAATCCCCGACAAGGAAAATGTCCACGCCCACGGAATCCATTGCTACTGCCGTCGGGTAGTCATAGGCGGTCAGCATGGTGATCTTCTCCCCTTTTTTCTTCATGTCCCGGATCTTGGCGGTAGTCACCCTGGTGATTTGTACCTGTGTGCTCATGATTTTCCTCCTCTTAAATGTTTTTTGATCATGGTTGCCTTTTCGTCCGTCAAACTCTTTTTTTTCAGGCCCAGTTCCGTCGTGACCATGCCGAGGGCCTGGTAGGCGTGGAGAAATTCAGGCAGTTTATCCTGAAAAGCAAGGATATGCTTTTCCACTGTCCCGATATCTCCACGGGCAATGGGTCCCGTCAGGGCCTGTACGGACCCCCGGGACTCGATGTTTTTCAAGGTGCCCCGGACCAGGGGCCAGAAGGCGCGGATGGCCTCCTCGCGGTTCAGTCCGAGGCTGAGATAGATCTCCTCGACCATATAGAGGAGCGTGGTAAGGTAATTGGAAGCGATGCAGGCGGCGGCGTGGTATAAGGGTTTATCGGTGTCGGGGATGAAAAAGGGAACCCCTTCCAGAGCGAGGACAAAATCCACTGCCCACTCACGAATTTCAGCGTCGGCGGTAATCCCGAAGGTGCTGCCGGGGATGTTTTGGATGGCCCCTTCCACATCGGCGAAGGACTGGATGGGATGAATGCTGGCGATAAAGGCGCCGGCATCCTTGGCGGCGCTTAAAAGTTCAAGAGAGCCGGCGCCGCTGAAGTGGACGACCTTCTGACCGGGCCGGATCGCCCCCGCGGCGGCAATCTCCCGGCAGGCGACGGCAATGAGATCGTCGGTCGTGGCGATCAAAATGGCGTCGGCGTTGCCTGTTGCCTCGGCGCCGGTTTTGCACATCCGCCCGCCCGTGAAGGGGTGGGCCTGCGCGAGGGCTTCAGGAAGCCTGTCGGCGATGGCGTCAATGGGATATCCCGCCTTTTTCAGGAGGTATCCCATCGCCGTGCCCACCTTGCCCAGGCCGATGATGCCGAGGCGGTCCTGTTTCTTTTTTTTGTCCATCAACCCATCCCCACCCCAACCCTCCCCTTGAAAGGGAGGGGGGAAATAACTTTTGATGTCAGGCTATTCGGAGACTTCCGCTTCACGTCTACGCTTATTGCCTTTTTGAGAGCTTTGCATAACCGAGGGAAAATGGTTCGCAAGCAGCGAATCAAATGTTTTTCGCCGTTCCGAGATTAAACTTAAAGTTTCGTAATTAATCATAAGTATATGCATACTAACCGGAAGCGAAAAAGATTTTTGAGCTGCGGCGAAGCCATTTTTCAAAGGACTCTATATTTACTCATTCCGCCTGATCGATCCCCGATAACTGCCAGGGATTATTCCCCACCGGGCGGACAAGGGTCCAGTATTCCTCAAATTTGACCGGATCGGTTTTGCTGCCCTCAAGCAGCTCGCCGCTTGCGGAAACGGTGTAATCGAGGAGATTGGCCAGGAAATGGACGGTAATGAAATCCTTGCCCTGCTCCTGCCATGCCTCGGAGATCTCCACGGTGCGGACGGCGATATTTTCCAGCTTGTTGAACTTTCCTTCCCGCTTCATCTTTTCCGCCTCGTCCTGCATGATGCGGTACATGTCGTCCGTAAGGAGATTACGGACGGTCGACATGTCGCGATTTGCCCAGCCTCCCTGGATCTTGAAGAAGATGTCCATGCATTGATCGTTGAACTTATCTTCGGCAAAGTTGGGGTCCATCTGCTTGATGTAGCCGATTCCCCGGCGCCGTTCTTCTTCAACGGCATCCTGAGGGGATTCGGAGGATGGTTGGGCGAAGCCGGGAGACGATACGGGCTGGGGACCGGAGGACTGATAATAGGATGTGGAAGCCGTCGCGGTGGCTTCTTTTTGTTTGCGCCTTTTGACGAACCAGTAAATACCGTAAAGCAGGGCGCCGAGGAGAATGATATCGAAAAGACCGATACCGCCGCCGCCCATACCGCCGCCGTGACCGCCGAATCCCAGGCTGCTGAAGAGCATTCCGCCCAGGAGACCGCCGGCCAGACCGGCGCCCATGTTTCTCAAGAATCCGCCCGACTGCGGCGCTGCCGGCGCCGGACTTGTAAGGTTCCTCGACGGGCTTCCCGGTTGGCTTGTCGATGGTTTAGAGGGGCTGTACGATGATCGCGACCCCCGGCTTCCCATGGAACGTCCGCCGCCGGCGCGGGCATAAGCGTCGAGTTCCAGGACAAACACCGCCATGAACATGGCGATGACGAAAACGGCGCTGTATTTCATCCACGTACTTCCTTTCATATTTTTCCTCCTTGTTAAATTAAAATCTTTTTATTGGTTGTGTTGATTTGCTTGTCATTCAAGCCTGACTTTTATATACAGTCAAGAACAATTTTAGGCTGATTTGATAAGTTATGATTAAAGTAGAGTTTTTGATATTCGACCTCGACGGCACCCTTGCTGCTACAGGCCAGGATCTGGCCGCGGCGGTAAATTATACGCTGAAAGCCCTCGGGCTGGTTACCCTGAATCATAAACGCATCATCAGCTTCGTCGGCGATGGGGTGGAGGAACTCATCAAGCGGTCTCTTGGCGGGGAACATCAGGAATCAAATGCCCGGGCCATGGATATCTTCCTGGAGTACTACGGAAATCACCTGCTGGATAATACATCACTCTATCCCGGTGTCAGGGAATGTCTCGATTATTTCCGGGCCAAGCGGAAGGTCGTCATCAGCAACAAGCGCCAGGATTTTACCGTCAGGATCGTTCAGGGGCTTGGTATTGCCCCGTTCTTTGAGGATATTGTCGGCGGTGACGTCATGCCCTACAAGAAGCCGGACCCGCGGCTTGTCGAGCCTTACTTGCAGCGATTCAATGTTTCCCGTGAACAGACGGTGATTGTCGGGGATGGTCACAACGATATCCTGCTGGCCAAAAATGCAGGGGTATGGAGTTGCGCCTGTCTAAACGGTCTGGCGCCCAGAGATAATCTGCTAAAGCTCAAGCCCGATTATGTATGTGAAAGCCTTATGGAGATTAGCGAGTTTTTTTGCTAAGGGGGTATGTGTTGTCGTCACAGTACCTTAACCCATCCCCACCCTAACCCTCCCCTTGGAGGGGAGAGTATCAATATGTTAGAGAAGCTCATATTATCCACCCTAAACCTTGAAGAGGAGGGAAAATTACTTTTTGCGAGAATGTCATGCTTGGCAAAGTTAAGAAGGTAATTGAAAAGTACGACATGATCCGGTCCGGCGACCGGGTGCTGGTTGCCGTCTCCGGCGGGCCCGATTCTGTCGCCCTGTTGGCGATCCTTTATAGGCTGGCCCCGGAACTTGGCGTCAGCCTCGTTGCGGCCCATCTCAATCACGGCCTCCGGCTGGAAGCGGACGATGATGAACGGTTTGTCCGGGAACTGTGCCTGTCAATGGAGCTGCCGATGGAATCTGCTCGGGCCGACATTCTTGAACTTGGCCGCTCGCAGCGGAAATCAATTGAAGATATGGCAAGAGAGGCGCGCTATTCATTCCTCAATCAGGCGGCGGCCCACGTCAACGCGGACCGTATCGCTCTGGGACATCACCTCCATGACCAGGCGGAGACTGTACTCATGAATCTGCTTAGAGGCAGCGGTCCGGAAGGGCTAAAAGGGATGGATCCGGTAAGGGATCGGCGCTACATCCGTCCCCTCCTTCACACCAATCGCGGCGAGATCATGGCGTTCCTGGCAGGGGAGGGCCTGTCCTTTGCCGTTGACCATTCCAATGAGGACCTGAAATATTTGCGGAACCGGATCCGCCATCAACTGCTGCCCCTTCTGGAGAGTCAATACAATCCCGGCATTGAAAAGACCCTGGCGAGAACGGCGGAAATCACCAGCCGGGAGGATGCTTTTATTAAGGATCAGGTGCTCCGGATCCTTGCGGACTGGAAGATTCCCGACTCAACGGATAATGTTTGTCTGGATATTTCGAAGTTGCAGGCGCTGCATGACGCCCTGACTCGCCGCATCATCAAGGTTCTCCTGGAACGATTTTCCCCGGACGAGAAAGGGGTGTTTCACGTCCATATCCAGAAGGTTATCGATCTGGCTTTTTTCGGAAAGCCTTCCGCTTGTATTCATCTTCCCTTCGCGGTCGAGGCAAAAAGAGACTACGGGCGTCTGATTCTGCGGCGCCGGGGAAGGGGCGGGCAGGGCAGCGGTTATTGTTATCCCGTCCCCGTGCCGGGGAGAATTCATATTCGTGAAGCTAAGATGTTTTTTGAATTCAGTGTTATTGATGCTGATCATCCTGAAGTTATAGATTTAATGAGTGAAAAGGAATGGGCGGCGCGAAAATATGGAGAGGGGATACAGCGGGCGGGTCGGGTTTATCTGGATTATGAGCGCTTGACCTTTCCCCTGAAAATGCGATGCCTTCAGCCGGGCGACCGAATGCGTCCCCTCGGCATGGAGGGGACAAAAAAGATAAAGGCGATCTTTATCGACAAAAAAGTCTCCCGTGACGACAGAAATCGCATCCCCCTGTTAACCGGGACCGGCGGCATTCTATGGATTGCCGGATCGTGCCTGAGTGAGTCAGTCCGGATCACTGCCGGGACCAGAAGGGTCTTGAGGGTGATATATGATCAAGACTCTGAGAAATCCATTGAAATCCGGGAAGGGTTATTGTAAGGGGAGGCATCGCCGTGATGGCGAATTTACCCTGAGGAGAGATCCTATTGAATCCACTACAAAAAAATATTGCCCTCTGGCTGGTGATCAGCCTGGTATTTGTGATGCTTTATCATCTGTTCACTCAGCCGAAAGGACAACAGGAAAATGTTGTTTACAGCGATTTTGTCGCTTATGTTGATAAGGGGCAGGTAAAGGAAGTTACCATTCAGGGGGAAAACGTTACCGGCAAGCTTACGGACAACAAAAGCTTCAAAACGTTCATGCCCAAAGACACCGACCTGATCGGCGCCCTCAAGGAAAAGAATGTGCGGATTTCCGCGAAACCAGTTGAAGATTCCCCCTGGTATATGACCATTCTGATCTCGTGGTTTCCGATGCTGCTGCTGATCGGCGTCTGGATTTTTTTTATGCGCCAGATGCAGGGTGGCGGCGGCAAGGCCATGGCCTTCGGGAAGAGCCGGGCCCGCCTCATGACCGATAAGACCAACAAGGTTACCTTTGAAGATGTGGCGGGGATCGATGAAGCCAAAGCGGAACTGCAGGAAGTAATCGACTTTTTAAGGGATCCCAAGAAGTTTTCCCGCCTTGGCGGTCGCATTCCCAAGGGGTTGTTGCTGGTCGGATCTCCGGGAACAGGGAAGACCCTGCTGGCCCGCGCGATTGCCGGGGAAGCGGATGTCCCCTTTCTGTCCATCAGCGGTTCCGACTTTGTGGAGATGTTCGTAGGCGTCGGGGCCTCCCGTGTCCGGGATCTCTTTAACCAGGCGAAGAAACACGCCCCCTGCATCATCTTTATCGACGAGATCGATGCGGTCGGGCGGCAACGCGGCGCTGGTCTCGGCGGCGGCCATGACGAGCGGGAACAGACTCTCAATCAACTGCTCGTGGAGATGGACGGTTTTGAATCCAATGAGGGCGTTATTCTGGTTTCGGCTACCAACCGGCCCGATGTTCTCGATCCGGCCCTCCTCAGGCCGGGACGCTTCGATCGCCAGGTTGTGGTACCCCTCCCGGACGTCAAGGGGAGGGAAAAAATTTTCGACGTCCATGCCCGGAAGGTCCCTCTCGACAGTGATGTGAACTTCCAGGTGATTGCCCGGGGGACCCCTGGTTTCTCCGGGGCGGACATCGAGAATATTATCAACGAAGCCGCACTTTATGCGGCGCGGATGAATAAGGAAAAGGTGGGGATGGCGGATTTTGAGTTTGCCAAGGATAAGATCCTCATGGGGGCGGAACGGAAAAGCATGGTGATCAGCGACGAGGAAAAGCGCAACACGGCTTATCACGAGGCCGGTCATACCCTGGTCGCAAGACTTATGCCCGGGACGGATCCCATTCACAAGGTGACGATTATTCCCCGGGGGCGGGCCCTCGGCCTGACCCAGCAATTGCCCATTGATGAAAAACACACTTACCCCCGGACTTTCCTTCTTAATAACATTGTCATTCTCCTGGGCGGCCGGGCGGCAGAGGAAATCGTCCTGAAGGAATTTACGACCGGAGCGGGCAACGACATCGAGCGGGCCACCGCTTTAGCGCGCAAGATGGTATGTGAATGGGGAATGAGCGACATAATGGGGCCCTTGAGTTATGGCAAAAAGGAAGAGGCCATCTTTTTGGGCCGGGAATTTGCGACCCACAAGGATTACAGTGAAGAGACGGCCCGGAAGATCGACGGCGAAGTTTCCCGGATTGTATCGGATGGCTACGAAAAGGCGAAAGGGCTGTTGACCGAACATATAGATATACTCAGTCGTCTCGCCGAGGAACTGTTGGAGAAAGAGGTCCTGAATACGGCCGAGATCGATGAAATTATCGGCATTACATCAGCAACTGAAGACAAGCCTGAAATAGCCGAAATAAATGTTGATGTCGAGATCGGAGAAGTTGTCAGCCTGAAAGAGACTAAGGACAAACCGGAAGACGCTACGGCCTGATCGGGGCGGGTTATGTGGTTCTTAAGAGACCTGCAGGTTAATTCGCCGTCCGCGGCCCTTGCCGTCCTCAATGAAATCAAGGTTGACGCCTGCGGGATTGAGGCGATGCTGCCCAAGATGGGACACCTCAACATCAGGATGGAGGGGCTGCCATGTCGGGCGGCCAACGTCATCAAGCAGGAGATGCTCGCCGTAGGAGGAGACGCCGCTGTTGCCAGGGGGACCGTGGCCTGTAGTATTCCTGCCACGGATGTTATCCTTATGGGGACGCCGAAACAGCTGAGAAGATTTTCCGAAAAAATAACCCGTCAACCTTTCGGACTATCCCTGCTGGCGGCGTCAGTAGCGAGGTTCCTTGAAAATATCGATAAGCAATCCCATCTCCTGAAGACCGCCCGGCGGGATATCATGCTGGGGGAAAGAACCCTCATCATGGGTATTGTCAATGTGACGCCCGATTCCTTTTCCGATGGCGGCCGCTACCTGGCTACAGATCGGGCAATAGAACATGCCCTGCGACTTGTCGATGAAGGCGCCGATATCCTTGATTTTGGTGGTGAATCATCGCGGCCAGGCGCTTTGCCGGTGTCTCCTGAGGAAGAATTGGCACGGGTCGTGCCGGTGATTGAGGCGGTGGCCAGGCAGGTCGATATTCCCCTTTCTGTGGATACAACCAAGGCCGCTGTTGCCCGGGCGGCGCTCGCTGCCGGGGCGGAAATCGTCAATGACATCAGTTCCCTGAGGTTTGACGACCAGATGCCGGCGGTTATCGCCGGGACCGGAGCCGCGATTGTGCTCATGCACATGCGCGGGACCCCCAAAGATATGCAGACCGGGGATCTTAACTATGCATCCCTATGGGGGGAAATCCTCCGATTTCTTGTAGAGAGAATTGCCGCCGCTCAAAAGGATAGCATTGATGAGCGGCAGGTTGTGGTTGATCCCGGTCTGGGATTCGGCAAGTCCGCCGAAGATAACTTGAAAATTATGAGGGAGTTGCGTGAATGCAGGGTCTTGGGTGTTCCCGTACTTGTCGGGCCGTCGCGCAAGGCATTCATCGGCCGGATCACCGGCGGCATGCCGGCAGAGCGCAGCGAGGGAACGGCGGCGGCAGTGACGGCGGCGATTATGAATGGCGCGGATATCGTTCGGGTTCATGATGTGGAAATCATGAAAAAGGCGGCGGCAGTTGCCGATGCCATCAAAGGAAAGGGTCAATGATTTCCGGCATGGGTGTTGATCTGGTGGAAATTGATCGTATTGATATGATAATCGGGCGATGGGGGGACAGGTTTGTCCAAAAGGTATTTGCCGATGAAGAAATCCGCTATTGTCGGAAGCATGTCCTGCCGGCCATGCATTTTGCCGCCAGGTTTGCCGCCAAGGAGGCCTGTTTGAAGGCGCTCGGCATCGGTTTTGGCATGGGCGTAGGCTTTAAGGATATCTGGGTGTCTCGGAGCGACAAGGGCGTTCCATCCCTGATGTTTGCAGATAAAGCCCGTATATTGCTGGATAAAGAGGCGATTAAAGGCGCCCATCTCAGCTTGACCCATACAAGGCGTCATGCTGTGGCCATGGTCGTACTGGAAAAATAATTGACGGCTTCGTAAAAAGTCCGGATGCTGCGTTACGCTGCATCCTTCGTCACTGCGGCGTACGACAAGTACGCCTCATGACTCAGGCTTTGCGCGCCCTGCCTGCGAATCTTTTTAAGAAGCCGTCGATTATGGGCATATTTTTGACTTTTGATAAGTTTATCATAATTGATTGCCTATGCAGATAATGGTTCATTCCGCCAGCAGTGACGATACATTTCGCATTGGAACGATAATCGGGGCCAGGGCGGAAAGGGGTGACATTATTGCCCTCATTGGTGATCTCGGTACGGGGAAAACGCGCCTGACTCAGGGTATTGCCGCCGGCTTGGAAGTGCCGTCGCCGTATCCGATCACGAGTCCGACTTTCACCCTGATCAACGAATATCCCGGACGATATGTTCTTTATCACTTTGACATCTACCGACTGGAGGGGTCGAAGGATCTCGAGGACATGGGATATGAGGATTATTTTTACGGGGATGGCGTGGTGGTCATCGAATGGGCGGAAAGAATCAGAGATATCCTGCCGGAAGGGGCTTTATACATAAACCTCACGTATATGAATGAACATATGCGGGAATTGATCATAACTGGTAAAGAGGATAAAATTAATATCATCAAAAACCTTTTAGTAAAGGGAGGATTCTGACAAATGAGTCTTGTGGTACAGAAATACGGTGGAACGTCCGTGGCAGATCTGGAGCGGATCGGGAATGTCGCCCGACGGGTCATCAAAGAAAAAGATGCAGGCAATGACGTGGTCGTTGTCCTTTCGGCCATGGCCGGCGAGACGGACCGTCTCATCCATCTGGCGCAGCAGGCAGCAGCGGACCCCGATCCCCGGGAATATGACGCCCTGATCTCCACGGGTGAACAGGTGACCGTAACCCTCCTGGCCATGGTGCTCAACCGCCTGGGTTATCGAGCACGGTCCTTTCTCGGGTATCAGGTGAAAATCAATACGGACCAAGCATTCAAGAAGGCGCGCATCGTCAAGATCGACACGAGGAAAATCAGGGAAGAGCTGAAAAAGGGATCCATTATCGTGGTGGCCGGGTTCCAGGGTGTCGATGGGGAAAACAATATTACGACCCTGGGCCGGGGCGGCTCCGATACCAGCGCCGTTGCCCTGGCGGCGGCCCTGAAAGCGGATGTCTGCGAAATATATACGGATGTGGATGGCGTTTATACGACGGATCCGAATATATATGACAAGGCGCGACGGCTTGATAAAATATCTTACGATGAAATGCTGGAGATGGCAAGAGCGGGAGCCAAAGTTTTGCAGCCCCGGTCCGTGGAAATGGCGAAAAAATTTGAGGTCCCCGTTTATGTCAAATCTTCTTTTTCAGACGCAGGCGGGACTCTGGTGACAAAGGAGGATAAGGATATGGAAAGAGAAGTGGTGTCCGGTGTAACCTATGACCGGGATCAGGCAAAAATTACCGTCGTCAATGTCCCGGACAGACCGGGGATCGCCGCACGCCTGTTTACTCCCCTTGCGGAACATAACATCATGGTGGACATGATTATTCAGAATGCCAGCGTTGATAGCTTGACGGATCTGACCTTCACTGTTTCTCGAAAGGATGTGAAGCAGGCCTCGGTCCTCGTTCAGGAAGCGGCAAAAGATATGGGCGCCGCCAGGGTGGAGATCGATGACAGTGTGGCCAAGATTTCCATCATTGGGGTGGGGATGATCAGCCACTCCGGCGTTGCCGCCAAGATGTTCACGATTTTGGCCAAAGAAGGCATCAACATCGAGATGATCAGCACCTCGGAAATAAAGATTTCCTGCGTTGTGAAGGCAAAATACACGGAGTTGGCGGTCATGGTTCTTCATGACGCCTTTGAACTGGAAAAGCAAAAATTCTGATCGATGACCCTGAAAGAAAGGCAGATTAATGGCTTGATGGTTTTTCTTGCCGTTGCCTTGGTCATGTATGCGGCGGGATCTGCCTGGTTTCAGAATGGCCCCCCGGATGTGAACCTGCCCTGGGGAAACATCCGGAGTGGCCCCGTCGCCGTGGAAATAGCCGGGGAAACCATTCGCTCCGGTATCTATTACCTTCCAGAAAAGACAATAATACAGGAGTTTCTGAACATGGCCGGGGTGGAATATTCCAACCCGGCCGGTCTCAATCTTTTCCAACCGCTGAAATCCGGTTCAACCCTGCGGATTCATGGCAACGGCCAGGTTGCGCTGGAAGGGATGAAGGCGGCGACGCGTCTGTCCTTGAATCTGCCCATCGATATCAACAGGGCCTCCTTTGCGGACTTACTGCTGATTCCTGGCATTGGTGAAAGCACTGCCAGACAGATTCTTGATTTCCGCCGGTTGTCGGGCGGCAGCATAAACAATTTGGAAAGTCTGATGAACATCAGGGGGATCAAGGAAAAAAGATTCGAGAAGATAAAAGGGTACTTCTATGTTGGGTAAGAAACTATTGCAGGCGATACTGGTGATACTGGCTGATGACTCTCTGGACATAGTTTTGAGTTTCCCGGTAAGGGGGAATGCCGCGATGTTTAATCACCGCGTTCTCGCCGGCATTGTAGGCCGCCAGGGCCAGAGGGAGATCATTTCTGAATAATTCCATTAAGTAACGGAGGTATTTGACGCCTCCTTCGACATTGTTCTCCGGTTGGAAGGAATCAGGAACCTGAAGAGCGTAGGCAGTTGAAGGCATGAGCTGCATCAACCCCCGAGCGCCTTTAGGCGACACGGCCCGATGGTTGAAGTTGGACTCGGTCTTGATAACGGCCCTTACGAGCGCGGGATCAACATTGTACTTCTCCGCGGTTCGGTTTATAATCTGATCGTATTTTGCCACATCGTTTGGCTTGATGTTGAACAATATCCTTTTTTCCCGGTAAACCAGCACGTAATTGACTTGCGGGTTTGTGGGAATGTTGGTGAGATGAATGGTCCCTTTTTTGTCTACATATTTATAGATATCGGCATGGGAAGAGGAGGTATTCAAAGACAACAGCAACACGAATATGCTGATGATCCTGGCAGGGTTATTTCGGAAAAACTCTTTCACTGGTGACATAGGTGTCATAATAGGGGACTATGGCGCAGGATTGCAAGTCTTTTTTGATAAATTTTTGACCCCTATTTTCATTACGTCGGGTCTTGATTAAACTTGACAGGCATTGCGGACGATGGTAAGGGGTCACTTCATCTCAGCGACATGTCGGGGCGTAGCGCAGCTTGGTAGCGTATCTGAATGGGGTTCAGAGGGTCGGAGGTTCAAATCCTCTCGCCCCGACCATGAAAATCAAGGGGTTACGGAGTTTTTCCGTAGCCCCTTTTTGTTTAATCAGGAATTCTCTCCCCACTGTGAAAAGTTTCATACCGTTTCCCACCCCGGTTCGGACCATTTGCGAAGCACACCAACGCTATCTCTCCCGGAGCCAGTGGTCCGCTAACACTATCATTTTGCCAGTAAGCCTGCCGCCTCTCATCTCTGGTAATGGCTCTTCCACGCACTGACACAGAATGTATTGTTGAGGGGATATTGGGTAGCCTCAAAAATAGGAAAATATAGCGATAAGTTTTCCAATTAGAGGGGGAAGAACATAGGTGAGAATGCACATGATAGCGGCGGTAAGCACAACGATGCACATCCATTTCAGGTCTTGTTTATGTTTGTTTGAGCGGATTACATGTCTACGTCTGTCATGTTCCGCCTGCCGTCTGTCATGTTCCGCCTGCCGTCTGTCATGTTCTGTCTGACTTCCGTAAGCTTTTGCCTTTCTTCTGTCATGTTCCGCTTTTCTTCTGTCAGCTTCGGTCTGTCTTCTGTCTGCCATAGATGCATCCAAAAAAGAGCTTGAGACATTTGGGGGGCCGTCATTGTAAACTTATGCGGCGTACATTACTCTTAAGCTGCTGTATAAAATAATTACTCCATATTATGGTTTGCACTGTAGCATAAAATGATATAAATGAGAAGCAAGAACTATAAGAAGTATAGAATCGTTCTAGACGACCGGGAAATAGCCGGTCAACCATTTACACGTCTCCACCCATTGCCATGAGAAGCATTTTTTATAGACGATGGGAAGACATGGCCCCAACTATGTCGGCGGCAGCAAGGACACGGGCCTCCATTATCTTCGTTCGTTCTTTGGGATGGACATACAACTGGCTTGCTATGTCGTTGACACTTGCCATGAATTCCTCATTAGCTGAAAAGATTACTGGCCCCTTTGCGCATGATTTCCTGAAGCTGCTGCCGTTGGCTTTCAAAAAGTTCTTCGTCAGTGGTTGCAGGAAACTTGATCATTTCATCGAAACGGAGGGTGACTTTGGAGAAAGGCTTGGGCAGCATGAAGCGGTCCCAGCTTTTGAAATACCAGGCACTGTCGGCCTGGATGTAAAAGGGGACAATAACGGCGTCGGCGGCATGGGAGATCCGGATAATACCAGCTTTAAGCTCGCCGGCCGGTCCGCGGGGGCCGTCAACAATGTGACCGGCAAGCCGGTCCTTTTTCAATTTCTCAATCATTTTGAGCATGGCTTCAAGGCCGCCTCGAGAGGAGGAGCCCCGTATCGTATCCCATCCTGATCTTCTGGCAACCGCGGCGATGATGTGGCCATCCTTGCTCTTGGAGATCATGAGCCCCGGTTTGTATTTGCGATAAGACTGAAAATGACGGATAGCCCCGAAGAAATGCTGATGCCAGGTGCACAGGAGGACCCTCCCACCCTTGTCGTAATATTCTTTCCATGCCGCTTCATTTTCAACCTGGAACCGGAACGTCCAGGAGTAGACACGGATAAACAGATAAAGGAAGGCCAAAAATGGCGCCGATGTGATGAAATTATTTAATATCTTTGACATATTAGGTAACTTGCAACTTTCTTTTCATTTTTTCATGAATTCTGTATAGTTCAAATCAACAGGGGTGTCGATTTTTTTTTGCCGGTTATTTGTTATTGACAATCAGCGTAGATGTGCATAATTTCCCACGTAGCGGCATTGAATAAATTGAAAGGAGAGACAACGATGATCGGGAAAAAATTGTTGGAAGCAATGAACGAACAAATCAAGCACGAGCTTGAATCTTATTACATTTATCTTTCCATGGTTGCCTATTTTCACTCTCAAAACCTGGATGGCATGGCCCACTGGATGCGCTGCCAGGCCCATGAGGAGATGATTCATGCCATGAAGTTCTTCGACCATATTATCGATCGCGGTCACGAAGTAAATCTGTTGGATTTGAAACAGATTAAAGCATCCTGGAGCAGCCCTCTGGAGGCGTGGAAAGATGCCTATGCCCATGAGCAGTTCATAACCGCAAAAATACATAATCTTGTTAAGATTGCCCGTAAAGAAAATGACTTTGCCTCGGATAGCATGCTGAACTGGTTTACCAAGGAGCAGATCGAGGAGGAAGCCAATGCCGAAAAGAATGTCCGACAGATGGAGCGCGTGGAAAACAGTAGAGAGGGAGTCTTCATGCTGGATCGGGAATTGGGGACCCGGGTATTCCCGGCCGGATCGCCATTCGATCCCGCTGCTTACAATCTTGCTACGTAGGAGCAAAGCTTTTGATATTTAAATCTTTTTCTGCGCCAAAGAAAACCGAGCCTCCCTGGAAATGCCGGATAGTAAATCCTGACGCCATTCTGGAGAAAATCGAGCCGGGAATGAGCATCTTCCTGGGAACAGGCATGGCCGAGCCCCGGACCCTGGTAAAGCATCTCATGGCATCGGCGCAGCCAAACCTTCAGGACCTGGAAGTAATCCAATTGGTCAGCCTCGGGGACGCTGTCGCCATCGATGAAAGATTTTCGAAGAAATACCGCCTGAAAACCTTTTTTTCCGGATGGATAGCCGGTGAGGCCATACAGGAAGGGCGGGTTGACCTGATTCCCAGCCGCTTTTCCCGGATACCATGGCTGTTCCGGACCGGCGCTATAAGCATTGACGTGGCCTTCATCCAGATCACGCCTCCCGATGAAACAGGATATTGCAGTCTTGGTCTGGGCATGGCCGTGGAGCGTCAGGCAATGGAAAGCGCCAAGGTTGTTATCGGAGAAATAAACAATGCTGTGCCCCGAACCCTGGGCGACACCCTGGTACATATAGATGATTTTGACCAGCTGATCGAAGCGACGGAGCCGATTTTCTACGTGCCCCGGTGGCCGTTGGATGAAGTCTACCTGAAGATCGCCGGACATGTCGCATCGATTGTGGAGGATGGGAGTTGTATATCATTTGCCATCGGTCCTCTTTATGAGGCGTTGGGGCGGCAACTGGTGAACAAGAAGCATCTGGGCATCCAATCCCCATTTTTCACGGACGCCCTGATGGATCTCGTGAAAAGCGGCGCCGTGACCAACCGCAGGAAAGGGGTATTCCGTGGGAAGTCGGCGGCTTCTTACATTATGGGAACAAGGGAACTGGTGGACTGGCTCGACAGGAACCCCCTGGTTGAATTTCAGCCTATCGATGTGGTCATGAGCCCCAAGGTTATCGGGCGCAATGACCGGGTCATGGCGATCCTGCCGGCGCGGAAGGTGGATCTGACGGGAAATGTGGCCCTCCACATGGGCAAAGGCAATGTTACCTCCGGTCCCGGGGCCGTCCAGGAACTTTTCATGGGTGCCGCCCTGTCCAGGGACGGCCGGACGGTATTTGCCCTCCCCAGTCGTAATCGGGAAGGGAAAGCAAACATCGTTATGTCTGTGGAAAGCATGCCTTATCAGTTTTCCAATCGGGAATCCCTCGATATCGTGGTAACCGAATACGGCGTGGCCTATCTCATGGGCAGAACCCTGCGGCAGCGCGCCCAGGCCCTGATCGATATCGCCCACCCTGACGATCGGGCGGAGCTGGTTCAGCAGGCCAAAAATGCTAAGATGATCTATGCCGACCAGATTTATTTTGCCGATTCGGGCCATCTCTATCCGGAAAAGGTGTCCTGCACCCATACCTTCAAGGAGGGGTTGTCAGTGCGCTTTCGGGCGATAAAGCCCTCCGATGAAGACGAAATGCGCCGTCTCTTTTACCGGTTTTCCGATCAGGCTGTTTATTACCGTTATTTCAGTCCGATCAAGGCTATGCCTCATAAAAAGATGCAGGAATACGTTAATGTGGACTATCGGCGGATCATGTCTGTAGTGGGAGTTATCGAGGAGACCGGCACGGAGAGAATCATTGCCGAAGCCCGCTATGTCCGTTCCCATGATCGTCCTTATGCGGATACGGCCTTCATTGTTGATGAAGCTTATCAGGGAAAGGGGATGGCCTCCTTTCTCCTTGAACTGTTGGTCAAGATTGCGAGGGAGGAAGGCGTCGAGGGATTTACAGCCGATGTCCTCTCGGTAAACAAGGCCATGTTGCGAGTTTATGAGAAGTCGGGATTTCCGATCAAGGCGGTTCTTGCTGCCGGGGCATATGAGTTGACAGTGCCATTCAAGGATAAGGCTCAAGATTTGGAGAAAGAAGAGACAGACTGAAAAAGCTTGCAAAAGGATTAGGTATGCGATAAAGCCTCGCATCTTTTTGGATATTGTTGACAATCTTTTTGTCTGCGCATATATGAGAAGAAATATCTTGGCGAGAGTGGCGGAACTGGAAGACGCACTGGACTTAGGATCCAGCCCGCGCGAGCGGATAGGGGTTCAAGTCCCCTCTCTCGCACCAAATGACCTTTCCGCGTTTAAATATTAAGTAGTGAAGGAGAAAAGAACCGGTGAACGAAATGAGCCAGACCGTGAAGATTGAGGAAATAAGTCCTGTCAAGAAGAAATTATCCTTTGAAATTCCTTGGGAAGAAACAAAAATTGTCCTGGATGATGTTTATCGGAAGATCAGCAAAACGGCCAAGGTGAGAGGCTTCCGCCCGGGAAAAATTCCCCGTCCCGTTCTGGAAAAATTCTATAAGGACCATGCCGAAGAAGAGGCAATGACTCAACTTTTCAATCAACATTTCTGGGATGCCTTGAAGGAGCATGCCATTGATCCTGTTTCCCGCCCGGAGATAGATCAGCAGGGTATCGAACCGGAAAAGGCCTTTGCCTTCAGTGCCACCGTGGAAATTGAACCGGTCTTCGACCCGGAAGGATATGTCGGTCTGGAAATTGACCGGGAAGAAGTCGAAGTAACGAATGCTGATATGGAGGCTAAATTAAAAGAATTGCAGGAGATGTACAGCACCATGGAGGAGATGTCCGATGATGCTGTGGTTGATTCGGGAAAGCTCGTCGTCATTGATTTTCAGGGCGCTGTCGGCGGTCAGTCTCTGAGGGAACTCAAAGCAGACGATTATCTCCTGGAGATTGGATCCAATACTTTTATCACCGGCTTCGAGGACCAGCTCCTGGGCATGAAAAAGGGAGAAACCCGGGAGGTTGCCATTAGATTCCCCGATGACTATCATCATAAGGATGTTGCCGGCAAGGATGCGACCTTTACTGTGGCCGTAAAGAATATCAAAGAGAAACAAACACCTGAGATCAATGATGATTTTGTTAAAAATTTTGAACAGTTCAACACCCTTGATGAACTGAGGGATGATCTCCGCAAGAACATTGAAGCAGAGAAGCAGGAACAGGTCGATGGAAACATGAGGATGGCGATTATCGAGAAGCTTATCGAAAAGAACCCCATCGTGGCCCCCGAAGCCCTTGTCGAAAGACAGATCCTCTCGATGATGGCGGATACCCGGTGGCGGATGTCCATGCAGGGAATCGATGCGGACAAGGCAGCAAAAATTATTCCCCAATATCACGATCTGTACAAAAATGATGCGACCCGGATTGTCAAGACGTTGTTGCTCGTGAGAAAGATAGGGGAGAAAGAAAATATATCAGTCAGCGATGAAGAACTGAATGAACATATCAAAGAGCTTGCCAGGCAGCGCAACCAGAGCTACGAGTCCTTCCTTGCCTCACTCGCCAAGGACGATATGATGGAGAGTATCAGGGCGGAACTGGTCAACAAGAAAGTTATTAATTTTATTGAAGAGAAAGCATTGATAAATGTGGTTAAAAAAGAATCCCCAGCGACACGGGAGGTAAGTTAAATGCCCCTGATTCCAATGGTAGTTGAGCAGGATGGGCGGGGCGAGCGGGCCTTTGACATTTACTCGCGCCTGCTGAAAGATCGCATCATATTTCTGGGAACGGCTATTGATGATAATGTCGCCAATTTGATCATTGCTCAGATGCTCTATCTGGAGTCGGAAGACCCGGACAAGGAGATCTTTCTCTATCTCAATAGTCCCGGCGGTCATGTCAGTTCCGGATTGGCGATTTATGATACCATGAGGTACATAAGACCGGCGGTTAGCACCTTCTGCATGGGCCAGGCTGCCAGCATGGGGGCAATTTTACTGGCGGCGGGGGCCAAAGGGAAGCGCTTTTCCTTGCCTCACGCGCGGATACTTATTCATCAGCCCCTCGGAGGATTCCAGGGACAGGCCACGGACATTGCTATCCAGGCCCGGGAGATCCTGAGACTGAAAGACGAATTGAACCAGATATTGGCAACAATGACAAATCAGCCGCTGGAAAAGATTCAGGCAGATACGGAGCGGGACTATTTTATGGATGGTCAGCAGGCGAAAGATTATGGGATTATTGATATTATCATCGATAAGCGGCAATGATGCCGTGAGCGAGAGGTTATAAATAAATGGTCAGAAAAGGAAGAGAAACGCAGGGAGGGGGACAGGGGTTGTTGTATTGTTCCTTCTGCGGTAAGAACCAGAACGAAGTACGAAAGCTCGTTGCCGGTCCCACGGCCTATATCTGCGACGAATGTATCGAGCTTTGTCGATCCATTGTCCATGAGGACAACGATACGGCGGCGGCGGTGGAAAAGACCAGGGGAACTCCCAAACCGAAGGAGATCAAGAAATTCCTCGACTCCTACGTGATTGGCCAGGACAGGACCAAAAAAATCCTGTCCGTGGCGGTTTACAATCATTACAAACGCCTGTTCCGTCCCATGGATATGGACGGAGTGGAGATTCAGAAGAGCAATGTCCTCCTCATCGGTCCCACCGGTTCGGGGAAGACGCTGCTGGCGAAAACGCTGGCGAAAATGCTCAATGTCCCCTTTACCATTGCCGATGCAACAACCCTTACGGAGGCAGGTTATGTGGGGGAGGATGTGGAAAACATCATCCTGGCGCTCCTCCAGAATGCCGATTATGACGTGGAGCGGGCGTCGAAGGGGATTGTTTACATTGATGAGATAGATAAAATAGCCAAGAAATCGGGCAATCCGTCGATTACCAGGGACGTATCCGGCGAGGGGGTACAGCAGGCCCTCCTGAAAATCATCGAGGGCACCCTGGCGAACATTCCGCCCAAGGGGGGGAGAAAGCATCCCCAGCAGGAATTTATCCAGGTTGACACAACTAATATCCTCTTTATCTGCGGCGGTGCCTTCAATGTCCTTGAAGATATTATCGCTAAAAGAGTCGGCTTCAGCAATATGGGCTTCGGGGCGGAGATACGAAGCAAACAGGAAAAGAAGGTCGGAGAATTGCTGACGGAAGTGCAACCGGAAGATTTGTTGAAATTCGGCCTCATACCGGAATTTATCGGCCGTCTGCCCGTAATCGCCACTCTTAATGAGCTTGATGAAAACGATATGGTGCGCATCCTCAGAGAGCCGCGGGATTCGATCATCAAACAGTATAAAAAACTTTTCGATCTTGAAAATGTAAAGCTTAAATTTACTGATGGCGCCCTGAGGGCGGTCGCGAAGCTTGCTACGGAAAGAAAAACAGGAGCGAGAGGTTTGCGCTCGATCCTGGAAAATACCATGCTGGAGATCATGTATGAACTTCCCTCCCGCCGTGACATGCGTGAATGTGTCATCAGTGAAGAGGTGGTTATGAACAGGGAAAACCCCATTCTGATATTTGAATCGGCTTCGGAAACTGCCTAATATTCATATCACGTCAAGGAAACGATAAGTATATATGATCGATTTCATTAAAGATAACAAGAAAGACGAAATTTCCTCCATGCCCTTGCTGCCGCTGCGGGATGTGGTCGTATTCCCTCACATGATCGTTCCCCTGTTCGTGGGGAGGGACAAATCGATTGCCGCCCTTGAGTCGGCCATGAAATATGAAAAGAGCATCTTCATGGTGGCCCAGAAAAGCGCCCAGAAGGATGAACCGTCAGAAAATGATATATATCGAATTGGAACCGTCGGCATCATCATCCAGCTGCTCCGGCTTCCCGACGGGACGGTGAAAGTCCTCGTTGAGGGAAAGAAGAGAGGAATCATCAGGGAATACATCTCTATGGAAGACTTCTTCACCGTTAAGGTTGAGGAGATCGAGGAAGAGGGGGATGAGGATCGAGTCAAGGCCGAAGCGCTGATCAGAAGTCTCAATGAGGCCTTTGAATCCTACGTCAAGTTGAGCAAGAAGGTACATGTGGAAATGGTGAATACAATTTCCTCCATCGAAAGCCCTTCCAAACTGGCCGATGTCATCGTATCCCATGTGAGCGTAAAACTGGAAGATAAGCAGCGGATTCTCGAGATAATCAGCGTACCGGAGCGACTGGAAGCCGTGTATGAAATGCTTTTGGGTGAGATTGAAATCCTCCAGGTGGAGGAGAAGATCAAGCGACGCGTCAAAAAGCAGATGGAAAAGACGCAGAAAGATTACTATCTAAACGAACAGATGCGGGCGATTCAGAAGGAGATGGGGGAAAAAGACGATTTAAAAAGTGAAATCGCCGAGCTGGAAAAGAGACTAAAGCAGAAGAAGCTGCCTGAGGAGGCCCAGAAAAAGGTCAAGGGGGAAATCAAGAAGATGCAGATGATGGCCCCGATGTCAGCGGAGGCCACGGTAGTCAGAAACTACGTTGACTGGCTTCTTGATTTGCCATGGTACGAAAAGACGGAGAACAAGCATACCCTAAAGGAATCGGAGGCGATACTCGAAGAGGATCATTTCGGTCTGAAACAGGTCAAGGAGCGAATCATTGAATATCTGGCTGTTCAGAGCCTGGTGAAAAAAAATAAAGGATCGATTCTATGTCTTGTCGGTCCGCCGGGGGTGGGAAAGACCTCCGTTGCCAAATCTGTCGCCCGGGCCACGAACAGGAAGTTTGTCCGTTTCTCTCTGGGCGGCGTTCGGGACGAAGCAGAGATCCGGGGGCACAGGAGAACCTATATCGGCGCTTTACCAGGGAAAATCGTCCAGTTGATGAAGAAGGCCGGTTCTAATAATCCCGTATTTTGTCTTGATGAGGTGGACAAACTGAGTTCCGACTTTCGGGGCGATCCCTCGTCGGCCCTCCTCGAGGTTCTTGATCCGGAACAGAATAACGCCTTTAATGACAATTATTTAGAAGTTGATTACGATTTGTCGGACGTTATGTTTATCACCACGGCCAACATCCTGCAGACTATTCCGGCGCCCCTGCAGGACCGGATGGAAGTCATCCGGATTGCCGGCTATACGGAACCGGAAAAGCTCAATATCGCCAAGAAATTCCTCGTGGCGAAGGAGATGGAGGCCAACGGCCTTACGGAAAAGAATGTCGCCTTTACCGATGGAGCAATACTTACTATTATCAGGCAGTACACCCGGGAAGCGGGGGTGCGGAATATGGAGCGGGAAATTGCTTCGATCTGCAGGAAAATAGCCCGCAAGATCGTTTCGGAAGGGATTCAGGACCAGATCAGGGTAAGCTCGAAGGCGGTGCCCAAATATCTGGGAGTGCCAAAGTTCCGTCACGGTGAAACAGAGGGCAAGGATCAGATCGGTTTGTCAACAGGGTTGGCCTGGACGGAAGTCGGCGGCGAGCTCCTGGTTATCGAGGCGACCATCATGAAAGGAACGGGGAAAATGGTCATGACTGGAAAGCTTGGCGACGTCATGCAGGAGTCGGTGCAGGCGGCCATGACCTATGTTCGTTCCCGGGCGGATGAGTTCGGCCTGCCGGAGAATTATTATAAGGAGACCGATGTCCATGTCCATGTCCCGGAAGGGGCCATACCGAAGGATGGGCCGTCGGCAGGGATAGCCATGGTGACCGCCATTGCTTCTGCCTACATGAAGAAAAAGGTACGGGGCGATCTGGCCATGACCGGGGAAATAACCCTCCGGGGAAGGATATTGCCGATCGGCGGGTTAAAGGAAAAGCTGCTCGCCGCACACCGGGGGAATATCAAAACAGTAATTATTCCCAAGGACAACGAAAAGGATCTTGCCGAAGTGCCGGCAAACGTCATCAAAGCCCTGAAAATTATTCCTGTGGAAAACATGGATGAAGTTCTGGGGGTGGCATTTGTTCCGGAAGACGAGATCGGCAAAGGAGTAATTGCCTCAGAGAAAAAGAAAGAGGAAACTTCATCTCTGCCAACAATGAGCGCGGGCAGGGTGCCTATGAATGCTTAACAGGGAGTTCTTTTTTCCTTGACAAGTCTGCTTATTGCTGATAGCTTTCGCGCCTTGCTTATGGTGACAGTAAGGGCGGGTAGCTCAGCTGGGAGAGCGCCACGCTTACACCGTGGATGTCACAGGTTCGAGTCCTGTTCCGCCTACCATAGAAAACGGAAGAAACCGTCGGCTGCGGCTGCTAAAAGCCACGCTCGGCAGCAAAGAACGGGTTTCCAGTGGTGTGAAGAGTCGCTTTGGGAAGAAAAAAACGGGGTCGTAGTTAAGTTGGTTATAACGCCGGCCTGTCACGCCGGAGGGCGAGGGTTCGAGTCCCTTCGGCCCCGCCAAATACATCAGGGGTTGGCCGATACGGTTAACCCCTTTTTTATTGCTTATAAGGATTATGAAGTACGAAGGAATCATTATCAGGCCGCCAAGTGAGGCCTACAGCCTGCTTTTGCAGGTCACCGTCGGATGCTCACATAATCGCTGCACCTTCTGCCCGACGTATAAAGAAAAAAAATTCCGGATAAAAACTACTGAGGAGATTAGGGAAGATATCCTGGAAGCCGGCCGTTATCGCCAGGTGGACAAGGTATTTCTTTGTGACGGCGATGCGTTGATAATCCCCCAGAAGCGGCTGGTGGAGATCCTGGGGCTTATCGGCAGGCATGTCCGGGGTGTGCAGAGAATCGGACTTTATGGCAACGCTAAAAGCATCCTCCGGAAAACGGTGGAAGAACTTCGGGAATTACGAGATCTTGGCATGGGTATCATTTACCTGGGCGTGGAAAGCGGCAATGACGAAGTGCTCATGGACATCCGGAAGGGGGTAACTTACGGGCAGTTGGTTGAGGCGGGACGGCGGGTCAAGGAAGCCGGTATTGCCTTGTCAACGACGGTCATCCTGGGGCTGGGAGGCGTCGGGAAGAGTGGCGCCCATGCCGTGGATACGGCCCGGATTCTGACCGATATCGATCCTGATTATGCGGGGGCGCTCACATTGATGCTTGTCCCCGGGACAACCCTTTATGAGGATCATGCCGCAGGCCGTTTTATCCTTCCCGATACATTCGGCTTTCTGAACGAGCTGGGGATTATGATTGCCCAGTCACGATTTACAAATTGTTACTTCACTTCCAATCATGCCTCGAACTATCTGCCTGTCCGCGCCAGATTACCGGAAGAGAAGGAAAAGACGGTAGCCATGATTCAAAGGGTGATTGCTTCAGGCAATCAGGATGTTTTGAGACCCGAATACGCCCGGGGACTATAGTCAGGGCCAAGGAGCTATGGAAGTGGGAAGAAGTCTGTTATCCCTGATGAAAAAATTGTTCAAAGAACGTGACGCCTCCCGTCTGGAAGACGAAATTCAGGCCATCATCGATGCCGGTGAGGAGGAGGGCCTGATCGATCCCCAGTCCGGGGAGATGATTCAGAGTATCCTGGAATTCCGGGATACCGTAGTCCGCGAGGTCATGATCCCCAGAACGGAAATTGTAGCGATCAGCGCCGGGGCAAAGATCGAGGAAATCATGGAACTAATTTGCCGGCACGGCCATACCCGCATGCCTGTTTATCGGGAAAACATCGACCATATCATCGGCGTGGTGAATGTGAAGGATCTCCTCAAATTCTGGTCCAAACCGGTTACGGAAAAGGATTTTCTATCCATATTGCGCAAGCCCTACTATATTCCCGAAACAAAGAATATCAGTCAGCTCCTCCATGAACTCAAACAGAAAAAATATCACATGGCCATTGTCATTGATGAATATGGGGGGACATCGGGGCTGGTGACCCTGGAGGATCTACTCGAGGAGATTGTCGGAGAGATTCACGATGAGCACGACACCGAGGAGTTGGGGATCGTTGATCAGCCGGACGGATATACCATGGTGGACGGAAGGGTGGAAATTGAGCAGCTTGAGGAGCACTTCGGTGTCATATTTGGTGAAGGGAAATATGAAACGCTGGGGGGGCTGATCCTGAATTCGATCAAAAGGATACCGGCCACCGGTGAAACGGTAAATGTGGACGATTTTGAAATGATCATTACGGCTGCCGACGAACGGACGATTAAAAAAGTACGGATGCGCAGAAAACCGGAAACATCCGCAAGGGATCAGTTTGAGCCGGAAGGGTAGGGGGAGCTCTGCATAACCCATAACCGTACAAAAATGGTTCGCAAGCGGTGAATCAAATGTTTTTCGCCGTTCCGGGATTGAATTTGATATCCTGTAATCAATCACAACTATATGCCAATTAAACAGAAGCGAAAAAGATTTTTGAACCGCGGCGAAGCCATTTTTCAAAGGTCTCGCAGGATCAGTTTCCCGATGCTTGACATAAATGACGTCATGCTGGCACTCGGATCGGGATGGCTGCTGATCCTGTCCTTTCCGAAGTTCGGGACGGGATTCCTTGCCTGGTTGAGTCTGGTGCCCCTCTTTTATGCCCTGAAAGGAGAAAAGACCCCTACCCAGGGTTTGCTGCTGGGTCTCGTTACGGGCATGACCGCGCAAGTGGGGATTATGTACTGGATAACCCATGTGGTCGTCAACTACGGTTATCTGCCCTATCCAGTCGGCATTGCCGCGATGCTTCTTTTGTCGGCCTATCTTAGCCTCTACACCGGTTTTTTTGCCGCCGCCGTTGTCTATTTCCGCAATAAAAAGGTTCCCTTGTGGGTGGCGGCGCCATTAATATGGACCTGTCTGGAATATGCGAAATCCCATCTTTTAACCGGTTTCCCCTGGGAAAACCTGGGATATTCACAATACCTCCTGTTACCGATTATTCAGATTGCCGATATCACCGGCGTCTATGGCGTGACATTTCTCATCGTTATCGTCAATGCCATGCTCTATGAAGCCCTGTTCGTTCCCGGCGCGAAGAAAATGATTTTGGCCAAGATTCTGGTCATAGCCGGGCTTTTTTTGATGGTTTACGGTTACGGCATCTTTCGTATCCAGGAAATCGGCAAGCAGATGACGACGGCTCCGAAAGTCGTCGTCCGGATTGCCCAGGGAAATATCGACCAGAGCGTCAAGTGGAACCCCCGGTATCAGCTGGAAACAATAGCAAACCACACCGACCTCTCCCGGCCGGTCCATCTCTCCCGGCCGGATCTGACCGTGTGGCCGGAAACGGCGTATCCTGCCTTTTTTCAGGATGTCAACGATCTGCACCGCATGGTGGTCGGATTCGTGAAACAATCCCGATCCTGGCTCCTTTTCGGCAGCCCGACCTATGACCGGCAGGGAAAGAACATCACGTTGTTCAACAGCGCCTTCCTCCTTTCACCGGAAGGGACCATCATGGGGAGGTACGACAAGGTTCATCTGGTGCCCTACGGGGAATATGTCCCGCTGCGGCAATTTTTCCCTTTCATCAACAAACTGGTGGAAGGGATCGGCGATTTTGGCACCGGGCCGGGCTACCACCCCCTGACCTTCGGATCCTACCGGGTCGGGGTGCTGATCTGCTATGAAGGCATTTTCCCGGGAGCGGCCAGGATGTACAAGCAGGAAGGAGCGGATTTCCTGGTTAATATCACTAATGATGCCTGGTTCGGCCGGACCTCGGCGCCGTACCAGCATCTATCTATGACGGTTTTCCGTGCTGTGGAGAACCGCCTCGATGTTGTGCGGGCGGCCAATACGGGAATCAGCGCCTTTATCGATGCCACGGGGAAAATGACCCAAACGACGGCTTTATTTGAAAAGGCTTTTCTGGACGGCTACGTCCAAATCAGCAAGGGAAGCACTTTTTACGCATCCCAGGGCGATTTATTTGTCTATATATGTTTTCTGACATTGATGATAATGTCAGCGGCAATAACCCTCAGGAGGAAGAGCCATGATGGAAGGAATCCAGGAAAACGTAGCTGATTTACGCAAAAGAATGAACCATCTCGGAGAGTGTCTTTGACATAGCCGCAAAGGAAGAGACAATCAGAGAACTGGAGATAGCCGCATCCAGGGAGGACTTCTGGGCGGATCCGGAAAAGGCTTCGGAGGTTCTCAAAAAACAGACAAAACTAAGAGACACGGTTGAGCATTGGCAAGCCCAGATGCGGCATTACGATGAACTGGCGCAACTGTATGAAATGGCGGTGGAAGAGGGAGATGAGGAGGCCCGTGATGATGTCGGGCTGGATCTCCTGAAGCTCGAAAAGGTCATTCGTCAGGAGGAGTTGCGACTGATGCTTGGGGCGCCGGAGGACCACCTGCATGCCATTATGTCCATTCATGCCGGGGCGGGGGGTACGGAAGCCCAGGACTGGGTGGAAATACTTCTGCGCATGTATCTGCGCTGGGTGGAAAGAAGAGGTTTCAAGGCCACGATCATTGATTATCTACCCGGGGATGAGGCCGGCGTCAAAAGTGTTTCCTTGACCATTGAAGGAGACTACGCATATGGTTATGCCAAGGCGGAGGTGGGAATTCATCGCCTGGTGCGCATTTCACCGTTTGACGCCGGCGCCCGGAGGCATACGTCTTTTGCATCCGTTTATGTCTATCCGGAGGTGGATGACGACATTGTAATCGACATCGATGAAAAGGATCTCCGCATCGATACCTACCGGTCCTCGGGGGCCGGCGGCCAGCACGTGAACAAAACCGACTCTGCGGTCAGGATCACTCACATCCCGACGGGCATTGTGGTCCAGTGCCAGAACGAAAGATCCCAGCACAAGAATAAATCGATGGCCATGAAATATCTCAAATCCAGGCTTTATGAAATGAAGCTGCAGGAAAAGAATGAAAAACAGGATGAAGTCAACAAGACCAAGAAAGATATTGCCTGGGGAAGCCAGATCCGTTCCTATGTTCTTCACCCTTACAAGATGATCAAGGACCACCGGACAAATCTGGAAGTCGGCAATGCCACGCGGGTCCTGGACGGCGACATTGATGACTTCATTGAATCCTATCTGCTTGCGAGTTCACAGGTTGATGAATAATGGTGTCATAGGAAGAGAAATCAAATTCATTTTCTGATCATTGTATTTATGGTACAGGAGGCGCGATTAAGTGGGGAGATGCGAAAGGAGTTCTGAATCATGACAGGAACAAGACATACAATCGTCTATCTTATAGTCCTGCTGTTTGTTCTGGGTTTTCCATTATTCGATGGATCAAAACTGTACGGGGGGGACAACAAAAACATCAACTCTTCCCAGGAGAGTGTCGTTACTGCGGGCCGGCAGGACGATGATAAATCCATAAATTCTACGTCCAATACTGGGCACGGGATTTCCGGGGAAAACGATTCCCTCAAGACAGCTCCGCCTGAATCCGGATCCAAAGGTGGAGAAGCCCAGCAGGAAGAGGATATGATGGAAGCGGCGCTGCGGCTCTTGTCTGAGTCTCACGAATACTGGCTCAAGGGAGATAGCGACAGCGCCCTGGAAATGCTTGATCAGGCATACGCCCTTATCCTGGACGCAAATGGCGATCCCGATATTGCCAGGCAGAAGGATGACCTGCGCCTCCTCATTTCCAAGCGAATTCTTGCCATATATAGCGGGATGCAGACGACGGCGCCGGGGAAAAGGGGTGAGATCCCGATTATCATGAATGCCGATGTGGAAAAAGAGATAAGATCCTTCCAGACGGGAGAACGCAACTTTTTCATTTCTTCCTATCAGCGCTCCGGACTTTACCGTCCTGATATTGTTAAGGAATTAAAGCGACTGGGCCTACCCGAAGAATTGTCCTGGCTGCCCCTGGTGGAAAGTGGATTTAAAGTCAGCGCCCTGTCGAGCGCCCGGGCCCTGGGCTTGTGGCAGTTCATCCCTTCCACCGGTTATAAATATGGTCTGGAAAGGGATGAATGGATTGATGAACGGATGGATCCCGAAAAATCCACCCGGGCGGCTATCGCCTACCTCAGAGACATGCATGGGATGTTCGGGGACTGGCTGACGGTTCTGGCAGGATACAACTGCGGCGAAAACAGGGTCCTCCGGGTGATCTCAAGGCAGCATATCAACTACCTGGACCGTTTCTGGGATCTCTACCATCAATTGCCCTATGAAACCGCACGGTATGTGCCCCGTTTTCTGGCGACGCTCCACATTGTCCGGGATCCCCGGAAATATGGGATGGATCTGGGAACTCCCATGATTAAACAAGGACCGGAGCCGGGTTATGAAGTCGTCAAGACAAACAAATCGATGCGCTTGCAAGACATCGCCCAGCAACTCAACATTCCCGAGGAGTCTCTAAGTCAACTAAATCCGGAACTGCGCTTCAAGATAACCCCGGAAAAGGAATATTCCCTGAAAGTTCCAACCGATATGGCCGGGAAATATGCCAGTGTGGCCGATACAATCCCCCATTGGGAAAAACCGTTGCCGGCGCCCAAATCCCGTCCGGTCGTTATCGCCCATCGCGTGAAGCGGGGAGAATCTATCGGATCGATAGCGAAAAAGTATGGCACCTCGCCAAAATCGATAAGAAGATATAATTCCCTTTCTTCAAAAAGCGACGTAAAAGTAGGTCAGTACATCTCTATTCCCATTCGCAGCACCAAACTGACCAAAAAGGCCCTTAGTCAAGTTGCCGCTGAGGAGGGAAAGAAAAAGACGGGTAGCAGCGAGTTTATCAGCTACAAGGTAAAGAAGGGTGATACCTTGGCATCAATTGCGAAAATGAGCAATACAACGGTTAAGGCAATTAAAGAAACCAACCGGATGAAAAAAAACACCGTCAAAGCGGGGGAAATTATTAAAATTGCCAGGACCGGCGACGGCAATGCCAATGCAGGCGCTTCGGCAAGCGATGTAAAGGATTCAAAAAAGAAGGCCAAGGCAACAAAATCAACAAAAAAGGTTTCGGATGGTAAAAAGAGCGATAAGACCTATGTAGTCAAGAAAGGGGATAACCTCTCTCTCATTGCCAAAAGACACGAGATGGAACTTTCCCGCCTGCGGGAACTGAATAATATCAAGGTGAAGAATGACACTCTCAAGGAAGGTCAGATTATCGTTCTGGAATAATCTGACGGCTTCGTAAAAATTTGAATCCATTATGTTTTAAGTGTTACGTGTTAAGTTCAATGATCTGATAATTACTTCCTGTATCAATAATTTAACACATAAAACCTAAAACTTAACACTTCTCGGAAAAAGCCTTTTCGGACTTTTTGCACGTTACTCAAGATTTATGGGGATGAAATTTCCGCATCACCTGAGCCAACACTCCTTCAATAAGGTCACGTATTTCCTGCAGGCGTTTTTCGGAAACCGCCTCAAAACGAAGCACAAGCACCGGCTGCGTGTTTGAGGAGCGAAGCAGTCCCCAGCCGTCGGCAAAAGGAATTCTGACGCCGTCAATATCGATAATCGGATATTCCCGGCGAAAGTGATCCTTAACCGCTGCGACGACGGCGAACTTTATATCATCCGGGCAGTCAATGCGGATCTCCGGAGTGGTAAAGGTTTTGGGTACATCTGCCATAATGTCGCTTATCTTATTGTTTGCCGGATCAGATAAGATCTCCAGGAGCCGGATGGCGGCATAGATGGCATCGTCATAGCCGAAGTAGCGGTCGGCAAAAAAGAGATGACCGCTCATTTCTCCGGCCAGGAGGGCATGTTCCTCCTTCATCTTGCCTTTGATCAGCGAATGTCCGGCTTTCCACATGATGGCGTTGCCGCCGTTTTTCGTGATATCGTCGTATAATGTTTGGGAACATTTGACTTCGCCGATGATTGCGGCGCCGGGATTTTTCTTGAGAATGGATCGTGAGAAAAGCAGCAATATTTCGTCTCCCCAGAGGATATTGCCCTGATCGGTGATTATCCCGAGTCGATCTGCGTCTCCATCAAAGGCGATGCCCGCGTCAGCCTTCTTTTCCCTTACCAGCGAGATGAGTTCCTTGAGGTTTGCAGGGACGGTCGGATCGGGATGATGATTGGGGAAACGTCCATCAGGCTCACAATAGAGTTCTGTTACCAGACAGCCCAAGCGGCGGAAAATGGGATTGGCAAATAGCCCCCCGGTGCCGTTGCCGGCATCCACAACAATACTCAGGCCCTCGCGGACAACCACGTTCCGGACAAGATAGTCCTGATAGGTAAGGGTGATGTCTCTGATGGTTACATTTCCGGCACTGATGGGATCATAGCTGTCTTCTTCCATAATCCTGCGCAGTTCCTGGATATCATCGCCATAAATCGTATCCGGCCCGATGCAGACCTTGAAACCGTTGAAATCGGGAGGATTATGGCTGCCCGTTACCATTATCCCGCCATCAGCCTCGAAATGACGAATGGAAAAGTACAGCATCGGCGTTGCGCAGAGGCCGATATCAATTATGGAAATTCCGGTGTCGCAAACGCCCTTGCCGATGATCTCGGCATAACTTTCCGAGCTGAGCCGGCAGTCCCTGCCGATGGTCATTGTCTTTACGCCATGGCGGCGGGCGAATGTTCCAATCGCACGACCGAGATGATAAACAAAATCGGGAGTCAGATCCTTATCAACCAGACCTCTTATGTCATATTCTCTAAACACTTCTATATTCATATTTTTCACCATTTTTTTTTTGCCCTTTAATCATAATGAATAGTTTATGTCAATGAAGTTCCCTCGAAAGAACTTATTTCCGATGCTTTATTGATAACCATATCCGCTCCGGCCGCCCTGAGTTCGGCCGCGCCTGCATGACCGGTAAGCACGCCGATAGCGTAGGCGCCTACTTCCTTGGCCAGTTTCATATCCATCCCGTGATCGCCAACCATGGCTACTTTTGACGCCGGCAAAGCGAATGCCTCCAAAACCCTCCACAGATGATCCGGATCCGGCTTGACACGCGGGGTTTCATCACGGGTGAGGACAATGTCCACGAAAGAGAGGATATCGGGGAAAACAATATTTACAGCCTCACGGCAGTTTCTGGTCACGATGCCGGTTTTGAGATTTCGTGCCCGCAGCCGGCTCAACATCTCTCTCGTTCCCGGGAGGAGAGAACCGAGACGGGCGGCATTTATTTCGATGCCTTTTACCAGCGCGTCTGCCTGCTGGAAATAAATGTTTTCCTGGCCGGGGAAACGTCCGGCGATCATTTGCTTTCCGGCGGCGATAATTTCCAGGACATAAAGGCCGTGGAGACCGTCGGAAGGAATGCCGAAGCTCATGAGGTGAGCCAAAACCTCCGCTCGCATTGCCGCGAAATCGATGGTCAGCCCGGCAATAGTCCCATCGAAATCAAAAACAAAGGCCTTGAAGTCCAGGTTGGATCTTTGCGTTACCGTAGAAAAATGGTTCGCAGGCGGTGAATCAAATGTTTTTTGCCGTTCCGGGATTGAATTTAACATCCTGAATTTAATCATAATTATATACCAACCAACCAGAAGCGAAAAAGATTTTTGAGCCGCCGCGCAGCCATTTTTCAAAGGCCTCCGGGTAAGAAGGCACTTACCGGTTTCCTGTCAGGTAGTCCGGATTCAAGGTCTTCTCTCTGATTCGTCGTGAATGCAGATCGGGAAGCTGAAAATCAAATACAATCCGCAGAAAATTCATGATGATGTAAAAAGTGGCTCCCCAGAGTATTTCTTCACCGTCTTTATCCTCATGAATCAGACAGGGGAATTCCCAAGGCCCCTGGTCTGGCGTCGACAGTGTTTCCCTGGCCTGAATCATATATCTTCCATATGAATCTCCCCTGAAGAAGCTTGTTAAAGGAATTTCGATGATTTTGTCCACCTCCGGGTTGGGAACAGGTGTCCAGTCACTCCTCGCCATGGCGACGAGGGGAAAGATTGTTCTTCGAAAGAGGTGCAATGAATAAGTTGGCAAGGAGCCCAGCAGCGAAACATGCTGCGGATGTAAATGCAACTCTTCCCATGATTCGCGGAGGGCATTGGCCAAAAATAAGGAGACAATTCTTTTACTTTCCGAAGATGCCCCGGCATTGGCTGATCCGCAAGATGGCAGCGGGAAGGGCATGAAGCCGCTTCTGATGAAAAAGAGACTGAATGCCCAGTCGATAAGGGGATGGAGCATCCCTCCCGGGCAACTGATATCGCCGCCTTGGGCAGTCCGGAAGGACCTTTTTATCAGCTGCAACACCCATGCCCCCGGTTTCGTCCCGTCTGAGATGTGGCGGGAGCGGTAGCTTAAAAGAAGCAGAACCCCGGCGGCCAATTGGCCGGAATGATTGTTTTTTTTGATGTCTCCCCATTTGCCGGCAAAATCGCCGTCATGACCGGCAAGACGTTTCCTGATCAAGCTCGGCAGGCGATCGTTTTGCTGTAAAAGGTTCAAATCCATACCTGAGATCATTGCATAACTGCAGGAAAATGGTTCGCAAGCGGCGAATCCAATATGATAGTGTCATAGATCTTTCTTTCATACCAGCAAGAAAATCCCGGCATGTCAATAAAGCCGCAGTGACCTCCATGTTGCTGAATAGACAGGTAAAGATTCTGTTGATACCGCAGCGCATGAAAGTCCTCGATGGGGACGACGGGATCGTCCTGAGAAATCATGATCGTAGTAGAAATGGATAAATCCGCAAATGTCTTGTCTGTGAGGGTATAATGATTGAAGTACTGACGGCAGTCGTTGAAATCGGGATAATAAGGCATGATGGCCTCGGTCAGTTCCATGCACGTCCTGATTTTCATCATCGATCGAAAATTGTAGCGGTCCGGGAAAAGGATCTCTTTTTTGCGTAAGGAACGCTTCCACTTTTTAAGAAAGTACCGGCGATAAATCGCAAGACCCTGATCGATCGCTAATGTTGCCTTGTAAGGATCAAGGGCCGGACTTACGGCAAAGACATGGGAGAGGGAGGGGATGCTTTCTTGGCGATTGTGCTTCAGGGCGAGACGGAGGGCGTAATTTCCTCCCAGGGAAAAGCCGATGATATAAACATGGCCGCCCCTGCGCAAGCGGGCTATTTGCTGCATGGCCCTGAAGGTTTCAGGAAGCAGGGCGCCGTGGAAAAGTCCCTCATTAAGATGATGAGATTCTCCATGATCCCGAAGATTGAGCCGGAAGATATCGAATCCCCTCTGGAAGAAATAGGACGCCGTGGAGAGGATATAGGTAGAATCGGCGCTCCCTTCCCAGCCATGAATGAGGGTGATCAGGCCGCGGCTGTCACTTCCCGGTTGCCGGGAGTGATAACCAAGGAGGCGAACACCGTTGCCGCCGTCAAGGATGACCGGCGCTGACGCCCGCCGCAAGGCCTCTTCTTCCCGGAGGCGAAATTTGCTTCTTCCTAAAAAGGTCTGGATGTGGGGATTGCGAAAGAAGAATCCCGGTGAAAATTCTTTGCTCATTTAATTATCGAGACCAAAGTATGTAGATAAAAAAAGCCCGGTTGTACACCGAGCTTGGGTGAAGCATTATGGTGGCGGTGCAGGGATTCGAACCCCGGACACTGCGGATATGAGCCGCATGCTCTAGCCTACTGAGCTACACCGCCTTTGGTGTCTTTCCGGTTAAGGCGTGCTCCTATAACAGTTCGGCATTCTTGTCAACTGCTATTGTGCGTGAATTTTATAAGCGGCGATGACGCTTTCCCTGCCCACCAGGGATCCTGATGATGTCACCAGGACCATGACGATCTCGTCCTGGCCGTCATTGTCGATGTCCTTGATCTGGTAGTCCGCCACATAGCCGCCCATTTTCCGGGTGCGCCAGTTTTCCAGCAGGCTCATGGAATCCCATTCGAGATCATAGAATTCGCTGGATGTGAAGATTTTCACGTTTTTAAGAATCCGGCTGGCGGTCAGATTCTTGACGACAATAAGTTCCCGCTTCCCGTCCTTGTTGGTGTCATAAGTCAGAATTCGTGAATTCATGTAGGTATAATAGAAGGTGTAGTCGTTTCCCGGCATGTCCTCTCCATAGGCCTCTACATAACTGTTACTGCCGCCGAAGACCTCATCGCTCTTATAGATGTACTCCTTGCTCCCCAGCATGGACTGGACCGCATAAAGGGGCTTGTCCGTTTCCTGGAAGACAGACAGATAGTCATAAGTACTGAAGGAGATGATCTTTTCCGCCCCCTCTCCCAGGTTATCCAAAGTAAGGCCGTAGATAGAAAGCCCTTGCGGTATTTTCAGCGCCTTTCCCTCCCGGTATTGGCCACCGCTCCAGGCCATCTCATAAATGGGCGTGTCAAAAGGACGTTGCGAGCCGATCTTCTGTCCCAGGACCCGGACGCCACCAGGCTTGCCATCGATTACCCGGAACAGCCAGGGGAGATTATCGGCAATTTTTACAAACTTTCCATCCCTCCACTCAAGGATAAAGGAATCTACGGTGTTGTATACGTTGTAAACCTCCCGTTTTGTGACCACGTTGGAGACGAGGATCTCCTTGACGCCGTTGTTGTTGAGATCGAAGATGTCCACGCCTGCATAGTTGTTATATTTGCCGCCGCTGATCTTCTGCAGGAGCAGGGCGTCGTTTCCCTTGCGCTGGTATATATAGACGCTGTTTTCGTCAATGACCACAATTTCGTTTAAGCCGTCGCCGTTCACGTCCCCGACATCGACGCCTTTGTAATTCGTCGGGTATTTCTGGCTCATCCAGAATCCCTTCTTATCCCGGGGCTGGGCGCCGCTGATGAAATCAGGATTGATGGACCCGGTGAAGGTTGCCTTCTTGCCGGTACGCATGCCCGCAATAATGAGGTTTTCACGGTCTTTTTGCGACTGGGTGGATCCGGTAGTGGACATCTGGGGCAGGGTATTTGTTGTAGATGACACGGGGGCGGCCACGGGGGGTGCCGCAGTTGCTGCCGGCGCTGCTGTTCCCAGGATGTGCTGATCGATCCGCGAGGCGAAGTCGCTGATTTTTACAATGACATCATCCATTCCCTGGGATTGGGTCGAGATGCTGACGGCCTGTTTATAAGCGGCTATATCTACCAGTTTTGCGTCGATGCTCACACTGTTGCCGATCTTGGTAATGCTCCCCGAGACCACGTAATCTGCATTCATTTTCTTTCCCAGGGCGTAGATGTCGGCAAGGGTCATCTCTTTCAACTTTACGGTTTTAATAACATCCAGGACCTTATCCTTGCTGATGACCTCGATCTTGTCGATGGAGGCGATCCGGGAGGAGAGCATATCCAGAATGCCCTGCTGCACATAGTCGATGTTGTCGGCGCTGTTGATGGCAAAGGGAAGCACGGCTACGCTTTTCTTGTCCTTTGCCCACAGGGGCATTGATATCAAGAGCATGAATATGAGTGCGATCAGCAGCCGCAATCCATATTTTTGAAGTCGATCCATATTTTCACCTGTCCTTAATCGTTATCGTATTTTGTTGGATCATAATTCCTGGCGGTTACTAACACGCCGTCTTTTATTATTCAAGGCGGTTTTTTATTCTATTCAGGGAATGTGCATCACCATCCTAATCTCTGTCGAGCTCATGGCAATCAGCAATTTCTGAATTGGTCATCACCGGGCCGACGGCAATATCCATTAACGTCACGATTTGTGGTTGCATATTTAACATTTGAAATTTCCCCCCTTCATCTTCGATCACTTTTTTGGCATTTAACAAGAGACGTAACCCCATACTATTCATAAAGGATAGCATGTACATGTCGAAATGCAGATCCTGAGTTCTTGAATTAAGAATCGGCTCCAATTTGCGTTGGCATGAATCATAGGTTCTATTATCTAAACTGCCATTGAGGATTACGACATATTATCCCTCTCCTTTTGTTATAATTTGCATATCAAGACCCATTTTTGATGCTCCTTTTCCTTCATGATCCCGATGAATCATCTGCAAGGTGTGATTTTACGATGATTATCTGTCAAAGCGTCATCCTGTTATCTTATGGATGAATTCGTTCTTTGTTTAACTTCGTATTATTTTGTTTTTTTGCTTTATATACTTCTAAATAGCTGGCATGTTTATTCATCATATCAGCTATTTCGTCTGCCTGCCCTTTGGTAATGATATTTGCGACGGAAGCCTGTTTGACTAATATCAGCGCTCGCTCATCCATGACTGTTCGGAACAATTCCGGCGTGATACCGTTTTCGTCCAGAAATTCGGGCAGCGGTTTGCACCTGGTTTGCTCTTTGATTATGTCCATTGATTTTCCAGTGAGTTGCGAAAGGACGTTAAGCTCTTGGGCGTGCAAGAGGAGCTTCACGCCAAAAGGTATGGGCGGCGGCATTGGTGGACACTGAGGTGATGCGGAAGGTTCATGAATAATGCCTGCCGATTCCATTTGCGGCGAGAGGGAAAAGGCCATGCCCGTGGCAATGATGCTGATGGCAATAACGGCGGCAGCCAGCAGCCAGTAGATTTTGTTTGTATCTTTCTTTTCCATGATGAATCTCCTTTATTCTGTAGTTTTAAATCATACTAACAGATTGATATGGATGAATTATGGATAATAAATGGAAATATTGTGTTGTTATTTAGGGGAAAATGAAGGGTCGGTGCATTACATCTTCTCATACAGTGCTGTAACAAGACTGTAACAATAAGCGATTGGCCATTGAACCATAATGACCTGTCGCAAAACCGGACGAAGGGTTACTCATGGCGTAACGCCTCGATCGGATCCAGCCGGGCGGCTTTGAGCGCCGGGAAGTAGCCGAAAATTACACCCACAGCCGCCGAAAAAAGGAAGGCGATGAATACGATGCCGGCGTTGAAGATGAAAGGAACGTGCAACACGGCGGCAAGCCAGAGGGATGAGATCAGAGCCAGCACAATACCGATCAGGCCGCCGAAGGAAGAAAGCACTACCGCCTCGACCAGGAATTGCATGAGCACTTCCCTTTCGAGAGCGCCGATGGCGAGCCGGATGCCGATCTCCCGGGTCCGTTCCGTAACCGACACCAGCATGATGTTCATAATGCCGATCCCGCCGACGAGCAGGCTGACGGCGGCCACGGCGGTCAGCAAAGCCGTGAGCAGTTGCGTGGTTCCCGTAAGCATTTTGGCGATCTCCTTCATATCCATGACATTGAAGTTGTTGTCATCACTTGGCGATAGATGACGCCGTTCCCGGAGCAGTCGCTCAATATCCTGTTGGACCTTCTCGGTTGATGTGCCTTGTCGGACCGAGACCTGAATGAGCGCGACGTCCTGATTGCCGGTGATACGCCTTTGCAAGGTTAGCAACGGGATCAGCACGATATCGTCCTGGTCCGTCCCCATGGTGCTCTGACCTTTACCATCCAAAAGTCCGATCACCTCACATGAAATCTTCTGCAGTCGTATCCTTTCCCCCATGGGGTCTTGCCCGCCGAAGAGTTTCTTACGCACCGTCTCTCCAATGACACAGACCGCTGCCCCGCTCCGCAGCTCACTGTCGCTGAATGGCCGACCCACCCCGATGGACCTGTTCGTTACCCGGAAGTACTGATTATTGCTTCCCGTTACCATGGTTGACCAGTTTTGATTGCCGAAGATGGCCTTGACGGACTGGGATGAGACCGGCGCTACGGCGGCAACGTAGCTGATATCCCTGGCAATGGCCTCAGCATCTTTGACTTTAAACGGAACGGTTCCGGAAGTCTGGCCCGGCCCAAGTCTTTTCCCCGGACTCACCATCAGCAGATTGCTGCCCATGCTGGCGATCTGTTCTCCAACCTGGGCAGTGGCGCCCCCGCCGATGGTCACCATCGTGATGACGGCGCCCACGCCGATAACGATCCCCAGAGTGGTCAGAAACGAACGTAGGACATTGCGCTTGATCTCCCGCAGGGACAGCAGGATCGCGTTCCACAGCATTATCGGTCCCTCCCGTTTTGTTCATCCGACGCAATAAGGCCATCCCGAAAATGGATGATGCGCTTCGCATAGGCGGCCATATCCCGTTCGTGGGTGACCATGATGATGGTTATGCCGCGCTTGTAGTTCAAGGAAGTGAGTAATTCCATAATCTCCCGGCTCCGCGCTGTATCCAGATTGCCCGTCGGCTCGTCTGCCAGGAGCACCGCCGGTCCGGTGACGATGGCCCGGGCGATGGCGACCCGCTGTTGCTCTCCTCCCGATAATTCGCCGGGGGTATGGGACTCCCAACCTTTTAAACCCACCGTTTCCAAGGCCTCAAGAGCGCGGGTTCGCCGCTCGCCGGCGGGGGCGCCGCGATAGATGAGAGGCAATTCCACATTTTCCAGGGCCGAAGTGCGGCTCAAGAGATTATATCCTTGAAACACGAACCCCTGATAATGGCGGCGCAGCAAGGCGCGCTGATTGCGGTTCAATTGTCCGACCTCGACGTCCGTGAACATATATGTGCCGGCTGTCGGTGTGTCCAGGCAACCGAGAATGTTCATGCAGGTGGATTTGCCCGATCCGCTCGGACCCATGATGGCGACAAACTCACCCTCATCAACGCGAAGATCTACTCCCCTCAAGGCCTCCATGGACGAATGCCCTGCGCCGTAGATTTTGGTCACCCCCCTGAATTCGATAAGACGCCGCCGGTCTTCGCCATTTGTATCTATCACATTGTCAGTCTTCATTTTCCACCGGTTATAACATCAACAACCATTTCCATGCCGGGCCGGATGTCTCCGGTTACGACTTCCGTCCAGCTCCCATTTGTCGAGCCGATGGCGACCGGAATGGCTGTGAGCTGGTTATTCCTCAGTACCCATACCCGCTGCTCCTTTTTATTGGCGGTTTCATCATGGCGCTGTTGAGATCCGGAGCTGGGTGGGCGCGGCAGTAAAGCGCTGACCAGACCGCCACCGGTCTTCGTTTCCGGCTGAGCGGGAGGGGTGAAGCGTAGCGCCGCACTGGGGATCATGGTGGCGTTGGCGAGTTTTTTCACGGTGATTTCCGCAGTGGCCGTCATTCCGGGCCGCAGGGCCAGATCGGGGTTGCTTACTTTCAGCACCGTTTCGTAGGTTACGACCCCCGAAGTTGTTGACGAACCATAACGCGCCTGAATGATCCGCCCCTCGAAAGTTCGATTCGGGTACGCAGCAACGCTGAAAGCAGCTTGTTGACCTTCCTGTACTTTGCCCACATCAGCCTCATCGATATTCACGTGCAGATCCATGTGCGTCAGGTTCTCGGCCAAAGTGAACAGCACCGGGGTTGTCATGGAGGCGGCTACTGTTTGCCCGGGTTCCACACTGCGGGTGAGGACGATGCCTTTAATGGGAGACCGGATAACCGATTTAGATAGGTCGGTGTCGCTGACCTGGAGAGTGGCTTGCGCCTGGGAGACCGCCGCCGTGTAATTGGCGACATCGGCCTTGGCCCGCTCGAATGCCGCTGCCGCCGCATCCATTTCCGACTGGGAGGGGACCTTGCCGTTGCTCAATTCCCGCACCTTTTGAAGCTGGGCCAGTTTTGCCCGGGTTTCCATGACCGTTGCCTGGGCCTGCAAGACTTTTGCTTTTGCGACGTCCAGGGCGGCCCTGGATTGGGTTATTGTCGCTTCCAGTTTAGAGGTGTCCAGGCGGACCAGGACCTGGCCGACCTTCACCGTGCCGTTGTAGTCTGCCTCCACGCTTCTGATGGTTCCGGACAACTCGCTGCCGACCTCAACCTTGTTGGTTGGCTGCAGGGTACCCGTAGCGGTTACGATGACGGTGAGATCGCCACGGCGGGCTTGTTCGGTTTTATATTTGAGCGCCGTCGACTTGCCTCCCGTCCTCAAGAGAACCGCTGCGGCCACTGCCGCGATTATTACCATGAGGGCGATAGCAAGGTATCGCTGCCACCGCTTTCTGAGCCCAGGATAACGGCCTATCTCCAGGGTCCCGGCAACATCCAGGGGTGGGTTATGATCCGATTTCATTTTTTCTCTCCATTTACACGCTGTTTCTTCTCGTCGGGGGCCAGTGATTCCCAGCCGCCGCCAAGGGCTTTATATAATTTCACCAGGTTGGCGGATACCTTGCCTTTGCTCTGGGTCAGCGCTTCCTGGAAGTTCAGGAGCGAGCGCTGCGCATCCAGGACATTGGTAAAATCGGTCAGACCTGCCTGGTATTTATACTGCGCCAGCTCCGCCGCCTGATGCGCCGCCTGGGTGGCCTCGGTCAACGACTGTCTCCGTTGCTGTTCTTCGGCATAGGCCGTAAAGGCGTTTTCCGCATCTTCCAGGGCGCCGAGCACCGTGACTTCGTAAGCAATCAGGTATTGCTCCTGGAGGGCGGACTGAATTTCGATATTTTTACGGATGGCCCCGGCGTCGAAAATCCTCCAGGTAACACCCGGCCCGCCGCTCACGACCCCGCTACCCGCAGACAACAGGCTGCCCGTCGATAAAGATTGCAGACCGATGGCGCCGCTCAGGAAGAACCGAGGGTAGAGATCCGCAGTGGCCACGCCGATACGGGCTGTTTGGGCGGCTAATTGTCGCTCGGCCCGGCGGACGTCGGGACGCTGCCGCAGGACATCCGCCGGCACACCGACCACAACCCCCGGCGGCGCGACCGGTATGGGTTTGCGTTCCTCCAGTTCTGCGTGTACCTTTCCCGGCGCTTCCCCTAGCAACACCGCCAGGCGGTTCTTGGCCCCTTCGATCCCGGTGCGCAGGGTCGGTATCAGGGAGCGGGTATTTTCAAGGTTATAGCGGGCCTGTTGCACCGCAAGCTCGTCGCTCAGCCCTGCCTGATATCTCCATGAGGTCAACCGGTAAGTCTCGTCCTGGCTATTGAAATTCGATTCCGCCACGGCAAGCCGGTCCTGGTAGGTGCGCACCTCTATATAGTTCAGGGCCGTTTCGGCAAGGAGAGAAACGAGGACGTCGCGCAGGTCCTCCTGGGCGGCTAGGAGGTCAGCATCGGCGGCCTCAACGGAGCGGCGGACCCCTCCGAAAACATCCAGCTCCCAGGAGGCGTCGATGCCGAGGGCGTAAAGGTTACCGGTCGTTCCGATCCCAGCGTTATCACTACTGCTGCTCCGGGTGGCGGAACCGTTGGCATCCAGTACGGGAAAGAGACCGGACCAGGCCACGCCCCGGCTGGCGCGGGCCTGGCGGACTCTTGCCCGGGCCTTCTTCAGATCAAGGCTGCCCGCTGCCGCCCGTTCGATCAATCCGGATAATTCCGGGTCCTTAAACTTGGTCCACCATGCCGCCAAGCTCTGGGCGCCGGTGGCTTCAGCCTTCAGGCCGCCCTTGATCTGGGTATGCCAGTTCCCGGACACTGATGCCACGGGGGGAACATAGTTGGGTCCGACCATGGCGCACCCGGCAAGGATCAGGATGACAAGGGACGCTGATAACCGGGATGTTGGTCTTAGGAAAGTTGAAATATCTGGCGAATTCATGAATGCTGCATAGAACCTCTCCCGTGGTTGTCAACATCACTCTTTTCCCAGTGATGCTTACAACTGTGACATGTATAATATGCCTTCGCCGACCCCAGCCAGTGACCAACATTATCTGAATCGCAGGCAGGACAAATTGTCTTCATCCTTGTCAACGGGTAGTCTGTGACCCGAGTTGATAGTCTTGAAGTTATGTGGTCAGTCTTGATGGTCACAATATGCTCCTTTCTCAACAGGAACGAATAAGTTTTCGAACTCCTTTTCAAAGCCGGTCGCCTGTATAGACTTAAATTGCGGAGAAAATATGGAGACGGAATGTGAAGGTTATGGATTTTCACTGTGGTAGCAAATATGGGCTTATGCGAGACGTGACGTTGTGATATGGGATGCGTGTTTATGACTCTTTACAGGAAGCTTGATAAGGAACTGACATGCGATTAAAACTCCCGGCAAAATTTTTCCTTGCCTTCTTGATAACGTCAATCACTATTGTTGTCATGATGGTTGTAATCATAAAGTTGTATGCCGATCGGTCTTTTTCCGAGTATGTACATAAAAGGGAGGTATCTCAGCTTGACGATTTAACGGTTGTGCTTACCGAAGAGTATCGTGAAAACAAAGGCTGGGAAAAGTTGAAAAACAACGAACGGCGGTGGCAGTATCTTTTAAGTCCCCATTTCTTTGCCGCTGAAAAAGACGCCCCTGCTCCTCCCCCGGATCACCTTTCACCTTTGCCGCCGCAGGCAGAAAAGAGAGGACGGAATGACCGCGGTCCCCTGCCCGGGATGGCGGGGAATCGACCTCCGGACGAAGATCGCGGCAGACGATGGCCCCGGCCGCCCTGGGCCATAGAAGACCGCCTGACGCTATTTGACGCCCAAACGCACCGAGTTGCCGGGGAATCTGTTACAATGGAGAATCATACGCTCCAGGAAATACTTGTTGACGGCGTCACGGTGGGCTGGCTCGGGATGAGGAATGAAAAGAGATTATCCCGGCCCCATGATGTTGCCTTTATTAAAGGGCAGATAATGGCTCTTTATACTATCGGCGCCATTGCCCTCTTACTGGCGGCGGTTATGGCCTTGCTGCTTTCGCGGCATCTCCTCGCTCCGGTACGGCAGCTTATTGAAGGCGCCAGGGCCTTGACCGCACGGGATTTTGACGCCAGAATTAAAGTCGAGACCGGAGACGAACTCGGACAACTATCAAATGATTTCAACAAGATGGCCGCTCAACTCGGGCTCTACGAGCAGATGCGGCGGCAGTGGCTTTCCGACATATCCCATGAACTCCGGACCCCCCTGGCCATCCTGCGGGGAGAGATTGAGGCAATGCAGGATGGTATCCGGCCCATTGACGGCGCCGCCCTTTCCTCACTCCATGCTGAAGCCATGCGTCTTGGCAAACTGGTTGACAACCTCCATAATCTTTCCATGGCCGATAGTGGGACGCTGCCCATGAACCGCCTGCCGGTGCAGCCAGGTGCGGTCCTCCGTGACACACTGCAAAGGTATTCCGGCAGACTTGTCCAGCGAGAAATTTCCATCATTGATGAACTGGGGGAGCATCCCTTGACCATCATGGCAGACGAGGAATTACTGTCTCAGCTTTTCTGCAATCTTCTGGAAAACACCGTCCGCTATACCGAATCGCCCGGCGTCCTGAAAGTCAAGCAGGAACAAGCAGATGGGCTGCTAATTATCTCTTTCGAAGATTCCGGCCCCGGGGTGCCGGAGGCAAGCTTGGACCGTTTGTTTGGTCGGCTCTATCGTGTTGATCCGTCCCGCAGTCGCGATCTTGGCGGTGATGGACTGGGGCTGGCGATCTGCAAGCAGATAGTACAGGCTCATAATGGTGAAATCAAGGCTTCTCATGCCAATTTGGGGGGGATTGCTAATCGAAATCGTGTTGCCCGTGAGCGAAGCCGGGGGCCGTGCTGCAAACCTTTAAACAAAAATGGAGCTAACAAAAATGGCCGGTCATATTCTCATTGTCGAAGATGAACAAAAAATTGCTGTACTGCTTCAGGACTATCTCGAAAAGGCGGGTTACAGCGCTGGTATCTTGAGTCGCGGCGATCAGGTTCTGGCGTGGATAAAAAGAAATCCTCCCGATTTGATGCTCCTTGATATAATGCTGCCGGGAATGGACGGGATCGAACTCTGCCGGGAAGCGAGAAAGTATTCCGCCCTGCCTATAATTATGATTACGGCAAAAGTGGAAGAGGTGGACCGACTGATCGGTTTGGAGATCGGCGCCGATGATTATATCTGCAAGCCCTTCAGCCCTCGGGAGGTGGTGGCCCGGGTGAAAGCTGTCCTGCGCCGCACGCACCCGGAACCGGCAGGTAAACAGCTTACCGTTGGACCGCTTGTTCTGGACGAAAGCACATATCAAGCCAAAATCGGGGGCAGCGAGCTTGAACTGACGCCAAGCGAGTTTCGGCTCCTGCAGGTATTCATGTCACAGCCGGGGCGCGTCTTTTCCCGGGATGAACTGCTGGTGCGTGCGCAGGGTTACGATTGCGAGGGCTATGACCGCACCATTGATTCCCATATAAAAAATCTCCGAAAAAAGATTGCCGTCCACCTTCCTGATCAGGAGGTAATAAACACCGTGTATGGAGTCGGCTATAAACTCAGCTATCTTTGAACACGCATCCAGATCAGGCCCAGGTATTCATGGATGGCCGCTTCCAGCTTGCGCAGGGAATGGGCGCCGGGAAAGAAAGCCTGGGGATGGAAACGGGACTGCTTATCAACGAGATAATTGGTGGGTGCAGCGATCGGGTTCATGCCGAATTTGCGAAAAAGAGCTATGGAGCGGGGCATGTGGATGGCCGAAGTCACGAGGATGAACGGGCTTTGGCCAACAACGCCTGCGATCAATTTCGCCTGATCCGCCGTATCGAGGGATTTATTTTCCCGCACCATTTCATCGTCCCTTACACCCATCAACATGGCCGTTTTCGCAAGCGTTTCTCCTTCGGGGACTTCCTGATGAAATCCTGCCCCTCCGGAAACAATGAGTCTGGCGCCAGGGAGCTGACGGTGGAGACGCACCCCTTCGAGGAGGCGGCTGAGGGAATCCGGGACAAGCTGGCTGGAAAGGGGCAGGCGCGGATCTGGCATGGCCCCGCCGCCCAGGACAACAATCCATTTAATGTCTTTGCCTTGCTGAATATCTTCCACCCTCAGCAAAGGAGGGTAACGGTCTTCGAGGGATGCGGCGAGCTTGTCGGCCAAAAATCCATAGCTTCCCAGCAGGAGCATGATCGTTCCCAGGGTAAGTAAAGTCATGCCAAGCTTTCTCTTTCTGGTCATCCACAGGAGCATCAAACCGGATACCAGCAAGACCGATACGATGGACAGGGGCAGAAGAAAGGCAGAAATAACTTTTTTCAATAGGAAGAGTGTGTCAATCATATCTTACCTGAATCAGTTTTATGAACTCGTAAAAAGTATGTCTATTCCTCCCCCTTCAAGGGGGAGGTTAGGAGGGGGATGGGGTAATGGTTTGTAACAACTGAAGAAAGCCCATCCCCACCCTGCCCCTCCCCTTGAAGGGGAGGGAGTTCCGTGACTTTTTATAAGGGCGTCAGTATTGCCCCGGGCTTCCTTTGGGCAGCTCCCCAAAGGGAATGGTCAGGTGATAGACGCCGTATTCCATGCTCGCCTGGATGGGCAGGCCCGCCTTTTCAAAAACCTTGAAGATCGCTTTGTTATTGGCGATGACATCCGCGGTAAATCCAAGGAGCCCTTTCCCCCGGGCTACCTTGATGAGCGTTTGCAGAATCAGAGAGGCGATCCCCCTGCCCTGATAAGTCTCTTCTACAACAAAGGCCGTATCGGCATAGGGCTGGTCGGCATGGCGGACATACCTCCCTTCGGCGATGATCCTCTCCATTCCCGCCTCTTCTACCACCCCGACGATCGACATGACACGGCGATAGTCCACATTGACATATCCCTGCAACTTGGCATGGGGCATCTCTTTGATTTCGCTAAAGAAACGATAATATACCATTTGATCTGAAAACCGGTAAAAGAGACGCCGCATCCCTTCTTCATCGGAAGGCTTGACGGCGCGGAAGTTTACGATCAGGCCGTCTTTCCAGGTCTGGGAAAAGGAGAGGTCAAAGGGATACATGGCCCCCGATTCGGAAAGGTAGATCTGATCGGGGAAGAGGATATGGGCCTCTTTGGCCTGCCGGACGAGCTCCTGCCGGTCGGCGGGATGGGCGATGTCAATAAGGGCCTGGGCCCGCTCCCGGACGGTGCGTCCCGACATCGAGGCGATTCCGTATTCGGTGACGATAAGGTCGAGGGCCTCGCGATTGCTGAACTGGTTGGGAAAATCCTGCACGGAGATGAGGATGTTCGCCTCCCCTTTGAGATTGCGGCTGGGCAGGGCGAAGACGGCCCGGCCACCCCGGGAGTGCATCGCCCCGGAGAAGAATTCCTCCGCCTGCCCCGGTCCCCCGCCCACATTGCCCCGCCCGGTATGCATGGCAATATTGCCGGTGAGGTCGATTTTTCGGGCCGGCAGGATGGCCATCATCCGGTCGTTGAGACTGATGCGGAAATTGTCGGAGACGATGTCTATACCCTGAAACTCCACCAGGGGATTGTTATGGAGCCATTTCATCAGCTCCGGTGTCCCCTGGGCGTATGAGGTCAATGACTTGTTGCGAAAATATCCTTTTTTACGGTTGGTTACGGCCCCGCTCTTCACCAGATCCATGAGGGGATCGGTGAAGAAAAAGGTATGAACCCCCAAGTCCCGCTTGCGGGTAAGATGCCGCCCCAGGGCCTCGAAGAGGGCGCCGGGATAGAAGGACAGGCAACTGCCGTCGGTGATCACGGCGGCCACTTGTGCGGCCACCTTCTCCATAACCTCATCGACGGGCTGGCGGGGCAGGTAAATGAGGGGTTCGGAGGCGCGGACGAGGCAATCGAAATCGTCAAAATGTACGAAGGTATTCCCCATCGTTCTCGGGACCTGATCATTGATTTCTCCCACCACCAGCGTCGCCTTCTCCATGGCGTATTTGGCGGCGTCTACGGCGACCCCCAGGCTTGCGAACCCGGAATCGTCAAAGGGAGAAATCTGAATGAAGACGACGTCCACCCGGATGGCCCCGGATTCGATGAGGCCCGGGATGCGGGAGATGCGGCTGGGGATGAGGTCCACCGAACCAGAGGTTATGGCATCCCCGGCTAACCATCCGGAATAAAAGGTTTTCAACCGGAACTTGCCGGGAGCGGCCTTCGACTGAAAGGTAACGGCCTCACCCAGGCTTACCAATTGAATGAGTTCCAGGTCGGCAAGATTGTTGGTGTGGGCGGAGAGCAGGGCCTTGATGAGGGTCCGCGGTTCCGCCACGCCGGTGCCCAGAAAGATGCTCATCCCCGGCGTGATGCGCTCCAGTACCTCTGCGGGGGAGACGAGTTTTTCGGTAATATCGAAGTTCGTGGTAATATTGGCATTCATAGTCTGTGGCTGCTGATCTACCCTTTCCGGCGGATCATGTCAAATGCTCTTTTCTTGATCAGGGACCATAATTCTGGCGACGGATTTTTTTTAGACGCCAATCCACTTCATCCCATGCATCTATTCAATATTAAAGGGAAAAACCGGAGAGCTTAGTGTTGCAGGCACTTCGCTATTCGCTTAATGATATCAAATAGTTGAACTATTCCGGAGTCCGGAAGTTTTACTTTATCACCCTCCCGTCACCTTTTTCTCACGAACACGAAATCACCGCCGTCGTGGCCGGAGGCGCGGATGGTCTTGTATTCCGGGGTCTGTTCGCTCCGTCCCGATACGGCTTCCCGGATCTGTCCGGAAAAGAGTTCCTGGGCCGTAAAGGCGCCCTGCCCGGGGGATTTCAGCGCCCGGATCAGGACGGCGGCAAAGATCGAATGGCCCCCGCCGCCGCTATCCGACACGGGCTCGTTACCCCCGCTGGCGATGAGCACCCGGGAGGGCTTCTCCTGCATCTTTCTCAGATAGACGTCCCGGGTCCCCTGGGCGGAGACTTCGGGATTGAAGGCCCGGTCGATGGTCCCGGAATAGCAGCTATCCGCCACGACCATGACCTGGCGTGCCCGCATCCGCCGCAGTTCATCCGTCACCTGTTTGGCCATTATCCAATCCACGGTGTCGGTCTTCTCCGCCTCGGCGGGGAGCCAGTAGGAGGTGTCCGTCTCCCGGTCATGCCAGCCGTGGCCGGCGTAATACAGGAGGAAACGGTCTTCGGGGTTAAGGAACTTCTTGAACCGGTCGAGCTGTTTAAGGATGTTTCCCCGGGAGGCCTGGGCGTCGAGGAGGACCGTCGTCTGAAATCCGTAGTCGTCTTTGAGTACCTGGGAGACGGCCTTGGCGTCGGCCACCGCCGTCCGGAGACGTCCCACGTCGCTGCGGTAGGCGTTGATCCCGATGATGAGGGCATAGTCGCGGCTGCCGCCGGTCTGGGCGGCAGCGCCGGTCGTAGTCACAGTAGCGGCAGAAGAGGTATCCCCCGCGGTTGTCGCCGCTGGTTCTTTCTTCTTCGCGGCGACCTTCGTCTTTTCGCGATTGATGGTGAAACGCTCGGTGGAGGTGTTTTTCTGGGTGTCCGTGGCGGAGACGACGATCTGATTTTTACCCACCCTAAGCAGGACCTCTGCCGAGAAAACGCCGTTTTCATCGAGAGCGGCCCGCTGCCCGTTCACCAGGACGGCGGCCACGCCGCTGGGGTCCGTGGCCTTCCCCGTTACGGTGACGGTTTCTTCGAGGGCCTTGATGACAACGCCCCGTTTTACCTCGGGCGAGGTGACGATGATGACGGGACCTACGGTGTCGGAGGGGGCCGCCGCCGTCTGGGGGAAAACACTGACCTTGCCTGCGACATTCTCCCCCGCCGCCGGCAGGGCCAGAAAAAATGTCGCCATGATCAGCAGTACCGCGTGCAACCTAAGCCTATCACACATGATTCATACCTCCCTGGTTTGGATGTAAAATGTCACGTCATACAGTTCCACCATTTATTCGTGTATCTATTCAATAATACAGCGAAAAACCGGAGAGATCAGTGTAGCAATAACTTCGCTGTTCACTCAATAATATTAATCAGTTGAACTATTCCGGTGACCGGAACAGTTGCCCGATATTGGCATGAATGGATGACTTTCCAGGATGCTACGCCCCCCATCCCCCTGTTTAAGAAAATAGAAATATAGAACTCAGAAAATTATCTTGGGGCCGGAAGAACGAGCCGGAAACCGTCGCATAAGTTCCTGTAGCTCGGTCCGTACCCGCCCCGGAGCGCCGCCCGCACTCCCCCCGGCCTGTGGACCCAGGAACCGCCGCGGAGGATGCGATACGTACCGGAATCAGGACCTTTGGGATTAATTCTAATGCTATTGGTATAATACTTATCCCCGTGCCAGTCCTGACACCACTCCCAGACATTCCCCGTCATGTCATACAAGCCAAGACCGTTGGGGCGAAAAGACCCCACGGAAACGGTCTTACCCCGGTATTCGCCAACATCCGAATACGCCTGCTTATAATCAGCCCTGGCATCAAAATTGGCCTTATCCGAGCTGATCCGGTCCAATCCCGTACCAAAACGGACCTTTTTCCCACCCTCCCGAGCGGCATATTCCCACTCCGCCTCCGTAGGGAGGCGATAACCCTTTCCAGAGCGACTGTTCAAACGTGAAATGAAATCCTGAATATCGTTCCAGGAAACCTCCTCCACGGGACAGTTTCCACCGCAATCCTTAAAATAAGACGGGTTGCTGCCCATGATGGCCTGCCATTGCCCCTGTGTCACTTCATACTTCCCCATCAAAAAATCACCCACGCAGACCTCATGCACCGGCTTCTCATCGGCATAGCCGTCGCCGAAGGTATCCCCCATCTCGTAGCAGCCGCCCTTGACGAAGACAAATTCCATCCCCGTCGTCGGGTCGGTGAAGGCGCCGCCGGAAGACGAGGGGCGCGTTGCCGTCGTTGCCGCCGGTGGCGATGGCGGCGGAGTGGCGGTCGCGGCAGCCACTGCCGGTCCCGAGGCCGTCACCTCCCAGGAGACGTCGCCTTCAAAGCCGGCGGGAAAATCCTTCAGAACATCCCAGGTGATCCTTTTCCCCCGCCCCAGGGCGACGCCACGGCCAAAATCACCCTTGAGGGTCAGCTTCCCCGCCTCGTGCCGCTCTGCACCGATCTGCAGAACCACTGTAACGTCGGCCTTGCGCTCCCCCAGCCGCCCCACCAGGTCGTAGCGGAGAATAATCTGCTCCCCCGACTGCTGCATGGTCAGGTTCCGCACCTCCGCCGCTCCCGCCATCGCTGGAAGCAAAAGGAGCATGGCGAGAATAAACCAAATATATTTAAATAGTTGCGTCATTAGTCAGAAATATGGTTAACATACAGCTTTGTTCATGATTCCTCTCGCTGCTGAGATATCAGTTGTTCAATCAGGGCAACAAATCCTTTAACGTCACTGAGCCACTGGGTAACAATATCCTCTTCGATAGAAAAGAAATCCTCATAATCACTTTGCTGCCTGTATTTGAAAAGTTGTTGATATAACCTTCCGTAATCTTTATTAATCTTTCCAGTCGCCACAAACTCTCTGACAAATATCGCCCTAACGCCGCTATGTTTCGACGATGCCAATTCATGTTTTATTAGCAGGGCGTTAACCGCATAGAAACAGGCATAATAGAGGCGATTGATGCATGTATGCCAATGCTTCACACCTGCCATCAATTCCGCTTCTTCCATCACCTCTTTTGCCCGGTTCATCCGATAAGTAATCAGTTCTTCTCGGGGATAGCTCATACAAAAACCCCTTCATTCATAACGTTCGTATAGAAGGGCATGGCTTGCCGCAGTGGATTGCTCCATTCCCTTCTCGTATGAATGATGGCATTGATCACTGCTCCGGTGGTAATTTCTACGTCGAAGATCTTGTTATCAATGGCTATTTTTTCTCTTTCAGAGATATCTTTATCGACAATGATCAGGATGTCCCAGTCCGAATCTGCATTTTCCTCACCCCGCGAGCGGGAACCGAATAAAATGATCTCAGCGGATGGATAGTCGGATTGAACAATGGTTTTTATATCTGAAAGTAAAGAATCAGTATTCATGTCGATGCTCCACAATTTTTGTTCATGGTTCCGGCTTTCCTGGTCCGGAAGTAAAATGTCATGCTATTTGGTTGCCATTATTTATCACATCATCCGTATGGATAGCAAAGGAATTCCCGGTACAACTACGGATAACAACATAAGGATGATCACGGCAAAGGACGGCAAAGGGCTTGACGTAATCACGAAAATTATACTACGTGAAACTTCTTATTATTAACCTTAGAGGAGCGTGTATCATGATCCCCCGTTATTCCCGAGCTAAGATGGAAAGTATCTGGAGCCCTGAGAATCGTTATCAGAAATGGCTCGATATCGAGATCCTCGCCTGCGAGGCTATGGCCAAGCTGGGACTCATTCCCGAAGCCTCCCTTAAGACGATCAAGGAGAAGGCCGGTTTCGATGTGGAGCGGATCGATGAGATCGAAAAGACTACGAAGCACGATGTGATTGCCTTTCTCACCTCGGTGACGGAAAAGGTGGGCGAGGACGGCCGGTTCATCCACATGGGCCTGACCTCGTCGGATATCCTCGATACCTCGCTCGCCGTCTTGATGCAGGAGGCGGCCGACATCCTGCTGGCGGACCTGGATGAGCTCCTTGTCGTCCTGAAGCGGCGGGCCCATGAACATAAGTCCACGCTGATGATCGGCCGCTCCCACGGCATTCACGCCGAGCCGATTACCTTTGGCCTGAAGCTGGCCCTGTGGTATGGAGAAATGCAGCGCAACCGGGAGCGCCTCCTCAGGGCCAGGGAGAGTGTGAGCACGGGCAAGATTGCCGGGGCCGTGGGGACCTTCTCCTTTATCGATCCCTTTGTTGAGGAATACGTCTGCGCGCAACTGGGCCTGAAACCGGCCCCCGTTTCTTCCCAGATCGTCCAGCGGGACCGTCACGCCGAGTTTTTCTGCACCCTCGCCATCATTGGTTCGTCCATTGACAAATTTGCCCAGGAAATCCGCCTTCTCCAGCGGACGGAGGTCCGGGAGGCGGAGGAATATTTTTCCCCCGGCCAGAAGGGATCTTCCGCCATGCCCCATAAGCGCAATCCCGTCCTTTCGGAGAATCTCTCCGGTCTGGCAAGGTTGATGCGCTCCTACGCCCTGGCGGCCCTGGAGGATATTTCCCTCTGGCACGAGCGGGACATCAGTCATTCCTCGGTAGAGCGGGTCATCTGCCCCGATGCGACGATCCTCCTGGATTTCATGCTCAGCCGGTTTACCGGCATGATCGGAAAACTGGTGGTCTATCCCGAAAGGATGCTGAAAAACCTCCATATGACCCATGGGGTCATTTTTTCCCAGATGGTTCTCCTCAAACTGATTGACAAAGGGATGTCCCGGGAAGACGCCTATGCCGTCGTCCAGAGGCTGGCCATGCGTTCCTGGGAGGAGGGAAGGGCTTTCCAGGCCCTCCTGTCCGAGGATGGACAGGTGAAGAATCATCTGGCTCCTGATGAGCTTGCCGCCGTCTTCCATACGGACAATTTTCTGGGCAAGGTGGATTTCATTTTCAAGCGCGTCTTTGGCAAGGAATCATGAAGAAAGTATTCGCCTTATCGATCTGCCTGATTGTGCTCATATTGTCAGGTTGCACTTATGTCAAAAGTTACGTGGACATGGGAAAGGACCGGGGACTCTCCGATGAATACTTCCAGAGTCTTGGCCAGTGGACGCGGGACATGACCGGCCATTCCCAATTTGAAACGAAATTCTATATCAGCGCCACTTACCGTTCCCAGGCCTTCAATGATGCCTATCTGAGAGAACAGTCCCGGGTCCGCCAATGGCCTGACCGGGAGACAAGAAAACGGGAGGAGATGTGGAAGCAGTTATCTTCTGATTACGAGGAGTTTCTTGTCTACGCCTTTACGGACAATATGGAAGCGAACGATTTTGACGCCAGGAATTCAATCTGGAGTGTTTTTCTTATCGACGGCAAAGGTAAACGCTACGAGCCCGCTGAAATCAGAAAGGTTGACCGGATCACGACGGAGATGGAGGCCTTCTTTCCCTTTATCAATAAATACTATGGTAAAGGCTATATCATAAAATTCCCGCTTATCGAATCGCCCCAGGACATGAAATTGGTCTTTTCCAGTATACTCGGGAAGATTGACCTGGAATGGAAGAATGATTCCGGTTCCAAATCAAAGCGCTAACTTTGTTTGCTTCATCGTCGGCTCCTCGAGATCTTTGAAAAATGGCTTCGCCGCAGCTCAAAAATCTTTTTCGCTTCTGATTAGTTGGCGTATAAATGTGATTAAATACGGGATGTTAAATCAAATCGCGGAACGGCGAAAAACATTTGATTCGCTGCTTGCGAACCATTTTCCGCAGTTATGCAAAGCTCTCGCCTCGTTATCATCTTTGATTTGGAACCGGAATAACAACTCAAATTCTAGGTCGGTTTCGCGATGATGGTGTCCTGTCGCCAGTGGACATCGTCCCGTTCGGGGAAATCGATGTTGTAGTGGAGCCCCCGGCTTTCTTTTCTCATCCGGGCGGAGCGGACGATAATCGCCGCCACCGTGGCGATGTTCCGGAGTTCCAGCAGATCCCGGGTAATGACGAAATTCCGGTAATAATCATCAATTTCCCGGGAAATGAGATCGATCCGCCGGTCCGCCCTTTCCAGGCGCTTGTCCGAGCGGACAATACCCACATAATGCCACATGCAGAGCCGGATTTCGTCCCAGTTGTGAGAAACGACGATGGATTCGTCGCTTTCGGTAGCACCCCTCGGGTCCCAGGGGGGGATCGTGATATCTTCATCCCGGATCTGTTCAAAATCTTCCTTAATTCTCAAAAAAGCCCGATGGGCGAAGACAATCGCCTCGAGGAGGGAATTGCTGGCCAAACGGTTCGCCCCGTGCAGTCCTGAGCAGGAGACCTCGCCAAAGGCAAAGAGCCGATCAATGCTTGTCTCTCCATGCCCGTTGATCAGGACGCCGCCGCAGAGATAATGGGCGGCGGGGACGACCGGGATGGGATCGGTGGCCATATCGATGCCGTAGAGGAGGCATTTTTCATAAATGTTCGGGAAGCGGGCCATCACAAAGTCGCGGTCCTTATGGGAAATATCCAGGAGGACATAATCGTCCCCCGATTTCTTCAGTTCCGTATCGATGGCCTTGGCCACGACATCCCGAGGGGCAAGACTCTTCATGGGGTGATACCTTTCCATAAAGGTTTCGCCGCTTTTAAGCTTCAGAATCGCTCCCTCGCCGCGGACGGCCTCGCTGATCAGGAAGGCTTTGGCGTCGGGATGAAAGAGGCAGGTGGGGTGAAACTGGATGAATTCCATGTTGGCGATTTGAGCGCCGGCCCGAAAAGCCATGGCAATGCCGTCGCCGGTGGCGATGTCGGGATTAGTGGTTACCAAATAAACCTTGCCGCAGCCGCCGGTGGCCAGGATGACATATTTCGCCTTGAAGGTATGAACACGATTATTATGGAAATCAAAGACATAGGCGCCGATGCACCGGTTTGCTGAAATATCTGTCCGGCCGGTGACGAAGGATTCCATAATCAGATCGATGGCGATGAAATTTTCATAGATGTGGACGGTTTTTTTACGGCTGACGTGGGCATTGAGGGCCCTTTCTATCTCCCTGCCGGTCAGATCCTTGGCATGGAGGACCCGGCGCCGGGAATGGCCGCCTTCGCGCCCCAGATCATAACGGCAGTTGCCGCCGCTTTCGTCTCTGGTGAATTCCACGCCCCACTGCACAAGTTCTTTGATCCTCGCCGGTCCTTCCTCCACGACGAAACGGACCACATCCTCCTTACAAAGATCGGCCCCGCAATTGAGGGTGTCCTGAATGTGGGAGGCAAAGCTGTCTTCCGCGTCCTGAACGGCGGCGATGCCGCCCTGGGCGTAGTTGGTGTTCGATTCGAATTTGCCCTTTTTTGTTACAATAGCCACCGTCCCCAGCTCGGCTGCTTTGATGGCGAAACTAAGGCCGGCAATGCCGCTGCCCAAGATTAGAAAGTCAGTCTGCGTCTCCATAATGCACATCGCCTCAAAAGGTATTTACAGCATTGCGAATTTTCTATATACCTCACATGTTGTTTTGTAAAAGGAAATGTACGGGGAGGTTTCATGCTGATTTTGGGTGTTGAGTCATCCTGTGATGAGACGGCGGCTGCGGTCGTCCAGGATGGGAAACGGGTCCTTTCGAATGTCATCGCCTCACAAGTGAAAGCCCACGAAAAATACGGAGGCGTCGTTCCGGAGATCGCCTCGCGAAAACACACGGAAGCGATCATCCCGGTTATTCTTCAGTCTCTGGAAGTCGCCGGGGTCGGTATCAGTGACCTTGAGGGAATTGCCGTGACCAGGGGGCCCGGTTTAATCGGTTCGCTCCTGGTCGGCCTTTCGACGGCCAAGGCGATCGCTTTTGCCCACGGCGTGCCCATGGTGGGCGTCAATCATCTGGAGGGGCATATCGCGGCCACGCTTCTCCTCGATCCTCCCCCTGCTTTCCCCTTCGTAGCTTTGGTGGTTTCCGGGGGGCATACCAATATTTATCTGGTTAAGGATTTCCAGGACTTTACCTGTCTGGGACAGACCCGGGACGACGCCGCCGGCGAGGCCTTTGACAAAGCGGCAAAGTTGCTGGAGATAGGTTATCCGGGGGGGGTGGTCATTGACCGTATGGCCAGGCAGGGCAATCCAGGGACAATCGCCTTTCCCAGGGCCATGCGGGACAGTCTCGATTTCAGTTTCAGCGGCGTAAAGACGTCGCTCCTCAATATGGTCAAAAAACAGGGGCGTCTCTTTACGGAAGCGGAACTGCCCGATGTCGTCGCCGGCTTTCAGGAGGCCATTGTCGATGTCTTAGTACAAAAAACACTGAAGGCCGCGGAAAATGCTGCGATGACAAGGGTCGTAGTCTGCGGCGGTGTGGCGGCCAACAGCCGTCTCCGGGAACGTTTTTATGAGGATGGGAAGGAAAAAGGGATGGATGTCTTCATCCCGCCGCCTGTTCTCTGCACGGATAACGCCGCAATGATTGCTGTGGTCGGCGAGCACCTCCTGAAGAAGGGAAAGCGCGACGACCTGGCGCTAAACGCTGTTTCACGCTGGCCCCTGGAACTACGGCCATGAATGTTATAAAGAGGCGGAGCAGGGAATTTTACAACCGCTTTATCAGCTTGAAGGGTGAACCGGCAAGTATTGCCATGGGAATGGCCATTGGCGTTTTTATCGGCGTGACGCCGACCATCCCTTTTCATACCGCCATGATTATTGCCGTGGGAGTCCTGTTTAAGCAGAATATTACCGCCGGCTATCTCGGGTCATGGCTCATTTCCAATCCGGTAACTATACCTTTTTTCTACTTTTTCCAGTATGAATTGGGGCGCCTTATCCTTGGCTTGCAAAAAAGCGCTTGGGCGCTTAATGATTATTCCCTCGCAAGTGTAATAAGCCTCGGCTGGCACATCCTCTTCCCGCTTTTAATCGGCGGCGTCATCACCGCCCCCTTCTTTGCCGTTCCCGCCTATTTTCTTGCCCGTCGTTTTATCGTGTTGATCAGAGAGAGGAATCGACCTTGATTTCCTCCGGAAAAATCCTGAAGAAATACCAGGTCCAGCCCTTAAAACGTCTCAGCCAGTCTTTCTTGAGGGACGACAATGTCGCGAGAAAGATCGTCCTGGCGGCGGACCTGAAAAAAACGGATATTGTTCTCGAAATCGGCGCCGGTCATGGGATTCTTACCCGGTTGATGGCCCCGGAAGTTCAGCAGGTGATCGCCGTCGATATCGATCCGGCGATGATTGCTATCCTGGAGAAGGAACTGGGGCAGGGGCGGAAGACACCATCGGCGCATGAACTCGATAAGTCAGTCGGGAATGTGGACGAGAAGGCAATCTCTCCGGAGCAGGCCCGGGAGCGGGCGCAGGATCAGATGAATGGACAGACGCCGGAGACGGTAAAGTTGCAGGAAGGAAATGTTCAGATCGTCCTTGCCGATATTCTCAAGATGGATATTGGCGAATTAAGCGAGAAGATGGATTTTTTCCGACGATGCGCGGAGCTGCCTGAGCAGGAGCAGAAACCGCACCGGCAGCTCAAGGTTGTCGGAAACATCCCCTACGCCATCTCGACGGAAATACTGTTTCATCTGCTGTCTCACCGTCGGGCGATTTCACAAACTGTCCTCATGGTCCAGAGGGAGGTGGCGGACCGTCTGACCGGACTGCCCGGCACGAAGGCCTATGGCGTCCCGACCGTTTTACTCTCCATGTATGCCCGTTTGGTGAAGCTCTTCGACGTTTCCCCCCAATGCTTCTATCCGCGACCACGGGTGACATCATCGGTGATCTCCCTTACGTTCCGGGAGCGCCCCCGGGTGGATTTACTGGACGAGGCGTTTTTTACCAGGATCGTCAAGGCAGCCTTTTCCAGCCGGAGAAAAACCTTGTGGAACAATCTGAGAAACGCCTCCTGGCTGCATGTTGGCGCCGACGAGCTAAAAACTGTATTGACGTCCTGTGGACTCGACGAATCGGTTCGTGGCGAGGCCCTTTCGGTTGAGATCTTTGGCGTTTTGAGCAACAAGCTCTTTGACGCTTCCCAAGTGGAGGACCATAGTGCCTGAGTGTGCCTTTTCATTCTGATAGCCTACCAGGTTCTTACGCCTTCAAGCTTTCCAGCCGCACAGATGAGCCCTTGAACGGCAGAAAGCGGGAATTTCAGGCAAGCAAAAACAAAACTTCTCCCTTGACAGCGATGCCATAATTTGGCACCATCCAACTATGACGCGCAAGCACCGCAAAACACTGGAACTGATCTTTGCACATCCCCCCAGCGCTAAGGTGAAATGGCGCGATATTGAAGCGTTGTTCCGCGAGTTGGGTGCGGAGGTAACGGAACGGGAAGGATCACGTATCGGTGTTAGGCTGTTTGGGGAACGACGGGTGTTTCATCGTCCCCACCCATCGCCCGATGTCGACAAAGGAGCAGTAGCGAGTATTCGTAAATGGTTTGAAAAGAATGGAGTGAAGCCATGATGAACGTTATGGAGATCAACGGTGTGAAAGCTGTTATCGCCTTCGACCCCGAGATCAATATGTTCCGGGGTGAGTTTGTGGGGTTGAACGGTGGCGCCGATTTTTATTCGACCGATGTCGATGGATTACGCCGCGAAGGAGAAACTTCCCTGAAGGTTTTTCTTGAGATGTGCGCCGAGGAAGGGGTTGCTCCCTATCGGAAAACATCCGGCAGATTAAACCTTCGCCTTCCCCAGGAGTTGTACGACAAGGCGGCGACTATGGCCAAGGCGTCGGGGAAAAGTCTGAATGCCTGGATTGCCGATGTTATCCGGCAGACCGATGACATCCACACCCATTAGCGGCATCTCTTGCTCGGGTCTCCGCCGTAGGTATTTTGAGGATAGCCAACTGAAATATGCGATTTATGAAGGGTTATTTTTTGAGTAATCGGGAATATCAACTGCTTCCTGAAATGGTTTTTGTCAGGAAGAGATTATCGAAACCCTGCTTCTGAAAAGAGACAGGTTTTTGTGTTTTTGATAATGAATAAGATAAAAGGAGCTCTGTTTTATAAGTTCCTCGGCAGAACCGGGGGTTTCCTCTGGAGAAATTAACGTTCTGGCTGCTCAACTGTAAAGGGGATATTATATGACATCGTTAAAAATGGATGCCATAAGATTATGGATATGGGCGGTGTTTATTGGGCTGACACTTATTTTTAGCGGTTGCGCGGCCCCGTTGAATCTCGAGTTGGCCAAAGACGCGAACATCAAGTTCATGAAGTCTTATAGCGAGATCACTGCCGAGAAATGGAAACGGACAGAGATATCGGTGCAAAAAGGTGAGACGGTGATCATCGTTCCCCTTTATCCTAAAGGATTCCTTTATTCCGTTCAGGGCAAGATTAGCGAAGGGGGAAAACCCTTTGAAGGTCTGGATGTCGATCTCGGCGATATATATCCGGCGCCGGCAAATGGTGTTTTGTACATCGGCATGGATCAAAAGGCCGCTACCGTGCCAACCGGCGTCTTTGTCTTTAAGACCAGCAATTCGGACAGCATTCTGACCGACCTCGATTATCTTCAGAAGAGCAACAAAGACGCAAAGATAATCAATGTAACCCTGGGCCTGCTTCTCAAGAAGCGCGCCGACCGCCTCCTTGCCCAGGGCAGGCAGCAGGAAGCCCTGCCCGTTTTTGACCGGTCCATCGGTTATCTTGAGCAGGCCGATGAGAAACTTTATTCCCGAACCATATATCAACTCTACCGAGAGAAGGCGGTAATTTACAAGAATAGCCAGGAGCCGGAAAAGTATGCCGACAGCATTAGCAAATCGTTCCACGCCCTGATGCGGGCTTCGGAATATTACGGCGAACTTTCTCGGCGGCACTTCGATTTCCTGAAGGCATTGACAATGGAAGAGAGGTTTATCCTCGTGACGAAAACGACTTATTTCGAACAAATAGAAGTATTCGAAAGGTGGTTGCAGCGTCCGGGGGCGAGGCAGTTATTAGGATCATCTGCTGTCGATAACTTGCCGCATGCATATTGGCGCTTATGTTTTCACTATACAGCGGACGGAAACCTGCAGTTGAGCTTGAAATATGGGGAAAAGGCGGTCGAAGAAGCTAATAAAACAGGCAATAAAGAGATTATCGGTCTTGCATACCTCTATCTTGCCAACAGGCATAAAAGATTCGGTTTTTATCGCGAAGCTGAAGAATCTTATATAAAGGCGCTATCCCTTTTAACCGGTATGGCGAATGTTGAAGCGGCACGTATAAATTATGCTCCTTTGAAAGCTGATCTTGGAAAATTTGAGGATGCCGTGAAAATGATCGAAGGCGTAACAATGTATGTGGATGAGGCAATTGCCGGACACAACGCGGCCCGGGCTTATGTGTATTCGAGGACGAAAGATCATGCAAAGGCAATTCAAATCAGCTTATGGGAAATCAACAGGCTGGAGAACCTGAAAGGGACTTGGCGGGACTACGTGCTTGGTAATCTGACGGGGGTTCTCGACAGTTACGCCGAGGCAGGGAGCATTAACGACGCGACACACTATTTTAGTGTACTCAAAGAAAATATCAGCAAAAGAGGAAATCAGCCCGGCCTTGTACTGCGTTACGCCCTCGCCTTGTCCAAACTAAACAAACGCTTCGGCAGAGACGAAATCGCCCCCCTCCAGGACGCCATCGCCTCCCTGGAGACGATTCGTCCCACCGCAGCGAGCGGCAAGGACTACGAATATTGGGAGAACATGCTCACGGTTTATGACACAACCGTGGATTCCCTTTACCGGAAAGCTCAATACACCTTGGCTCTAAATACGGTGGAAAAGGCACGATCACGCCGTTTTTTAGATGATCTGGGAAACAAGAGACTCGGCGCCAAAGGGGTGTCAGCGTCATTGATGATCCAGCGTGCAAACGAGACCCTCGGCGCCTTGGCTGTCTTGGAGGCGGACATGATGAAGGCTGCCGAGCAGTCCGGGATCAAGGTAAGGTCGTTCTATGACAAGGACTCGCGACTGGGCAAGAAGATGGAAAATTGCAAGGCCGTCCTCAAACAGGCGTCGGACGCCGATCAAAAGTTCGGGGTCGTTGCCAACATAGTCCCCGTATCCGTGGAGCAGCTCCAGAAACTCATTCCTCTTGACACCACGGTGGTGGAATACTACCAGTCGGAGAAAGAACTTTACATCTGGGTCATCGACAAGAATAACATCACCGCTTTGAGGCAGGATCTTTCCAAAGATAAGCTTCGCAAGCTGATCGAGCAGTATCGCAGGAGTCTCTATCTGGACTCGACAAAGCGGGGAATTGCCATAGCAGAAAAAGAAACCGCCGATTTTACCGCCCTCCAGCGGGAGGCGTACCGGCTTCTGATAACGCCGGTGGAGAAGTCGATCAAGACGAAGAAGATTTGCATCGTTCCCTATGACATCCTCAATTATCTTCCCTTCCAGTCCCTGCACGACGGCAAGCGCTATCTTGTCGAGAAATATTCCCTGAGCTACCTGCCCAGCCTGTCGGTTCTGGAGTATCTGCGCAAGACACAGAAAAAGGATCGTTACACGATTTTGGCCGTCGGCAACCCGGACCTGGGCGATGCGAAGATGGACCTGCCCGCGGCCGGCGCGGAGGTGGACATGATCAGGGAGATCTTCCCTCAGGCGTCGGTGTACAAGAGGGGTCAGGCGACGGAGGCGATGGTCAAGAAAGAGGCCCAACGGTATGACATTCTGCACTTTGCCGCCCACGGGGAGTTCAAGGCGGCTGATTCTCTTTCCTCGTGCCTCTATCTCGCTCCCGGCGGCGGGGAAGACGGTCAACTGCAAGTTGGTGAGATATTTGACATGAACATAAACGCCGATATGGTGGTGACGAGCGCCTGCCAGACCGCATTGGGGAAGATCAGCCGGGGAGACGAAGTGCTGGGGTTGACGAGGGCGTTCATATACGCCGGCGCCAACTCCGTGTTCGGCAGTCTCTGGAGTATCAGTGATGAGGCGACGTCTATCTTGATGAAGGACTTCTACGCCAACATCAAGGCGATGGAAATGACGGAGGCGTTGCGACGGGCGCAAATGAAGATGATCCGCTCGAAGGACTACAGCCACCCCTACTACTGGGCGGCCTTCAACATCACGGGCGCTCTGTAAGATCAGATGAAACTCTCATGACGGCATGCCGTCACAAAGGGGTATGAAAATGTGAGACCCATCCCCCCCTAAGCCTCCCCTTGAAGAGGATGGGATAATTAAGTGACTGCCCGTTCCCTTGTCGCGACCCCGGCAATAATACCAGTGTCCAAAGCTCTCTACAGTGGAAAACAGATGATCGGCGGTGGAGAGAATTCCGTCAAAATTGATCTCTTTGAATGAATAGTTTCGTCGGGAATTTCGTCATTGCTTTATGTGGACTGCCGCAGAGTGGCGTCCGGAGTAAAAGGAGAGGAAAAAGGCGAGGAGGCTGAAGAAAGCGCCGACGATGAAAGCGAATTGGAAGGCCCCGACCACGGAGGCCAGATAAGGGTGAATGGCTTCCGGATTCAGGCTCATGGTTGAAAGACCTTTCGGCAGGGCCTGGGAAAAAGCACCCTCAAAGAGACACACCCCCAGGACCATCCCCACGTTCATGGTGTTCGTGTATATTGCCGAGGCCGACCCCTGGCTTTCCTCCGGGGCCAGCGCCATGACCAGATGGTTGTTGGCCGGGAAGAACAGGGCGTAGGAGATCGCCAAAAGGACAAGATAAAGCACCGCCGGAAACAGTCCCGGCAAGGGCAGGGTCATGGTAAAGACGAGGCAGGAAAGGAAGGCCAAAAACATGGCGATGGTGCAGAGACTACGGGGATTGATGCGGTCGGAGAGCCTGCCGGCGACAGGGCCGATGGGCATATACACCACCGAATAGATCATTACCAACGCTCCGACATGTTCGGGCCCCAAACCCTTGATGAGTTCCAGATAGAAGGGGATGAGAAAGTTGCCCCCCGCCAGGAGCATCAGGGCGACCAAAGTGGTAAGAATTGCGAACGAAAAATCCCGGTTATGGAAGATTTTCAGGTTCAGAATGGGGTCGCGGGCGCTTCGTTCCCGGAAATAGAAGGCGAGCAAGCATGTCGCCGCAACAGCAAAGGCGGCGAGGATGAGTCCCGACTGCCAGCCTTCGTCATTGCCGCGGCTCAGGGCGAAGACAAGGGCGGTAAGGCCGATGAAGCTCAAGATGGAACCGGAGGCGTCAAATGTTTGTCCCTCGGCAACGGACGGCCGCTTTTGATCGGCGGGCAGTTTTCTTTTCACGATCACAATCGCCAGAATTCCCACCGGTACATTGATCAGAAAGATCCAGTGCCAGCTGAGAAAACCGGTGATGAGACCGCCGAGTGGCGCCCCGACCATGATGCCGAGGGAGTTGGCCAAAGAGCAGATCCCGAAGGCCCAGCCGGCAATGTTCTTGGGAAGATAATGGGGAATGCTTGCCATGCCGCTCGTAATCATCATGGCGCCGCCGGCGCCCTGGACGCAGCGGGCGGCGTCTAACAGGTAGATCGTCGGTGCGAGTCCGCAAAGCAGCGAGCCGAGGGTAAATAATCCATACCCCCAGACGAATATCTTCTTTAAACCGACCCGGTCGACCAGCTTCCCGATAATCAGGGTGGCGCCCGTCATGACCAGGAGATAGGAGAGGATGACCCAGGACGCCTCGTTTGTTCCGACCTGGAAATAGCGGGCAAGGGTGGGCAGGGAAATGACGACGATATAACTGTCCAGACGGACCATAAAAACAGCGAAGGCAACGCTGAAGACAATCCAGCGAATCCGCTTTTTTTCTTCGGCGCTGACGATGGTCTTGGATGCATCCGTTGTCATGGGGCTGCGAATAGTTTTACAAAGACCTTGCGCATTCGGGGACCGTCAAACTCGCAGAAAAAGATTGATTGCCAGGTTCCGAGCACCGGCTGACCATTTTCAATCAGGATGGTTTCCGACGCCCCTATCAGGGAGGCCTTGACATGGGCCGCCGAGTTGCCTTCGCCATGCCGGTAGGGGCCGTGCAGGGGAATCAGCCTGTCCAGGATACTGATGATATCTCTGGGTACATCGGGATCGGCGTTTTCATTGATCGTCACCGCCGCGGTGGTGTGAGGCACAAAGACATGACAAAAGCCGCTCCCGGCGCCGGCCTCCCGAATGATATCCCGTATTTGTCTCGTTATATCGATCATTTCAAACCGGGCAGAGGTTTTAATAGAAAAAATGTTCATATGATTTCCTCTTATAAAAGTACTTATGACAATAATCCGGTTATAAGTCAACAATCAAGGAGTCAGAAAAAAGCTTTGCGTCCGGCCTTGATTTAGGCTACAAAAAAGACGTGAAGGAGCTGCTGGAAACTTATTTTGACTATCTGACGGTGGAAAAGGGAGCTTCGCCCCACACCCTGGAGGCGTATAGCAGGGATCTTATCCGTTTTGCCAACTTCATGGTGGGACGGGAAAGAGAGAGGGCGGAAACGGTAACCCCGGAAGATGTGATGGCTTTCATATCCGATCTCAGGGGCAGCGGGCTGGCGGCTAATTCCGTGAACCGTTCCCTGGCGGCCATCCGCGGTTTTTATAAATTCCTCCTGAAGCAGGGATGCAAGGTTGTAAGCCCCGTTGACCATTTATTGCGGGGGAAGGCGTGGATGCGTCTTCCCGATGTTCTCAGCCCCCAGGATATGAACCGCCTGCTGGAACAGCCTGGACTCGCTAACTCGACCGCCGTCCGGGATGCGGCGATTCTCGAATTGATGTACGCGGCGGGATTAAGGGTTTCGGAGCTGGTTAATCTGTCCATGAACAGCATCAACTGGCAGGCAGGTTATGTGATCGTGATGGGGAAGGGAAGGAAGGAAAGGGTGGTGCCGGTGGGGAGGTCGTCATATGACCTGCTGCGCCGCTACGTGGAGGAAGCGAGAAGCGATCTTGTCAAGGGAAAGCCGAGCAATATCCTGTTCTTAAACAGATCGGGCAGGCTTTTCAGCAGGCAGGGGTTGTGGAAACTGGTTAAGAAATACGCCCGTTCGGCCGGTCTGGAAGACAAGGTGCATCCCCATACCTTTCGCCACACCTTTGCCACCCATCTCCTGGAAGGGGGTGCTGATTTGAGGGCGGTGCAGGTAATGCTGGGCCACGCCGACATCGCGACGACCCAGATTTATACCCATGTCACCAGAGAAAGACTGAAGGCCGTTCATAAAAAATTTCATCCGAGAAGTTGAAAGGTTGAGAGTTTGAGGTAGATGGAAACAGACTTTATTCGCAAGCGGAAAAAACCTGCCGATTACAGAAAATATAGACGCTGGGCCCTTGCCCTGTCCGCCCTGGCCGGACTCATGGTGGTGCTGGCCGGCCTGGCGTGGGGGTTGGCAACTGTCTTTCCCAATCGTTTCAACTCCCTTGCCGCCGGCTTTGGGAGGGTGAAAAATTTTGCCGCTTTTACAATTTTCGGCCAGGAGCCGCGATTTTATCACCTGGATATCGAAAAAAACGGGAAAGTTTATCGCCTCAATCCCCGGGATTCATTCGAGATAACCTACAAGGACGAATTCATTATTACCGGCGTAGCCTCCGACGACCTGCGGGGGAAGGGAATTACCGTGGGTGTTGACGGCACGGGAAGGCGCAATGATTTCCAGGTCCTCATGAAGGGGATCGAATTTGTCGATCGGGTCATGAAGCAGGGCCGCCGGGGCGCCACTGAAACGGTCAATACTGATTACCGTATTCATGTCCGTTACCTGGATAAGGACATTGGGACAATTCCTCTAAAAGTTACAATTATGCCTCAGGATTGGCTGCGGTATGCCCAGGGATCGAGCAGTGAGAGACAGCAGATCGACTATCTGAAGCAGGCCATAGCCACAAATCCGGGAGACGCGGGGATCAGAAAAGTGCTGGCCGGGATTTACTATCGCCAGGGAATGATTCGTGAGGCAAGTGAAGAATATAAGGCGGTATTGAAGTTGAAGCCTGACGATGCGGGAGCCTTGAAAGAATTAGCCCGCTGTTATCAGAGCCAGAAGAATTATGAGCAGGCGATCGGTGTTTATCGGCGGTTGCTCGTAATCCAGCCCAACGATCCAAATCTGTACGCAAGCATGGGCATGGCTTACGCGGCCATGGGCGCCTGGTCTAAAGCCCTGACTGCTTATCAGCAGGCGCTGCAGATCAATCCGGAGGACGGCGCCGTCCATTACCAGCTGGGTCAGGTTTACGAAGCGACAAATAAAAGGAAAGAAGCCATTGCGGAGTACCAGAACGCCCTGAACAAGAATCCTGCCGCCGATGAAATCGTCCTTGCCCTGGCGAACGCGAATCTCAAGGCAGGCAAGCAGGACGAGGCGATCAAGTGGTACAAGGAAATGCTGAAACGACAGCCCCGGAACGCGACGGCTTTGGCAAATTTGGGTATGGCTTACGGCAACAAGGGGGGCTCCGCCCAGGAAATAGAACAGTACCGAAAGGCGCTGAGCTTGCATCCAAAAGACCCGGTCATTCAGTTCAACCTCGCGGCAGCACTGGAGAAATCCGGAAAGACTCAGCAAGCGGCCACCCACTATCGCAAGGTGCTGGAGATGAAGCCGGATGATGCCGACGCGGCCATGAGGCTTGCCGATATGGAGATGAAAAACAAAAATTACGATCAGGCGATCAAACTCTACGAAAAATCACTCCCAAAGGTCAAGAATAAGGGTCCCGTCTATGCGAACCTCGGGTTTGCCTATGGGGAGGTGAAGGTCTATAAAACGTCGGCGGACAGATATGAAAAGGCACTGAAGGCCGGTTTTCGAAACCCTCAGGTTTACTATAATCTTGCCCTGACCTACACCAAGCTGGGAAAGAAGAAAGAAGCCACCGCAAATTTCGAAAAGTACGCGGCGACCAATCCCAACGATAATGTATTAAATACGCTGGCTGATTCCTATATGCGTGAAAAAAGATATGATGACGCAATCAGGGTGTCAAAGAAGCTGTTGTCCGCCACCAAGAAGAAGGCGACCCCCTATGCAACCCTGGGGCGGGCCTACGGCGCTAAAGGCAATGTGGACATGGCGATTGAGATGTACAGGTTGTCCTTGCGATATGACAGCGAAGACGATGCAGTTTATTCAAGTCTCGGGGAGGCTTATGAAAAGAAGGGGCTGCCTCAGGAAGCCCTCAAAGCCTATCAAAAGGCATATGAAATCAATCCCGAATCGGCCCGGGCGGCAAGAAGAATACCCGCCTTGAAGATCAAGATCATGCAGGATCAGCATCAGGAGGAGTCGTAGGGCCGGAAACATTCGTGACGGATTGCCGTTGCAAGGGGGGGATAAAAGGGAAGCAATAACCCCATCCCCACCCCCGTATCAAGTACGGGGCAGGCTCTAACCATTCCCTTGAAGGGGAGTGATACTGAAATAAAATTAATTCATTGATATGAGGGAGAATTTTCAATGAAAAATGTCCGGATAGGTAAGGCGGTAATCGGCGGCAACAACCCCTTTATGCTCATTGCCGGTCCCTGTGTAATCGAGGATGAGAAAAAAACGAGGGATATAGCCGGATTCCTTAAGGAACTTACTGAGCGGCTGAACATGCCTTTCGTCTTCAAGGCCTCTTATGATAAGGCCAACCGGACCTCCCTGACGGGTTACCGGGGACCGGGAGCCCTCCGGGGGCTGGAGATCCTGGCCAGGATAAAAAGTGATTTTCAAGTCGCTATCCTGTCTGATGTCCATCGTTTCGAGGAAATTCAGTCCGCAGCGGAAGTCCTTGATGTGATGCAGGTACCCGCCTTCCTTTGCCGACAGACGGACTTCATCATGGAAATGGCCCAAAAGGCAAGGGTTATCAATATCAAGAAGGGACAATTTCTTGCGCCCTGGGATGTGAAAAATATCATTGAAAAAGTTGAGGCGGCCGGTATGGAAGGCCTCATGATTACGGAGCGGGGCGCCTCATTCGGCTACAACAACCTGGTGGCGGACATGCGGTCGCTACCGATCATGAGGACCTTTGGGTATCCGGTCATTTTTGACGCAACCCATAGCGTGCAGTTGCCGGGAGGCATGGGAACGGCCTCCGGCGGGCAGCGGGAGATGATTCCCTACCTGGCAAGGGCCGCGGTGGCCGCGGGCGTGGACGGCCTTTTTTTCGAGGTTCATTCCCATCCTGAAGCCGCCCTGTGCGACGGTCCTAACTCCCTGCGCCTGACGGACCTTGAGAAGTTATTGAATACGCTCATGAAGATTGATCGCATATTAAAGGCAAACGGAGAATTATGACCATTCAATTACCACCAAACCTGATCGATAAGATCCAGCCGATTCGTCTGCTTATCCTGGACGTGGACGGCGTTTTGACCGATGGCCGGATTGTGATGAATGACCTGGGCCAGGAAACCAAGTTTTTCGATGTGAAGGATGGACACGGCTTGAAAGTCCTGGCACGCTGCGGTATCGATGTGGTCTGGATCACGGGACGGAAATCTGCGGTTGTTGAGCACCGCGCCAAGGATCTTGGGGTTCAGGAAGTTCATCAGTTGATATGGGACAAGGTGAAGGTTTTCGAAGAAGTCCTGGAAAGAAGGAAACTTACGGCCCGGGAAACGGCGTATATGGGCGACGATATTGTGGATATTCCCCTCCTGAAGAGGGTCGGTTTTGCGGTGGCAGTTAACGACGCCGTGGATGAGGCGAAGGAGGTTGCCGACTATGTGACCCGGAGAAACGGCGGCCGGGGCGCCGTCCGGGAGGTCTGCGATCTCCTCCTCAAGGGACAGGGCAAATGGGAACGACTGATGGAGAGGTATTTCTCCTGAAATGAAGAAACCTGTCCTCGTAGTCGTGGCGCTGATCCTGGTCGCGGTTTTCGCCATATTGCTTTTCCTCTGGGAACAGGGAAAAGAAATGGGCAAAACGGTTCTCAAGGTTTTGCCCGATCATGTGGATATGCAGGTCCGCGACGTTCTTTACACGGACATATCCGCAGACGGTTCTAAGTGGGAAATAAGAGCAAAAACAGTAACCTATGTACGGAAGGAAAATCTTGCGCTTTTCGATCAGGTGGTCGTGAAAATGATCCCCTCCGATGGGCGGACATTTGTCATGACCGGAAACAAAGGACGTTTCTGGACAACGACAAAAGACCTGGACGTAACAGGGGATGTCGTGATTCTCTCTGACCAGGGGGATCGGATAACAATGGATGTCCTTCGTTATTCCGACCGGGACAAGATAATATCCACGGATTCGAATGTGACGCTGGATAATAATACAACGCTGCTAAAGGGGAAAGGCATGCGTATTGATATCAACAAAAGGCATGTCAAAATTATGTCCCGTGTGGACGCACTGATCAAACCAAAGAAATAGGAATACCCATGACGAGAATCTACCGCACCACATTAGGAATCATTTTGCCGGCTGTATGCTTGGTCTTGATATGCGCACTTCAGGCGGCGGCGAAGGAGCCCGCGCCTGCTTCCCGAACGTCCGTTTCCAATCCTCCCGCCTCCGTGCCGTCTGTTCCTAAACAGCCTGCTTCCAAGCTGTCCGCTCCCAAACAGCCCGTCCATATAACCTCTGATACCCTGGAGGCCTTCAATGATCAGCGGTTGATCGTATTTGCCGGGAATGCCGTCGCCGTGTCGGGCGATAAGGTAATCCGGTCGGACAAGCTCCTCGTTTATTATAAAAAGGGGGCCGATGAAGGCAACGGATCGGCAACAGCGAGCGTCGGCCAGGGGGGTGATCTTGATCGGATCGAGGCCAAGGGGCCGGTGCGGATCACCCAGCTCAAAAGGATCGTAACCGGCGATGAGGCGGTATATTATCAGGATGATCAAAAGATCATCGTGTCCGGCAATGCCGTGATGCGGGAGGGGCCCAATGTCGTCAAGGGCGACCGGATTACGGTTCTCCTCAATGAAAACAGGGGGATTGTGGAAGCCACAGAAAAGAAGCGAGTGACAGCCACGATTTATCCCGCCGAAGAAGGCAAACAGAAGAAATAGGATTGCCGGATGGATATGGGACAACTCATAGCAAGAGGACTTGTGAAGATTTACGGAGGCCGGAGGGTTGTCAATAACATTGATATCAACATCTTCCCCGGGGAAGTGGTCGGGCTTCTCGGACCCAACGGCGCCGGCAAGACAACGACCTTTTATATGATTGTCGGGCTGATCCGTCCCGATGGCGGGAGCATCATCCTCAACGGGGAAGACATCAGCAAGTATCCAATGTATCTCCGTGCGAAAAAGGGGCTTAACTATCTTCCCCAGGAACCGTCAATATTCCGCAAACTTACCGTTGCCGAAAATATACTGGCGATTCTGGAGACTCTGGACATGGATGGAGGGCAGCGAAAAGAGCGATTGGATTCCCTCCTTGGCGAACTGGATTTGACCGGTCTTGCCGACAACCCGGCCTATTCCCTGTCCGGAGGCGAGCGGCGGCGTGTGGAGATAACCAGAGCCCTGGTCACCTCGCCGAAATATATCCTTCTGGACGAACCTTTTGCCGGCATCGATCCACTTGCAGTTGCAGATATTCAAAAGATCATATATAAACTAAAGGCAAAGGGCATCGGCGTGGTCATTTCCGATCATAATGTCCGGGAAACTCTCTCTGTGTGTGATCGCGCGTATATCGTGAACGAGGGGAGCGTTCTGGTGGAGGGAGATCCGGATACGATTGCTTCCTCCGATCTGGCTAAAAAGATTTATTTCGGTGAAGATTTCTGTCTTTAAGGATTAATATTCATGGCTTTTGAACTGAAACAGAGTCTGAAACTTTCCCAGCAACTGATCATGACGCCGCAGCTTCAGCAGGCTATCAAGCTCCTGCAACTGTCGAGGCTGGAGATGGTCGACATGATCAATCAGGAAATGGAGGAAAATCCCCTTCTCGAGGAAATTTCCGGCGGTGAAGATATTGTTGTCGATGAAAGCCTGGCGGAAAGCGACAACTTGCGAACCCTGGAAACGGAGGAGATCAAGTCCGTTGATCATACCGTGGAAGTCACCGGAGAAGGTGATGGCCGGGAGGATTTCGACTGGAACAACTATCTCGAAGACTATGGTCCGATGGGCGTTACCTATCAGCGGGCGGACGAAGAAGGCGCTTCATGGGATAATCTGCTGACGAGAACCGCATCTCTGACCGACCACCTCATGTGGCAATTGAAATTTTTGCCTTTGAGTGACGTCGAGATGCGGATAGGAGAACAAATTGTCGGCAACCTTGATCAAAATGGCTACCTCCAGGCCACGATAGAGGAAATCGCCGCGCAGGAGCAAGTTGAAGGCGGCGCCGTGGAGACGGTTCTCGAAAAGGTGCAGTCTTTCGATCCACCGGGGATTGCCGCTCGAAATCTCACAGAATGCCTGTTGATTCAGGCCCGCCTCCTTGGCGAGGCAAACCCGCTGGTGGAAAAGATCATCCGGGATCATCTCAAAGATCTGGAAACGAAGAATTATGCCCAGATCGTAAGAAAGTTGAAGGTTACCATTGATGAAGTCTTGCAGGCGGTCATGGTGATCAGCAATATGGATCCGAAACCGGGAAGCATTTACCAGGAGGAGAAAGTTCAGACCATCATTCCCGACGTATTTGTTTATAAATCCGGTGATGAATACAAGATTGTCCTTAATGACGACGGGATGCCAAGGTTGCGGATCAGTAATTTCTACAAGGAAATCATGGGGGGTCTTGACGGTGGCAAAGAGGCCGATACGGGCAAGAAGTACATCAAGGAGAGGGTCCAGTCAGCAACCTGGCTCATCAAGAGCATCCAGCAGCGGCAGAAGACGATCTATCGGGTGGCGGAAAGCATCGTAAATTATCAACGTAATTTTTTCGATAAAGGGATCAATTACTTAAGGCCGCTGGTGCTGAGAGACATTGCGCTGGATGTTGACATGCATGAATCGACGATCAGCAGGGTGGTTACCAACAAGTATATGCAAACCCCGGCCGGCCTCTTTGAATTGAAATATTTCTTCAGCAGCGGCATTTCAAAAAACGACGGCGGAGAAAATATCGCATCCAAAAGCGTCAAGGAAGAAATTAAGAAAGTGATCAGTGGGGAAGATCATAAAAAACCCCTCAGCGACAGTGAAATCGTCGAGCTCCTGGCCTTGTCTGGTATCAATATTGCCCGGCGCACTGTGGCCAAATATAGGGAAATGATGCATATCCTGCCATCATCGCGAAGGAAAAAATACTTTTGATTGTAAAAAAGTTATTGACTTTTTACGATGACGTCAATATAGCTCAAAACCTTTTACGAGTAAAAATCCATGGGGAGGAACACTATGAAGATCTCTGTGACCTTCAGAAATACAGAGGGTGAAGAATGGTTCAAGAATTATGTGGAAGAGAAGCTTGGTAAGCTGAAAAAGTACATCGACCGTCCGGTTGAGGTGAGGGTAGTTCTGTCCGTTGAGAAATTCCGGAATGTTGCCGAGATCAATCTTATGGATAACGGCATGAACGTTAATACCAGGGAAGAGGCAAAGGAGATGGCGCTGGCCATTGATGAGGCAGTGGAAAAAATTGAGCGTCAACTGAAAAAGCACCGCGAGAAGATGCGCGTTCACAAAGGCGCCGGGGCTAAGACAGGCGATGCCCAGTTTACTGAGACTTCCGGGGTGGATGGTGAGGATGCAAACGAGACGAGGATTGTGGAAACCAGGAAAATCATTCTGAAACCAATGTCCCACGACGATGCGATTATGGAGCTGGAGGCCTCCAGGAACCTCTTTACCATATTTCGTGATGCTGCTACGGAGAATGTATCCGTTATCTATCGACGGGATGACGGCAATTACGTCCTTATCGAAACCAAAAGTTGATCTTCAGGTAAAGTAAATGAAAATTGCTGGGGTTTTGAAAAAGGACTTTATTCTTGAACAACTGGCATCACGAACCAAGGGGGATGTACTTAAGGAATTGGCCGATGTCGTTTTAGGTGAACGCACTGACTATAACCAGGAGGAGACCGTTAGTGTCCTCCTGGAGCGGGAACAATTGGGGAGCACCGGCATTGGCGACGGTATTGCCATCCCCCATGGCAAGCTGAATATTATAGATACCCTGGCTATTTCTTTCGGACGAAGCCACGGGGGATTAGATTTCAATGCCATGGATGGAAAGCCGGTGCATCTGTTTTTCCTGCTTCTGGCGCCGGAAAATGCCGCGGGTCAGCACCTGAAAATGCTTGCCAAACTCTCCCGGATGCTTAAGGACGCGACATTTCGCAAGGATCTGCTGGCAGCTACATCCCGGGATGAAATATACCGAATCATCATCGACAAGGACGATGGCTGTTAAGCAAAAAAGAATATGGGCTCTGTCCCTAATTAACATCCATGCCCAGCGCGGGCACAACGAAGGATGAGAATATCAGGAGTAGGGTGGATGAAGCGAAGCGCATCCACCAAGACCATACATATTATTGGTGGAACCGCTTCGCTTGTTCCACCCTACAGTCTTATCGATCCCATTACGTTATAGTTTCCTTCCCCTTCAAGGGGAAGGTTAGAGCCTGCCCCGTATAATACCATGAAAAGAGAAGAAGCTGGAACATGTACCACCGTGCACGGGTGTTTTGTGCAGTGGGAAGGGGTGGGTATTCTCCTGGCTGGGGAAAGCGGTGTCGGAAAAACGACCTGCGCCTTGGAAATATCAAAAAGGGGGGGCGCCTGGATTGCTGACGATATTGTCGTGCTGAACCGCCTTACGGATCGGGCCATCTCCGGACAGGCCCACGAAAAAATCCGCAACCTTATACATTTGCGAGGGCAGGGCATTATTGATGTCCGGTCTTTACCAACAATCAGTATAGCCGGTGAGACCAGGGTGGACATTGTTATTGAGCTTACTAAAAAACTTGAAAAACTTAAGAAAAAAGGATTAACTGCGGAACGCGTGCTGGGGATGACACAGGCTGAGATACCATGTGTCCATGTCAAGGTTAGCACGGATACGGCCCGCACAGTTGATGACATCCTGAGTCGCGTCCGGCTCGACACGGGAGGTGAAACTCTCAAGACGGCTTGTTGTCGCAAAGGGGAGCGAAAATGCTTCGCAAACCCATCCCCTTGAAGGGGAGGGAATATTTAGATCAATGAATTCATTCGTATTGGGGTACATTTTGAGATGAAAGCAGGGGCGTGAGTTAGTGCAGATAGTAGTTATTACAGGACTATCAGGATCAGGAAAGAGCACGGCATTGCGGGCCCTTGAGGATATTGGTTTTTTCTGTGTGGACAATTTACCAATCGTTCTATTGCCTAAATTTCTGGAAATCCAGTCTGAAGTTGCTAAGAAGATCTCCAAAGTAGCCATGGTCATGGATCTAAGGGAGCAGGGTTTTCTGGAAAAGTATCCCCGCATCTTCAAGAGACTCAAAGACAGGGGCTATACTATCGAGATCCTGTTCCTGGATTCCTTTGACGACGCCTTGTTGCACCGCTTCAGTGAAACCAGGAGATCCCATCCCCTGGCGATAAAGGGATCGGTTAGGGAAGGAATCAGCCTCGAAAGAGAAAAGCTCTCCGCCTTGAAACTGATGGCCGACAAGGTCATCGACACCACGTCATATAATGTTCATCAACTGAAGGATGCCGTACAGAGGATGTTCCTGTCTTCAACAGCGGAAAAGAGACTCATGATCCATGTGACGTCTTTCGGCTACCGCTATGGGTTGCCTGTCGACGCGGATATTGTTCTCGATGTACGTTTCCTGGCAAATCCTTACTTTGTGGAATCCCTTAAGAATCACGACGGACACCATCCCGGGGTGAGAGAGTACATCCTGGCTTCGGAAACGGGTGAAATGTTTATCGAAAAGCTTTTTGCCCTGATGTCTTTTCTGCTGCCCCTTTATGAAAAGGAGGGAAAGGTGCGGCTCAATATCGCCCTCGGTTGTACCGGGGGCAGACATCGGTCCGTGGCGATGGCCAATGAACTCGCCGCCTATCTCTCCGATAAGGACTATAATGTCCAGGTTAACCACCGGGATATCGGCAAAAGCTGACGGCTTCGTAAAAAGTCCGGATGCTGCGTTGCGCTGCATCCTTCGTCACTGCGTCGTACGCCAAGTACGCCTCATTCCGAAGAATTTGCGCGCCTTGCCTGCGGATCTTTTTACGAAGCCATCGAAATTATTCCGATTCTAAATCAAAGATGAAATCAAGGCGGCAAGGCAGAGGCGACGCAGGCGTATTTTTCATACGTCGAGGAGCCGATTGCCGATGCCAACGAAGATAGCGCTTTGATTCAGAATCGGAATTAGAAGGAAACCTGCATCTTCCTCGTTACGTTATCCTGGATCCAATGGGGGTCCCACCACTCGGTGGGATTGACAAACTGCCCACCGACAAGTATTGAGAAGTGGAGATGATCTCCTCCGGCCAAACCGGTAAGGCCGCTTTTCCCAAGCGCCTCCCCCTTTTTGACGGCCTGTCCGTTTTTCACGTCAATATTGGACAGATGGGCATATAGGCTGGTCAATCCGTAACCGTGATCGATCATGACCATATTGCCATAGATGCCGAGATAACCGGCGTATACCACTACGCCGCCGTTGGCGGCTTCGATGGGTGCGTTAGCCGTAGAGGCGAGATCAACACCTAAGTGCGTACTTTCCCCGATAATTTTTCCGTTGTGGACATAAGTGCGGTGGTCGCCGAACTGGGCCATGGGAGAGGCGTCTTTCATCCGGAGAAAGGTTCCTTCCCAGAGTTGCCGCGGTTCGGATTTCTTGCAGATGTCCTGGATTGTACGGAAATTCTCTTCCCGCAAGATGCTGTTCACATAGATAAAGACATCGATGAGCGGTTTCCCCGCCAGAGCCGGGTGTTGGGCCACAAATTCCGGCATTTTTTGTTGTAGGAAGGAATCGGATGTGGACATTTTGTCGTCCCGGAATTTCTTTTTGAGGAGGAGATAGGGTACGGACTGAACCGTTTCATTTCCCCCCTGATCGCGGGCGTAAACCTTGATTGGTGTTGTCCGGGACGCCGCCTGGATCGGCAGGGCGAAATAGACTAATTGACAGGGCTTGTTATTGATCATCACCGGATAGGAGGGGAAGAGGCGGTCATCGACGCGGACCCCGGAAACAGGCACGGATTTCGATGTCCTGAACAGAAGCATGCAGGTTCCACCCGGATTGATGTGATTCACCGGTGTGAGGAGAAAGATCTGGGGAGGAACCACATCGACGTTTACCATTCTGGTTACAGACGTCGAATTTTTCCAGACCGCCTGATCCTCGGCGGCGATGGTCAGGGTGGCCGGACCGTCATGAAGCCTCAGTGCGACCGGATCAACAGGTATCGAAACGGCGTTGCGATTGGTCTTCTTCCCCTTGTACTGCAGGTTGGAGAGGATACGGGGCTGATTGTCCTGGGTAAGGGTTATCGTAGAGTTCTTCAGGCCGCTGCCGCTGTCCGAAAAGGCGACCTCCAGAACCGTGCGCTGTCCGATACTGCGTATATCCTGCATCATCTGGATCTGCGGCTTGCCGATTTCCCCAATCGTGGCGAAAAACCACCATGATGAAACGCAGACAATTAACGCAAATATGGAAAAAAAGTAAATCTTGTATGTCTTCATGGCAACCTCATTCTATTTTATAGTCCTTTTGTCTGAATAACCGCAGGCAGGCGTCAACAATTTCCGGGTCATAAAGAATGCCTTTATTGTTTTCGATTTCAGCGAGGGCGTTATCAATCCCCCAGGCGGGTCGGTAGGGTCGATGGCAGGCGATAGCTTCCACTACATCAGCCACCGCCAGAATCCGCGCATCAGGAAGGATTTCTTCCCCTTTTAGGCCCTGGGGATAACCGGAGCCGTTGATCCTTTCATGGTGCTGGAGAACGATTTTGGCGACTGGCCAGGGAAAGACGATGTCCTTGAGAATTTCGAAACCTGTCTGGCTATGCAACATTATCAGTTTGAACTCGACATCGGACAATTTCGTCGGCTTGCTGAGGATCTCGGCGGGAACGGATATTTTGCCGAGATCATGGATGGCGGCAGCCATCCTGATGCCCTCGATTCGATCGCTTTTATAACCGATTTCCGCGGCAATGGCAGCGGCCAGATCCGCTACGTGCCGCTGATGACCGGCCGTATATGGATCCCTCGCCTCTACTACGGATACGATGGCCTGAACTGTTCCATCCAGGGTCTTTCTCATACGTTCGAAGCTCTCTTGCCGCTCTTGCTCCAACTGCTTGCGGTCAGTGTTATCAAAGAGCGTTGAGCGGCTCATGATCAAACGGCCGTCTTCGTCCATTATCGCCGTGGCATTAACGATCACGGGCAGGATGGAGCCGTCCCGGCGGACCAGATCGTATTCAACACCCGCTATCCATCCCTGTTTTTTATAGATGACGAAGTTCTTTTCAAAAGCTTCCAGACTTTCCGGTGTCATCAGGTCGCCGGCCTTCTTCTTGCCCACAATTTCGTCCCGCCCATAGCCGAGCCACCTCAGCTCCGTATCATTGATACGCAGGAATACACCGTCCGGGTCCAGGGAATGATAACCGCAGGGAGCGTTATTATAAAGATCGCTGATTTCATTCGCATAATCTCTTAAAGCATCTTCCAGTTGCTTCCGCTCCGTATTGTTCCGGATGGATTCGATGGCGCCGGTGATCTCACCGTCGGCATTACGGAGTACGGAGGCCGTTGCCGAGAGATGAGCCTTTCCTTCCGGCAGATTCGGTGTGAAAGAGGCGCCGAAAAGTATCTCACCTGACCGCCTAATATACGTGTAGTTATCTTCCATCTCCGGTTGGGGATGAAGGGCCAGATCGATGAGAATCGGCCTCCTCTTTCCGTAAAAGGGCAGGGCGTATTCATAATCGCCCCGGCCAAGCATGTCCGCCTTCTTGATCCCGGTCATCTCTTCGATCGCCCGGTTCCAGGCAATGACTTTCCCTTCCAGGTCGATAACCAGGGTAGCGTCGGGGAGAAACTCAATGATATCGGCCATAAGATGCTGCGCACTGAGCAGGTCCGCATCGGCCTGCCGTTTTTCCCGGCGCATCGCCGTCTCCCGTAACTCCCGTTCAATGGCAGGAACGAGTCGCTGCCGCCGATCCTTCATGATGTAGTCGTGGGCCCCGGCCTTCATGGCCGCTACGGCGATTTCTTCTCCGATTGTTCCGGAAACGATGATGAAGGGGATATCGATGCCTGTCTCCCTGAAAATGGCCAGGGCCTCCAACCCGTTGAATTGCGGCAGCTTGTAGTCGCTCAGGATACAGTCCCAGCGCTGTTCGTGCAAGGCGGCCCGCAGGGATTCAGCCGTTTCCACCCTTTTATAACGGGGGGCGTATCCGCCGCGGGATAATTCGCGGATCATGAGCAGGGCATCATCCTCCACGTCTTCGACAATCAATACCCCTATCTCCTTTACCATGCCTTCTCTCCTCACCGCTTCAGAGGCGGCGGTTCGTTCCAGAGCAGCCAGTAAAGCCCCAATTGCTTAATCGCCTCATTGAACTGGTTGAAATCAACAGGTTTGCGGATGTAGCTGTTGGCGCCGAGACTGTATCCGTTGATCACATCCGTTTCCTCATTGGATGACGTGAGAATCACCACGGGGAAAAGCTTTGTCCGCTCGTCCCCCCGTATTCTTTTAAGAACGCCGATGCCGTCGATCTTCGGCAGCTTGAGATCCAGAAGGGTTATAACCGGCATCTCCGCCGGACCTTCAGCGGCATGAGCGCCTGTCCCGAAGAGATAATCCAGAGCCTCCTCGCCGTCCCGGGCGACAATCACCTTATTCAGGATGTTGTTTCTTTGCAAGGCCCGGAGCGTCAGGGCCACATCGTCCGGGTTGTCTTCCACCAGCAGGATAATCTTATCAATCATACGCCTCCCCCCCCCGATCAGGTCATTGAGCGCCGGTAAACGGTCACCCATCTTGATATCGTTGCTACGTTTATCACAAACTTAGTGCCTGTCAAGACAGCAGGGTGAAATAAAACGTTGCCCCTCTTCCAGACTCACTTTCTGCCCAGATATGACCGTTGTGACGGTTGATGATCCGCTTGACCGTAGCTAAACCGATTCCCGTCCCGGGGAATTCATCAGCGCCATGGAGTCGCTGAAAGGCCCCAAAAAGCTTGTCGGCGTACGCCATGTTGAAGCCTACGCCATTGTCACTGATAAAATAGATGGCCTCTTCGTTCTTTAATGTCACACCAAATTCTATCCGGGGATGGCGCTGCCGGCCGGTGAATTTCCACGCGTTCTCCATGAGATTCGTCATGGCGATCTGTAAGAGATATTTATCTCCGGGAACGATGACCCCATCCTCGATGATTACATCCACAATACGCTGGGGATCGTTCTGGCGGATCATCTCAGCTATGCTGTGGGCTATGGCGCTCAAATCCACCATTTCCTCGTGCAGTTCAAGTCTTGTCACCCGCGATAATTTCAGGATTTCGTCGATCAGCAGGCCCATGCGCTGAGTGCCGCTCCGCACCCGCCCCAGATAGTCCTTGCCCATGTCGTCCAGTCTGTCTCCATAATCTTCCAGTATTGCCTGGCTGAATCCGTCGATGCCCCGGAGGGGCGCCCGCAAATCGTGGGAAACAGAGTAACTGAAGGCCTCCAGTTCCTTGTTGGCGTTTTCCAACTGGGCCGTACGCTCCCGGACCCGCTCCTCAAGTTCTTCGTTAAGCCGCCGGATCTCTTCATCCGCCTGTTTCCGCTCGGTCACGTCATCATAGATCGCTACAATCTCCCCGGAGGGCAGCTTATAGACGTGGTTCTCCCGCCAGCCCGAAATCCGGTTGTCATGATAAAAAGAAATTGCACAGTCTTCGGGATATCCGGTCAGCCAGACCCTTTGAAATACAGCAAAGAGACCGAAATCCCTTACGCCGGGGAAAACCTCCGTCACCCGCCGGCCCAAAAGTTCCTCCTTCTTGATCTTCTCCAGACGCTCCGCCGCCCTGTTGAAATCCCGTAAGACGAAGTCGTTGCCGTCGTCCACCGCCTCATAGACGGCCACAGCGCTGCTCATCCGCGCGAAGAGGTTGCGGAACCGGGTTTCGCTCTCTCGCAGGTCATCCACGGCCTTGCGACGTTCCGTAACATCCTCGACGGTCCCGTCAAAATAACGAACCACGCCCTCCGCATCCTTTATGGCCTTGGCATTGATGGAACCCCAGAACGAACCTCCCTCTTTCGTGTTGAAGGCAACTTCCATGCCCCGGATGATTCCCACTGTCGCCAGGAGTTCCTTGACCTGCTGCCGGTCCTCCGGATGGACGTAGAGTTGCAACTGGATGTTATGAACTTCCGTGATCATTTCCTCCGGTGAGGCAAATCCGAACATCCGGGCGAAGGCGGGGTTGACGGTTAGGTAGGTCCCCCCGGGGGTGCTCTGAAAGATCCCCTCCACGGCATTGTCGAAGATGTTGCGATAACGTTCCTCGCTCTGTTGCAGGTTTTCTTCCGCCACCCGGCGCTCGGTTATATCGCGGATGATAGCTTGATAGAAATTCTTTTCTTCCACGGTAATCAGCCGGGCGCTCACTTCCACGGGAAAAATTGTTCCGTCTTTCCGTCGGTGCTGCGTTTCGTAAACGAGACCGCCTTCTCTGGCAATCCGAGCCACCTGGTCGGTAATCTCGGGGATGGCGGCGGGGTCGCGGAGCATCGAGACCTTCGCCCCAATCAGTTTATCCCGCTCATAGCCATAGACTTCCATGGCCCGGTCGTTAACCTCGGTGATTAGCCAGTCCTCATCCATCATGAGAATGATATCGTTGGCATATTTTGTCAGGTATTCATAATGTTTCGTCAGGGCCCGGCGCCGGAGTTCCCCTTCGTATTGCCGCCGGTAGAACTGCGCCTCCCGGCGGCGCCATAACAGACCTAAGCCGATCGCCGTCGCGGCGATCAGGGCGACCACGAGGACCGTCGTCAACCGGGCCCGGACAGCCATATCGGCAAAAACCTCCTCCCGGTCAAGCTTGGCGATGAGAAGCCAGGGATATCCCGGGACGGCCCGGATGGAGGCGATCACCTTGTTACCCCGGTAATCGCGGCCGTTCACGTTGCCTGTGACGCCACGGGCGGCCATGGCGGCGGGGAGATCCAGATCATTGATGGAATGTCGCAAACTCAGGGCCGTATCCTTTTGATGGCGCAACTCATTTAAATAGACGACCTCCTTTTTATCAGCCTTGACGATCAGTGTCTCCGCCGTGGCGCTCGGTGCGGGCCAGCTCTGGATGAGGGGATAGAGAAACTTATTGGGATCAACACGCAGGATGCATACGCCGACGGGCAGGGAATGTTTGGCGCGGCGGCTTGCAAGGGGCGCGATGAAATCCATTTGGATCCTTCCGGTCTTTTCGTCACGATACAAGTCCGTAACAAGCGTCTTTCCTGTTTCCAGCGCCCGGATCGCTACAGTGCGGGTGACGGCGCCGACATTCACCGCCCCGTTGCCCGCGGCCAGATGAATCCGCAGGGTCGGATCAAGGAGAATGATGTCCTGGTAATGGTATGCAGCCTTTACCACCTGCAGGTCATTGCGGATCTCCTGCCCGAGGCGAGGAGACGTCTCAGGATTCTTCAGGTATTCCTGGATCCGGCCAATGAGGAAAGGCCTTTTCATCAGGACTTCCGCGTCTGCCTGCCGCTCCGTCTGCCAACTGGCAAACTGGCTCACCTTCAGATCAGCGACAGCGGCAAGCTTGTGAAAGCCAACTTTCAGGAGGTCTTCTTTTTGTTTCTCGTAATAGGAATAGCCGGTGACAGCGATTATGGCGGCGGCAATCAGAAAGATGACCGCCATACGCCAGGGAAAGGGATAGGATTGGTGTTGAAGGTTCAAGGCTGACACCTCATGACCTGTTTCTTGTCTTGGAGTTGCCGCGTTCATCCCTCCGCAGCGGAGGAGCCTGTTCTCCACCGACCAGACAATCCCAAAATACAGAAAAACTGATTCAATATCAAGAAAAAATGGTAAATATTTCTTGGTGGTTAACAGTTCTGTTCCGCTAACCGTTATTCATTGCCGTGATAATCTTTGGGTAAAAAAATATACTCTCTTTTCATTGATCTTACCTTGCAGAGTTGCTATATTCAAAATATGGATTAACTCAAAGACCATTCATAAGGAAATATAAAAGATGACTGAAGGGAAACGCGTTGTTCTGGGGGTAACCGGGGGTATTGCAGTCTATAAGGCGGCCGAGCTGACCAGGACGCTGGTAAAGAGAGGTGTGTCCGTCAAGGTGATCATGACGGGACATGCCCGGGAATTTGTCTCGCCCCTGACCTTTCAGGTCCTTTCGGGGAACCCTGTTTTCAGCGATATGTTTTCCCAGGAGCACTACGACATGAACCATATTTCCCTGGCGGAGTATGGAAATGTGATGGTCGTCGCGCCGGCTACAGCCAATATCATCGGCAAGATGGCGGCGGGGATTGCCGATGACCTCCTGTCCACAGTATTCCTGGCCGCCAAGGCGCCCGTCGTCGTCTGTCCGGCCATGAACGACAATATGTACACCCATCCGATTGTACAGGAAAATATCCTTAAGTTGAAGAAGCACGGCGTCCGGTTCGTGGCGCCGGGGTACGGAGAGCTCGCCTGCAAAACGGAAGGAGTGGGAAGATTGGCCGACATCGCCGATATCGTGGAGGCCGTCGAGTCGGCGTGGACGGATAAGGACCTGCGGGGCGAACGCATCCTCGTCACCGCCGGCCCTACCCGTGAGCCCTTTGATCCCGTTCGTTTCATTACCAATTATTCGTCGGGGAAAATGGGGTACGCCCTGGCGGTAATGGCCGCCAGGAGAGGGTCGGAGGTTATTCTTGTCAGCGGACCATCTTCCCTGCCCGTTCCCCCGGGGATTGACTTCATCCCCGTAGTGAGCGCTATGGAGATGCGGGATGCCGTGATGGCGCGCCTCGCGGGAACCACAGCGATCATCAAAGCGGCTGCCGTGGCGGATTACCGGCCCGCGGTGCTTTCTGAATCCAAGATCAAAAAGAAGAAAGGTCCCTTGACCCTCAATCTGGAAAGAAATCCGGATATCATCGCCGAGATCGGCGCCAGGAAGGGAAACAGGGTTCTGGTAGGGTTTGCCATGGAGTCGGAAGATCTCGTTGAGAATGCCCGGGCCAAACTCTTCGGGAAGAACATGGATCTGATCGTGGCCAATGACCTCCATCAGGCGGGGGCAGGCTTTCAAGGCGACACCAATATCATCAAGATTCTTGATCCTCAGGGGGGGGTGGAAGAGGTCCCCCTGATGGATAAGATGGATATTGCCAACCGGATTCTCGACCGGGTAAAGATACTGACAAATGCAAAACGCAGCTAAAGACGAGATGCTTGTCCTGATCAGGTCCCTGCGCTCTCACATCGAGGCGGACCGGGAGTTGCCCGGGAATGTTCGTTCCTTTTGCATGCAAGAAGGGGATGCGGCGTCAGCGGCGCCGGAGGATTCGTCCGGTTTGCCGCAAATACTCGTTCCGGGACCGTACCGACGGTTTACCGTCCCTGACATCACCGCTCCCCTGAACGGTGAGAACGATTTCATGACTCTGAACGGTGTTCGCAAGGATCTTGGCGATTGCCGGCGGTGTATGCTTCATGGCGGCAGAAAAAGCATCGTCTTTGGAGAAGGCAATCCCCAAGCCGGGCTTGTTTTTGTAGGCGAAGCGCCGGGAGCTGATGAAGACGCCCAGGGTCGGCCTTTTGTCGGCCGGGCGGGCCAGCTCCTCACGAAAATCATCGAGGCCATGAAGTTGAGGCGACAGGATGTCTATATCTGTAATATTCTCAAGTGCCGCCCGCCGGGAAATCGTAATCCCGAGCCCGTTGAAATCGCCGCCTGCGAGCCTTTTCTTGTGAAGCAGTTAGAGGCCATCCGTCCGAAAGTGATCTGCGCCCTCGGTACTTTTGCCGCCCAGACACTCTTGAAGAGCGATGTTGCCATTTCCCTCCTGAGGGGACGCTTTCACCGCTATCACGACATCCCCCTGATGCCGACCTATCATCCGGCCTATCTATTGCGTAATCCCGCCCAGAAGCGCCAGGTCTGGGATGATGTTCAGAAGATCATGAAACTATTGGCAGGAGATTCCGGGTAGGGAGACTAAGATGAAAATTTACAAACCAGGTCTCAAAATGTCGATCAATAAAACTATTCAGGCGGGATTGCTCTTGCTGTTCCTTATCGCCTCCACCTGGCCCTGCTGTCTGGGGGCGGCGGAACGTTCGCCGGTGTTTAATGTCATTTCGATCAGCGGCGCCATTACCCCTCCGGCGGCGGAGTACATCACCCAGAACATCAGCGAGGCCGCGAAAGAGGGGGCGGATGGGCTGATCATCCTCCTTGACACCCCCGGGGGACTCGACCTGGCCATGCGGGACATCGCCAAGAGCATCCTCAATGCCCCGATCCCTGTCTTTGTCTACGTATCTCCTTCCGGCGCCCGGGCGGCCTCTGCCGGCGTCATCATCACCGTGGCGGCCCATGTAGCCGGGATGGCCCCGGGAACGAACATCGGGGCCGCCCATCCCGTTGGTCTTGGCGGCGGCGGGGGAGACAAGACAATGATGGAGAAGGTTGCCAATGACGCCGCGGCTTATGTGCGGAGCATCGCCAAAATACGGGGAAGAAACGAGGAGTGGGTAGAAAAGGCCGTAAGAATAAGCTCATCCATCACGGCGGAAGAGGCCCTGAAAAACGGCGTTATTGATTATGTCGCGACGGATGTCCAGCAGCTGCTCAAACTGGCCGAAGGGAAGCAGGTCCTGGTTGGTGATAAAAAGAAGATATTGAAGACCGCCGGGGCAATCCTGAAAGAAAGAAAAATGGGCGCCCGCCACCGCATCCTCACGACCCTGAGCGATCCGAACATTGCCTATATCCTTTTTCTCGTTGGCCTGGCCGGTTTGTATTTTGAATTTTCCACTCCCGGGGCTATTCTCCCCGGTGTTGTGGGCGGGATCTCGCTGATTATGGCCTTTTTCGCCATGCAGACCCTGCCGGTCAATTATGCGGCGGTGCTTCTTATCCTCTTCGGGATCGTTCTTTTTATTGCCGAAATCAAGGTTGTCAGCCACGGAATCCTTACGGTTGGCGGGATAATATCCCTGGCGGTCGGATCCCTGATGCTGTTTGATTCTCCCGATCCGGCCCTGCGGGTATCCCTCGAAGTCCTGATCCCGACCCTGACCATTATTTCCCTGTTTTTTGTCTGGGTCATCAGTATGGTCATTAAAGCCCAGTTGCGCAAGAAGCACACCGGAAAAGAAGGAATGATCGGGGCGGAGGGAAAAACCGTGACCAAGGTTCATGAAGAAGGGAAGGTGATGGTGAAGGGAGAATATTGGGAGGCCTTTAGCAATACTCCCCTTGCTGAGGGGACCAGGGTCCGGATCATCCAGATAGAAGGTTTGAGGGTAAAGATTGAAAAGCTGGAGCAAAAATAGGCGGGTTTCTGCAAATTGAAATAGCGTTAATCTGGCAAAAGCCGGAATCCAGAAAAGCACTGGATGCCGGATCAAGCCTGCCCCGTAACTGATAAGGGGTCCGGCATGACAAACTTGCATGGCAGACAAGTCAGCGTGTATAATAATTATTTAACAAATGACATTGGGAGAGGGAGGGCGGTAACATGACTTACACTGTAACAATACTCGTATTTTTAGTTATTATGTTTTTAGCCTCGGCCATTCGTATTTTAAATGAATACGAGCGGGCCGTAATATTTCGCCTGGGAAGGATCATCGATGTCAAAGGGCCGGGACTGATCATCCTCATTCCCGTCATCGATAAGATGGTAAAAGTGGATATGCGCACCATTACTATGGATGTGCCTCCCCAGGACGTAATTACCCGGGACAATGTTTCCATTAAGGTCAATGCCGTTGTCTATTTCCGGGTCATTGACGCCAATGCAGCGGTCACCGACGTGGAAAACTATCTCTATGCCACCTCGCAGCTTGCCCAGACGACCCTGCGGAGTGTTTGCGGGCAGGTGGAACTGGATGAGATTTTATCCCAAAGAGAAAAAATCAATATGCATCTGCAGGAAATTCTTGATCGCAGCACCGATTCCTGGGGCATCAAGGTTTCGTTGGTGGAAGTCAAGCAAATCGATCTGCCTGAAGAGATGAAACGGGCCATCGCCAAACAGGCGGAAGCGGAACGGGAAAGAAGGGCCAAAGTTATCGCCGCCGAAGGAGAATATCAGGCGGCGGAGAAACTTTTTGAGGCAGCAAAGGTCATGACCAAGGAGCCTATCTCTTTGCAATTGCGTTATTTGCAGACCCTGAATCAAATTGCGACGGAAAACAATTCTACCATCGTCTTTCCCATTCCCATCGACTTCTTCCGCCATTTTCTGAAAGGGGATGACAAGTAAAGGGATGCTGTAAATGGACGGCGCGATCAAGATAACCTGTCCCGATCTGTCCGGCAGCCTGGGTTTCTGTCCCGATTGCTATCAAAATAATGTTCAGGCGATCGGGACCTACCTGACCTGCTATTGCGACTGCAACCAGGTGGGGGCTTATGCGGAAATCATCAGGGCGAAGGATAATGGCGCCGAAATAATCCGCCTCGGTTCCTGGAAAATGAAAATGGATGTGTCCAGGGAGGATTTCGAAAGAAATTTGAAGAAACCAAGTAGTGAAAATAACCCGCGGATCGATATAATATTCAAGGCCTGATCACACCAGCCATTTGCCCGCTCTAAAAAGCAAGGGGTTGCGAAATTAAAAACGCAACCCCCTTTTACTGCCAATCAGTTGATGAACCTGCAAACACCAGTTTATCCCTCCCCTTCAAGGGGAGGGCCGGGGTGGGGATGGGTATTATATGGTTCTCACAAGTTCTTACCCCATCCCCCTCCTAACCTCCCCCTTGAAGGGGGAGGAACAAAAACTGTGGGGATCTAACCGCACAGGATCGAATTTAGCCCCGCTTATTTGACCTTCTCCAGATATTCTGCGCCTCGGCTGCCTTGATGAGATCCTCCCGGGTTTCGGGATGGGCGATGCCGATGAGCATTTCCGCCCTTTCCCAGGTGGTTTTACCCTTCAGATTGACCATGCCGTATTCCGTCACGACATAGCTTACCACTGTCCGCGGGATGGTTACGATGCCGCCGGGCTCCAGGGTCGGGACAATCCGCGATTTGATCTCGCCGGTTTTCTTGTTCTTCTGCGATGCCGTCATGCAGATAAAGGCCTTGCCTCCCTTGGAATGATAGGCGCCGAAGATGTAGTCGAACTGGCCGCCCGTGCCGGTTATGTGCCTCGTTCCGGACGACTCGGAGTTGACCTGGCCGTAGAGATCGATCTCCACCGAGTTGTTGATGGCCACCATGTTGTCGTTCTGGGCGATGCGGGTTGGATTGTTCGTATAATCAACAGAGTAGGTGGCGCAGCAGGGGTTGTGATCGAGGAAATCATAGAGTTTCTGGGTGCCGAGGGCGAAGGTGTAAACCATCTTGCCGGGATTGATCTGTTTCTTCTTGTTGGTAACAACGCCGGACAGATACATATCGACAAAGGCATCGACGAGCATCTCCGTATGCACGCCCAGGTCTTTGAGGTCGGACTGGGCGATCATCATGCCGACGGCGCTCGGCATGCCGCCGATGCCGAGCTGAATGACCGAACCGTCATGGATTTCGTTCATGATGAGCTTGGCAATCTTGTTGTCCTCTTCACTGATCGCCGCCGCCGGCAGACTGAAAAGGGGCTTGTTGTCTGATTCGACTATATAATCCACTTCCGAGACATGGATGGACTCGTTATACCCGCCGTAGCAGTAAGGGGTGCTCGTATTGACCTCGACGATGACCTTCTTGGCCCGGTTGGCGACGGCCTTGGAGATGGAGCAGGACGGACCGAAATTGAAGTAGCCGCTCCGGTTCATGGGCGCCACCTTTACAATGAACACATCGGAATCGATGAGATTATTGCTATAAAACCCAGGTCCCTCATGGTACAATAGGGGGACGTAATTGCACAGACCTTTGTCGTGGAGGATCCGGTCGCCGCCGCTGAAATGCCAGTTGTTAAAGCAGAAATGCTCTCTGGTGGGATCGGCCTGGGCCACGGCGGCCAGTCCGGGATAGGTGACGGCGCGCACCTTGACATCAGTCAACTCTTCAGAGCGCTTGGCCAGAAAAGGATCAAGATAGGTCGGCGCCATGGTAAAATTGCCGTAATCGACCCAGTCGCCGGATTTAACAGCCCCTACGGCCTCCTCGGCCGTAACCAATTTCTGCTTGTACTCTTCTTTAAAACTCATGAAATACCCTCCCTGTTAAAGTTTGTGTATGATTTCATTGATAACCATGTTTACGGCCACATGCACTACTGCGTTGCCCCGCCGGATATCGACCGTTTCCGCTCTTACAAAGCGCCTTTTAATTGCCGGCTATTTGCCAACTGCTTCTCCCCGCCGCCGGTAAGGAGGCGGGACCGGTGTGGCGTATCCCGGTCCCTTTGGTAGGTTTAGCGAAAAAATGTGACGGTCTCTTAAACATCCAGGCATCAAACATAAAGACTACAGACAAGAAATTATAACATTTGAAGATTGATTATTTTGAAAGAACAAAAAAATCAATATCAAAAGATATTTACATAAATATTACAATAAATGTAATTTATGAAAAAGATGAGAGGTAAGCAGCGAGATTGGTTTTCTGCTTGTTAAGACCAAGCTTCTGGCGGATGCGATGGCGGCAGATATTAACGGCGCTTAAGGAGATACTGAAAAAGTCTGCGATTTCCTTGCTTGATTTTCCTTCCTTAATGAGATTGGCCACCTGGATTTCTCGAGGCGTCAAATTCATGTGCTGGGAAGAAAGGGTGTGGGAGAATGGGGATACAATGTCTCTGAGATTGGATTCAAGCACCTTTAAGTCTGCCCGCAGATGGGGACCGGTAATCTGATTCTTCAGCTTATCCACATAAGGGATTACGAGTTTCTTTACGTTGGAGAGGACATCAACGGCCAATTCCTTTTTATCTTCTTCACGCTTTTTCAGCAAGACCCTCAGCGCGGCGTTTAATTCCTCCAGTTCATGGGTTTTTGCTTCCAGTTCTTCACCTCTCTTTTTGAGAGACCCCTCGGCCTTCTTGTAGTCGGTGATGTCGAGAAAGGAGGCGATGCTTTTGGTCGTTCCCGGAATCAGATCCACGGTCAGGTATATGTTCCGCAGATCGCCTTGCTTGTTGTACCATCTGAACTCGTAATTTTTAGGAGGAATCTCCGGATCAACGCGCCTGATGTGATGATAGGTTTTCATGGCCTCCACATCATCGGGATAGGTAAATTCCGTCCAGCTCTTCCTGTTTTCAATTTCTTCCTTGGCGTAGCCGAATTGTTTGACAAATTGGTTGTTTACAAAGGAGATAGTAGTATCTTTCTCCAAGACCATCGTTGCCGCTCCCGTAGTCTCAAATACCGTCCGGTACCAGTTTTCCGATTCCTTGATCCTTTCTTCCGCCTGCTTGCGGTCGGAGATATCCATAGAATTGCCCAAAATGGCGGGCTTGCCGTCGTATGTAATTGAAGCAACCGTCTCCATGATCCAACGACTCTGACCGTCTTTGGCGATGATTTGAAATTCGTGGGGGGAGTTCCTTTTCCCCTGGAGCAGCATGCGGGCATTTTTCTTCACCATTTCCCGATCCTCGGGACGTACGAGGATATCCGATTTCTTGCCGATGAGTTCATCTCTCGTATAGCCGGCGTAGTAGGCAGCGTTTTTGTTGACAAATACGAACTTGCCGTCCTGAACTACATAAATGCCGGCCACGGATTTTTCGGTCAGCGTCTGAAAGAGATCTGCCGTTTCCCCTGGGGATTTTATGCCTTGTTGCCTTTGGTCGTTCTTTTCCATGCTTATTGCTTTCCCATGACCTTACATGTTTGCCAGGAGGGCCTTGATCTCCCTTATGGTTTCCGGAGGCATCGCCCCGGAACGAAAAAAACGGATAATTCCTTCTTTATCGATAATGACGAGATTGGAATCATCGCCTTTCATGCCATAGGCTGCCAACATCTTACCGTCCCAGTCTCCGTAGATTGTTATCTTTTCCTCCCGGGACTTTTCCTGCAGGTTTTTCTTCCATATCCCTGTCAAGGGCCAGGCGGCGCTGGTGCAGTTGATCACGGCAATGCGTTGGATCTCCTGCTGGACCGATGGCGGCTGCTCCCTGAAAAAAGCGTTCAAAATGTTCTTAAGGGCGCGGTTTTTCTCCACGGCGTCCTTCCCCTCGTAAAAGAGGAAGACGATCTTTCCCTTGAGAGTGTCGGCGCTCAACTGCTGATCCTCTCCGGAAACGAGATGGAAATCGGGGGCTTTGTATCCGGTAGGGTGGTTCCGAGCAAAGGCAGCGACTGTGCATGAGAATAATATCAATGCAATCAGTGATAACGTCATAAACACCCTTTTCATGGTTCCCTCCTGACATTGATATGCCCAGGATAATTCCGGCAAATCATCTTATGAAGAAAAGATCTCCCTGTCAAGGCAGTTGGTGGATATCATCGCTGCTATATACGGCAGTTGATTTGTTTTTCGGGCTGTGATTTAATCACTTTATGACTCGACATAAAATCAATGGGCGGTTCGGAACAGGAAAATCCTTGAAAATCCGATGGAGGCGTGGGTCTTGTGCAGCCTTGCTCCTCCTGTGCATAGCCCTGCCTTCCTGGGCGCAGGCATCGGCTTCCCTCCAATTCCTGGGGGCTGCCCGGACCGTAGGCGGCAGCGCCTGTCTGCTGGAGACGGAAAGATCAAGGATCCTCATTGATTTCGGTTTATTTATGAGCCCTGAGGACCGTTTCCGCAATAATCATTTACCCTTCAATCCATCAACCATAGATTATGTGCTCCTTACCCATGCCCATGGCGATCATGCCGGCAGAATTCCTCTTTTGTATAAAAATGGTTTTCGAGGCAAGGTAGTCGGTATTGGGGCCACAAAAGCCCTCGCCCGCTTGATTATGGGCGCCAGTCTTGATTACACGGACCAGGAGACGGAATCCTTGTTCAGTTCTCAGGATATCGCGGCAATGATGAAGAACTACCTTTCCATGCCCTATGATCGCAAGACCGATCTATTGCCGGACATCGCGGTCCGTTTCCGGAATGCCGGCCATATCCTCGGTTCGGCCATGATCGAGATCTGGTGCAAGGACGGCGAAAAAACCATTAAAATTGTATTTACCGGCGACATGGGCAATACATCCATTCCCCTGCTTAAGGTCCCCTTTGCGATAAGTGAAGGAGATTATATCATTGTTGAAGCTACTTACGGAACTACAGAGCGGACAGAGAGCAAAACAACACCCCTAACCGTGACCTTGCGCAAAAGTGAAAACAATATCCAGGATAAAAAAATGATTCACTTTGGAACAGAGATAAGCAGCACTTTGCAAGCCGGGGGAAGCGTTTTGATCCCGGCCTTTACCCTGGATCGCACCCAAAAGGTTCTGTATGTTTTGGGCAGATTGAAGCGGGAAGGAATCCTTGCCGAGCAGACGCCGGTTTACGCCGACAGCGGCATGGCAAGGAAAATAACAAGGATATATGAGCGATACAGCGGATATTTTCATCAAGAGGCCCGCAGGCTTACGGATGAGGGCTGGGATATTTTCCGTTTTCCCGGGTTCCATAACGTTTCCGGGGCGGATGCCCTCCGGGCGCATGGAAAGGGAAAGCCGGCAATTTATGTGACTTCCAGCGGCATGATGGATCATGGCAACGCCCCCCGACATCTTGAAAAGATGATCGAAAATCCCAAAAATCTCCTCGCTATCGTCGGCTGGCAGGCGCCGGGTTCTCTGGGTTCAAAGCTCCTCGCCGGGGGGCGGCGGATCGGGATTCCCGTCCGCGGGGAAGGGGAGGGTGTTGCAGGCGCCGGCAAAATCGAAAAAGACGTTAAAATGAAAATAATGCAGTTCGATCTCTTCTCCAACCATGCCGATGCCTGCCAATTATTGAATTGGCTGGCCCGTTTCGGGAAGACAAAACAGGTCTTTGTCGTTCATGGAGACAATGAAAATACTATAAATCTGGCGCGGATGATTAAAAGCAATCTTGGATTCGAGGCTGTTGCTCCGAAGTTGAACGACAGGATTTTTATTTCCGCGGATCAAAAGGACCGGAAACTCAAATCCGGGGCAACACCCTGCGCCGGTCTGGACGGCAGTGAAAAACAAGCAACTGATATGGACTTTTGATGGTTTCCCACGTAATTCTAATACCAGCTCGTCTCCATCTGTCATTCCGTCGGAGGCCTGAATCCAGGCGTCGTCACGGCGAAATCCGGTAACCATAAAGAAATAACGGGGGATACTTATTTTGACAAAGGGACGGCCAATATGATAGTTAAACCCACATTTTTTGAGGCCCCGTAGTGGAACCGACAGGATGGTCAGCCGTCAAAAGTTGCAATGATTCCATTAATCTTCATGCCCGCATTGGGCACAACGAAGCATGAGAATACAGGAGTAGGGCGGATGAAGCGAAGCGCATCCACCAAAACCATGCATATTATTGGTGGAACCGCTTCGCTTGTTCCACCCTACATATTTGACTTCTGTATTCTCAAATAAAGTATTAGAGGCATTTTCGGATGAAAAGATACTTGTCGGCGTTGATTCTCTGCGCAACCTTGATCATCTCCTTTGGCGAGGCGACGGCGGCGGAACCCCTGATCCGGGAAGGGGAGGAGCTCACCCTGGAGCGATGTCTGGAAATCGCCGTCAAGAACCAACCGGTAATAATGCAGTACCTCTATGCCACCCAGGCCAATGAGGCCCAACTGGGGCAGGCAAAATCAGGATATTATCCCAAATTGGATGCGAATTCATCTTTTACCAGTTACAACGCCGCCAAGCAGACGGGCGATCCCGTTCCTCCCATCAATACCCTTTATGGATACAAGTACGGAGATAATAACCTGACCCTTACCCAGAAGATCTACGATTTTGGGAAGCGGGAAGACAACGTCGATGTGGCCCGCCTCAATCTCGATTCATCCCGGAAGGATGTGGAAAACCAGATCACCGCGGTGGTCAACAATGTCAAGAATGCCTACTATCTCATTCTCAAATCAAAATATTCCCGGGATGTATACATAGATGTCAGGGATCAGTACCAAAAGCAGCTGGTGCAGGCCAAACTGTTCTTTGAGGCGGGAAAGAAACCGAAATACGACGTGACCAATGCCGAGGTTTACCTAAGCAATGCCGAGCTCAAGCTCATCGAGGCTGAAAACGATTTGAGCAAGGCCCGGGTTGCCCTGAACACTGCCATGGGTTATGACGGACCGGCGTCTTATAACGTCAAAGAGATAAAGGCCCTGGAAACCTACAAAATTACGGAGCAGGAAGCCGTCGAAAAAGCGAATAAAAACCGTCAGGATCTGCAATCCCTTATTGTTCAGAAGGCCGCGGCGGAAAAATCGGTATCCCTGGCAAAAAAGGACTATTTCCCATCCTTCGATGCCAATGCCGGCTATGAATTTGCGGGCAGTCAAACACCGCTGGCCCAGGGATGGACGGCCGGGGTTAGTCTGTCATGGAATCTCTTCCAGGGGTTTTCAACCCAGCAGGGTGTACAGAAGGCCCTGGCAAATATGAGGGTCACGGAAGCCAAGATTGCCAACCTCAAACTCCAGATCCTTCAGGATGTCAAGACGGCCCTTCTCAATCTTAAGAAGGCCGAGGAATCCATCGCCAATGCCAAGGTGCAGGTCAGGCAGGCCACGGAAAACATGGAGTTGGCCAACCTCCGCTATCAGATGGGCCTGGGTACGACCCTGGAGGTAACAATTGCCACCGTTAATTACAGCCAGGCCAAACAGACGCACATTACTTCTCTCTACGATTATGTTACCGCAAAGGCAAACCTCGAAAAATCGATGGGGGCCAGGTAGCAATATTCAGGCAATGGGAAGAAGGCAATAGGCAATAGACAGCAGGCAATAAGAAAGAAGGCATTAGGCAGCAGGTAAAATATTTCCCTCCCCTTCAAGGGGAGAGTCAGGGTGGAGATGGGCAATGTGAGAACCTTTACCTTTCAGTTCCCTCCCCTTCAAGGGGAGGGTCAGGGTGGGGATGGGGTAAGGGAAACACAGGAACTGGAGATGTCATGTTAAAACGTAATATAAAGCAAACAATCGCCTGTCCTGACCGGGGAAGGAATGGAAAGGTTTTTGGTTATTTAAGGGTTTACCATGCTTTCTTCTACCTTGTGCTGGCAGCATTGTTTATTTCAGCCACCGGATGCGGCAAAGAGGCGCCGCCGCCGGGATTTCCCCCGGCAACCGTCCTTGCCGCCAAGACAGTTCAGAAAGAGATGCCTCTGGCGATTCCTGCCATCGGGACTGTGGAGGCCCACAAGTCCATCAACATTTATTCCCGCGTCACCGGACAGCTCCTCCAGGCCCATTTCCGGGAAGGTCAGGACGTCCACCGCGGCCAGCTTCTCTTTACGATCGATCCCGCCCCGTACCGGGAGAAGCTCCATCAGGCGGAAGCCAAATTAGCAAAAAATATCGCCCAACTGAAGTTCAACGACGAGGAAGCGAAACGATATGCCTTTCTGCTGGGAAAAGGAGCGGTGTCGAAATCGGAAGCGGACAAATACCTGACGGAGGCCGCCGCCTACAGCGCCACAGTGAAATCCGACCGGGCGGAGGTGGAAGACGCCCGGCTGAATCTGGCCTATTGTTCGATAACCTCGCCTTTCGACGGCCGCACCAGCGCCTATGGCGTCAACCTCGGAACCATTGTCCGGGCAAATGACACCTCGCTGACCACCCTCAAACAGCTCACCCCCGTCTATGTGCGATTTTCAGTCTCCGAGAAGTATCTCACGGACATTCACAAATACGTAAAGAGCGGATCGGTTGCGGTAAAGGTCAGCCCCACGAAAAGCTTCACCGGCGAGTCTCCTGCAGGCAAGCTCGTCTTTATCGACAATACCATCGACGTCAGTACGGGCATGATCACGCTGAAGGCCGAGTTTGCCAATACTGACAAATTCCTCTGGCCGGGACAGTTCGTCAATGTTTCCCTCCATCTGACGATGCAGCCGGGCGCGGTGGTGGCGCCCCTGCGGGCCGTGCAGCAGGGCGACAAGGGGCAGTTTGTTTTCGTCGTCAAGCCGGATATGACGGCGGACGTCAGACCGGTAGTAGTTGATCGCGCCATGGGCGAGGAGGCCGTGATTGCCAAGGGACTGTCCGCCGGGGAGACGGTGATTACCGACGGCCACCTCAAGGTGCGGCCGGGCGGGAAGGTGGAGATCAAGGAGAACCTCGGCGCCGTCCCGGGAAACAACAACGCTAAACCGGTGCCGGGGGGAGGCGGCAAGTGAATATTTCCTCCCTCTGGATCCGCCGGCCCATCATGACCAGCCTGGTCATGATCAGCATCCTGTTTTTCGGGATCATCGGCTATCGCAATCTTCCCGTCAACGACCTGCCCCAGATGGATTACCCGACGATCCAGGTTTCCGCCGGCCTGCCCGGGGCCAGTCCGGAAATCATGGCCGCTACGGTCGCCACCCCCCTGGAGAAGAAATTTTCCACGATCCAGGGTCTCGAATCCATGACCTCCACGAATACCCAGGGTTCCACATCCATCACCATGCAGTTTTCTCTGGACCGCAATATCGACGCGGCGGCCCAGGATGTGAATTCCATGATCTCGGCGGCCATGGGGGTGTTGCCGACCATGCCGGCGCCGCCTACCTACCAGAAGGTCAACCCGGCGGAATGGCCGATCATGTTCTTCGCCATGATCGGGGAGACGGTTAAGGACACGACTACTTATAATTACGTCGATTCCGTCATTGCCCCGAACCTCTCTACAATCAAGGGCGTCTCCGAGGTTATCAAATACGGAAAGAAATACGCGGTCCGCATCCAGGTGAATCCCCACAGCCTGGCTACCAAGGGGATCGGGATAAACGAAGTGGCTTCCGCGCTCTCCGCGGCCAACGTCAGCATCCCCGGCGGCAGCCTGGATGGTCCTTATCAGTCCTACACCCTCGATCCCCAGGGACAACTGAAAATAGCCGACGACTATAACCCTTTGATCATCGCTTATCAGCAAGGCTATCCCGTCCGCGTTCGGGATGTGGGCAAAAGCATTGACAGTGTGGACAGCAAGCGGGCAACGGTCTGGTATGTAAACGATGAGATGTCTCAGAAGACAGTTGTCTTTGCCGTTCGGAAGCAGCCCGGGGCCAATGCCGTGGACGTGGCCCAACAGGTCAAGGAAATAATGCCGAGATTGCAGCAGGAGGTTCCCCAGGGCATCGAGGTGCGCCTCCTTTTTGACCAGACGGATTTCATCAGGAGCTCGATCAAGGACGTCCAGTATACCCTGCTGCTTACTATGTGTCTGGTTGTGATCGTCATCTTCCTCTTTTTGCGCTCATTCCGGCCGACGATCATCCCCAGTATCGCCGTCCCCCTGTCCCTGGTTGCCAGCTTCGCCGTCATGTACCTCTGCGGCTACAGCCTCAATAACCTCTCGCTGATGGCTCTCGTCCTCTCCGTCGGTTTTGTCGTGGACGACGCCATTGTCATGCTGGAAAACATCATCCGCCGTATGGAAATGGGCGAGGATGCCATGACGGCTTCCATCCGGGGTTCCCAGGAGATAGGTTTCACTATCCTCTCCATGACGATTTCCCTCGTCGTTGTCTTCATCCCCGTCCTCTTTCTGGGGGGCATTGTGGGACGGCTCCTGCGGGAGTTTTCCGTGAGCATTGCCGCGGCAATCCTGATTTCCGGGTTTGTCTCCCTGACCCTGACGCCGATGATGGCCAGTCTTTTTCTGAAGAATCACGGCGACGGCAAACACAGCAGATTGTATGAACTTTCCGAACGAATATTCAATGCCATGCTGGCCTTCTATGACCGGAGCCTCGGCAAGGTATTGCAACACCGCTTGATAGCCCTGATCTTTACCTTTGCCATCATGGCGGGAACGGTATGGGTCTATAAAATATCCCCCGGGGGGTTCATCCCCAGTGAAGACCGGAACTTTTTCATCTGTTTCGTCATGGCCTCCGATACCATCTCCTATGCCGATATGGCGGCCCATCAGGACGTCCTCAACAAGATTGTCATTGACGATCCCGATGTGGACTCCATAATTTCCGTGGCGGCGGTTCCCAACAACAACAAGGGTTTTATCTTTGCCCGTTGCCTGGACAGCAAGAAACGCAAGCGTTCCATCGATCAGATCATCAATGAACTCCGTCCCAAGGTGAACGTCATCCCCGGACTGATGGTCTTTCCCATGAATCCCCCGCCCATCGAGATCGGCGGCAAGGAAACGAACGCCCTGTATAACTATACCCTGAAGAGTGAGGATCTAAACAATCTTTATATTTTCGGCAAGGATTTCGAACAGCAGGTAAGGGCCATTCCGGGGCTGACAGATGTAAGCAGCGATCTGAGCTTCCGGAGTCTGAAAATGGAAATCGACATTGACCGGGACAAGGCCTCCGCACTGGGCCTGACGGCCCAGCAGATAGAAAATGCCCTTACTTACGCCTTTGCCGGTGGCAAGGTGAGTACGATCTACGCGGCGACAACGCAGTACGACGTTGATTTGGAGCTGGAGGAGGATTTCAGCGCCTATCCCGATATCCTGGAGCTCCTCTTCATAAAATCCGCCACGGGGAAGCTTGTTCCCCTGAATACTGTGACCAGGGTTAAAAAGACCGTGGGTCCCTTGTCGGTAAACCACCAGGGCCAGCGTCCCGCCGCAACCATCTCTTTCAATCTGCTCCCCGGCTATTCCATCGGTCCGGCCACGGAACAGATCAGAAAATTGGCGGAGAAGGTTCTCCCGACCAGCATCTCCGGCAGCTTTGAAGGGGCGGCGCAGGCCTTTGAAACGTCTTTTGCCAAATTGGGTTTTCTTCTCTTTGTCACCATCGTCGTGATCTATATTGTTCTGGGCATCCTTTACGAGAGCTATCTCCATCCGATCACGATCCTGTCCGCCTTGCCCCTGGCCGGTTTCGGCGCCCTCGTGGCGCTGAGGATCTTCAGCATGGAACTTGACCTGTATGCATTTGTCGGGATCATCCTCCTGGTCGGCCTCGTCAAGAAAAACGGCATCATGATGATCGACTTTGCCCTGGAAGCGGAACGCAGTGGAAATAAACCCGCAGAAGAAGCCATTCGCGAGGCTTGCCTCGTCCGTTTCCGGCCCATCATGATGACGACGATGGCGGCTCTGTTCGGAACCCTCCCCATCGCCCTCGGCTTGGGCGCCGGTGGCGAGTCGCGTCAACCGCTGGGGGTGGCTGTAGTCGGGGGGCTTTTCTTTTCCCAGTTTCTGACCATGTACATCACGCCGGTCTTTTATGTTTATATAGACAAGTTGCAGGATTTGCTGAGGAGGAAGAAAGGGGTAAAAACACTGTGAGACCTTTGAAAAATGGCTTTGCCGCAGCTCAAAAATCTTTTTCGCTTCTCGTTGGTACACATATAATTATGAGTGATTACCTGATCTTAAATTAAATCACGGACCGGCGAAAAACATTTGATTCGCTGCTTGCAAACCATTTTTCAGCCGTTATGCAAAGCTCTCACTGTAAGTCTGAACGTAACGGTTGTGCAAATAATCAGAGAATTCCCTCCCCTTAAACGTTGGGCGGCGGGTGAAAAATACCGACATGAAGTTTTCCCTATAATTCCCTCCCCTTCAAGGGGAGGGTAGGGGTGGGGATGGAGTTCCTGAGGTGCAGTTAATTAAATATATTCAAGTTATTGGGAATTATCTTAAGGAAAAGGGATATGAAAATATGCAGCTAACTCCTTTGTTAATTGGAAAAATTTTTTTCCGAGACCATTTATTTCGCTGGGCAGCCATCCTTTTAATGACTATTTTAGTTGCCGGCTGCCTGCCGAAGGCCATTCCACCTCCGTCCCCGCAGGCGAAAGTCGCCGTTGTCCTGGGAGCAGGTGCGGCCAAAGGATTTGCCCACATCGGCGTCCTGAAGGTTCTTGAAGCCCAGAAGGTTCCCATCCACATGATTGTCGGCACCAGCGCCGGGAGCTTTGTCGGCAGCCTCTATGCATACGGGTATACCGCCTATCAGCTCCAGGGCTTGGCCATGTCCTTGGAGAAGGACGATGTCGCCGATCTGACCTTCCCTGATAACGGCTTCCTCAAGGGGGAGAAGCTCCAGCAATACGTCAACAAAGCGGTCCGGGGAGTCCCCATTGAAAAGTTCCGGATCCCCTTTCATGCCGTAGCGACGAATATCCAGACGGGAGAAGAAATGGTCTTCGGGCAGGGTAATGCCGGGATGGCCGTCCGGGCAAGCTGTTCCGTTCCGGGGGTCTTCCAGCCTCCCCGCTTTGGTAGCGCCGTCTATGTAGACGGGGGCGTGGTGGCTCCCGTGGCTGTGGAGGCGGCCAGGAGATTTGGGGCGGATGTGGTCATCGCGGTTGATATCTCCGGCGGCGTGAGCACGACGGCGCCTCAAAACACCATTGATACGATCCTCAAATCAATTGACATCATGTATAACCGTATCGCCGCAAGTCATCTGAACAAGGCCGATATTGTGATCCGGCCCAATGTCGGTTCCATAAGCGGGGCGGATTTGTCCCGGCGGCATGAGGCAATTCTGGAAGGGGAGAAGGCCGCTCTTGCCGCTATGCCCGCCATCCAGCAGGTATTGGCGAAACTCCGCCAGGAAGGCCGGCTGCCCTGACATGATGAGACCTTTGAAAAATGGCTTCGCCGCAGCTCAAAAATCTTTTTCATTTCTCGTTGGTATACATATAATTATGAGTGATTACCTGATCTTAAATTAAATCACGGACTGGCGAAAAACATTTGATTCGCTGCTTGCGAACCATTTTTCTGCGGTTATGCAAAGCTCTCATGATTTGAATGAACCATTGTCATTGACAAATTCCGGTAAAGCAGGATAGTAACAACCGTTTATCAACGCATTATGTCCGATCATTATAAAGAAAGCTATGGAACCATCCCCCCCACGGATCTTTGGGCGATGTTGGTATGAAACGCAGGTATATCCTTTATGGCACTCGACTCAAACAGTGATGAACTCCAGTCAAGCAAACACCCTTGGCGGCTCGGCCTGTTGCTGACAGCACCGTTCGCCCGCATCGGCCGCTCCACAATCAGCTTGGTCGGCAATTTAGGCGCTTCGGCAATTTTCCTCATGCTTGCCTTTCTGAAGATTCTTCACCCGAAGCAATGGAGGAAGATCGTACAGCAGATCTATTATATCGGGGCCCGGTCCACGATGATCATCATGCTGGTCAGCCTGTTCACGGGTATGGTCATTGGCCTGCAATCCTACACGGCCCTGGTTAAATTCGGCGCCCAAGGGGCGCTCGGAACATTGGTTTCCCTGACCCTGGTTCGGGAACTCGGGCCTGTCCTCACGGCCATAATGATCGCCGCCCGGGCCGGTTCAGCCATCACCGCCGAGATCGGCATTCAACGGATCTCCGAGCAGATTGACGCCCTGGACACCATGCGGATCGATCCGCTCCGTTTCCTCATCAGTCCGAGAATTGCCGCCTCCATCATCAGCTTTCCCATCCTTACCGCGGTTTTCGACATCGTCGGCATCATTGGCGGCTACATATCGGGAGTCATCCTCCTGGGGGCAAATGCCGGCGCCTATGTCTATCGCGTCCAGACCAGCATGGACATGAAAGATGTTACCGATGGTTTTATCAAGTCGATTGTTTTCGCCCTCATCGTCTCAACCGTTTGCTGTTACCAGGGCTATTTCGCCCACATGCGTACGGACAGCCATGGCGCCAAGGCCGTCGGCCTATCCACAACGTCGGCGGTCGTGATCTCCTGCGTCCTTATTCTGGTATCGGATTACGTCGTGACATCACTGCTCATTCGATGATAGGATAAGGACATGGACAAACCGCTGATCGAATTCAAGGATGTTACCAAGCGTTTCGGTTCCCGGACGATCCTTGACCGCGTTAACCTGAAGATCTACGCGGGGCAGGTAACAACGATTATCGGCCTCAGCGGATCGGGTAAGAGCGTGCTCCTCAAGCATATCATCGGGCTCCTCAAACCTGATGAGGGGACGATCCTCTTTCAGGGCGAATCCTTGAATGAAATGAAAAAATCGGAACGGATTGCCAAACTCGCGCAGATAAGCTATATGTTCCAAGACAACGCCCTCTTCGATTCCTTGACGGTCTACGAAAATATCGCCCTCCCCCTCCTGGAGACGACTAACCTGAACAAGGCTGAAATCGACAGACGGGTAATGGCCAGAATCGAACAGACAGAACTTAAAGATGCGGCCTGCAAGTATCCCTCGGAAATGTCCGGGGGCATGCAGAAGCGCGCCGCCCTGGCTCGGGCTCTGGTTACGGACCCGACCATTGTCCTTTTCGACGAACCCACATCCGGGCAGGATCCCGTCCGGAAAAACGCCATCCTGAGCATGATTGCCCAGTATCAGCGGAAATTCGGGTTTACGGCGATCATGGTCAGCCACGAGATACCGGATGTATATTTTATTTCCAACCGCATTTTGGCGCTTTATGACCGGGCCATCGTTTTCCAAGGTTCTCCGGAAGAGCTGGAAGAGTTTGACCATCCCTTCAAGGATGAAGTCATCCGCAGCCTGGAGGGTCTGCAGCAGGAATTGACGGGACTGTATTCCCAGCGGCAGTTCAAAGTCATGCACCATGCCCAGCTGACCCATAAGACACGGGGGGAGACATATTCCATGGTGGTTTTTACCCTGGACGATCTGGGCGCTGTCATGACCGGGGCAGGGCATGAGGCGGTGCGGAAGACGATCCGGAGCATGGGCAGATTTATCGACAAACACTTCGGCGCCATCGGGGGCTTTTCCACGCGGCGCAGCGCCAACCACTTTGTTACGGTGCTCCCCTATTCGGACCGGAGGGAAGCGGAAAGCATCCTTGCCGATTTTGCCCAAGAATTCCAGGAACGAGGTATGAAGGACGGTTATGAAGGTTTGGAAAGAAGGAAAGCATCTGGGGACTGCATCGAACTCGTTATCCGGGCAGGAATCGCCCAGGGCGAACCGGTTACGGAAATAGAGTCGGTCATCGAGGCGGCAGAAGCAAATAAAAAAGAAATCGCCCACCTGCGGTGCGATGTGAGGGGGTAGGTCAATGAAAAAATATACGATGGAAACCACGGTAGGCATCTTTCTTGTCTTCGGGCTCCTCTGCATCGGGTATATGACGGTGAAACTCGGTCATATTTCCCTCCTTGGCGACAACGCCTATTCGCTGTTTGCCCGCTTCACGACTGTAACCGGCCTGCGGGCCGGCAGTCTGGTATACATTTCCGGCATTGAGGTCGGGCGTGTGGAGCGGCTCACCATGGACCAGGAAAGTCAGAAGGCCCTCGTGGAGATCCGCATCCAGAACGACATCAAGATTTATGACGATGCCATCGCCTCCATAAAGACGGAGGGATTGATCGGCGACATGTATCTAAGCATTGACCCCGGGGGTGGCGGCGCCCTCCTCAAACCCGGCGGATCAATTACAGAAACACAGCCCGCCGTGGACATCGCCAACCTCATCAGCAAGTATGCCTTTGGCGATGTGAAGAAACCGGATGAGCCCAACGAGACCAAGAAAGGAAACCCATGAAAAAACCAATTTCAATTGTCATAACAATTCTGATAATCTGTCTCTTTATGCTGCCTGCTTACGCCGGTGTACCCATGAATACGGTGCAGGCCAACGTGAACAAGGTGCTCGATGTCTTGCGCGATCCAAAGCTCAAGGGCGAAGCGGCCAAAGAGATCAAAAAGAAGAAGCTGCGCGCCATCTACGAGCAAATGTTTGATGATGTCGAACTCGGGAAGCGTACCCTGGGCAGGAACTGGAACAGCCTGAGCGTCCCCCAGCGCCAGGAATTCGTCATCCTCTTCCGGCAGGTCCTGGAGAAGGCCTACATTGACAAAATCCTTGCCTACACCAACGAAAAAATTGTTTATGAGCGGGAAACCATGATCTCCCCAACCCAGGCGGAGATACAAACGAAAGTCATTACCGCCTCAAAGGAAGTACCCATTACTTACAAGGTGATTTTGAAAGGCGGCTCCTGGAAGGTGTATGACGTTGTCGTCGAAAACATAAGCCTGGTGATGAATTATCGCACCCAGTTCAACGATATCCTCGCCAAAAACAAACCCGAACAGCTTCTGGAAATCCTGCGTAAGAAAGTGAAGGGGTAATAGCGCCCCAAGGTGGTCCCAACCATGAAATCTTACCTTGTTGCGGTTACTCTTTGTGTTGTCCTCGCGTGGGGATGTGCCCACAAGCCGGCGGTCGTCTCCAATCCGGCCCCACCCGCTGACGCTCATCAGGTCCGGGAGGCTATGGCTGCCGCTAAGTCAGAGCCCAGCCGGGCGACAACATCACCACTGCCAACCTCAGACGCCCCTTCATCCCCTAAGGCGGTTGCCGTTACCCCCCTGGACGCTAAATCTTCGCTGCCGTCCCCGGAGCTGTCAGCCAAATCGGTGAGCGGCAACCTTGACGACTATCAGGACATCGAAGAACCAGCTCCCGCTAAGGAAAATGAAAAAGAAAATGAAAAGGCTACCATTGCCGACCCCCTGGAGCCTTTCAACCGGGCGATGTTCCAGTTCAACGACAAGCTTTACTTCTGGGTCATGAAACCCATTGCCCAGGGTTATAGCAAGGTGGTTCCCGAAAAGGCGCGGGTAAGCGTCGGCAACTTCTACACGAACCTGAGCTTTCCGATCCGTTTTGTCAATTCCCTGCTCCAGGCAAACTTTGAGAGGGCGGCTTCCGAACTTGGCCGCTTCATAATCAATACCGTATGGGGTATCGGGGGACTGCTTGATCCGGCGGCAAGCAAGGAGATCGATCTTAAAAAACAAAAGGCGGATTTTGGTCAAACCCTGGGCGTCTATGGCGTGGGCCAGGGCTTCTATATCCACTGGCCCGTGTTCGGTCCCTCCAGTCCGAGAGATACGGTGGGGATGGTCGGCGATACGTTCCTGTATCCATCCGTCTATTTTGGGGCCTGGGAGGTCTGGGCAGGTTCCCGGGTAATCGAAAGGACTAACGACGCCTCCCTGCATATCGGCGATTATGAAGCCATGAAAGAGGCCGCCATCGATCCCTATGTGGCGGTCCGTGACGCCTATGTCCAATATCGGCTGAAGATGATCAAACATCAGGGAGGTCCACCTCCCCCCGGGAAACCGGGATTGCTGGAGTATGATTGAAATGAAAGGGAGGAATGGATACGAAAACGCTTAAGGTCCTGGTGATCTCCATAGTCATCGTTCTGGCAATCCAGGTAACGGCCGCGGCGAGTGGACCCTTCGGACCGCCCCAGCCCGTTTCGAGACCGGCGGGGGGCCTGCATACCGGCATCGGTTACTGGTTTCAGGAGGATAAGATCAAGGATAATGAAGCATATATATCCCGGCAGCACCAGATTTATACCGAACTGGGCTACGGCTTTAAAAGAAACTGGGACCTCTATGCCAGGGTCGGGTTATCTGATCTGAAGCTTTTTGATGCCTTCAGTCCGACCACTACAGTGACGACGACGTCCAGGAATGATTTTTCAGAGAACTGGAAAATTTTCACCACCCTGGGGGTAAAAGGTTTTTATCCTTTCCATCCGGCCTTCGGCGTCGGTGCTTTTGTCCAGGGAACATATTATTTCAGTGACTTTACGGACAATGTCACCGGAACCCGGGGCGGCGTTCCCTTTACGGTCGGACTCGGGATAAAGAACATGTGGGACGTAAATGCCGGGATCGGTTTTCAGGCTACCGTCCCCTGGGGCATTAACCTGTATATCGGTCCCTATTTCTATTATTCGGAAGCAAAGGCAGCGCCCACCGCCGGCATCACGGGGCTGCCCATAACCTCGGGGGAGACAACCCTGAGAAACAATACCGCATTCGGCGGCTTTGCCGGTATCGACGCGCCGCTGTCCAGGGGATTCCGACTGCAACTGGAAGGAAAATACGCCGACCGGTTATCCGGCGGCGCATCGGTAACCTATGCCTACTAACATCCATGCCCAGCGCGGGCACAACGAAGGATGAGAATATCAGGAGTAGGGTGGATGAAGCGAAGCGCATCCACCAAAACCATGCATATTATTGGTGGAACCGCTTCGCTTGTTCCACCAATAATATGTGACTTCTGTATTCTCATATAAACCCCCCATATAAGCTGATAAAAAAAGGCGCCTCCCCGTTAAGGAGGCGCCTTTGAATTGTTATATCCTGATTGACTCAGGCAGGTTTTAGCCTAACTTCTCGGCGGAAATTCTCATGCCGTAGAAGGAACGATAGACGAAGATCAGGGCGATCACGAAGAACGCGACGGCCAGGCCTATCTTCAGGCCATGATTCGTCATGGTCACGGCGATTTCCGTCGCGAGGAGACCGAACAGGGTCGTGAACTTGATGATCGGGTTCATGGAAACCGAAGAGGTGTCCTTGAAGGGGTCGCCGACGGTGTCGCCGACAACGGATGCTTCGTGGAGCGGGGTGTTCTTCTGCTTCAGATCGACTTCGACGATCTTCTTGGCGTTATCCCAGCAACCGCCGGCGTTGGCCATGAATATAGCCTGGAACAGACCGAAGAAGGCGATCCCGACGAGATAGCCGATGAAGAAGTAGGGATCGACGAAGGCCAGACCCAGGGCCATGAAGAAGACGACGATGAAGATGTTGATCATCCCCTTCTGGGCATAGACGGTACAGATCTTGACGACTTCCTTGCTGTCCTCGATGGACGCCTCCGCCTTGCTGAGATCGATGTTTTCCTTAATGTAAACGACGGCCCGGTATGAGCCCGTCACGACGGCCTGGATCGAGGCGCCGGTGAACCAGTAAATTACGCATCCGCCCATGAGGAGGCCGAGGATGACTTCCGGCTGGACGAGACTGAGTTTGGCGATAACGTTGCCGTACATCTTCTCCAGGAGGATGATGATCCCGAAGACCATGGTCGTGGCGCCGACGACGGCGGTGCCGATGAGGACCGGCTTGGCGGTGGCTTTAAAGGTGTTGCCCGCGCCGTCCGCTGATTCGAGACAGTGCTTGGCGGCTTCGAAATCCGGCTCGATGCCGTAGTGCTTTTTCACTACTTCCTTGGCGTCCGGACGGGATTCGATCATGGAAAGCTCATAGATGGACTGGGCATTGTCCGATACGGGGCCGAAGCTGTCAACGGCGATGGTCACGGGACCCATCCCGAGGAAACCGAAGGCGACCAGACCGAAGGCGAAGACCGGGGCGGCGAACTTGAAGGCCGCCGGCATGATTTCCATAACCGAGGGGGCCTGAGACACGAGATAGGCGACAAACATGAGGAGCAGGATGGTGAGTCCTTCCCAGAAGGCGGAGAAGTTGCCGGCGACCAGACCGGAGAGGATGTTCAGGGAAGCGCCGCCCTGGCGGGAGGCGTTGACGCACTCATCGCAGTGACGGGAACTCGTGCTCGTGAAAACCTTCGTAAATTCGGGGATCAGGGCGCCGGCGATGGTCCCGCAACTGATGATGATGGAGAGGGCCAGCCAGAGCGCCATGCCGCCTACGTGGGGCAGATCGGCGAGAAGAAGATAGCTTGCCGCAAAGGTCACGACGATCGAAAGGATGGAGGTGATCCAGACCAGATTGGTCAGGGGATGCTCGAAGTTGAATACCTTCGGGCCGGAGAACATGGACTTGCTGACCGAGTCGTTCACAAAGTAGGAAGCCAGGGAGGTCAGGATCATGAGGATACGCATAGCGAAGATCCATACTACCAGCTTGCCGCCCATGACAGGATTGTCTGCCAGGGCCAGGGCCAGGAAGGCGATGAGGGCCACGCCCGTGACGCCGTAGGTCTCGAAACCGTCTGCCGTGGGGCCGACGCTGTCGCCGGCGTTGTCGCCCGTACAGTCGGCGATGACGCCGGGGTTTTTCGGATCGTCTTCAGGAAGGTGGAAGATGATCTTCATGAGGTCGGAGCCGATGTCGGCGATCTTGGTGAAGATACCGCCGCAGATACGCAGAGCGCTGGCGCCGAGGGACTCGCCGATGGCGAAGCCGATAAAGCTCGCTCCGGCAAGTTCTTTGGGGATGTAAGCGAGGATGAGGATCATGAAGAAGAGCTCGATGCTGACCAGCAGGAGACCGACGCTCATGCCGGAACGGAGGCAGATGTTGACGATGTTCAGCGGTTCGCCGCTCAAGGACGCGAAGGCGGCCCGGGAGTTGGCGACGGTGTTGATCCGGATGCCGAACCAGGCGACGCCGTAGGAACCAAGGATTCCCATAATCGAGCAGAAGAGAACAACGATAACGTCGAACATGGGCATATGGGACAGGGCGCCGAAATAATAGACAATACAGATGGCGATCAGGATCCACAGCGCGGCAAGAAATTTACCCTGCTGCAGGACATAGGTCTTACATGTTTCCCAGATCGTCTGGGAAACGTCGAGCATGGCCTGATGGGACGGCAGGGCCTTCGTCTGGGTGTACTGCATCCAACCGAAAGCAATGCCGACGGCGCAGACGATGAGACCCAGGTTCAGGATCATCATCCCGCCCAGCGCCCCGCCCATGAAGGAAACCTGGGACAGGTCAGGCAGTTTGATATCCGCCTCACCGGCAAAAGCCATGGGGACCATGAGAAACAACATGATGGCCATGACTGTTAGAAAAGAAAATACACTTTGTTTACCCTTACACATCATTAAACCTCCTCAGATAAATTATTTATGGTACTGCCGTTATATTGGTTCATAGCCGCCTGAATCCCGGAAGAAACTATTTCCCTGACCGCCAAGCCGGCTGTAGTAACAACCGCGGGCAGACGTTTCATCTCTTCTCTGGAGAAGGGTTCGAGGACGTGACGATCGATCATTTCCTTGTCGGGCGGCTTTCCTATGCCTATGCGCACTCTTAGAAAATCCGGGCTTCCCAAATGCTGAATGATCGATAGCAGGCCCTTGTGTCCCCCATGACCACCGCCTGCCTTCAACCGAATCACGGAGAAAGGAAGGTCGAGATCATCGTGAACGACTATGACGTCTTCGGGTCTTTCCATCTTATAGAAGTCAAAGAACCTCCGCACAGCCTCGCCGCTCAGGTTCATGTATGTCTGCGGCTTAACGAAAATGACCTGAGTGTCCTGAATCTTCCCTCTGCCGGAGAGGGCGGCGAATTTTTTCTGCTCCACGGAAATCTGGAGATCCAGAGTCAGTTGATCGATGACCATGAATCCCGCGTTGTGACGCCCCCGCTCATAGCGCCCGCCGGGGTTGCCAAGTCCAACTATCAAGACCATCCGGTTTTTATCCCCTGGCGGCGCCGCAGATCGTCCGTTGCTCCCCTCTTATTCCTTAGCCTTCTGTTTCAAAACTTCCGGCTCTTTCACCGCTTCCTCTGCCTCAGATTTCATTGCTTCCCTCGTTACGGACACCATGGCCAGGATCGCGTCCTCCGATTCGAGGATAGTCATGCCCGCTGTAAGGGGCAGATCCCTGACCCGCAACGCCTCGCCGACTTTCAGTCCGCTAATGTTTACGGAGATATGATCAGGCAGTAGCGAGGGCAGGCAGGAGATGGATATCTCTTTTTTCATGATCTGCAATTCACCGCCGAGCTCAACGCCCTCCGGCGATCCGTCGAAATGAACGGGAACATCTACCGTCAATTTATGATCCATGCTGATTTCATAAAAATCGATGTGAATAATCTGTCCCGTCAGGCAATCCAGCTGGATGTCTTTGATAATGGACATCCTGTCCCTTGACTTTCCCTCGTCTTCGATCTGCAAGTTGATGAATACATTCTCATCCTTTTGTTTGAGGATGTCCTTCATGTCTGCAGCGCTGACAGTCAACATTAACGATTCAGCACGGGGGTTGTAAAAAACAGCCGGGATCAGTCCGCTCGTACGGGCACGGCGGGCGGGTCCCTTTCCTGATGTCTTGCGGGCAGACGCCCTTAATGCTATGGCTTCCATGGATGCCTCCTAAATAAAGAGTGAACTGACTGAATCATCATAATAAATCCTTCTCACCGCCTCGCTGAGGAGACCGGCAACAGAAAGAACCTTGACGCGTTTACAGGTCTTTGCCCCGTCATGAAGGGGAATTGTATCGGTGACGATAATTTCTTTGATGTCTGAGTTTTCGAGACGTTCAATAGCCGGTCCGGAGAGCACCGGGTGGGTGCAGCAAACGGAAACGTCAAGCGCACCGGCCTCTTTCAGCGCCTTGGCGGCCTGAACGACGGTACCGGCCGTGTCGATGAGATCATCAAGAACGATTACCCTTTTTCCAGATACATTACCAATAATATTCATTACCTGAGCTTCATTCGGACCTTCCCGGCGCTTATCGATGATTGCCAGACCAACGCCCAGGCGGGTAGCGAAGGCCCGGGCCCGCACAACACCTCCGGTGTCGGGAGAAACAATCACCGTATTGGTGCGGTAATCCTCCCTGATATAATCGAGCAGGACGGGGGTAGCGAAGAGGTTATCCACCGGGATATTAAAAAAACCCTGGATCTGGCCGGCATGAAGATCCATGGAAAGGACCCGGTTGGCCCCGGCCGTGGCGATCAGGTCGGCTACGAGTTTGGCCGTGATCGGCGCTCTGGGCGCGACTTTTCTATCCTGACGGGCATATCCGTAATAGGGAATTACGGCCGTGATCCGGTACGCGGAGGCCCTTTTCATGGCATCGATCATGATGAGGAGCTCCATGAGCGTAACATTCACCGGGGGACAGGTCGACTGGATGATAAAGACATCCATTCCCCGGACGTTCTCGTTGATCTCTACGCGCGTTTCTCCGTCACTGAAGATTGATACATTGGCTTTGCCGAGGGGAACACCCAGATTCTTGGTTATTTTTTCTGCTAAACCAGGGGTGGAATTTCCCGTGAAAATGCGAATTCTTTCCAGCATCAGATTCCTCTTTATAACACGCTCTTCAACATATTGGCTGGGGCGGGAGGATTCGAACCTCCGAGTGCAAGATCCAAATTCTTGTGTCTTACCGCTTGACGACGCCCCATCATTATTAGTCCGTGATCCGCGCAGAACGCTTCTTGTGACGAAAAAACAGCGAGAGGATTGTGCCGGAGGAAATATCTATATGGAGTGGGCACGAAAAAGAGACCAGGTCCCGTATCCCTTCAATAATTGTTCCGTCTTTATAGCCATCTCTTCGCTGTCAAAGACACCGAAGACGGTGGGACCGCTGCCTGACATCAAGGCGCCCGACGCGCCATGACCAAGGAGAAGCGTCTTGATCTCCTTCAAGACGGGGTGAAGATTTATGGAAACCTTCTCCAAGTCATTATGCAGCCCCATGATGACATCATGGCGTTCAAAAAATCGAGGGATGCTATAATGGATTGTCTCTTTTGTCAATCTTAAATTCAAGGCTTCATAAACATCTCGGGTGGAAAGTTCAAAACCGGGATTGATCAGCAGAAAATTAAGATGGGGCGCGTTGGATAAAGCCTCCAGGCGATCACCGATGCCATATGCCCAGGCGGTTTGTTCCAGAATGAAAAAGGGGACATCGGCGCCCAAAGAAGCGCCCATTTCCATCAGGGTCTCTTTGCTTAAGGGATATCCCGCAAGTTCATTGAGGGTCATGAGGGTAGTCGCGGCATTGGAACTGCCGCCGCCGAGTCCGGCAGCAACAGGTATGGATTTATTTATCGTAATGTCGATGCCTTCCGGAAAGGGCACTTTCCCGTTAAAAGCTACAGCGGCCCGATACACGATGTTGCTGCTGTCTTCGGGGAGGTTTGTATGGGGACAATGGAGAGCGATCCCTCCCCCGCTTGCCGGTTTGAAGATCAATTCGTCATACAGACTGATACGCTGCATCAGGGAGGCAAGGTCGTGGTACCCGTCCTCTCGCTTCCTGATTATCTTCAAGTAGAGGTTAACCTTGGCCGGGGCCAAACGAACAATACTCCTGTTTTCATTCGTCAATTGCATGGACATTTAAATCGCCCCGCCGTGATATTCCCCGAAGCTTGCTTCCTTTGCAAAAAGTCCCAAAATTCCCTCTCCACCAGGGAGAGGGTTAGGGTGAGGGTGGGGTTTATGTTTTTATAGTAACAACTTAACCCATCCCCACCCCAGCCCTCCCCTTGAAGGGGAGGGGAAAAAATTGCTTTTTGCAAAAGTGTCAATCATTATCGTGCCCTTTCGATTTCCGTCTCCGATCGAGTCACTCCCATGCGGTCTCTCTTCCTGTTGCCTATTGCCTATTGCCTTGATCGCTCTCTTTGACGTAGCGCATGCGGAGCTCAAATAGAACCGTGTCAATCAATGACTTTTCATTATTGTCCAGATTACCTTCTGTCTTGGCTTTCAGCATGCCGATGGTATCAATCGTATGTTTCGCGGCGGCAAGATTTTTTGCTGCCTGGCCGGAGGCCGGATCAGGAAAATCGCCGAAATGAAACATGGCGGTCGTACTCAGGGACAGCATGAAATTCATGAAGTTGACCTCCGGAAGATACCCTGCCGGATCTTCCTCCGACAGTTCTTCAGCAACCTTGTCCCCAGGTTGTTCTGGTGATGGTTCTTCCTTCTTTACATCTTCGGGTTTTATATCTTCGGGCTTGATTTCCTTGGGGGCGGCCTCAGATTCCTGGCGCACTTCCCCGGTCTCACTAAAGTGGCGTCGGTCCCTAATTACAAATCCCTTTTCAGTTTTTCCCTCTTCCATTTGTCTCTCCTTAATTAAGCTGGTCGCATGCTCCTCAATCTGGAAATCCTTTCCTCAATCGGGGGATGGGTGCTGAACAGGTTCATCAGGGCGCGCCCCGATAGCGGGTTGACAATAAACATGTGGGCCGTAGATGGATTGGCGTCCATGGGAATAGCCTTCGAAGCCCTTCCCAGCTTTTCAAGGGCTCCTGCCAGACCGTATGGTTTGCCGGATACCCTTGCCCCGCCCTCATCAGCCAGATATTCCCGGGATCGGGAGATGGCCATCTGAATCAAAGACGCGGCGAGCGGGGCCAGGATGGCCATCATGATCAGACCGATTATTCCGCCGCCCCCTTCATCATCGTCCCGACTGGCGCCGCCGAATATGGCGGCCCATTGGGCCATGTTGGCCAGCATCATGATCGCCCCGGCCAGGGTGGCGGCGATGGAGCCGATCAGCATGTCACGGTTTTTGATATGGGTAAGCTCATGGGCAAGCACCCCTTCCAGTTCATCAGTGTTAAGTATTCTCAGAATCCCCTCCGTCACGGCGACCACGGCATGGTGTTCATCCCGACCCGTCGCAAAGGCATTGGGCGTTTCCTCGGGAATGATGTAAACCTTGGGCATTGGCAGGGACGCCCTCATGGCCAATCCTCTCACCATGTGATAAAGCTCCGGCGCCTGGCTTTCGTTGACTTCCTGGGCGCTATACATCCGCAGGATTATTTTATCCGAAAACCAGTAAGCCCCGAAATTCATCACGATGGCAAAAATAAAGGCGATGACGACGCCTCCTTTTCCTCCGAAAAAACCACCGATGAGCAGGAGCAGTCCTGTCAAAGCCCCTAATAAGAGGGCGGTTCTAAAGGTATTCATGTTGACCTCCTTTTTTTGCTTTCCTTCTTGGTAAACTGCAACTCGTCCCGGCTGTCGAGATCGATCACAACTTTATCGCCTTCCAGAAAAGTACCGGACAGGATCTTCATGGCCAAGGGATCGAGAATCAATTTCTGGAGAGCCCGCTTCAGCGGTCTGGCGCCATAAACGGGGCTGTAACCAGTGCGGGCTATATAATCTTTCGCCCGGTCTGTCAATTCCAGGGTCAGTTTTCGTTCCGCGAGTCGTTTCTGAACAAGAATGATCTGGATATTTACAATCTTTTCGATATCCTCGATGGTCAGGGCGCGGAAGATAATAATATCGTCAATCCGGTTGAGGAATTCCGGCTTGAAGGTAGCTCGCAGTGCTTCCATAGTCCGCAGGTGCTTTTCCTTTTCGCTGAGGTCTTCGTCCTGAATCCAATGGCTGCCCACATTGGAGGTCATAATCACCACCGTGTTCTTAAAATCCACGGTGCGGCCATGACCATCTGTCAGGCGGCCGTCGTCGAGAATCTGAAGGAGGATGTTGAACACATCGGGATGGGCCTTTTCAATTTCGTCGAAAAGGAGGACAGAGTAAGGGCGTCTTCTTACCGCCTCCGTCAGGAATCCCCCTTCATCGTACCCGACATAGCCGGGGGGAGCGCCGATCAATCGGGCCACGGCGTGTTTTTCCATATATTCGGACATGTCGATGCGGATCATGGCCTGTTCGTTGTCGAACATGAATTCGGCCAATGCCCGCCCCAGTTCCGTCTTGCCGACTCCCGTTGGTCCCAGGAAGATAAATGATCCAATGGGACGGTTAGGATCCTGCAGTCCGGCGTGCGCCCGGCGCAAGGCGCTGGACACGGCTGCGATGCCTTCATCCTGGCCGATGATTCGTTTCTTGAGCCGGTCTTCCATATAAATCAGCTTCTGGACGTCACTTTCCATCATTCTGGAGACAGGGATGCCGGTCCAATTAGCAACGACTTCCGCCACATCTTCCGCATCCACTTCTTCTTTGAGCATCTTTTTATCCTGTTGAGCCGATGCGAGGCGGGTCTGCTCGTTTTCTATTTCCTTGTTCAGTTCCACCAGCCTGCCGTAGCGAATCTCCGCGGCCCGGGCGAGGTTTCCTTCCCGCTGGGCGTTGGTTTCCTCCGTCTTCATGGCCTCTATCTGGCTTTTAATCGTCTGGATCTTTTTGATTGCCTCTTTTTCGCTGTTCCAGTGGAGCTTCATCTGGTCCATGGATTCCCGGAGTTCCGCCAATTCCTTGTCGATCTTGTCACGCCTCTCCACGGAAGTCGGATCAGTTTCCTTTTTCAGGGACTGGCGTTCTATTTCAAGCTGGATGACTTTCCTGTCGATGGCGTCAATCTCCTCGGGCATGCTGTCCAGCTCAATGCGCAGGCGGGAGGCCGCCTCGTCAATGAGATCAACGGCTTTGTCCGGGAGGAAGCGATCGCTGATATAACGGTTGGAAAGAGTGGCGGCCGCAATAATGGCCGCGTCCTTGATCCGGACGCCGTGATGTACCTCGTATCGCTCCTTGAGACCACGGAGAATGGCAATGGTATCCTCAACGGAAGGTTCACGCACCATGATCGGCTGGAAACGCCTTTCCAGGGCCGAATCCTTTTCAATATATTTCCGGTATTCATTGATGGTGGTAGCCCCTACGCACCGCAGTTCTCCCCTGGCCAGGGCGGGTTTGAGCATGTTGGAGGCATCCACGGAGCCTTCGGAAGCGCCGGCGCCCACAACGGTATGGATCTCATCGATAAAAAGAATTATTTCCCCTTCTGCGTCAATGACTTCCTTGAGGACGGCCTTGAGGCGTTCTTCGAATTCGCCCCGATACTTGGCCCCGGCGATCAGAGCGCCGATATCGAGTCCGATGACGCGCTTGTCTTTAAGGTTTTCCGGCACATCACCGTTGATGATCCGCTGGGCAAGGCCCTCGACGATGGCCGTTTTGCCGACGCCGGGTTCACCGATGAGGATGGGGTTGTTTTTCGTGCGCCGGGAGAGAACCTGCATGATCCGGCGGATCTCGTCATCCCTGCCGATAACAGGATCAAAGGCCCCTTTTCTTGCCAGTTCGTTGAAATCCTTGGCGTAGCGTTTGAGGGCCTGATATTTTTCTTCCGGATTGGGATCGGTGACCCGCTGCTTTCCCCGAATATCCACGAGAATTTTAAAGATGCTGTCCTTCGATATTCCTGCACCGCGCAGGACGCGCACCGCTTCGCCGCTCTTTTCCTCAGCCATGGCGATGAGGAGGTGCTCGGCGCTAATATATTCGTCCTTGAGCCGGGCAGCCTCCGTCGTTGCCTCATCGATGAGCTTGTTCATACGGGGACTTAGATATGGTTGCCCGGCGCCGGAACCATCCACTTTCGGCAACCGCTCAAGGTATTTTTTCAGGGATTCTTCGACGGCCCGCGGGTCGGCGCCCAGTTTTTTCAAAATCGCGCCGGCGATTCCTTCGGGCTGGCGCACCAAAGCGAGCAGCAGGTGTTCGACGTCGATAACCTGGTGCCCATATTTATTGGCCAAGGTCTGGGCTTCCTGAATCGCCTCCTGGACCTTGAGCGTCATTTTGTCAAATCTCATTTGCATCCTCTCTTAATCTATAGGTTTTTCAATGCTGACGAAGATTTTACCATTTTTGAATATACTCACGTTCCCTGTCGATTCGGACAGGACTATGGCCGTGGCATTGGTAATGCCGGTTATCCCCGCCGCGGCGATATGGCGGCTGCCAAGACCCTGGGGGAAATCCTTGCTTTCCAGGGCGGCGCTCAAATGGCGGCCTGCCGTGATGATCGTCCCATCTTCCTTGATTACAAAGGCGCCGTCGATAGCGGAGAATTCCTTGAGGGTTTCCTTCAATTCCGGGTTCAGGACATTCCGCTCGGTTTCTGAATAGCCCATGAAGGGATTGATAATCATCTGTCGCGACATCTGCATAACCCGGTCATGATCGCCGATGATGAAACTGGTGCCTACTTTGCGGCCCTCCCGCCCCTGAGCGGCCAGTTCGATCGATAAGTTCAGAATCGCCCCAAACACCTCCGGATAAACCTTTTCGGTAAGATTTACCAGATGTTCCGAGGTGAGGATTTCAAACTCCCTCCCCACATCGATGACAAAGATACTGTCCACATAGCCGAACTTGGGAACGCCGCTCAGACAGACAACCTTGTCGCCTTTCTTGAAAAGGCCCATGGCTATCCCCTTGGTAATGGCGATTTTGATCTGGCCCACCCTGGTCAGGTTGACGTTGGGAACGTTCAGGGTGATACAGGCGCCTTCAAATCGCTTGGGGATATTTTCATCTTTTGTCACCAGAATCAGATCGAACCCCGGTAGCGTTTCTTCGCAGAGGGGAAGTTCCGAAGCGTTGTCGGCGTACATGAGCAGCGCCCGGGCTTCTACTTCCTGCGCGATCCGGCATCCGAAATCAAGTATGGCTTTATGTATCGTTGTCATGTCCTGCCCCCAGTGATATTTACATTCCGGCGTAAATTAACCACCTTAAGGATTGATGTCAAGGTATGCCCGGCAAGAGAAAAAGACCTTGACAGGGGCCACAAAGCAGACTATAAGATATAACCTTATGTAATTACTTGAATATGAGGATTAGCGCTGTGGATTTCCCCGCCCTTACCGGCACTCTTGATCGCTATATATCGGAAATCAATCAATTCCCTCTCCTCACCCCCGAGGAGGAATTCAGTCTTGCCGTCCGTCTGAAAAAATTTAACGACATGGCCGCGGCGGAAAAACTTGTCGTCTCCAATCTGCGCTTTGTCGTCAAGGTTGCCCATGAATATCGAAATTACGGGATCAAGCTCTCCGACCTTATCCAGGAAGGGAACATCGGCCTGATGCACGCGGTCAAGAAATTCGATCCCTACAAAGGCTACCGCCTTATTTCTTACGCAGTGTGGTGGATCAGGGCCTATATGCAGAATTACATCATCAAGACCTGGAGTCTGGTCAAGATCGGCACTACCCAGGTCCAGAGAAAATTGTTTTTCAAACTGGGGCAGGCCAAAAAAAAGCTGGAAGCGCTCTCGCATAAAAACCCTGAATTTGCTGAGATAGCAGCGTCCCTCGGCGTCAAATCAGGCGAAATCCAGGAAATGGATTTGCGGATGACAAACCGGGACGTTTCCCTCGATGCCTACATAAACGACGACAGTGACGCGACGCACATCGATTATCTGACTTATGACGGTGAGAACCAGGAAGCGGCCCTGATCAAGAAAGAGGAAACTGAGATCGTCTCAAGACATATTGCCGGGGCCTTGGCGAAATTGACGGAAAAGGAAAAGTTTATTATCAAGCAGCGGGTCATGGCGGACAATCCCATGACCCTCCAGGAGATTGGCGACCGATATAAAATCACCCGGGAGCGGGCCCGTCAGATCGAAAAGCAGGCTCTGAAAAAACTCCGCCTTTCCATCCCTTACTCCGGAGAAATGCCGCCCCTGCTAGAGAACTGACAAGCAAGCTCTTAGTTTTGATGAAGTCGTAAAAAGGTAAATCCATTAAGTTTTAAGTTTTAAGTTTTAAGTTTTACGTGTTAAGTTCTATGATTTGATAATTACTTCCTACATCAATAATTTAACACATAAAACCTAAAACTTAACACTTCTCGGAAAAAGCCTTTTCGGACTTTTTACGAGGTCGTCAGTCTTCCATCCGGGCAAGATTCTCAAAGGAAGTATACTTCTCAAGAAATGCCAGTTTCGCCATTCCAATGGGACCATTCCGCTGCTTGGCGATGATGACCTCGGCGATTCCCTTTTCGGGGTTGTCTTCCGCCTTGTTGTAAACTTCATCGCGGTAAATGAAGGCGATGACATCGGCATCCTGTTCTATGGCCCCCGATTCCCGGAGATCAGCCATCTGGGGGCGGCGATTGGTGCGAACCTCTACTTGCCGGTTGAGCTGGGAGAGGGCGATTACGGGGACATTCAATTCCTTGGCAAGGGCCTTCAGGGAGCGGCTGATTTCCGAGATTTCCTGTTCCCGGGAATCTTTCCTGCTGCCACTCCTCATCAACTGCAGATAATCGATAATGACCAGACCGAGACCATGTTCCGCTTTAAGGCGCCGCGCTTTGGCCTTCATTTCCAGGACGGTAATTCCCGCAGAATCATCGATGAATATGGGAGCCTCGGAAAGGCTGCCTGCCGCCGTGGTCAACTTCGGCCAGTCCGTTTCCCCGAGAAATCCCTTGCGAATCCTCTGGGAATCGACTTTGGCCAACGAGGCGAGCATACGCATGGCGATTTGCTCCTTGGCCATTTCCAGCGAGAAAAGGCATACCGGGATTGAACTTTGCGTACCCACATGCTGGGCGATATTGAGGGCAAAGGCCGTTTTACCCATGCTGGGCCGACCGGCAATAATGATCAGGTCGGCGTTTTGGAGCCCCGAGGTCAGATCGTCAACCTTGTCGAAGCCCGTGGGAACCCCGGTGACCAGTTCCTTGCGGGCATAGAGATCTTCGATGGTTCGAAAACTGTCCTTGATGATCTCCTTGATCGGGGAAAAATCCCGACGGATCTTGTTTTCCGAGATTTCAAAAATAGCTTGTTCCGCTTCGTCGAGGACAGTGTCCACATCGGCGCCGGTATCGTAAGTTTTGGTGAGAATCTCGGTAGCCGTGCTGATCAGCCCTCGCAAGATTGCTTTTTCCTTCACAATTTTGGCGTAGTAAGCGATATTGGCTGCCGAAGGAACATTATCCACCAATCCGGCCAGATAGGCGGCGCCGCCGACTTTCTCAAGCTGCTTTTGGTCCTTGAGGATACTGCTCAGCGTGATCAGATCAATGGGATCGCTGCGATTCGACAGGCTGAGAATCGCCTCAAAGATCCGGCGATGGGACTCACTGTAAAAATCCTGGGCCGACAGGAGTTCCAGCACGGCATTGATCCCCTGATTGTCAAGGAGAATTCCTCCGAGAATGGATTGTTCCGCCTCCAGATTCTGGGGCGGAATGCGATGGAGGGTTGATTCAATATCCTTATGGCCCTTCATTTATTCATCCTTCTTTTACAACTTTAACTATGATCTCGGCGGAAAGACCGGCGGCAAGTTTGATTTTAACCGGAAATTCTCCCAGGGCCTTGATCTGTTCGTCCATCACAATGGCCTTACGGTCGATGTCCAGGCCCTGCTCTTTCAGGGCGCTTTCGATGTCCTTGTTGTTCACGGAGCCGAAAAGCTTGTCCTGTTCACCGACACGCCTCGCAATGACGCAATTGACGCCGGCGAGCTTATCCAGAAGAACCTGGGCGTTATGTTTTTCCTTCTCCGCTTTCTGAAGAATCTTCTTCTTCTCATGTTCCAGGGATTGGATGGTCCTGCTGCTCGCTTCTGCGGCCAGGTTCTTGGGTATTAAATAATTCCTCGCGAAACCGTCAGAAACATTGACAATTTCTCCAATCTTGCCGAGATCGTCGATATTTTGCTTTAAAATGACTTTCATGATGGTCCTCCTAATATTTTAACTGAAGCTATTGGTTTAATCTTTTGTCGGGGCCGGTGATTTTCTGAAATCGATCCACAGGTCGAAAAGGCCTGCGGCGACAACAAAAAACATCAGGTATTGCTGGATCATAATAAGAAAATAAAAGAGAAAACGCAAGTAGAACGGCGCCTTTTTCCTTGTGAAGAAAAATTCAATGATCGCAATTCCTTGAAGAAAATAAATGAAGAGACACAGGATAAGAAAATTAAGGGCTGTGAACTTGATCCATAGCAAGGGAATCAGGAGGCCTGCCCCGGAGATGATCAATATCCATACCTGATGGTCCGGTGCTTTCCATAGGGAAAGGTCGCCATAATCGGGGCAGGCAAGTTTTGAAACCGTGAACAATGTCCGGCAAACAAGGATGTTAACCAGGATGACCACGGACAGGCTGATCAGGGAAAGAGCAGGGAAGGTGTAGGTAAGAACGCGTGCGATTTTACCGGAATTTTCCTTGATATACTGCATCTGTTCCGATGGAAGGTCGAGTTGCCCATATAGTTTGATGTTTTCTTGAACCATGCCGGACACATAGACGTATATCTGTTCCCAGGGAAGCTTTCCGAACAGGATGCTGTTATAGATAAGGATAAGGCCCATGAAGAATATACCTGCGATTGCGGCAAGAGAAACCGTCCAGCCGATCGTCATGTTCCTCTTCATGATTTCCGATATGACCACTCCCAAGGCGCCCAGAGTGCATAATACCGTCATGGATGTCTGGGCGGCGAGGGAATGCTCTACCGCCGCGACGATCAGCAGGGAAAAAACAAAGACGAGGGAACCGTTGATACGGCCAAGTTTTGTCAAGAAATAGCAAACCGGAAGGGGGACCAGGATCAGCATCATCGCGCTGAGCAAAGGAACAAGGGTAACGGTAAGAAATACAAGGGATGATATCAATACACCCCGGAAAACCTCAGCAATCAAGAAACCCCTTTTCCCCGTGTCCACCGGCAACATCCGCCTTCTTACGATCCAACCGGAATGGATGCCCCGGTCAGTGCTTCCATTCCGGTTGAGAGTCGGGCGTATTTATAGGTCAACCTTCGGATACTGCAAAAGGCAACAGCGCAATGGTCCTGGCCCGCTTTACGGCGAGGGTCAGGGTCCGCTGATGTTTGGAACAATTTCCGGTGATTCTCCTCGGCATAATTTTGCCTCGTTCTGTTACAAAGTCCCTTAGGGTGTGGGGGTCCTTGTAATCAATTTTCAGATTGGAATCCGTACAGAACCGGCAAAATTTACGGCGATGGAAAAATTTTTTCTGGGGCCTTTGCGGCCTTGAACTTCTTACGGGTGTCACCTTTCTTACCTCCCCTTGATTATCCTGATGTTTCGGCAGCAGCCGGAGCTATGGAGTCCTTTTCCTCTTCAGTCTTTTCGGGACCGGCAGGCGGGACAATAGCTTCTTCGGTTTTGGTTTCCTTGGCGGGCAAGTTGATTTCCGATTCCAGGACCTTGAGATCAGCTACATCTTCCTTCTTGATGGTCATGTACTTGAGAATCTTGTCGTCAATCTTGAAGTTTCTTTCCATTTCATTGACGACATCAGTCTGGCCGGCGAAATCAAGCAAGATATAGTAACCTCTTAAGTGCTTCTTGATTTCGTAGGCCAATTTCCGCTTGCCCCATTTTTCTACCTTTACCAGGATCCCTTTTCTTCCGGCGATGATGGCGCTGTACCTTTCAATCAAGGCCTGCAGCTCCTCATCAGGTATGTCGGCGGGGGTAATGAAGATGGTTTCGTATCTTCTTGGCATCTGTCCTCCTCTCGGCTCTAAAGTCCAGGCTCGGGGTCTGGACAAGGAGTCCTGTTGATTTATGTAAAACGATCACGCCTACTACATCAGCTTCCTTTAGAAATCAAGGATTTTGTGAAAGAAAAAAATGATCAAGGAATCACCTTGAAAATCGCATCATAATCCGGTAAGTCTAAAATGCATCTGCAGATCTCTCCCCCTCGGGAAAGGAGCGGCCATGAACTTGAGTAAATGGTTTTCATCATTATCAATTGAGAGCAAAGGCCTCAACTATCACCTGACAATAATCTTCAGTCTTTTTTTTCTTGTTCCCCTTCTTGGCTTTTTCTTTTTTGCCATTAAGTATAACATCCTAAACGACGAGTATATCCCGGTATTTTTCATTTCCCTCCTTATCTTTTCCCTGTTCGGTTATTCAATGGTCCGTAAGATCTTTGATAATATTACCAAGCTCTCAAAAAACCTTTCTGAATCCTCAGCTTCTGAGTTTTATGGTTCCCGGCAGGATGCCGCCAACGAGCTCGAAGGAATTGTCGTCTCCTTTCAGTCGCTCGAGAAGGAATTGAGGACGAGTTTCGGGCAATTACGGGAAAAGACATCGCAGATATCCACCTTGAAGGAACTATCCGATCTCTGTTATGTGACCTTTGATACGGAAGATCTTTTTTTCATAACCCTGGAGAGGGCCTTGAAGCTCGTCAACGCCGATATCGGTTCCGTGCTGATTCTGGAGCGTCCCCGGCGGGAAAACTTTTTAGTTCAGGCCAGTATCGGCCATGGAGATAAAATAAAAAAGGGGGACCGGATAGATTTCGGCGCCAGCATCGCGAAGTTTGCCGTGATCAACAAGTCGCCCCTCCTGGTTACGGACATTGAGACGGATAACCGTTTCGGACGTGTGAACCGGGACCAGTACGGAACAAAATCATTCCTCTGCATGCCATTGAAAGGAATCAATACGGTCATCGGTGTATTGACCATGTCGAGAAGAGGGGATGAGAAGCCTTTTACCCAGGAGGATGCCGATATCCTCACTCCTTTGCTGAGCAATGCCGCCTTCACCTACGATAATCTGGCGCTGATGAAGTCCGATGCGGAAAAGAGACAGCTTGTCAAAGTCATGGACATGGGATTTAAAATGATCGAGGCGAAAGCTATGGATCTCGATATGATCCACGCCTTTTTTTACCAGTTGCGCAGTGCTGTTCCCTTTGATCTGGCCATTATCATGGTGGCCAGGAAGGACTATCCCTCTACTTTAAGTGTATTTGATTATCTGGCGAATATGCCTGCTGATTTGATGAGGAATGTGGATTATCACTGTCAGGGTTCCCTCCTCGATAAGGTCATGCAGCAGGGAAATACGCTGATCGTCAATCGTCTGGAACACAGCGACCATCCTGTCGAGCAGGAGCTCTTTAACAGACAGCATTTACAATCCCTCGGCCTGTCTGCTTTGCACAGCGAGGGTGAAAACTCAGGTGTTCTCGTCCTGGGCTCGCAACAGGAAGGCGCCTTCACGGAAAGACAGGAGCAGATGGAACTGATAGCCAGCCTCCTGTCCATGGCCCTGGAAAGGGAGCGTCTTTCCGGCATGGTTGACAAGAGAGATCAGGAAATGGATTTCATGAAGCAAATAGGAAGTATTCTTGCCGCTTCGACATTTGATATTGACGAGGTCATCAAACATACCTTGCAAATGATCAAGACGGTTATCAATGTTGAAGCCGGTTCACTGTTCCTGCTCGAAGACGATGAACTTGTAGTCAAGGAATCATTTAATTCCAACCGGAACGTAAACCTCGACGAAATCAAGAACATAAAGCTGAAGCTGGGGGTAGGTATCGCCGGTTATGCAGCGACGCGGGGAGAGCCGATCCTTGTCCGGGATGTGCGGACGTCCCAGTATTTTCATCCCCTTATTGATGAGAATACTGGTTTTACGACCAAATCAGTGCTATGTGTGCCCCTGATTTCCAAGGGAAGGGTGCTGGGGGTGATCGAGGTACTAAATAAACTCAAGGACGAATTCAATGATAGCGATCTCCAGCTTCTTCAGTCCATCGGCACATCGGTGAGCATTGCCCTTGAAAACGCCAGATTGTATCAGAAGACGCTGGCGATGGCGGAACAGGAACGTTGCATCCGGGGTATGTTTCAAAAGTTTGTTCCCAAAGAGGTGGTGGACCGGATTGTTCACAATGTGGCGATGGATCAGCCGGTGACCGAAGAGATCCGCATGTTGACCATGCTCAACATCGACTTGCGTGAATTCTCCGCCCTCTCTATGAATATTGGCCCCCGAAAAACGGTGGCGATGTTGAATTACTTCTTCGGCGTCATGGGGGAAATCATCTTCAAAAACAGGGGGATAGTGGACAAATATTTGGGGGACGGTTTCTTAGCAATCTTCGGCGCCCCGGTGTCCACTTCCTACGATGCGGATAATGCTATCAGTGCGGCCCTTGAGATGCAGGCGGCAATGACGGAAGTGAACGAATTCGCAAAGAAGCTCATTGACATGCCACTGAAAATGGGAATAAGTATTCATACGGGTGAGGCCGTGGTCGGGAATATCGGTTTTGAGAAGAAAATGGATTATTCCGTAATAGGCGACTCTGTCAACGTTGTTTTTCGGCTCCAGACAATGACGAAGTTGCGGCCGAACTCAATTTTAATGACGGAGAAGACATGCCAGTCGTTGATTCGTTCCGTTGTGGATATAAGGAAGATAGAGTACGGCGAAGCGCCTCCGCAAATTGGCAATCTGGCCATTTACGAGGTTCTCGGGCAGCAGCAGAGAAATAATTAACAATAAATATAAGAAGAAGGAGGAATTGTTTTTATGGCAACGATAATGCCGGACAGCGATGATGTACAAAGGGCGATTAAGTGGATTTCCCAGTGTATTGAAGAGAAGCCGGGCCAATCTATTCCGAAGCTTGTTGAGCAGGCAGTCTTCAAGTTCGATCTTTCACCTGTAGACAGTGAATTTTTAATGGGTTTTTTCAAAAAGCGGTGATATAAGGATGGGTGGGGGATTGTTGATATAGACAGACCACCGCCTAAACAGAGAAAGGAGGATGGGCATGAAGAAATTATTGGTGGCAGGGATGATTATCATGCTCTGCGGTTGCTGTGGGGCGATCAGGGAATCTGAGTTCTTCAAGCATGATTCGGTATATAAGGACTGGAGTCACATGGGGTTCAGCATGATTGGCTATCGCAACATCGATCAGGATGACGTCAACAAATCGAAGTCTCGAAACTGGTGGGGTATTACCAAGCAATATTATCCCGATTCAAAAAAGTAGCTGTAACCCACCCCACCCTCCCCAGCAAGGGGAGGGTGGGGTGGGGCAACATGAGCACCTTTACATCTCAGCTCTCTCCCCTTCAAGGGGATGGTCAGAGCCTGCCCCGTACTTGATACGGGGGTGGGGATGGGGATAATCATCTGGGACCCTTGAAAAATGGCTTCACCGCGGCTCAAAAATCTTTTTCGCTTCTGGTTGGTTGGCATATAATTATTATTAATTACAAGACGTTAAATTTAATCTCGCCACGGCGAAAAACATTTGATTCACCGCTTGTGAACCATTTTTCTGCGGTTATCCAAAGCTCTCCATCTGTATTGCCCGCTGTTACCTCCCTTCGGCAATGACACGCACCTTTGCTTCCAGATTGATCAGGTATGGCCTTGCATCCTGAAGAATGGCCCCGGTGTCTTCAAAATCTTCCTTGAAGATCTTCTGAACCACTGACCTGCGGTCCCCATTCGCATCCGCCAGGCAGCCTTCAATCCTATCCTTGAAGATATTTGTTTTATCTATGGATTTTTTCATGTATCCCCGGGCGTCCTCCGCCGTCAGTGTGAAAAAATGGCTCATCATGAGGATTTCTATATCCAATGAAGCCAACTTGTGCAGAGAATTCATGTAGTCCTTGTAACTCGATGTGAATTCAGGATGAATGGTGAAATTCCTGTCGAATACACCTGCCGCTTCGCCGGCGATGACGGCCTTCATTGCCGGGATATAGAAAGACAGCGAGTCCCGGGTGTGTCCGGGGGTGGCCATGACCTTGCAGGTGAGTCCCGCCCCCAGATCGATCTCCATCCCCTCGGTGAGAACCAGATCGATCTCAAGACCCTGGAAGTTCACATCTTCGTTGCCGATCAAATCACGGTATTTCTCCTCCAGTGACCGGCTGAGGTTCCGGATAAGTTCGACGGCGTTGGGTTTCCGGAATGTTTCTGCCGCCGCCGGACTGGCGCCGATCCGCATGTTAGGGATATGTCTTTTTAAAAATGGCGAGGCCCCGGCATGATCGAAGTGGGAATGGGTCAGGAAATGGAAACTCAGGCGATTGACGTCTCCCAGATGGTTTTTCAGTTCAGCGAGATAGAGGGGCCCCATGAAGGTCATGCCGGCGTCAAAGAGGACCGGATGCCGGCCCATAAGCAAATATCCCGGTAACTCCGCGGCGCCGATGGCATATATCCCGTCCTGGATCCGTCCCTTACTTTCAATAATCATGTCGTCCTCCTGGAATAATAGTCAAACCTTGGGCAGCCGTAATAAATGGCGCCCGCAAAACGCGGCAAAAGCGTGAAAGCCACTTTTCATATCTGTTAAAGTATTGTAATATGAAAGGCAAAAAATTCTATCTTTCCTGTTCGCGACGTGCAATAATAAAAAGGTGGCTATTGCAATAATGGGAAGTCAAGCCTCTCATTTATGATTATAGCACAAGGAGGAGAATTGGAGCTATGGAAAATAAGGTTATAGGTGTGGGGAAAAAAGCAAAGGATTTTATTCTCAGGGATCAGAAGGGTCAGGAGTTTATCCTTTCAGAAGGACAAGGAAAAAAAGTGCTCCTTTCATTTCATCCGCTGGCGTGGACGCCCATTTGCGCCAACCAGATGAAGGATCTTGAGAAGAACCGTAAAATATTTGAGCGATATAATACCTTAGCTGTAGGGCTTAGCGTTGATAGCGTGCCCTGCAAAGCAGCGTGGGTAAAAAGCCTGAAGATTCATTACACCCGCATGCTTGCCGATTTCTGGCCCCATGGCGCCGTGGCGAAATCAATGGGAATCCTCCGACCGGAAGGCTTTTCTGAACGGGCCAACATCATCATCGATGAAAAAGGCAGGGTGAGCTTTGTCAAGATCTATCCAGTCAAGGAGCTGCCCGATATAAGGGAGATCATTCAGATCCTGATGCCTTAGAAATATTTGATTCGGGCGTATATATGATCACATTGCTGCCGTTTGTGAAATCTTGTAAGTTTTACTTTTTACAATATACCGCTACCTGATTATTCTTGTTAAACCGTAAATATCCTCGGCAACCATGTCATCATCGGAAGTCAAGTAATTCGGAGGATTATAGACATGGATGGACCTAACGGATATTCTTCGTCCGGCGACAGCCAATACCCAACACCAGGGTGCACATGGCAGGGTTTCCGAATTGCTTGGATATTTCCTTCAGAAACCTTCGCCGCAAACCGTCTGATTTTCTATTATAAAAAGCTGAGCTGAAATAATCGATAGCCGGAAGAATGTCTGGATACCCATGAGCAAGTTAAGACGTGTAAAGATTACCCGGGAGGTATATAATTAGGATGAACGACCAAGCCATGACAGACCGGAAATTGATTGAGGAACTGGAACGTCTGCGACGCAGAGTTGCAGAACTGGAGCAAGCGGAAGCACTCACTAAGCTCAGAGAAAATGCCGTGCGCAGGCGCGAACAGGAATTCGACGCCCTGGCCGAGAACGCCCCGAATCTCGTGGTTCGCTTTGACACTTCCCTGCGCCATTTATATGTGAACAAGGCGGTTGAGCAGATAACAGGTCTGTCCAAGGCGGCGTATCTGCACAAGACGAACGAAGAAATGGGGATGCCGCCGGAGCTGGTCAGTTTCTGGAATGAAAATCTCAATGAGGCAATTCGCACGGCAACGGCCAAAACGATGGCCTTTCAATTTACCGGTGCCGACGGCATCATGAGAGATTTTGAAGCGCAGGTCATTCCCGAGTTCTCAGACAGCGAACAGGTTGAATCACTGCTTTCTATCGTGCGCGATGTTTCCAAGCGCAAGCAGGCGGAACGGGAATTGCGGGAGAGCGAGGAGCTTTTCCGGAAACTATTTGATGAACATGAAGCGATCAAGCTGATCATCGATCCGGATACCGGGAACATTATCGACGCTAATAAAGCAGCCGTAAATTATTATGGATGGTCGCCGGAACGGCTCAGGCAGATGAAGATTCAGGAGATTAACAGGCTTCCAGAAGAAGATATAAAAAAATTGATGGAACAGGTTATAAACGCGACGAGGAATAGTTTCGAGTTTCATCACCGGCGGGCGGATGGGTCGATTCGGGATGTGGAAGTATTCAGCAGTAAATTTGAGTTTAAAGGAAAACAACTTCTGCACTCGATCATTCATGATATAACCGAACGTAAGCAGGCGCAAGAAAGCCTTTTAGAAACCATGCAGCAATTGCAGGATGCCAGGGACATGCTGGTACAGTTTGAAAAACAGGCGGCAATTGGACGTATCGCTGCCGGCATCTCTCATGAACTGCTCAATCCTGCCAGTATCATCTCCTCACGACTCCAGTTTCTGGAAGAAGAAAACCTTGCGGAAGAGGCCAAAGAAAACTTGCGGGTAAGCCGTGAGCAACTGCAGCGAATTGTCAAGATAAGTCGTGACTTAAATCAATCATCAGCTAATCATCAGCTTCATCTTATTTGTGATGATTTCCGCCGGGTCATAGCAATGGCTTTAGAGATGGCCGAACACCGGATTAAGGATGAGCAAATCCAGCTCGAGTACGATTCCCATGCAGAGGCTATTCCTGTAAAAATGGATATAAGCAGGTTGATAAAGGCAATGGTCCATCTCATCCTCAACGCCTGCGATGCCATGACTGCCGAACCGGAAAAATGGCTGATTATTACTGTCGAATATCATGCGATTTCCCATAAAATCCCATCTATGCTTCTGACCGTTGCCGACAACGGGCATGGTATTGCCACCGGAAATCTGAACCGGATATTTGATCCGTTTTTTACCACTCGAGAGCCTGGAAAAGGTTCAGGACTGGGCTTGTCAGTTTGTAGAGGAATTATCCAGGAGCATGGCGGCTCAATTCATGCGGAAAATAACGATATGGGAGGGGCGTCCTTTATCGTGGAACTGCCCCTTTACTATCCATGAATAATGATGGAATTGTCAGGTATAGTTCGTGCAGTGTAGCGGGAAGTAGCGATGAGAAGCTGAGCGGTAAACCAGCGCTGACAATGAGGACCGCCCCGGCTCTGACTTGACATGCTGGAATATATTCCATATAAATATGGAAAGATTTCCATAGCAGTGATTCCATACTCATGACCCATTGATCGGAAGATCTATGACCTCACGAATTCTTTTATACTTTCCCGTTATTCACACCCAGATGGACATGGGGGCCCTCAGTGACTCGATCAGAAAGGTAACCCTGCAGAAGCTTGGCGAGCGGGTTTGGCGACGAAAGATCAATCTTGTCAAACAGTTCTGGGCCGATTTAGAAACCATTCTCGATAAACTTTCCCTTAACTACCACCAGACACGCCTTTATCAGGACGGCCTGCCGGTGTGCGGCAAAGAGCAGGATATCGTCAATGAGTTAGCCAGGAAAGGCAGTTCAAATCACGAGCTCTTGGCTAGGCTTATGGGGAAAGGAGCGACAGTTATGGGTACGGAATCGGCAGAACTGCTGATCGAGGAATATCATCTCATCAAAAAGATTCTCGAAAGCGGAAATGTCAATGAAGCTATGGCGATTGAGGCCCGGCAAAAAACGGCCGGCGACCTCCTGCTGGCGAAAAGGGATGCCTTCATTGCGGAGCGGATCGCCACAACCCTGCAGAGGGGAGAGACAGGCGTCCTTTTCCTCGGTATGCTGCATAATCTTGCCGCTCTTCTGCCGTCAGATATAAAGGTGTCCTATCCCATGAACCATCCGTTAGGTAAAAAAGGGAAATAATATGGCTGAGCATGTTTCCAGCATTCTCGTTGTTGATGATGAAGAAGAAATCCGGAAGATCCTGAGACATATCCTGGAGAAGGAGGGGTTTAGGGTCGTGACCGCTGTCGATGGACAGCAGGCGATGCAGAAGATCTGTTTCGACGTCCCCGATGCCGTCCTGCTCGACGTGCGCATGCCCGGTCTTAACGGCATGGAGGTCCTCAAGAAAATCAAGGAAATAGATGACGACCTGCCGGTGGTCCTGGTCACGGCGTACGGAGATATTCACCAGGCCGTCAAGGCCATGAAGGAAGGGGCCTACGATTATCTTGCCAAACCCTTTGACAATGACGAGGTGGTCTGGATTGCCCGCCGGGCCCTGGCGGAAGGGCAGTTAAAGAGGAACCTGAAAATAATCAATAATCATTATAGCGGTAACTTCGGTCTTATCGAAAACATGGGACCGAGCGACAAAATTGCCCGCCTGGTGGCTGATATTCACCGGGTGGCAAAATCGGGCTTTTCCGTGGTTATCATCGGCGAAACGGGGACAGGAAAAGAGCTCGTCGCGAGGGCCATCCACGGGGACAGCAGCCGTGCGGATGGACCATTCGTGGCCGTCGATTGCGGGGCCATCCCCGAGAACCTCCTGGAGAGCGAACTGTTTGGTCATGAAAAGGGATCGTTCACCGGGGCGGACCGTCAGAAACTCGGCAAATTCGAGCTGGCCCATGGCGGCTCCCTCTTTATGGACGAGATCGGAAACATGCCCGCCGGTTCCCAGACGAAATTCCTCCGGGTCCTTCAGGACCGGAAGCTCTACCGGGTCGGCGGCGTCAAACCTGTTGACGTTGATCTCCGGCTCATTGTGGCTACCAACCAGGACCTCCAGGAAATGTCGGTTGGCGGCGGATTTCGCAAGGACCTTTATTATCGTCTGAATGAGTTTACGATCCGCATCCCCGCCCTCCGGGAAAGAAAGGAGGATATCCCCTATTTAGCCAAGCGTTTTCTGGATTTGGCCAATATCGAACTGCGAAAAACGATAACCGGCTTCACAGATGAGGCGGTGGAAACACTGATGTCCTACAACTGGCCGGGAAATGTCCGCCAGCTCCGCTCGGTGATCCGGCGGGCTGCCCTGGTGGCCACAGACACGATAAACGAAAAAGATCTCAGCATCAAGCGGGCCTCGGTGCCGGGAATGGCCTTTTCCCCTAAGGTTCAGGGAACGCCCTGGAAAAACGCCTCCCTGAGCGAGATCGTCCAGCAGAGTGTTCTGGCGGTGGAAAAAGAGGTGCTCACGGAGGTGCTTAAATTTACCGGCGGCAACAAGGCCCGGGCAGCCAGATTGTTACAGGTCGATTACAAGACTATGCACACAAAGGCAAAAAAATTCGGCATTCAGCAAAACGGAGGCAAAAATGACGACGAAACGCAAGTCAGATAGCAGTGGTAAGGACGCCGACCGGGGCGAAATCGGAGGCGGCATTTTTAGCAGTCTGTCAGGATTCATTAATAATTTAAGTGATTTGGCTGAAGCAGGGGAACGCCTTTCCCAGCGCCGGTCGTCAAAACAGGATCGAGTTGACAAGGGGGGCGCCGCCGGAAATGAGATGGGAGGGGAAAGCCGCTTCAGCCGCATCATCAACGGTTTGACCGACATCGCCGAAAAGCTCAACGAGATCTCTGAAAAAGGGGAAACCATATCTAAAAAGGGAGAGTTCACCTTCCCTTCCAAAGAAGGGGGCGTCAAGGGGGTTTACGGTTTCAGTTTTAAAACGGGCCTGGGCGGCAAGGATGACGCGATCAAAGTGGAACCTTTCGGAAATGTCCGGAAGGACAAGAAAACCGGCGCGGCGGTTGTCCAGGAGATTCACGAGCCGCTGGTTGATGTCTTTGAAGATGCCGACGCCACTACTCTCATCGCGGAAATGCCCGGTGTGGGGCCGGATGATATCAGGATCGAGGTCCGGGACGACGTCCTGACGGTAGCCGCCGAAAAGGGCGAAAAAAAGTACCGGAAGGAGATCCTGCTGAGTCATACCCTGACGAGGAACAAACCAAGCGTCACCTGCAACAACGGCATCGTGACCATCCGCTGCGAGAAGGAAGGATAAATAATACGTTAACCCACCCCCACCCTGCCCCTCTTCCTGAAGGGGGGGAATATATTCCCCCCTTCAAGGGGAGTTAAAAACTCATTCCTCCCCCTTCAAGGGGGAGGTTAGGTGGGGGATGGGGTAATTCGACAGAGTAGGAATAACACGTGAGGAATCATGAAACAAAACGAAATTACTTTTATCAAGTTGAAAGTAACGGAGGCATTGACCAAGGATGTCGGACGGGCCCTGGCCCGGATGGGACCGGAAGATCTCGAACGGCTCCAGGCGGCGGTCGGCGATACAGTGGAAGTCGAGGGAAAGCGCCGGGCCCTCTGCAAGGTTATGCCCGCCTATAAAGAAATCCGCGGCCAGTCCCGGGTCCAGTTAGACGGCCTGACCAGGGAGAACGCCGGCGTCGGCCTTGACGAAACAGTGAAAATCAGTAAAATGAAGTGCCGGCCGGCGGAACGGATTGTTCTGACGCCGACCAACGTCACGCCGTCGGAGCGTGATCTCCAGTACATCGGGAGCCTGCTGGACGGCCTGCCGGTTCTGGAGGGGGCCAAGATACAGGCGGCCCTGTTCGGCAGCCGGGCCGCCTTTTTCAAGGTGGAATCGGTGACGCCCAAGGGACCGGTCATCATCAATCCGGCGACCATCCTCGTCATCGGCAAAGCTCAGGGAGAAGAAGCAGGGAGCGGCCGAACCCTCGCCTATGAAGACATTGGCGGCTTGAAATCCCAGCTTCTGCGGATCAGGGAAATGATCGAACTGCCCCTGCGTTATCCCGAGGTTTTTGAACGCCTCGGCATCGACGCGCCCAAGGGCGTCCTTCTCTACGGACCTCCTGGGTGCGGGAAGACCCTCATCGCCCGGGCGATCGCCCACGAGACGGAGGCCAATTTCTTTTCCGTCAGCGGGCCGGAGATCATCCATAAATTCTATGGCGAAAGCGAGGCCCATCTCCGGAAGATTTTCGAAGAGGCGTCCCGGAAGGGACCAAGCATCCTGTTTCTCGACGAAATCGACGCCATCGCCCCCCGCCGGGAGAACGTCGTCGGGGATGTGGAAAAACGGGTCGTCGCCCAGCTCCTGGCCCTCATGGACGGCCTGAACAAAAGACAGAACGTCATCGTCATCGCCGCCACCAATATCCCCAACGCCCTTGACCCGGCCTTGCGGCGTCCGGGCCGGTTCGACCGTGAGATCGTCATCCCGATTCCGGATCGGCGCGGCCGTTGCGAGATCCTCGAAATCCACAGCCGGGGGATGCCTCTGGCGGCCGACGTTCAGATGGAACATCTGGCCGAGATCACCCACGGTTTCGTCGGGGCGGATCTGGAGGCCCTCTGCCGGGAAGCGGCCATGAGCTGCCTGCGCCAGATCATGGGGGAGATCGATTTCGGTCAGACCGGAATCCCTTACGAAACCCTTGCGAAACTCGAGGTCCGGATGGATGATTTCCTGACGGCCCTGCGGGAGATCGAACCCTCGGCCATCCGGGAGGTCTTCGTCGAATCCCCCAATATCCACTGGGAAGACGTGGGCGGGCTTGCCTCCCTGAAGGAGCGCCTTATCGAGGCCGTAGAATGGCCCCTGAAGTATCCCCACTTTTTTGAAAAGGGAGGAGTGACGCCCCCCAAGGGGATTCTCCTCGTCGGCCCGCCTGGCTGCGGCAAGACCATGATGGCCAAGGCTATTGCCACGGAAAGTCAGGTGAATTTCATCTCCGTCAAGGGACCGGCCCTGATGTCTAAATGGGTCGGGGAGTCGGAAAAAGGGGTCCGGGAAATCTTTCACAAGGCCAGACAGGCGGCCCCCTGCATCATTTTCTTCGACGAGATCGACGCCCTCGTCCCGACCCGGAGCGCCGGTGCGTCGGACTCCCATGTTTCGGAGCGGATTTTGAGCCAGTTTCTGGCCGAGTTCGACGGGATCGACGAACTCCGGGGGGTGCTCGTCCTGGGGGCGACCAACCGCCTCGACATGCTCGACGCGGCGGTCCTCCGGCCGGGACGCTTCGACGACATCGTGGAAATGATGATGCCGGATATGGAGGATCGGGGGGCGATCTTTGCCGTCCATCTCCGTAATAAACCCGTGGCCAAAGAGGTGCAGCCAGCCGCATTAGCAGCGAAAACAGAAGGCTTCAGCGGGGCCGACATCGCCGCCGTGGTCCGCACGGCAGCCATGACGGCGGTGCGCCGGGCCGTGGCGACCCTGGAAAAAGGAGGTAAGGAAGAACCGGTTATCCTCATCCGACGTCAGGATATTGAAGCGGCCAGCGAGGAAGTGCTCCGGGGGATGGGATAATATCATGAATGTAATTAGACAGTTATGTGACGAGAAACATCTAATTTGAATAACCAGGGCATGGGATAAACATGGGAATATATCTTTTTTGTCTGATTCCGGGCGCACCCCTCCCTGAGATCGCCGGGACGGGGATTGACGGGATACATCCCCTTTTTGTCGAGGTCATCGGCGAGGTCGCCGCCGTCCTGGCCGAGGTTGACCTCGATGAATTTACCGGCCCTGCATCGCAAGAGAACATGGCAGATCTGGCGTGGGTGGCTCCCCGGGCGCTCCGACATGAAGAGGTTGTCATGGCCGCTATGAAATACGGCCCCGTCCTGCCCGTCCGTTTCGGCACGGTATTTTCGTCCCTGACAGCGGCGGCGGAACCGTTCCGGCAGCGACAGGATATCTTGAGGAAGTTTTTCCAGGATACGGCGGGCAAGCATGAGTGGACCCTCAAGGGATATGTGAACCTGACCCAGGCCCGGGCAAGGATAATGGCAGCGCGTCTGGCGGCGGAAAAGGAACAATTGGCGGAACTTACTCCGGGGAAACGTTATTTTCTGGAGCAGAAAATCAAGGGAGCGGTAGATAAGGATGTTACCGCCCGGATGAAAGAGATGGCGTTTGACATCTTGACCAGCAGCCGTGAGAAGTCAGCAGGGTTCAGTGAATGTCGCCTCCAGCAGCGGGAGGTAACCGGCAGGGACGAAGAGATGTTTTTCCACGGCGCCCTGCTTGTGCCCGACGGGTCCGTGTCGACGCTGGAGATTATGGTGGACGAATGGAACCAGGACCATGAATCCCAGGGGTTCCAAATCGAGCTTTCCGGACCCTGGCCGCCTTACCACTTCACCCCGGCGCTTTGAAAATGTGTCGTAATTATGACACAGTCTCTTTAGGATGAGGGAGTATGGCTTATCTGTTATACGGCATCGTGAAAGACCCGGCGGCCAGTCCAATCCTGGATTCCCGCTTGCGCGGGGATGACGACTTTGACACATATCGTGGCCGGAGCATTAATGAGAATTTGACGGGTGTGAAGGGCCAGCCGGTGATCTTTGTGGAAGCTTGTGGCCTGTGCGCCGCCGTATCGGAGCTGGACGCCGAGGTGGGTGCGCCGCCGGTTGCTGAACTGCTCGCCTATGCCCGGGTAGTGGAGGCGCTGCACCGCCGCCAGGCGGTCATCCCCATGAGGTATGGGTGTTTTCTGAACGGGATTAAGGAGATTCAGGATATCTTGAAGGCAAGACGGCGCCAATATGAAAACCTCCTTGCGGAATTAGCGGGTCATATCGAAATGGGGATCCGGATCCTCCTTCCTGAAAAGGAATGTGAAGCTATCTCCCCGGCGGGGACTGCCTTGCCGGAGGAAGCACCCGCAATTAACGGTCGCGCCTATCTTGCCCTCCGGAAGGTCCATTACCAGAGGCAGGACGAGAACAACCAGGGTCGCCAGGCGCTTATAGATCGATTTATAAAGGCTTTTTCCGGACTTTACGCCCGGCATCGGGCAGAAACGGATGCAAAAAAGGAATCTGTCATCTTATCCCTTTATTTCCTGATTCCGGAAAGCGCCGTCAATCGCTTCCGGGAAATTTTCGGTAATATGACGGCGAAAGGAAATGACGAGGCCATGCTGAGCGGCCCCTGGCCGCCGTATAATTTTGTAACCGCCGAAATCGTTAAATCTGAGGAGTAAATTTCGCTAAAGACTTGTCATTACCGCCTTCGCGGGAATGACGTAGAAAGCGTCGGTGTTGATTGTTCATTTGAAAGAAGAGGTTGCCGATGGAAGACAAAACCGCGATTGCGCCCGGCCAAGAACTTTCCGGACGATACGAACAGCTCTACAGCATGCTCCTGGACGCCATCCCCTCGTCCGTCCTCCTGATCGATCAGCATATGCGCATCGTTTCTGCGAACCGCAATTTTCTTGAAAAAGGACAGCGGACCCTCGCCAATACCATCGGCTACCGCCTCGAAGAGGTATTTCCCACCATCATCCTCGACCAGATGGATATTACCAAGCGCATCCGCCAGGTCATCGAAAAGAATCAGCCCGCCAAAGGGGAGCGGATGACCTACCGCGCCCCCGGGGTGCCCATCCGCATCTATTACTACAGCATCCTGCCCTTCGCCTGGCAGGGCCGGGTAGAGGGGGCGATCCTCCTTATGGACGATGTGACGGAGCAGGTGCGACTGAGCGAAGAGGTGCGGCGGGTGGAGCGGCACCTGGCGAGCATCGTGGAGAGCGCCAGTGACCTGATCCTGTCCATAGACAGAAAAGGCCGGATTCTAACGTGGAACTCAGCCGCGGAAAGGCTCTCCGGTTATTCGGCAACGGATGTGCGGGAGCGCCTGTTTACCGACTTCTGCGCCGATGAGGACCACAAGGAGATCAGGGACATTTTTTCCCGCATCGATGCCCGGAAGTACGCCCAGACGAAGGAATGCCTCTTGCGCACCAGTAAGGAGGCTTCTATTCCGGTTTCATGGGTTTTTTCCCCCCTGAAGGACAGCTACAACCAGACGGCGGGCGTCGTGGCGGTGGGCCGGGATTTAACGGAAAAACGCAAATTCGAGACGGAACTGCATCAATCCCAGAAATTTGCCGCCCTCGGGGTCATGGCGGGCGGCATCGCCCATGAAATCAGGAATCCCCTGGCTATCTGCTCGTCGAGCGCCCAGTTTCTTATGGAAGATGACGGCACGCCGGAGTTTCGCCGGGAGTGTGCGGAAAAGATCCACAAGGGCATCCAGCGGACCTCGGCCATCATCGAGAATCTCCTCAAATATTCTCATCCTTCCACCACCACCCGGGCGACCCTGGTCAATCTTGTTTCCCTGATCAGGGAGACCCAAACCCTCGTAACCTACCACGCCAATATCCTCAAGATCGAAATCAATACCTCCTTTCCTCAGGAACCGGTCATGGTGGAAGGGGTGGCCACGCTGCTGCAACAGGTCTTCATGAATCTTTTCTTGAACGCCATGAATTCCATGCCCACCGGCGGGCGCTTGGGAATTGACGTGAAAATGGTCCATCCCGAGGTATGGGTGCAGGTTACGGATACCGGTTGCGGCATCTCTCCCCGGGAAATCGGCAAGATCTTCGATCCTTTTTATACGACTTCCATCGTCGGAAAAGGGACCGGCCTCGGCCTGTCTCTCTGCTATTCCATTGTAAAGCAGCACCGGGGAACCATTAACGTGGAAAGTGTGGAAGGCCGGGGCAGCGTCTTTACGATAAAGTTGCCGGTCCGTTATGGCGGAGGGGAACCATGAACGAAAAACACGCCCCGATCCTCGTTGTCGATGACGAGCCCGAGATGTGCTGGATTCTTGAAAATATCATCCGCAAGGCGGGTTTTGCCTGTATGAAAGCCTTGAGCGCCCGGGAAGCAATCGACCTGACAAAAAGTAAGGAATTCGGCATGGCCTTTTTAGACGCCAAACTGCCCGATGGCGATGGTCTCGACTTGGCACGGCAGCTCCGCAAAACATATGTTCATCTGCCCATCGTCATTGTTTCCGGCTACTTCTACCAGGACGACCTGACCATTGAAGGGGCCCTCCAGTCGGGGCTGATCACCGCCTTCGTCGGCAAGCCCTTCGATCACGATGAGATTGTGAGTATCATCACCCGCAATGCCTCCCGGTAGGGAAAGACATCCCCTCATCACGGGAACGGATTCCATAGCCATGATTCCCTAACTGCTCTCAAGAGAGGGCATACCTCCCAATATTTAAATTCTGAATGCATTCGTTACGGTATCGAAAGAAGCAACTTTCTCCCTCCCCTTCAAGGGGATGGCTGGGATGGGGATGGGTTAAGATTTCGCAATAACTACATAAACCCTACCCTCACCCTAACCCACTCCCTGAGGGAGAGGGGATTTTAGGACTTTTTACAAACCAGGCCGGTCACGGCGGACAGGTTATCCAGAGGGATGGCATACATGTTGCTCATAAAGTGACCAGGCATGCCTAAACAACAAAAACAAGGAGGAATTAGCGATGGCCAAGGTTCAGAAATCAACGGATTCATCGAGTCTGGCGGAAGTTGTCGACCGGATCCTCGACAAGGGTATCGTGATCGATGCCTGGGTGAAAGTATCTCTGGTTGGTATCGAGTTGCTTTCCATCGAGGCGAGGGTGGTTATTGCTTCGGTCGAGACGTATCTCAAATATGCCGAGGCGATTGGTCTGACAGCCAGTGCAGCCGCTCCGGCCTAAGACTTAAGATAAAGGATGCCCATGGGGCGGGGATTGCTGAAATCTCCCGCCTTTCATGGGTCTTCCCGCATCCGGAGAAAGTGAAGGAGAATCATCATGGGCAATTTGACCGATGACATGACCCGTTTACGGGGAGAGGTTGACGCCCTGCGGAGTGATCGGGGTGCACTAATGCAGGAGCTGGCACGGGGGGCCAAGGAACTGGCCTCCACGGTATCAGCCATGCAGGCTGATTTTGCCGCCGCCCACAACGCAATGGCCAGAAAGTCAAGGAGAGAACGGGCCTCATACGTAGCGAGGATCAAGAAGCAGGTCGGCAGGATGAGAAAAGAAACGTCTTCCGATCTTGCCGGCGCTCGACGCGCCTGGCTGGGTAAAACAAAATAAAATCATAACAACACGAGAAGGAGGAATTAGCGATGGCAAAGGTACAGAAATCCACAGATTCATCGAGTTTGGCAGAAGTTGTCGACCGGATCCTCGACAAAGGTATCGTGATCGACGCCTGGGTGAAGGTGTCCCTGGTTGGAATCGAACTGCTTTCCATCGAAGCGAGAGTGGTTATTGCTTCGGTTGAGACATATCTCAAATACGCTGAGGCGATTGGTCTGACAGCCAGTGCAGCGGCGCCGGCATAAGCTTGACCTGAATGAGGGATACCCGTGGGGCGGGGTTGATTTGAAAACCGCCTTTCATGGGTATTCCGGTTTTCGGGAAGATGGAGGAGAATCATCATGGGTAATCTGACCGATGATATGACCCGTTTACGCGGAGAGGTTGACGCCCTGCGGAACTCACGCGGGGCGCTGATGCAGGAATTAACGCACGGCGCCAATGAACTGGCCGCAAATGTTGCCGCGATGCGGGCCGACTTTGCCGCCGCCCACGCGGCGATGGCAAGAAAGACCGGCGAGGAGCGTAATAATTTTGTGGCCGCCGTGATCAGCGAGGTGAATGCTCTGCTGGGCGCCTTTTCCAGAGACAGGGAGGATATGGCCCGGAAGGGGATACATGACCGGGGAGTCTATTTGACAGAAATGAGAAGACAGGTTACGGGCATGTGCAAAGAGACGGCGGACGACATGATGGGGGCCCGACTTGCCTGGCGTGGCCAGAGTTCCCGGAAGTCTCCTCCCGTTCAACCGAAGTCCCTTCAATTGAAGAAGGAACCGGAGTTCGTAGCGCCTGTAACGCCGCCGCTGGAGGCAATGGTAAAGAAGACGGTTCCGCCGCCTGAGTTCATGGCGGAAAAGCCGCCAGCAAGCCTCAAGGAGCCGGTTAAAAAAGAAGAGGAAAAGAAGGTGACACTGACAGCTCCGGCACTCGACCCCCCCAAGGTCAAATTGCCGCCTCCTGTCTTTGCCGCTCCGGAACTTCCGAAACAGAAAGAGAAGAGCCGGCTGGATGAAAAACCGGCTAAAACGGCAACCAAGGGTAGACGAAGCAAAAAATGACGGGGATTGACATGAAGAAAGCGCGTTGGCGCCGGGACCAGGTGTTATTTGAGGAACTTGTTTGCGCCTTTTGTCGTGGCCGGGGCAGAGATCCCTTCGATATCATGTCTTCCCTTTCCACCTGCTGCGTTTGCGGGGGAAGCGGCAAAGTGCTGGTCCAGACGCCGGCCGTTGCCTGCGCCCATTGCCAGGGAACAGGGGCCGTCAAAACCCTTACCTGTACAGTCTGCGGCGGCAGGGGTTCCGTCTCCCAGCCTCTGTCGCCAACTGTCTCCTGCCCTGTATGTAGAGGTTCGGGCGATGACGCCTCGGCCCCGGCAATGGCCTGTCTGAAATGCAGGGGAAAAGGATGGATTATTAAACAAGCTCAGAAAGGGGAAGGGAGTTCATGAGTAAGAATGCCGTAAGAGTCGTAAGTTCATCAACAGTGCGCGTATCGTCCGGAGAAGACAGTGTCCAGCCGGAAGCCAGCGACGCCTTTGTTCTTTCTCCCTATGTGGAACAGGTCGCCCAGCGGGCCCTGGCCTACCTGGTGGCAGGTTATCCCGTCCACTTCTCCGGGGTCGCGGGAACAGGAAAGACGACCCTCGCCTTCCACGTAGCCTCCAAGCTCGGTCGTCCTGTCACCCTGGTACACGGGGACGATGAATTCGGCAGTTCCGATCTTGTTGGCAAGGACTCCGGTTACCGGAAAAACAAGGTTGTCGACAATTATATCCACTCGGTCCTGAAGACGGAGGAAGAAATGAAAAACCTCTGGGTGGACAACCGTTTGACCACGGCCTGCGAGCGCGGCGAAATCCTCATTTACGATGAATTCAACAGGTCCCGGCCGGAAGCGAACAACGCCCTCCTGAGCGTCCTTTCCGAGGGGATTCTGAACCTGCCGAAACTGCGCCGTTCCGGGGAGGGATACATGTCCGTGCACCCTGAGTTCCGGGCGATATTTACCTCCAACCCCGAAGAATACGCCGGGGTCCACAAAACCCAGGACGCATTGATGGACCGCCTGATCACCATCCAGTTGGAGCACTATGACCGGGATACGGAGATCCTTATTGTTACGAGAAAATCGGGACTGCCCCGGGAAGACGCCGAACGGATCGTGGATATTGTCAGAGAATTGAGGAGCTTCGGAGTGAATAACAACCGTCCGACTATCAGGGCGGGAATTGCCATCGGACGGATCCTTGCTTCTCAGAACCGGCGCGCCAACGGCGGCGATATGTTTTTTCAAATGGTATGCCGGGATGTCCTGGCCACGGATACCGCCAAAATTACCCGGGGCGGCCAGCCGGTTATGATGCAGAAGGTGGAGGAAGTGATCCACAAGATCTGCGGACCTGCAAACCCGGCCAGGGGGAAAGGCAAGGAGGCTCACCAATGACGAAGAGAATCATGAGAGGAGTGCAGGACATCAGGACGCTCTCCGGTAGTGTGGATGAAGGCACTATTCCCTACAAGGCCTACATGAAGATCAGCATTCTTGAGATGGAAAAGTTCCGCCGGGGGAAGGAAAGACAGAGCGCCCTGGAAAGGGTGCGAAGAATTGATCAGCGCTTCCTGGACATCGAGGCGGCAAGGCAGGAGATCTTTAGTGCCATGGAGGCCAAAGGCATTCGCCGGCCCATCCCGGGACCGAAGGGGCCGGAGGAACCGACAGCGGCCCCACGGACAACGACGGGGCCGTTCAAGATCCGCTATTGACGGGAGGAAAGCCGATGCTGACCATTTATGATTCACACCACATTCCGACGAACCGTTGCGTACCCGGTCACCGGGCTTGCCGGACGCATACGGGTTTTTTCCTGGGGGCCGGGGAGGCGCGTCGCGTCCAACACGAGATCATCGCCTTGATCAACCGGCGGCTCCGTTTTTCCTGGCTGACAGAGCAGTGGACCCGCCATGAAGGTCTAGTAAAATGCCGTTAAAAATGAAGAGCCACAATGGAGATGTTAAGGAGAAACGCCAATGAAAATAAACTGTTTGTCATGCGGTCACACTGTCGATCTCGATGACGCCTATAGTGATTATGAGGGTCAGATCAAGTGCTATACCTGCAACGCTCTTTTGGAAGTCAAGCTGAGCGACAGCCTTATCAAATCGGTGAAATTATACAGGCGTGATTCCGGGGCAGGACCGGAATGACCATGAGACAACGGTGATAAAGAGGCGATAGGAAAACAGCAGAGAGGAAGCATAGGGGGACGTCAGTATGGGCGGCAAGACGACGAAAGATGAGGGGAAGTATTTGTATGCCATCATCCCGGTCTCAGGGGATCGGGAGTACGGCGAAATCGGCATCGACGGCCAGCGGGTCTATATCATAACGGAGAACCAGGTCGGCGCCGTCGTCAGCAACTTCAGCAACGGGAAGATTCGCCCTGAACGACGCCATATCGCGGCGCATCAGGGCGTCCTCAAACGCCTTATGGAAGATGAGACTCCCCTGCCCATCGCTTTCGGCGTGATTGCCGAGGGGGCAAAGGAGATTAAACGGATTCTGTCTTTGAATCGGAAATCATTCGCCGAACAGCTTCGCCGCGTCCATGGTAAGGTGGAGATGGGATTGCGCGTAGCCTGGGATGTTCCTAATATATTTGAGTATTTTGTTAATACCCATACCGAGATCCGGGCGGCGCGGGACCAGTTTTTGGGGAAAAGCCGCGTTCCCACCCAGGAAGACAAGATTGAAGTCGGACGTCTCTTCGACCGGGTCCTCCAGGAAGATCGGGAAGAACATACGGCCAGGGTCGAGGAGATCCTGGCTCCCTGCTGCTTCGAAATTAAACGGAACGTTTCCCGGAACGAACGGGAGGTCATGAACCTGGCCTGTCTGGTCGCACGGGAGGCGATGGACAAGGAATTTGAGGCGGCCATATTTGAGGCCGCCCGGGGTTTTGACAATAATTTTGCCTTCGATTTCAACGGCCCCTGGGCGCCCCACAACTTTGTGGACGTGGAACTGCTCTCCTGAGATCCCTTCACTGATCTATGAGCCACGCCTTGCCGGCGTGGAACTGAGACGGGAGGCAAGGGGGAAACGCCCCTCTTGCCGTGGGCGAGTTCACTGAAAAGGACGCCCGGCCGTCCGGAAACATAGGGAGTGTTTAGATGTTCCTGCTCGATGACGTCCTCCTTTTCCCTATCCGCAGTCTTCTCTGGGTCTTCAAGGAGATCCATCACGCTGTCGAGGCGGAACAGGCCAACGAAGCGGATGCCATCACGGCCAAACTCAGTGAACTATACATGATGTTAGAGACGGGACAGATGACGGAAGCGGAATTTGACGCTGCCGAAAAGGTCCTTCTCGACCGTCTTGACGCCATCAGAGAGGGTGAAGACAGCGGGGCAGAAGAGGACAAGGACGAAGATGACGAAATGGTTGTGATACGCAAGAGGGGTTAAGGATTTATGCAAGGCACACCTGGTAAACCGGTTTTTTTGACCGATGTAAACATGCAGCTCCTGCTGTTCGGCGGCAAGGGCGGCGTCGGGAAAACCACGGCGGCGGCGGCGACGGCGCTCCAGCTTGCAAACCTGTATCCAGAGAAATCCCTGCTCCTGGTTTCTACCGATCCCGCCCATTCCCTGGCGGACAGTATGGCCGGAGCGGCCCCACCGGACAATCTTCAGGTCATGGAACTGAACGCCCAGGCCTATCTAACCGATTTCAAAGAAAAGAACCGCCAGCGACTCATGGAAATCGCCTCCCGGGGCACCTTCCTGGATGAAGAAGACATCAACCGTTTCCTGGAGCTTTCCCTGCCGGGGATGGATGAACTCATGGCCTTCCTGGAGATCAGCCGCTGGGTCAAGGAGGAAACATATAGCGGGATCATCATGGATACGGCCCCGACGGGGCATACCCTGCGCCTCATGGCGATGCCCGAGCTGATCCGGAAATGGCTGGAGGCCCTGGACGCCCTCCTGGCCAAGCATCGTTACATGAAAAAGCTTTTTCAGGGAAACTATCAGCGGGACGATCTCGACAACTTCATCGAAGGACTGGCCGCTTCCGTTAAAGAGATGGAAAAACTCCTCAAGGATCACAAGCGCTGCCGTTTTATCCCGGTCATGCTGGCCGAAGCCCTGAGCATCGAAGAGACCCTGGACCTGGTCCGGGAGCTTCGCCGTCTCGGCATCGGCGTCGTGGATGTGGTTGTCAACCGCCTGTACCCGGAAAGTTCCTGCCTGCTCTGCCGTCATATCCGCACCCGTCAGTTGCAGGAGCTGGCGCGCATTTTCGGAGAGCCGGTTTTTTCAAAGCTCCGCCTCTGGGGAGTTCCCATGTATTCCGAAGAGATAATAGGCGCGGAATCGCTCCGGTCCTTCTGGACAGGGCTGGCGAAAATAGCGCCGTTCCCCCGGGAGGGAAACCGGTTATCCCTGCCGCCGTTGAAACCCCGCGTGGATGACCCCCCGCCCCTGCCGCCGCCGCATACGGAGATGCTCGTTTTCGCGGGAAAAGGCGGGGTCGGCAAGACCACCCTGGCCTGCGCCACAGCACTGAGTCTGGCCCGCGCCTATCCAGGAAAACGGATTCTCCTCTTTTCCGCCGATCCCGCCCATTCCCTTGCCGACTGTCTGGATATGCCCATCGGCCCCGAACCAAAACCGGCGACCTCGGGATTATGGGTGATGGAAGTGGACGCCAATGCCGATTTTTTAGCGCTGAAAAACCAGTACCGGAAAGAGATTGCCCAATTTCTGAAACGGATTCTGCCCAACCTCGATCTCACCTTTGACCGGGAAGTCATGGAACGGATCATGGATCTTTCGCCTCCCGGCATCGACGAACTGATGGCCCTGGCGGCGGTGATGGATTATCTGACCCCGAAGCACTACGATCTCCTGGTCCTGGACGCCGCACCGACAGGACACTTGATAAGGCTTCTCGAATTACCTGAAATTATTGAGGACTGGTTGAAAGCCGTCTTCGGGATCTTCCTTAAGTATCGGAAGATCTTCCGATTGCCCGAGGTCACCCAGCGTCTGGTCAGGATATCCAAGGATCTGAAACGCCTGCGGGCGACCCTGCGCGATCCATCCCGGGCGGCCCTCTCTGCGGTCAGTATCCTCGCGGAGATGTCCTTTGCAGAGACGAAAGACCTTATTGCCGCCTGCGGGCGCCTGGAAATCCCGGTTAACTGTATGTTCTTGAATATGGCGACGCCGGCCGGCTCAGATCACCTCTGCGCGTCCCTTTTCCATCGGGAGTCCATTGTCCGGGGAAAATTTGCCGCGGAGTTCCCTGCCATCCGGCAAACGGTTGTTTATCATCAGAGCGATCCCCGGGGAATCGAAAATCTTTCCGCCCTGGGGCAGATTCTGTATCAGTGAGGTCCAATATGCCTGATTATACCCTGGATGAAAAAGAACATATCAGCCTCTGTGAGGTCCTGGACCGGGTTCTCAATAAGGGCGCCGTGATCGTAGGCGATGTGATGATCTCCGTCGCCGATGTCGATCTCATTTACCTGGGCCTGCAGGTCATCCTGACCTCCGTGGAAACGGCCCGGCGTGAGGAGGGTCTGGCGCTATGACAAATGGTGAAAATCCGGATAATCGATCCCGGTCAGGAGGAAAAATGAAACCCCCGGAATGGGAAAAATTAGCGTACCCGGTGGTGGGCGAATTTGCGCAGACGATGACGGCCCAGGGCGGGGACCATAAGGCCCGGAGAGAATTGCTCAGTCCCGGGCGCGAGCTGATAACGCCCTGGAATGACAGCCAGTCGCCGAGGAGTGATCGGCAGTCTTTAAGAAGCAAAAAACTTTCCTCCCGTCATTTGAACCTTGACCATGAAAAGACTAAAAACGGCCTGGCTCAACTGGTGCTAACGGTGATCAAGCTCCTCCATGAACTGCTTGAGAAACAGGCCCTGCGCCGGATCGAGGGGGGAGGCCTTACGGATGACGAGATCGAGCGGCTCGGGTTCACCCTGATGCGTCAGTCCGAGGAGATCACGAGGATCAGCCGTGAATTCGGTCTTAAAGATGATGATTTAAATCTCGACTTGGGTCCCTTGGGAAAGCTCTTATAGGAGGAGGAAAAGAAAATGGCAATCCAACGCAGCGCGCGGCATTCACTGGAAAGCACAAATCTGGCGGATCTCCTGGAAAGGATACTGGACAAAGGCATTGTCATCGCCGGCGACATCAGGATCAATCTGGTGGACGTCGAGCTGCTGACGATCCAGATCCGCCTCGTCATCTGTTCCGTGGACAAGGCCAAGGAAATGGGCATGGACTGGTGGGTGAACAACCCGGCTTTCTGTTCCCGGGCCAAGAACCAGCAGGCCATCCCGGAGGCCATCGACCGGCTCGAAGAACGTCTTGCCCGCATCGAGACCTCTCTGGCCGGGGCAAAATAGCGCCGGTGAGAAGAACCAAAAACAGGGGGGACCAAATATCGCAAATTACCGATAACAATGCCTGTCTAACAAATTAATCTTGATCAATTGCATAGCCTGCCTGTATGATGAAGCAGGTCCGCATGGGGTAGGGATGCTTGGCAAAAGACGAGATTCTTGATAAACCACAAGATAATCAAGGATTTCGAGACAAGGAGGTATTCCTGTGTCAATAAAACTATTGTTGCTAATTGTATCTATCATTCTTCTTTTTCCCATCATCGTTTCTTACGAAAGAAGCATCCTCCCTCTTGAAGCCGAAAAGAGAGACCCTTTAATGGAAGCGTCGAGATATTCACTAATGCACCGGGGCGCTCCTGAAGACCAAATTGAAACACTTTCCAACGCCGTGGCTAATGCCTGCAGAGCTTCCAGTCGCCATATCTCACCGGCCCTTGTTGTTAGTTTGATCGAAACAGAGTCGGGTTTTAAAAAAGATGCAGTTTCTTCTGAAGGTTATATGGGTCTGATGCAGACGCCTTGGGCAAGTACCAAGTGGCCTGACGTCGATATATTGTTGGGCGTAAGGATTCTGGAAGATAAATTGCGCCGTACGAATAACAATCTTCCGTTGGCGCTCGCCCTCTACAAGGGGGGGAATAATCGTACGGCTCATCGGCAGGCCGGTGAAACTTTGAGAATCTATCAAGACTTGCTTAAGGTGCTGGAAAGAAAGAGCCGTCTGAATGAATTTAATCATGGACCTGGTTTAGGAGTAAGAATCGCCGGTTTCTTGAAATCAAGCACGGAAATTAAAGTTCAACTGGTCATGGCCTATGCGCTGGCGGCTCTTATTATCGGAGCAGCATTGGGATTGCGGGTTGCAAAGGGGTGGGACAATTTTTGCCGCTCCCGATGGAAAAACAGGGCAGACAAAAAAACGGGACCGCCATCCTGGTGTTCCCAGATTACCCCCGGCATGATTGCCCCCTAAGCCGATCGACCGATGGGAAAAGACATGGCGGAAAAGATCATGAATAAGAAAAATGCCCGTTCAGGCCATGCGGCTGATTTGCGCGGGCGCGCTGAAATGATCGCCTGTGGCAAAACCACCCTCATTCCGGAAAATCTGGACGGGATGTCGTCCGAAGAGACGCGGCAGATTCTCCACGAACTGCAAGTGCATCAGATTGAGCTGGAGATGCAGAATGAGGAACTGCGCCGGACGCAGAGGGAGTTGGAAGTGTCGCGGCTGCGGTATTTCGACCTGTACGATCTGGCGCCGGTCGGCTATTTCACGATCAGCGAAAGGGGGATGATTCTGGAGGCAAATCTTACCGCCGCTACCCTCCTGGGTGTAGATAGAGGCGCCTTGATCAGGCAGCCGTTAACTGGATTCATCCTCCCTGATGACAAGGACATCTATTACCGGCATCGTAAACAACTCTTTGAAACGGGAGCGCCTCAGACCTGTGAGCTAAGAGTTATGCGCGCCGCCGCTGCCCCCTGTTGGGCTCTGGTGGATGCAGTAGTGGCCCGGGACACTGACGGTGCGCCTGCATGCCGGGTTGTGATGAGCGACATCTCTTCGCTCAAGCGTGCAGAGGAAACACTGCGGAAGAGCGAGGGAAAATACCGAACAATATTTGAAAGCATAACAGACGTCTTTTACAGAACAGACAATGAAGGATTTTTAGTCATTGTCTCTCCATCTGTTGAAAAACTATTTGGGTATGTACCCGATGAAGTCATCGGAAAGAAACTTATTGAGTATTACGCAAATCCTGAAGAGAGAAACAAATTTCTTACGCTCCTGCGGGAGAAGGGAGAGGTCAAAGGCTTTGAGGCTATCCTGCGAGCGAAAAACGGGTCATTGGTCTGGATATCAACCAATGCCAAATTTTACCGGGATGAGCAGGGAAAAATTCTTGGAGTTCAGGGTGTTTCACATGATATCACCAAGCGTAAGCATGCTGAGGAGCAACTTCGACAGACCCTTGAAAGTCTCAGGAAGGCTTTAAGCACGACAGTTCAGGTGCTGGTTTCTGCCGTGGAAACAAGGGATCCTTATACATCCGGTCACCAGGCCCGGTCGGCAGACCTTGCCCGCGCTATCGCCACAGAGATGGGACTTCCCCAGGAAAAGATCGAAGGCATCCGCATAGCCGGCTCCATCCATGACATCGGGAAAATGTCCGTGCCGGCGGAAATATTATCCAGGCCGACAAAATTGACTGAAATCGAATTTGCATTGATCAAAGAACACTCCCGACAAGGATTCGAGATGCTAAAGGATGTGGAATCGCCCTGGCCGCTGGCGGAGATTGTCTATCAACACCATGAGCGGATGGATGGCTCCGGTTATCCAAGACACCTGAAGGGGGAGGAAATCCTCATCGAGGTCCGCATCCTTGCCGTGGCGGATGTAGTTGAATCCATGGCTTCCTATCGTCCCTATCGTCCCGCCCTGGGATTGGATGCGGCGCTGGCAGAGATCGAGAACAATAAAGGGAAGCTTTATGACATCGATGCGGTTGATGCGTGCCTGAGATTATTCCACGAAAAGGGCTATCAAATGATCGGTTAACAAAAAAATGTAAAACTGATTGAACAAAAATGATAAGAGCGGAGCGGATATCCTTTAATTAGCTGTGACATGGGGTGCATAAACATGACCAGGAAGAAAAAGGTAACAGTTAAAGACGATAATCCGGGGCAGGAAAAGGAGGGGTATGCAAAGCTCGATCTCCGGTCTCCCGAGCCGCCGCGTGTTGTGGGGAGACAGGTCCCAGAACCTGGGAAACGGATTGCAGATCATTCTCCCGAGACGGCGGAGTCAGACGCGTTAAGCTATAAGCTGACGGATTTCCCCGTTGTCGGCATCGGCGCCTCCGCCGGGGGGCTGGCGGCGTTCGAGGCCTTTTTTTCCGCCATGCCCGCCGACGCCGAGCCGGGCATGGCCTTTGTGCTGGTCCAGCACCTGGCCCCGGACCATAAGAGCATCCTCACCGACCTGATCCGGCGCTACACCCGTATGCAGGTCTTCGAGGTCGAGGACGGGATGGCGGTTAAACCCAACTGCGCCTACATCATCCCCCCCAACCGCGACATGGCCTTTCTGAACGGCGCCCTCCAACTGATGGAACCGTTCGCCCCCCGTGGCCAACGTCTGCCCATTGATTTCTTCTTTCGCTCCCTCGCCCAGGACCAGCGCGAACGGGCTATTTGTATCGTCTTTTCCGGCACGGGCAGCGACGGCACCCTGGGGGTGCGGGCGATCAAGGGCGAGGGGGGGATGGTCATGGCGCAGAACCCCGAATCTACGGAATACGACGGCATGCCCCGGAGCGCCATTGCCACGGGCCTTACGGACTATGTCCTCCCGCCGGCGGAGATGCCCGCCCAGCTTATTGCCTACGTCAACCATGCCTTCGGCAACAGGCACCGTCTCTTATCCCCACCAGCCCCCAAGGCCGAAGACGCCATGAAAAAGATCTGCGTCCTCCTCCGTAACCAGACGGGCCATGACTTTTCCCTATACAAGAAGAATACCATGGTCCGCCGCGTGGAGCGGCGCCTGGCAGTTCATCAGATTGAACGGCTGGACGGTTACGTTCGCTACTTGCAGCAAAACCCGGCCGAAGTGGAAGCCCTCTTCCGGGACCTTCTGATCGGGGTCACCAATTTCTTCCGCGATCCCGAGGCGTTCGAGGCTCTCGAGGAAAAAGCCATCCCTCTACTATTTGCCGGCAAACCTGCAGGGGCGGTGATCCGCGTCTGGTCGCCGGGATGCTCCAGCGGCGAGGAGGCCTATTCCCTCGCCATCCTCCTCCAGGAGCGCCTGGAGGCAATGAAAAAGAGCTTCAAGATCCAAGTGTTTGCCACGGACATTGACAGCCGGGCCATCGATACTGCCCGGGCCGGCGTTTATCCGGCCAGCATCGCCGCCGACGTCGCACCGGAGCGGCTGGCCCGCTTTTTCTCCCAAGCCCAGGATGCCGGCGTTTACCGCATCCACAAAAGCATCCGCGACCTGCTGGTTTTTTCCGAGCAGGACGTGATCAAAGACCCACCTTTTTCCAAAATAGACCTGATCAGTTGCCGCAACCTCCTCATCTATATGAGCGGGGAATTGCAGAAGAAGCTCATGCCCCTCTTCCACTATGCCCTGAATCCAGGCGGCTTTCTCTTCCTGGGCACTTCGGAAACCGTGGGCGAATTTATGGATCTGTTTGAAGTGAAGGACCGCAAGTTAAAGCTGTATCAACGCAAGGAAGATTTTCAAGGCATGCAGCGTGCAGCCCTGGGGCGGTTTCTCCCGCCCATGACGGATATGGATGGGGCTGTCCCCCAAGCCGGCGGCAAGATGGCCGTCCCCGTGAAGATGCCGTTCCGCGAGCTGACCGAACAGGCCCTCCTGCAACAGGTCGCACCGGCCAGCGCCCTCGTCAACGACAGAGGCGATATCCTATACATTCACGGCCGCACGGGGTTGTACCTGGAACCGGCTCCGGGTGAGGTCGGCATCAACAATATCCTCAAGATGGCCCGCGCAGGATTGCGACGTGAACTGGCCACGGCCCTGCACAAGGCGGCGGGGGCGAAAGATATCGTGCGCTGTCCCGGTCTGCGGGTCAAAACCAACGGCGATCTGACCACGGTCAACCTGACCATCCGCCCAGTGACGTCCGGTTCGTCTGCCGTGGCACAAGGAGACCGCCCTGGCATGAAGCCTGAGACGCCTCTGTTGTACCTGGTTCTCCTGGAGGAAGCCGCTGCCCTTCCTGCCCTGCAAGCCGGCGACGAAGTGAGCGGCTTCGATACTTCAACAGTGCCCGGTGCAGGGGAGCTCACTACAGACGCAAGTGTCGCGGCGCTCAAACAGGAACTCCGGGCCAAGGAAGAATACCTCCAAAACGCCATTGAAGAACTGGAGACCGCCAACGAAGAGCTAAAATCCTCCAACGAGGAGATGCAGTCGGTAAATGAAGAATTGCAATCAACCAATGAAGAGCTCGAGACCTCCAAAGAAGAACTGCAATCGGTGAACGAGGAACTGGCCACGGTCAACAACGAACTGCAAACCAAGGTGGCCGACCTGTCACGGGCCAACAACGACATGAACAACCTCCTCGCCGGCACGGGCATTGCCACCGTTTTTGTTGATCACCAACTGTGCATCCTGCGCTTCACTCCCACCGCCAGCGCGATCATCAACCTGATCCTGAGTGACGTGGGGCGGCCCTTGGGTCACATAGTTTCCAACCTGGCGAACTACGAGCAACTGGTGGCAGACACTCGGGAGGTGCTGGACCGGCTGATACCCAAAGAGGTGGACGTGCAGACAATAGATGACAGGTGGTACACGCTGCGCATCCAGCCCTACCGCACCCTCGACAATGTAATCGAAGGCGCGGTGATCACCTTTTTCGATATCACCGCGGTTAAGCGGAAGGATGAGGAACTGAGAAAAGCCCATAAACTGCTCTCTCTGGCCGTGGTTGTTCGCGATGCTTACGATGCTATCACCATGCACGATCTGGATGGCCGCATCGTCGCCTGGAACACGGGAGCGGTGAGGATGTATGGTTGGAGTGAAGCCGAGGCGCTGGCAATGAATGTCCAAGACCGGATCCCCCCCAAGATGCAAAAGGAAGCGCTGGCTGATGCAGAGAAATTGGCCCGGGCTGAAATTCCGGCGCCCTATCGTACCCGACGGATCGCCAAAGACGGACGGAGCGTTGATGTCTGGGTGACCGCCACCGCCCTGGTGAATGAGGATGGGCAGATGTACGCGATTGCGACGATGGAACGGGAAGCTGTGGGAAGTGACGGCAAAAATGGCGTAAGAAGCTGAAAAAAACCATTGGAGTGCAGGACATGGACGGACTGAAACGAATTGACGATTTGAAGGCCAGAATAGACGGACACAGGCCTGTTGACGCCCATATTCTCAAACAGGTTAAGGCATATTTCCGCATCGGTATGACTTATTCAAGCAATGCTCTGGAAGGGAACTCCCTGACAGAGACGGAAACAAAGATCGTGATTGAGGATGGCATCACCATCGGGGGTAAGCCGGTTAGAGATCACCTGGAGGCCTTGGGGCATTCAGAGGCCTATGATCTTCTTTTCAGGTTGGCAAAGGGTAAGGACATCACCGAGGCGAACGTCAAGGAACTGCACCGGCTCTTCTATTACCGGATCGACGCGAAGCAGGCCGGGAAGTATCGGAAGCGTAAGGTTATCATCACGGGAACGGACTTCATCCCCCCGGCACCGGAACGGATACCGGAATTGATGAAATCATTCATTGCCGGGATACCCACAAGTAGGGCGAAGCATCACCCGGTTGAATATGCGGCGATTCTCCACAAGGAGTTTGTGACGATCCATCCCTTTATTGACGGCAACGGACGGGCGGCGCGGTTACTTATGAACCTTGCCTTGCTTCAATCCGGTTATCCGTTGGCGATCATCCCCCCGATCCTGCGAAGGGACTACCTGGACACCCTTAACAGGACACACAAAGGCAATAACATGCCGTTCATAAACTTCATCACCGGGGTTTGCTATGAATCAGCGAAGGAATATCTGAGGCTGTTGGAAGGATAAAAAAAGAGGCCGAAATCACTTTCTAACCTCTTGTATTTATTCATGGTGGGCGATCCGGGACTCGAACCCGGGGCCTTTGGCTTCGGAGGCCAACGCTCTATCCATCTGAGCTAATCGCCCATGTAGTGATTTTGGCTAACAGGCACGTGTCTTTTACATTTTTTAAGATCCTTGTCAATGCCGGATTACTTTTGAGTGGAATTACCGTCTTGCCTTTTGGAGGTATGGTCTTTCCCGAGATAATAATTGATCCAGGACGAGGTTTGATAAAGATCCCAGTTGCATGGCGGGACGATCTCTTTTCCCAGTTGTCCTTCCTCACGGTGTTTCTTCAAGCGGGCATAGGCCCGAACATAAACGCACTGTCTCTTTTCGGGATAAACCTCGCACCACCCGTGGAAACTGCCGCCGCAGGCGCCGTTGCGCTGGTTTTTAGGGCATTGCGACATGGGGCAGAGGTAGGCCACATCGATGAGGGCGCAATCCCCGCAGTCTCGGCAGTCAAAAAGGGCGACCTTGGTTAAGTGTTCCAGCTTGTGAAAAATACCTTCCAATTTTGTTCCTCTCACTTTACCGCACAGTCCCTTCATGACGCCGTAGAGTTTCTTTCCCGGTTCATACATCAGTTGATGGAAGAAGCGTGAAAAACCGTACGAACATTCTGCTTTGGCAGTGAGCGGCCAATCCTGTCGCCGGGTTGGCGTCTCCCGGTTAAGGCCCGTGTCCGGATTATGTTCAAAGTAATAAAAACCGCCGTCGATAGGATAATCAAAGTGCTTAATCAGGCTGGTCCATTGGGATGTGAGCGCTTCCCCCTGCCGGATAATCTCTTCCACCTGTTCATATTTAACATTGTGACCGCCGATGTGAACCCCGCTGTATCCCATTCCCTTCAGGATGGCGTACAGCCTGGCGGCGCGCAGGATTCTGGCTTTCTCTCCCTTGTCCGGATCGTTTCGCTCCCCGTCGATGTCCGCGAGGAGTTTATCCGTGACGACGGAGCCCGGCAGGTCATTGCGGTTCATCATTTTGGCCGCCCCAAAGGGAAGGATATAAATGTTCCCCACCAGGGGAATTTTGAAACCGCTTTGTTTCATGAAGAGCAACACTTCATGAAATTTCCGGGCGTCGTAACCCAGTTGCGTGACAATGAATTGTGCGCCGGCGGCGATCTTTTTTTTCAGTTTGTAGTACTGGACCATCTGTTCCGCTTCGCTCGCCTTGAAGGGAGAAACAACCGCTCCGGCAAAGAAAGCGCAGGGCTGGTGACGGATGACGCCTTTGATTCCAGGGTACTCAAGCCCGCGATTCATGTCCGATATCAATTGGAGGATATGAACCGGATCTAAATCAAAGACCGGGGCGGGTCTGCCCTGAAAACCCGCTACCGGGTAATCGCCGCTCATTACCAGGAGATTGCGGACTCCCGCCCGTTCCAAAGCGTAAAGCTGGCTTTCGATAGCATTGCGGTTCTTGTCTTTGCAGGTAAAGTGGACGAGGGGCTCAATATCGAGATGTACGATCTCGCTGCCCATGAAATCAGCCGACATGGCCGGGGTTCCACCCGGGTTATCCGTAAGGGTCAGGGCATGGATCTTTCCCCCGGAAGCGGCCTGACCGGCGAGGGTCATGGCCTTTTCCTGCGCCGCTTCTTTCGCGCCCCTTCCCGGCACCAGTTCCCAGGTGACCGGAAAGGCGGCGGGATTCAATAAAGCCTCTTTAAAACGATTTTTCCGCATCGTTATCCCCAGTTTTCGACTTTGACATTTGGGGGTTGGAAATCGCATTTACGAAATAGCTTGTCAACTTTTTTTAGTGGCAATTTTGGCGGCAAGAAATGTAGGGTGGAACAAGAGAAGCGGTTCCACCAATAATATGCATTGTTTTGGTGGAACCGCTTCTCTTGTTCCACCCTACTCCTTGAAGTGTAAAGCGAGAGCTTTGCATAACCGCGGAAAAATGGTTCGCAAGCAGCGAATCAAATGTTTTTCGCCGTTCCGAGATTGGACTTAGCATCTCGTAATTAATCGCAAGTATATGCATACTGACCAGAAGCGAAAAAGATTTTTGAGCTGCGGCGAAGCCATTTTTCAAAGGTCTCAAAGCGATAAACATCGCCCATTGCCCATTGGCCATAACCTTTTCTTGCAGTTGATGTGGAAATTTGTTAGTTGCAAACCATGCTTCAGGAAAAGAAAAATCTAATACGTAAATTACTATATAGCCTGGCGATTCTTGTTATGGCCTTGTGGTCTTTGCCAGGATTTGCGGCGACGAATATTTTGAATATCCGGCATTGGGCCGCTCCGGATCATACCCGTGTCGTCATCGATACCGGTGATGTAGCCAACTACACTGTCGAGAAGAAAGGCATGGTGGTGAGCATAAACATCACCGATGCCCAATATGTGAAATCAGGACCGCGGACCATCACCCTCAAAAAGCCCGGCATCGACCGGATAGCCATCACGGCCCCCTCGGAAGGAGCCGTTAGAGTTGATCTGTATCTGACTGCCCACACGGAAACCAAAGTCTTTCGGGTAAAGAAGATTGAAGAGAAACCCGACCGGATTGTCATCGACATCATTCTCCCGGAGGTAGAAAAAAAGGAGCAGGAGGACCGGGAGCGGGTCAAGGTTCAGACCAAGGATAAAATCGTTGTCATCGATCCCGGTCATGGCGGTGAAGATCCTGGCGCCGTGGGCCGTCATGGCACTTATGAAAAAAAGATCGTCCTTGAGATCAGCAAAAGGGTCAGGGACAAGCTCAATGCCAAGGAAGGTTACCATGCCTTCCTGACCCGGGAAGGGGATTACTATGTTTCCTTTAAAAAACGCTTACAGATAGCCCGGGAATATGGAGCTGATCTTTTTCTCAGCATCCATGCCGACGCCGCCCGGAGCCGGCAGGCTTCAGGCACATCCGTCTATAGTCTTTCTCTGCGCAGCGCAAGCAGTGAAGCAGCGAAAATATTGGCAAGAAATGAAAACCTCGCTGATATCGTCGGCGGCGCCGTGAACGGGGAGTCAACCAATGACCAGTCGGATCCGATCATCCTGAACATGTTTCAGACCAACACCATGAATTCCTCCCGCACCTTCGGTCAGGTACTGCTGACGAATATGAATGCCGTGAACCGCATCAAATTTAATTCCGTTCAGGAGGCGCCGTTCATGGTCCTGAAGCTTCCCGAGGTGCCATCGGTCCTCATTGAGACTGCCTATATCTCCAATCCGAAAGAGGAAAAGAAATTGAGGAGCCGACAATTTCAAAATGAGCTTGCAGAGGCTATTGTTAAATCGACGGTCGCTTTTCTGTCATCCTCGCCGGGAAAGTCGCCGACCGTGTTGACCGTCCAGACACAACCCGTCGTTTCCCGCAAAGAGGATACGGCGAAGAAGGAAGAGACCGCTGTTAAGAAAGAGAGCCAAAAGAACGGAGAGATAGCAACTAAGGATGCGATAACAAAGAAAAAAGAACCGGCGCCGGCCGGCGTAAGAACAAAGACCGTCTTTTATATGGTAAAAAGAGGTGACAGCATAGATAAGATTGCCAGGAAATACGATGTCAGCCCGGCCCTGATTATGAAAACCAACGGCATGAAACCCCAAGATCCGCTGTATGCAAACAAGAAAATAAGGATTCCCCTGGAGAACACGGAAGAAAAAACGTCGGTCCGCGCATCGAAAACCGGCAAGGCGGAGGCGATGGAAAGACAGGAGATAACAACGACCACCTACAAGGTTAAAAGGGGTGACACCCTGGAAATTATCGCCCGGAAACATGAAACAACCATCAATTCACTGCTCAAACTGAATAAAATGAAACCCCGGGATCCTATTTACGCTGGTAAGGTTATTAAAGTCAGGGAAGCAGAGAATGCCGACGGTTCTGAAAAGGCAGGCAAGAAGAAACCGGAAGGATCGACGCCCCGTACGACTATATATATTGTAAAAAAGGGAGACAGCCTTGATGCCATCGCCCGGAAGCACAAGACGACGGTAGGCGCCCTTAAGGACCTCAATCAAGGCAAGCGCCTGTCCCCTCTTTATGTAGACCAGCGGTTGAAGATACCTGCGACCTCAAAGATGTAAAAGGCCGGTTCCCAAAAATTAACGACCTCGTAAAAAGTCTTCTTAACTGTCATACCGGCGAAAGCCGGTATCCAGAACTAATTGAAAATACTGGATTCCGGGTCAAGCCCGGAATGACAAAAACGACAAATTCCGACTTTTTACGAGGGCATTAAAATTAACTTGTACAAATCAAGGAACAGCATATGAAGATATTTGACGGATGTGAGGGCTTTCTCTGGCGGCATTATCATGAGAACAATTGTAACGCCTATCTTATTGATCGGGATATGCGGATCTTGATCGACCCTGGGCATGAACACCTTTTCCAGCATGTTCTGGACGGCATGGAAAGCGCCGCTATTGGCATGGAAGACGTGGATGTCGTTATTGCCACTCATGGTCATCCCGATCATCTGGAAGGGGCAAGGAAGTTCGGCAAACCGACCCTGTTTGCCATGAACCAGGATGAATACGAGTTCATCGGTAAACTTGCCGGCCGCTATTTCCGTATTCCCGAGCCGGACTTCTTCCTGACGGCAGGAGATCTTGCCATTGGTGCGGAGTTGTTTCAGGTGCTGAAGACGCCAGGGCATACCCCGGCCTCCATTTGCCTGTACTGGCCGGCCAAGAAAGCTTTGTTCACCGGAGACGTGGTCTTTAACCAGGGGATTGGGCGAACGGACCTGCCGGGGGGGGATGGAGAGATGCTAAAGCAGAGCATCGAAATGCTGTCGGGGCTGGATGTGGAATTTCTCCTCACCGGTCACGGCGAACCGGTTATCGGGAAAGAAGCTGTCCGGAAAAATTTCCAGACCGTCCGGGAGCAGTGGTTCCCTTACCTCACAAGATGATTCCGCTTCTAAATCAAAGCGCTATCTTCGTTGGCATCGGCAATAGGCTCCTCGACGTATAAAGAATACGCCTGCGTCGCCTCTGCCTTGCCGCCTTGATTTCATCTTTTATTAAGAAGCGGAATAAGACGACTTCGTCAATTATGGCCAAATATTTGACTTTTTACAGGTTCACCAGATAAAGCTTACTTCGGAATTGCTTACGGGCGTTATCCAGGCAGGTGTTCCAGGCCGGACTGATCTGCAGGTTAGGTACCACGGCTGTGCCGCTGATTCCCCGTTCATGCAGCGCGGTGCGGGCGTCACCGGTCGCCCCGGCTCGGACTTGTTCCAGTTCCTCGTGAAAATGATCAATGAGACTCTGGAATGGTCCGGAATCGATGCCGAGAATCTCATCCATGATTTGAAAAATCTTCCGATTGTCTGTTTCCGGATTCATTCGGGCGAGACATTCCTCTCGCATCAACGACGCCGTTTCATCAAATGCCGGGCCATCCGGTTCCATGAATTCCATAAGATCACTAATGGTTAAGAGTCCGTCGCTATAGCGCTGAAACCACCCCCTGACTTTGGCCTTTAATTCCCTCGTGCGGATAGCCCCTTTCTCTTCTTCCGTCAGGGTCATATTCTTCGTTTTTTCCATGATCAGGTCTAAAGTGCTTTTAATCTCTCCCATTATTTTCTCCTTCCGGCAATGTCCGGGGGCATCCATACCAAAAAGGATGGCATCTGTCAAAGGCCATGAAAAGCCTTGCATTCTTTCACCGGGGCAGGTATTTCACAATCGCTGATCAAAAAATAAGGAGATTCGATTGTGGCGGATTTGTATCTTGCGGAAATCAAGCTGCTTGACAGACTGCATACCCTTTTCAAAGAAGTTTCCGAAGGAAGGTATAACCGTAAACAGGCAAAGGAACTCTTAGATCTGACCATCACGGAGAAATATCCCGAATGGTTGACCGATATGGCGGAATCTTTCAGCATGATGATGATCAAGGTGGAAACGAGGGAGTTTCATCTTGAAAAGGTGATTGAAGAGTTACGGTTGGCCAAGGCGTCCCTTGAAGAATACTCAAAATCCCTGGAACAGAAAGTTGATGAGCGGACCTCTGAACTGCGCATGAAGAACGAGCTGCTGGAGACGGAAATCCGGCAGCGCCTTGTTGTGGAAAAAGCCCTGCAAAAGGCCAATCACGAACTCGAACGGCTCTCGAAAACTGATGGACTCACCCACGCGGCCAACCGTCGTTTTTTTGATGAATGGCTGGCGAAGATGTGGGCCTGCCACGCCGCTAAACAGACGCCACTGGCCCTGATCATCTGCGATGTGGACTTCTTCAAACTCTATAATGACACCTACGGACATCAGCAGGGTGACGAGTGCTTGAAGGCAGTGGTGGCGGCGCTTCGCCGGGATGTGCAAGATCATGACGATCTTGTGGCCAGGTATGGGGGGGAAGAATTCGCTGTTATTATTACCCGGGCCGCAGACAAGGAGGTAGCCGCCTTAGCCGAAAATATGCGCTTACATGTAGAACAACTCGGAATCATTCATGAAAAATCTGCGGTCGGGGCCTTTGTAACGGTCAGTTTCGGCGCCGCTGCCTTAGTTCCCCGTCTGGATATCGATTCCTCCCTGCTGATAAAGGCGGCGGACATGGCCCTCTATGAAGCCAAGGCCCGGGGACGAAACAGGGTTGTCTGGAAGGAGGATGCATATCTGGAGAGCGGCGAAAAAGATTTTTGAGCTGCGGCAAAGCCATTTTTCAAAGGTTTCATCATAGACAGAAGGCTTTGCTTATAAGGAAAAATATCCCCTTTGCCGCCAAGAAGTTCAGATTGCCTTTTTCAAATAAATCTGCTACATGCTGCCCGAAAAGCGGCACAGACCCTGTTATTAAGCGGCCCATAAGGAGTCCTTTCGGGTCGCGCCGGCATAGAAAAGGATAATAAAGTACATACTTTAAGAAAATATTTGGAGGTTTTATGAGCAATGAAAATTTAGAATCAAAAAGATGGTTGATCGCCGGTGCGGCGATCGTCATGCAGCTCTGCCTGGGAACAGTGTATGCATGGTCGGTTTTTAAATTGCCGTTGATGAAAGCTCATGGCTGGAGTGACTTCTCCGTTTCGGCCACCATGATGATCCTCATGGCGGTAATCGGTGTGTCGGCGGCTTTCGGAGGCACCCTTGTGGACAAGAAGGGGCCCCGGTTCGTGGCGACCATCGGCGGCATCCTTTTCGGATCGGGTGTGCTGCTGGCCGGTTTTGCCGATCAGATCGGGAATATATACCTCCTGTACCTGGGCTTTGGTGTTATCGGCGGTCTCGGCAACGGATTCGGCTACGTGACCCCGATCGCGACTCTGATCCGCTGGTTTCCCGATAAGCGCGGTCTGATCACGGGACTCGCCGTGATGGGATTTGGCGCCGGCGCCTTCTTTATGGGCAAGATCGCTCCCGGGATGGTCAATGACATGGGCGTAGCCAATACCTTCTACATCTGGGGCGTCATCTTCCTGGTTGTTGTGACCGGTTCAGCCCAGTTCTACAAGAATCCGCCCAAAGGATGGCTGCCGGCAGGATTTGTCCCGTCAACAACAACGGTTTCTGCCGCCGACTCCTTTACCTTCGATGAGGCCGTCAAAAGGCCCCAGTGGTGGATGCTCTGGGGTATGCTGTTCTTGAACGTCGCTGCCGGTTTGGGCCTCATTTCTCAGTTGTCTCCCCTTGCCCAAGTTGTCGTCAAGAATGCCACGCCCGGCATTAGCCCGGCGGAACTCGCCGTCCAGGGTGGAACAATTCTCGCCGTTGCTTCCATCTTTAACGGTCTGGGACGGCTCTTCTGGGCGTCCCTGTCCGACAAGATCGGCCGTAAGATGGTCTTCATTGTCATGTTCATCTCCCAGGCCGCCCTTTACGTCGTTCTGCCGCAAATCGGCAATGTTATGCTATTCACCGTAATCGCATGTTATCTCCTGGCGTGCTACGGCGGCGGGTTCGCCACGATGCCGCCCTTCACGGCTGATTCCTTCGGCCCCGGTTATATCGGCAAGGTATACGGCATGATGCTGACCGCCTGGGCCTGTGCAGGTGTGGTGGGTCCCTTTGTATTTTCGAAGATTCCCGGTATGGCCCTGTACGTGGCGGCGGGACTCTTGATTGGGGGTTTTGTCATTGCCCTCAGCTTCACCCGACCGGCGCCTAAAGGCGCCAAGGCGTAGCGACAGATACAAAGTATCTTAATAATCCAAATGAAAAGGCGGGCTTATGGCCCGCCTTTTCTATTTTTTTTACCACGCCGGATGGTGACAAATAGCCGGTTCAATATCGTAATATGAAAAAAATTAAGGCGGGGTCAAGACGCCCCCGCCTTAATAGCTTATGTATCGGCGTCTCCTGTCCGGTTGGTTACGCCGCCTCCACCTTCACGGCGCAGACCTTGTACTCGGGAATCTTGCCGATGGGATCCAGGGCCGGATTGGTCAGCAGGTTCACCGCCGCCTCATGGAAGTGGAAGTTCATGAAGATGGAGCCCGCCGCCGACTTTTCCGTCAGCTTAGCCTTGGCCGTGACCTCGCCCCGGCGGGAGGATACCTTGACCATCTGACCGTCCTCGATGCCCAGCCTGTCCGCATCGAGGGGATTGATCTCCACCAGACTCTCGGGGCAGCGTTCCATTGCCCCGCTGGAGAGACGGGTCATCGTTCCCGTATGGTAATGATACAACACCCGTCCGGTGGTCATGAACAGCGGGTAGGCCTCATCGGGGAGTTCCGCCGGAGGAATATAGTCGATAGCGTGGAATAGACCCAGCCCCCGGGTGAAGCGGTCCTTATGGAGGAATTTGGTCCCTTTGTGGTCCGGGGTGGGGCAGGGCCACTGGATGCCATTTTTCTCCAGTCGTTTATAGGTAATCCCGCCGTAACTGGGGGTTACCCGGCTGATTTCCTCCATGATTTCCTGGGCGGAGGAATAGTTCATGGCATAGCCCATGCGGTTGGCAATGGCGGCGATGATTTCCCAGTCGCTCTTCGCCTCCCCGGGCGGGTTGACGGCCTTTCTGATCCGCTGGACCCGCCTTTCCGTATTGGAGAAGGTGCCGTCCTTTTCGGCGAAACAGGCGGAGGGAAGGACTACATCGGCAAGCCGCGCCGTCTCGGTCAGGAAGATATCCTGGACGACGAGGAAGTCGAGGTGTTTCAATGACGCCTCCACATGGGTGAGGTCGGGATCGGAGATCATGGGGTTTTCGCCCATAACATACAGGCCCTTGATCGCGCCCTTATGGGCCCCGTCCATGATTTCCATGATGGTCATACCCGGTCTTGGCGAAAGTTTTGCCCCCCAGGCCTTTTCAAATTTGACTCTGGCCTCGTCGCTGGCTACCTGCTGGTAGGCGGGATAAACATTGGGCAGGGCCCCCATGTCACAGGCCCCCTGAACGTTGTTCTGGCCCCGGAGGGGATTGACCCCACCCCCCTCGATGCCGACGTTGCCGCCGAGCATGGACAGGTTGGCGACAGACTTGACGTTGTCCGTGCCGGTGATGTGCTGGGTCATGCCCATGGCATAGAGGATTGAGGCCCTGTTTGCCCGTCCGAACATCCGGGCGGCGGTCCTGAGATCAGCCGCCGGAATGCCGGAAATCTTCTCCACATAGTCAGGGGTGTATTTTTCAACCGTCTTTTTCATGGCTTCAAAGTTTTCGGTGCGGCTCTCTACATAGTCCTTGTCATAAAGATTTTCCGCGATCATGACATTCATCATGCCGTTGATGACAGCGACGTCCGTACCCGGGGCCTGCCGGAGCCAAAGATCGGCGTATTTCACCAAATCGATCTCCCGGGGGTCGATAACGATGAGTTTGGCCCCATGCTGACGGACGGCCCTTTTCACCTTCATGCCGATAATGGGATGATTTTCTGTGGTATTGGTTCCCGTTGCCAGGATCAGGTCGGTAAATTCGATCTCGTCGATGGAATTCGTCATTGCTCCACTGCCGAAGGCGGCGGCCAGACCGGCCACCGTTACGGAGTGTCAGAGACGGGCGCAGTGATCGACATTGTTGGTTCCGACCACCGCCCGCATAAATTTCTGGAAAAGATAATTCTCTTCGTTGGTGCAGCGGGCCGACGAGAGACCGGCGATGCTGTCGGCGCCGTCCTTCTTCTTGATCGCTGCGAACTTCTTGGCGATGAGGTCGAGGGCCTCATCCCAGGACGCCTCCGTCAGCTCCCCCCCCTTTACCTTGCGAATCAATGGTTTCTTAAGTCGATCCGGATGATTGACAAAGTCCAGACCGAAGCGGCCCTTGATACAGAGGCTGCCGCCGTTGGGCTGGGCATAATCACGGTTTCCCGTGACCTTGACGATCTTTCCGTTGTTTATATTAAGATCCATCTGGCAACCGACGCCGCAGTATGTACAGGTTGTCTTGACCTTCTGCAGCTCCCAGGGACGGCCCTTGAAGCGGGACTGACGGAAGGTGATTGCCCCTACGGGACAGACATCGGCGCATTCCCCGCAGAAGAAACATTCCGAATCGATGTAATCGGCGTCAAAGGCGGGGCCGACCTTGGCCCGGGAACCGCGCTTGGAAAAATCGAGAACCTCATTCACCTGTATTTCGTTGCAGGCCCGGATGCAGCGCCCGCAGAGGATGCATTTGTTCAGGTCCCGGGAGATCATGGCATTGGTCGTTTCCGGTTTATACTTGGGGAACTGAATACTGAAGCGGGGCGTTTCCAGTTCGAGCCAGTAAACAAGATTTTGCAAATCGCAGTTGCCGTTCTGTTCGCAGGTGAGACAATTATGATCACCGGAAGCCCAGAGCAGCTCCACGATCAGACGCTGAGCGTCGCGAACCTTTTTGGTGTCCGTCCTGACAACCATGCCGGGACTGACGGGCATGCAACAGGAAGCGACGAGGGAACGAGCGCCCTCGACGTCCACCACGCAGACGCGACAGGCGCCGACTTTGGTCGTGCCCGGGTAATGACAAAGGGTCGGGATAAAAATGCCGTTTTCCTTGGCGACCTCCAGGATCATCTGACCAGCCGCTGCCTCAACTTCCTTGCCATCAATTGTTATGGGGATCTTTTTTTCCATGTCACACTCCTTAATATCACTTGAGTCATAATCACTTAGATCACAAACTTTCCGTTTTTATAGAATAAATCACCATCCACCCTGATTTCTCCCCCTTCCCGGAGGTCGCAGATCATGTCCCAGTGAATGGCCGACTTGTTAACGCTTCCCGTTTCCGGATACCCTGATCCCAGGGCCAGATGAAAGCTGCCGGCGATCTTTTCGTCAAAGAGGATCTGACGGGTAAACTGCTTGATCCCTTCATTGGTTCCGATGGCGAACTCGCCGGCGTAACAAGACCCTTCGTCCGTGGCGATCATCTTGCGGAGAAACTCCTCATTCTTTTCCGCCCGGGCCTGCACAACTTTTCCCTTCGCGAAATCAAGCCTTATCCCCGTCACCTCCCGGCCCTGGTATATGGCGGGATAAGAAAAGCAGACATGCCCCTCCAGGCTGTCTTCGACCGGTCCCGTAAATATCTCACCGTCCGGCATATTGTGATGACCGTCACAATTGCGGAAGGTCCGACCGGCAATGCTCAGGCGCAGATCCGTATCCTTTCCCAGGATGTGAACCTGTTTCTTCCCGTGCAGCCAGTCGATAATCATCTGTTGCCGGGCGGAAAAATTCCGCCAGTAGCCCACCGGATCATTGAGATCAGGCAGGCAGGCGCCATAGACGAAATCCTCGTAATCGGACAGACTCATGTCGGCGTCCTGGGCGTATGCGTTCGTGGGGAAAAGGGTTCCCGTCCAGCGGAGTTCCCCCCGGGCCGCCCGGGCCATGAAAATATCAAGGATCTCGCGACGTCCCTGGCTTCGGATCATGATCTTTCCCGGTTCAATGCCGCTCAGGCTTCTCGTGTTGTCTGTGCTTCCTATGGAGATGCTTACCTCGTATGTCTCCATAATCGACTTGAGCGGCGGCGCTACGAAGCGCAACTGCTCTTCCGTGGCATGACGGTATAGCACCTCGTCCATGCCGGGCAGGGAAACAAGCAGGAGGGGATGGCCTCCCGCTTTCAGGACGGCGGCATAGACTTCCCGGGCGAGCGGTCCCGCATCGGCGCCGCTGTTTATCACCACTTTATCGCCGGGCTGCACGGCTACGGAATAGTCAACCAGTAGCCCGGCCAGTTTGGATGCCCGTGAATCGCTCATATATTCAATCAGATTTCCGCGTCACAACGGAGGCAGCGGGCCGCCTCTTTAAGTGCGTCTTCCATGGAGAAGCCAAGTTCCACTTCCACAAAACTTGCCTTCCGCTCCGGACCATGCAATTCCGGCATTTTTCCCTGGGGCGCTTCCTCGCTCTCCTCGTCGATGATGAGCGGAATTACGATCTTTTCCTCCGCAGGTTCTTCATAGGCAGGCTCACCGGCGGCCATCCGGATGGCCCCGTCCATATCCCGGGCCGCTTGATGACCCGCGGCAATGGCGCCGATAACCGTATCGGGCCCTGTCACGGCGTCGCCCCCGGCGTAGAATCTGGCGTCTGTCGTCTGGGATTTGCTGCCCTTGGCAAGATCAAAGCAATCCCACTTGTTGACGGAGACACCGCTGTCTTTGGGGACAAAGGTCAGATCCGGAACCTGGCCGATGGCGGCGACAATAGCGTCCACCGCCAGGGTGAAGGCCGAACCGGGGATGGCTACGGGCTTCCTTCTGCCACTGCGGTCGAACTCGCCCAGTTTCATCCGTTCGCAGGTGATGCCGGAGACCTTGCCGTTTTTGGCCTCGATCTGCAGGGGGGCGACGAGGTATTCGATCTTGATCCCTTCGTCTTCCGCGGCGATGATCTCTTCGTCCGCGGCGGGCATATCCTTCCGCTCCCGGCGATAGAGGATCGTGACGTCAGCCCCGAGGCGGAGGGCAACCCGGGCGGCGTCAATGGCCGAATTCCCGCCGCCGATCACAGCGACCTTAGATCCCATGGTTTTCTCCCCTTTTACCCAGGCGTCTTCATGAGCATTGAAATCACGAAGGAATTCCACTCCTCCGTAAACTCCGGGAGTATCCTCTCCAGCCACACCCATCTTCTGGCTCTTGTGGGCCCCGGGGGCCATATATACATAATCGTAGCTTTTCTTAAGTTTATTAAAGGACAGCTCTCTGCCCACCCGGATGTTGCATTTGATCTCCACTCCCAGGGCGGTCACAGCGGCGATTTCATTGGCCAGGATGTTGCGGGGGAGGCGGTAGGCGGGAATCGCCCAGCGGAGCATGCCTCCCGGCTCGGAAAGTTCTTCGAAAACAGTTACCTTGTAACCCCGCAGGGCAAGATCCCGGGCTGCCGTCAAGCCGGCGGGACCGGCGCCGACGACAGCGATTTTTTCCTTGCGGGTTACAGGGACCGGCTCGGTCTTCGGCCGCGGGGCGTTGTCAGTGATGAAGCGCTTCAGGAACTTGATGGCGATCGGTTCATCCATCTTGCCGCGGCGGCATTTAGTCTGACATTTATGGTCGCAGACCCGTCCGCAGACCGACGGGAAAGGATTGGTGCGGAGAAGGATCTTGTAGGCGTCATCCAGGCGGTTGGCCCGGATCAGGGTGATGTACGAAGGAATATCCATTCCAATGGGACAGGTATGCTGGCAGGGGGATTTGAAGAGGGCGGTACAGACCGCCGCGTCGCACCGGTGGTTACGGATGTGATCTTCGTATTCCTTCCGGAAATAACGGATGGTGCTAAGGACCGGGTTCGGCGCCGTCTGGCCCAGGCCGCAGAGTGAAGCGTCCTTGATGATGGGGGCCATCTCCTCCAATAGTTCGATGTCCCCTTCCTTGCCCTTGCCCTGGGTAATGTTCGTCAGGATCTGGAGCATCCGTTTGGTTCCTTCCCGGCAGGGGGTGCATTTTCCGCAGGATTCATCCTGGCAGAAATCCATGAAGAACCGGGCCATGTCGACAGCGCAGGAATCCTCATTCATGACGATCATCCCGCCGGACCCCATGATGGCGCCTAATTCCGCCACCTTCTCATAGTCGATAGGGGCATTGAGATGCTGCGTGGGAATCATGCCTCCCGATGGTCCACCCAACTGGGCGGCTTTGAATTTCTTGCCTTTGGGAATGCCGCCGCCGATATCATAGACGATGGTTCCGAGCGTTGTCCCCATGGGCACTTCTACAAGGCCGACGTTGTTGACGTCTCCGGTAAGAGCGAAGACCTTCGTTCCCTTGCTTTTTTCCGTGCCGACGCTTGCATACCAGGCGCCGCCCCGGAGAATGATCTGGCCGATATTGGCAAGAGTTTCCACGTTATTGAGGACGGACGGTCGTTGCCAGAGGCCGGCGATGGCGGGGAAGGGCGGCCGGGGACGGGGCATCCCTCTCTTTCCTTCGATGGAGGTCATCAAGGCGGTTTCCTCTCCGCAGACAAAGGCCCCGGCTCCCTGATAGATTTCCAGATCGAAGTTAAAACCCGTTCCTAAAATATTCTGCCCCAGCAGGCCCATTTCTTTGGCCTGATCAATAGCGATATTCAAACGGCTGATGGCCAGTGGATATTCGGCGCGGCAATAGATGTAGCCGTGATTGGAGCCGATGGCCTTGGCGGCGATGACCATGCCCTCAAGAACGGCATGGGGGTCCGCTTCGAGAACGCTCCGGTCCATGAAGGCCCCGGGATCGCCTTCGTCGGCGTTACATAAAACATACTTGATGTCACCGGGAGAGGCGGCGGCAAACTTCCACTTCAGACCGGTGGGGAAGCCGGCGCCGCCCCGACCGCGCAGTCCTGAAGCGAGGACTTCCTGGATGATGTCGGCGCCGGTCATTTCGGTCAGTGCCTTGGCCATCCCCTGATAGCCGTCCCGGGCGATATATTCCTCAATTTTTTCCGGATCGATGAGCCCCCGGTTCCTGAGGACCCGGAGCTCCTGGAGGGCGAAAAAGGGGATTTCCTGCATGGTCGGGATAATCTCTTCCGTGGTTGGCTCACGGTAGAGGAGCCGTTCAAGAATACGGCCCTTGATCAGGTGCTCTTCTACAAGCTCAGGGATGTCTTCGGCCTTGATCAGCATATAGATGACGCCTTCTGGATAGACGACCATGATCGGACCCATGGCGCAGAAGCCGTTACACCCCGTTTCTACAATCTTAATTTCTTCGGAGAGCTTTCGTTTAACCAGCTCCGCGACTAACGCCTTCTTGACGTTGAGACTTCCGGAGGCATGGCAGCCGGTGCCGCCACAAATCAATAAGTGTGATCGGAATACCTTCATTAGGTTCATAACCTCCTTCTATTTTTGTGTTTCCGCGCCCCGGGCCAGTACGAAGGGATTCTGGATCTCTCCTTCCAGGATGTGCCGTTTGAAGACCTGACGCATTTTGTTTGAATTCATGTACTCGTACTTGATCGGTTCCTGGTTGAGGATTTCTACGGTGACCAGAGGTTCCCTGCTGCAGAGACCCATACAGCCCGAGGTAGTTACGGTAATATCCGTCGCCCCGGCTTCTTCAATTTCCTTCAACAAGACGTCCATGACTTCCTTGGCTCCCGAAGCGATACCGCAGGTGCCCATATGAACGGTTACCTTTACCCGCAGGTGACCATCACGCAGGGCCGTTTCCGCATGGACCCGTTCCTTGATTTTCTTTAAATCTTCAATCGTGATCTTTGCCATAAGGTATCCTCACTTTTTCTCAGTTATATGCATTTAAGATATCTTTGACTTTTCCCGGTTTGACCCGTCCGTGAACATCATTATCTACAACAACGACCGGTCCGAGGCCGCAGGCGCCCAGGCAACGGACCGACTCATAGGTAAATTTGCGGTCGGCAGTAGTTTCCCCCTCTTTGACGCCGTAATTTTTTTCAATGGTTTCGGCAAGGGCCTTGCCACCCCGGACATAACAGGCAGTGCCGAGACAGACGCGAACAGTATGCCTTCCCCGGGGGGTCATGGTGAAAAAGGAGTAAAAGGTGACGACACCGTAAACACGACTGAAGGGAAGGTTTAAACCTTTGGCGATCTTTTTCTGGATGGGAACGGGCAGGTATTCGAGGATAACCTGCGCTTCCTCAAGAACAGGAATCAGCCCCCCTGGTTTCCCCTTGTGTTTGGCAATGATTTCTTCCAGCTTCGCTATTTTGTCCGCTGAAAATTCTTTTATTAATTCGTCATTCTCCGCTTTCATGAATTGCTTCCTCCTTCATATGTAAAGCGATGCTTACGCTTCCGATCCGATTTCTTTCAAGCCTTCCGCGATATGGCCTCTTATGTATTTAAGCACTTCCACATGATTGATGGGGACGTCGTCTATTTCTTTCTTAATCTCTTCCGTGCTGAGCAGATAGCTTTGATTTCCATGCTCATGACAATATGTAAAATCTATGTCCGGATTTCCGGCGATCAGGGTGACCAAGGCCCCGGCGGCATCGCCAAGGGGCTGGCGGTCGAGGTGCCGGAGTCCAAAGGTGACCTTGAGATGTGTCCCTTTGCCCGGTTCCGAACTCAGCATCAATTGTCCTCCCGCGCTCTCTGCCGCCTGGGCCAGCATCGGCAGCCCCAGCCCCACCCGGCGGACCTTCTTGGTTGTATAAAAGGGGTCAAGGGCCTTGGCCAGGGTTTCCTTGTCCATGCCGGCGCCGTCGTCGGCGATCTCCATGGTAAGGAGATCATCGCCCGGGTCTTCCTTTAGACGTATATCCACATGCCTGGCCCCAGCCCGGGTGGAATTCTCGGCAATATCAAGTATATGTAATGCCAATTCCAGCATCTTCAAGTCCCGCTTATTATTCGCCTTCCATCTTCGTTCCGGAGGGCCTTGCCGAGTTCCTGAAAGCTTCCCGCCTCCATCCATAATTGCGTAAAAGCACTGCCGATATCACGAAGGAAATGGGCGTCGGAGGAAGTGATAAAGGGATAGCTCATAAGCTCGGGAAAGGTTTCTCTGGCCCCTGGAATTCCCAGACGAGGCGTTACTTCCAGGGCGTCAAAGGAGAAGGCAGGGTCGATGAATCCCAACTGACCGATAACGCTGAAACTTTCTCTGTCGATGTGGGAAGCAATGGCGAGTCCCCCCAGCCGGTGGATATGATCAATAATTTCCTGGAGTGATAAAGAAGCAGCGCCGATGAGGAGGCGCTGATTGAATCCCTCAACCTCGTCCTTTTCATTGACGATGGCCTGGCAACCGAAAACATCTTCGTTGTTCTCACCGGGAAGGTGATCGTAGATAACACTCTGGAATTGTTGCAAACGGGATATATTATCAAAGAGCGCCAGCGTGTGAACTTCCTCCCTGCTGGAGACCTCCATCCCCGGAAGCACCGTCAGGGGACGGCCACATGCCGCCCTCTGAACAGAGGCGACATTTTCTGAGGAATTATGGTCACATATACCGATAATATCAAGCTTTTCCTCAAGGACCTTACGTACAATGGCCCGGGGGTACATATCCAGCTCAGCGCATGGCGAAAGGCAGGTATGAATGTGAAGGTCACAACTAAACGCCTTCATCAGGAGCCGAACCTAGGTTTAAAAAAAAGACCATGATTCCATGGTCTTTTCATATGGAAGGGTCTGGACCCTTCTTAGCTGCGATAATGTTGTATACCCTGCCGATAACTTCGAATCCGGGCATATCCGTCACCATAATCGGGACGCCTTCCTTCCGGGCCTTATCCAGGGTGTCGGCAGCGGGCTTGCATCCCTGAATCAGGATGATCCCCGCATGGTCCTTCAGGCTGGCCACCGCAACGATGTTCTGATGAATCTGCCTGGTGATCCAGAGGTCGCCTTCTTTGCTGTTGGCCATAACATCGCTTAACAGGTCGCCGACGTACCCCCCCAGAACCTCGGCAGCGAGCCTTTCCTCACCGGAGACAACCTTTAAATCCAGCGCCTTGACAATGTCTTCTAAGTACACGGTATGTTTAACTAAATGCCATCAAAATCTTTATCGATGCGAATAACCATTTTGAGATGGGTGCCTTTTCCAATTTCCGAAGTGATCCGGAAGAAATCAGAAAAATTCTTGATGTTACACAATCCCATCCCGGCCCCGAAACCCATTTCCCTTATTCTGTCCGTCGCCGTCGAATAACCTTCCTGCATGGCCAGCTCGATATCCACGATGCCCTGGCCCTCATCAATCGCCTCGATCGTGACGTGCTCCGGCGTTACCCGGAGGACGATCTTGCCGCTTCTCGCATAGGAACAGATATTGATCTCTGACTCGTAAGTGACTAAAGCAGCCCGCCTGACCACCTCTTTGGAGATTTTCATCCTTTTCAGCAGGGCCTTGATCTGGCTGGAAACATGCCCGGCGTTTTCGTAGGTTCCACCCTCTACGGGAAAGGAATTCTCATAGACGGCTATTTCATGAGAAAGCACGTTCGTCGTCAACCCTTTCCATGCAGCCAACGATACCTTTTGCGTACAACTTCCCGGCGGTTTCGAAGAGGATATATTTTGTGGTCAATACCGGGATCAGCAGCTCCTCTGCAAGGCGGAGCGTTTCCGGTGATGGTCGCTTACCCCGAACCATGATAATAGCAGCGATATCGAGAACATCAGACGTCCGGATCACCTGAGGGTTCGTCAGGCCGGTCAGCAGTAGACTTCCCGCCTTGGCAAAGGCCAGGACGTCACTCATGAGATCGGCGCCGAAGGCGGTCTTTATCTCTTTATCCAACTGATCGTGGCCGACGAGCACTTCTGCATCAAGCAGCTCTTTTATCTCGCGAAGCGTCACCTTGCTCTCCTTTGAAAGAAAATATGTTAAATATCAAGAGTCTAATCATACCATGAAACGGAGATTCGCTTACCATAAGGAGAGGGGGATGTCAATAAAATTGTCCAGATCGGGAAAAGATTTGAATTCATATTTTGAGATGCTAATAATATAATTATTACCGTTGCAAATGGGCCTATGGACAATTTCATGAATCTGTGTTAAGCGAAGCGGCGAAATCGTAGGGCGTTATTAATAACATCGATATTGGAGAAAGTAATATAAAACACAAGGATTTTTACCATACCATCGCGGAAGCCTCCTTTGCCGGAATCTATGTGGTTCAGAACAGCCGTTTCAGTTACCTGAACCGGAACGCCGCATCCTATGCCGGATACACGCCCATGGAACTTACGGGCCGTGACGCCTTCAGTATTGTCCATCATGAAGACAGAGACCTGGTTAATAATCTGGCCCGGGAGATGCTCAAAGGCCAGAGAACAGAACCCTATGAATTCCGGATTATTACCAAGGATTGGCAGGTCCGTTGGATCATGGAGACGGTTACGCCCATAACCTACCAGGGAAAACCTGCCATTCTTGGCAATTCCATGGACGTGACGGAAAAGAAGCGCACGGAAGAAGCGCTCAGAGTTAGTGAAAATAGACACCGGACGCTGATTGAGACCACTCCTGATCTTGTCTTTACCGTTGACCAGCGCGGGTATTTCAATTACATCAACCCGCAGTTCAATAAGGTATTAGGATATACTAACGCCGATCTCCGGGGCAAGTCCTTCACGACCATCGTGGCGCCGGATTGCCTGGAGATGGTCCGTGAAAATTTTAAAGCGGGAATAAAGGGGGGGATGATTCCGCCCTATGAAGTGGAAATCCTCCGCAAGGACGGGAATAAGCTTCTGTTGGAGTTCGTGACCACGACCATCTGGGACGAGAAAAGAACTACGGCGATCGGCCGCTTCGGCATCGGCAGGGATGTCAGCGAACGGAAGCGGGCGGAGGAAGCGCGGCGGGAAGCGGAAAAACGCCTGGCCGATATGATCAATTTTCTGCCCGACGCGACGCTGGCAATCGATCAGGAAGGCAAGGTTATCGCCTGGAACCAGGCCATTGCCGAGATGACCGGCATCGGTCCGGAAGAAATGCTGGGCAAGGGAGATTATGAATACGCCATCCCCTTTTACGGTGATCGCCGTCCCATTCTCATCGACATGATCCTGTCGGAAGGTTCGAAAACAACCGGCACTCATGAAATCATCCGCAAGGAGGGCACATTCCTGATTGCGGAACCTTTACACCCCAATACGTTAAGGGGCAAGGAAGTTTATCTCTGGGCCAAGGCAAGCCCCCTTTTCGATACCTTGGGAAAGGTGGTGGGGGCAATTGAATCCATCCGGGATGTTACCGATATCAAAAAGACGGAACAGGCCCTGAGGGCAAGCGAGGTAAATTACCGGCAGATTTTTGAGCATGCCCTGGAGGGGATGTTTCAGAGCAGTCCCGAAGGCCGGTTCATCCGCGTCAATCCCACCCTGGCAAAGATGTGCGGATTTGATTCGCCGGAAGAAATGATCGCCGCGATAACAGATATGGCGAATCAGCACTATGTGTACCCCGAAGATCGCGAATACTTTAAAGAGACGATGCGAAGGCAGGGCTTCATAGAGAACTTCGAACACGCCACCTACAAGAAAGATGGAAGCGTGTTCTGGGTATCCGTGAGCGCCAGGGAAGTCAGGGATGATCTGGGTCATTTTCTTTATTATGAGGGAAACCACATAGATATTACCGAGCGGAAGCAGGCGCAGGATGCCCTGAAGGCCAGCGAGGAAAGATACCGGACGATCATCGAAAACATCGGCGACGGCTATTACGAAGTCGATATGAAAGGGAGCATCCAGTTTGTCAACGATGCCTGTGCGCGGATTGCCGGAATCCCCCGTCACAAGATCATGGGCATGAGTTTCCGGGATTTTTTCCTTGAGGGAGAGGACGTGAATATTTATAACGTCTTTCATCGCGTTTTCAAGACCGGTAACCCGGAAAAGGGACTGGTCAACCGTATCAAGCGTCCGGATGATAAAGAGCAGTATGTGGAAATATCCGTTTCGCTGCAAAAAAACAGTAAGGGGAACCCAATTGGGTTCATGGGAATACTCCATGACGTGACGGAGAGAAAAAAGGCCGAGGAGACGATTCAGTGGATGGCCTATCATGACGCCCTGACCGGGTTGCCGAACCGGATTCTCTTTCACGACCGCCTGGTCCTGGCCATGGCCCAGGCAAAAAGAAACTCTGAACAACTTGCGGTGATGATGCTGGATCTCGATAAATTCAAGGAGATCAATGATTCTTACGGCCACTACATGGGGGACTGCATCCTTTGCGCCTTTGTGGAAAGTGTCCAGAGGCAGCTTCGGGAAGGTGATACCGTGGCGCGCACGGGAGGCGATGAGTTCATGATGATCCTGCCGGGCATCCGTAAGGCGGGAGACGCGAAAAAACTGGGGGAAAAGATCATTGCCTCATTACAAGAGCCGGCGGAAGTGGGGGGGCACTCATTTGTGCTCACAACCAGCCTCGGCGTAGCCCTTTATCCACGGGATGGTGAAAACTTCGATACCCTTGTCAACAACGCCGACACGGCCATGTATCAGGCAAAAAGCAAAGGCGGCAACACCTGTATCGTTTATGGCGAAGGGGCAGTCAATCCAAATAAATCATAGCAGTTTCCCACCTTTAATAACTCAAGAAAAAAACCTTGACGATCTGTGGATGTTCTGATAGGGGAGCCTTACCGCTTGGATCCCGTGAGGGACTGGGACGGAAGGTTAATCAATAGGAAAGTAATTCCAGGCCTCCCGTCAGCGACGGCGAGGTTTTTTTTCGTTTTAAAAGGGGTGCGCCCATGAAGATCATCGAGACGGTCAAGGAAATGCAGGCTTATGCCGAGTCCCTGAGAATTGGGGGGAAGAAAATAGCCTTTGTGCCGACCATGGGCTATTTTCATGAAGGTCATCTGGACCTGATGAGAGACGGCCGAAGACGGGGGGATTGTCTGGTAATAAGCATCTACGTGAATCCGACCCAGTTCGGTCCCAACGAGGACCTGGCCAAGTATCCCCGTGATTTTGAAAGAGACAGGGAAATGGCGGCAAGCGTCGGCGTCGATGTCATCTTCTATCCCCCCAATGAGGAGATGTATCCGGATAACTACCAGACCTATGTAAATGTGGAAGGGGTTACGGACAACCTCTGCGGCCTTTCCCGTCCCGGGCATTTCCGGGGCGTTACCACGGTGTGCTGCAAACTCTTCAATATGGTCAAGCCCCACGTCACCATTTTCGGCAAGAAGGATTTTCAGCAACTGACGGCCATCAAGAGGATGGTCATCGATCTGAATATCGATCTGGAAGTCATCGCCATGGAGACGACGAGAGAGAAAGACGGTCTGGCCATGAGTTCCCGGAATATCTACCTCAAGCCTGAGGAGAGGGAGTCGGCCTTGAGTCTCAGCCGTTCCCTGAAGATGGCGAAGGAAATGTATGAACAGGGCGAAAGGGATGCCGGCGTTATCCTTAAGAAGGTACGAAACTTTATCGGGGGGCATTCCCATGCCCGTATCGATTATGTGCAGATCTGTGACACCAAGACCATGAAGGACATCGAAAGATTGGATAGCGAGGCCGTAATCGCCCTGGCCGTGCGGGTGGGGTCGGCCCGTTTGATAGATAATTACGTCTTCGGAGATCCTCTGGAGATATAAATTAAGGAGTAGCGAATATGCAGAGGTTCATGCTCAAATCAAAACTCCATCGGGCCGTTGTAACGGATGCGGATCTGCACTACGAGGGAAGCATTTCCATAGACGAGGACCTGCTGGAAGCGGCGGACATCATTCCCTATGAAAAGGTAGCCATCTATAATGTTACCAACGGCGAGCGCTTTACCACCTATGCAATCAAGGCCGCCCGCGGTTCGGGTATGTTCTGCCTCAATGGCGCTGCGGCCCACAAGGCTTCAAAAGGAGATGTGATCATTATCGCGACTTATGTTACCGCCGATGCTTCGGAACTCAAGGGCTGGTCGCCTAAATGCGTGCTCCTTGACGGCAATAACAAGATCAAAAAAGCAAGCTGACAAACAGCTGCCAATGAGAAAAAAAATCAGGCAGATATTTATTGCCGGGCTGGTGGCGACGATTCCCATCGGCTTGAGTCTGTACGTCCTCTTTTTTCTCATTGCCCTCATGGATAACCTGCTTCGGATCATCCCCAACCGCATCCATCCCGATACCTTGCTGCAGTTTCACATCCCCGGACTCGGCGTTATCTTCGTAATTCTGTTGATTTTTGTCGTCGGCCTGATGATGAAGAGCTATGTCGGAAACAGGATTGTAAATTACGGTGAGGCCATATTTCACAAAATACCTGTAATCAGGAGTGTTTATGATGGCGCCAAACAGGTTGTGGACAGGATGTTTGTCAACAAAACCCGGAGCTTCAAGAAAGTCGTCCTCGTGGAGTTTCCCCGCCCCGGCGCCTTCACGGTAGGCTTTGTCACCGGCCCGGCCAATGACCGGATCTGGCGTCATGTCGGGCAGCCCTGCACGAATGTGTTTGTTCCCACGACCCCTAATCCCACTTCGGGCTATCTGCTGGTGATTCCGGACCAGGAACTCACCGAGCTGAAGATGACTGTGGAAGAGGCCCTTACCTATGTTATCTCCTGCGGCATTGTTCAGCCCCAGGTCCTCAATATGTAATTTCCCCCAAAAAGTTATTGAAGTCGCTCAAGGGGTTGTGTTAATGGTCTCCATGAAAATGCCATAAAAGGAGATGCGCCCATGTATATTACGTCGGAGAGCGTCAAGGTCGGACATCCGGATATGGTCTGTGATGCCATCGCCGCCAATATAATTGCCGATATTCTGTCTGAAGAAACGAAGATCGGCATGACCATCGATGACATGCCCCACTGCGGGCTGGAGGTCTTTCTTGGCAAGGGCCTCTGTGTCATTGGCGGGGAGGTTGCCACACGCACCTATGTGGATATTGAAAAGGTAATTCGGAAAACGGTCCTTTCCCTCGGTTACCGGGACTCCGCCGTCGGTCTCAACGGCAGTTCGATGGGAATTCTCAACGCCATGATCCCCCAGTCTCCGGATATCAATATCGGGACCAGGGCCGGACTTGGAAAATACCAGGAAATCGGCGCCGGCGATCAGGGTATTATCTACGGTTTTGCCTGTGACGAGACGCCGGAGTTGTTGCCCCTTCCTTACGTCCTCGGCAACCGCTTGATGCGGGCTTTTGAATATTGCGGCAATCCCGTTTTCGCTCCCGACGGGAAGGGTCAGGTTACCGTCGAATACGACGGAAATATGGTTCCCGTCCGCGTGGCGACAATCCTCATGTCCAATGCCGTAGATTATCGCCAGGTTCCCGATACGTTCCGTAACACCATCGAGCATGTTGCCCGCGATATCGCTATGGAAGCCCTCAATGACCATGTGGACGACAAAACCGTGTTCCTCTTCAACCCGACCGGTGAATGGCAGGCGATCAATTCCTGCAGCGCCGCCGATTCGGGCGTGACGGGAAGGAAGCTGGTGGTGCAGCTTTACGGAGGCTATCCGGGAGCTCAAATCGGCGGCGGGGCGGTTGTTAACAAGACGCCGGAAAAAGTCGACTGTTCAGCTACTTTCGGGACCCGGTATGTGGCAAAAAATATCGTGGCTGCCGGGTTAGCAAAAAAATGTTCCGTTCAGGTCGCCTATGCCATCGGGATCGCCAAGCCCATTTCGATCTATGTCAATACTTTCGGAACGGGGCAGATCGAAGAGGAGAGATTGGCAAAAATTATTGGCGAAATCTTCGACCTTACCCCCAGGGGAATGATCGTAAATTTTGATTTACTCAACAGCAGGATTTATAAAAAGATTTCCCGGACCCTCTTCATGGATGATTTCCCCTGGGAGAGAACGGACAAGGTCGAGGCCCTGAAAATCGCGGCTAACCTTTAATAAAAAAGGAGGATTTGTGGCTTACAAAAAGATCGACCTATCAGTTCCCTATAAAGTAGCCGATATCGGCCTGGCTGACTGGGGACGAAAAGAAATGGAGTTGGCCGAAAATGAAATGCCGGGCCTGATGGCGGTCCGCAAAAAATACGGTCCCAAAAAACCCCTGCAAGGGAAAAAGATCATGGGCAGCTTGCACATGACTATTCAGACGGCGATGCTCATCGAGACGCTCAAGGAATTGGGGGCCGATCTTCGCTGGGCCTCTTGCAATATCTTCTCGACTCAGGATCATGCCGCCGCGGCTATCGCCAAGGAGGGAACGGCGGCCGTCTTCGCCTGGAAGGGAGAGACCCTGGAGGACTACTGGTGGTGTACGGAACAGGCCATCACCTGGCCCGATGGCTCCGGTCCCGAATTGCTTGTTGATGACGGCGGCGATGCCACGCTCCTGATCCATCAGGGGGTCAAGGTGGAAAAAGATCCGGATTTACTGAAGGAAATCCCCGATAACAAGGAATTTCGCATCATCATGGAGCGCCTTGCCCAGGGATATAAAAAGGACAAGGATCGGTGGCAAAGGGTCGCTGCCAAGGTGATCGGCGTTTCCGAGGAAACGACGACGGGCGTTAACCGTTTGTACCAGATGCAAAAAAGCGGGGAACTGCTCTTTCCCGCCATCAATGTCAATGATTCGGTGACAAAATCAAAATTTGACAACCTTTACGGGTGTCGTGAATCCCTTGCTGATGGCATTAAGAGGGCAACTGACATCATGGTGGCTGGAAAGCTCGTCGTGATCTGCGGCTATGGCGATGTCGGCAAGGGCTCGGCCCAGTCAATGCGAGGATTCGGCGCCCGGGTGGTAGTTACGGAAATCGATCCCATTTGCGCCCTCCAGGCGGCCATGGAAGGTTATGAAGTGGCAACTATTGAAGACGTCGTCTCCACGGCGGACATCTTTGTGACGGCAACGGGCTGCTGCGAGGTCATTACCGGCGCCCACATGGAAAGAATGAAAGACGAGGCAATCATCTGCAATATCGGACATTTCGACCATGAGATCGCCATGCACTACCTGGAGAGCAGTAAAAAGTGCAAGAAAGAGACAATCAAGCCCCAAGTGGATAAATGGACCCTCGCCTCGGGCCGGTCGATCATTGTCCTGGCGGAGGGACGGCTTGTCAATCTTGGTTGTGCCACGGGCCATCCGAGTTTTGTCATGAGCAACAGCTTTACGAACCAGTGCCTGGCCCAGATGGCACTGGTGAAGAACAGGTATAAGCCCGGAGTGTACATCCTGCCCAAGATCCTGGATGAGGAAGTGGCGAGACTCCACCTGGGACGTCTGGGGGTCAGACTTACCAAGTTGACGAAAGAACAGGCGAATTATCTTGGCGTCTCCGTCAAGGGCCCCTTCAAGGCGGAACAGTACCGCTACTGACCTCTATGCCCGCAGCGGGCTCCGTACAGAATAAAAATCCCGTCATTCCCCTTTTTCAAAGAGAGATGGTGGGATTTTTTATAAGTTTGACGTAGAAGGAGTTGTCAAATATGGATGTTTTCATGACAGGCGGCACGGGATTTGTCGGAACATATCTGGTCAAAATTCTTATTTCGGAAGGCCACGCAGTTACCATCCTTACACAGGCACTCACCGGTACGGAATTAAAAATGACGGGGGTCGCCTATCTCATAGGTAGTCCGACCATTAAAGGAAAGTGGCAGGAAGCCGTCCAGGATCATGATGTAATCATCAACCTTGCCGGAGCTTCCATTTTCAGCCGCTGGACACAGGACCAAAAAAAGATTCTCATGAGCAGCCGTATCGAAACAACCCGCAATTTGGTTCAAGCCTTGCCGGATAGCGCAAAGCATATCACCTTTTTCAGTACATCGGCGGTGGGCTATTACGGTTTTCATGAAGATGAGGAGCTCATTGAATCGTCTCCGTCTGGAAATGATTTTCTCTCAAAGCTGGCCTATGATTGGGAACAAGAGGCATTGCGCGCGGAGGAAAAAGGCGCCCGCGTGGTCATCACCAGATTTGGCATTGTGCTGGGAAAGAACGGCGGTGCGCTGGGCCAGATGATTCCGTTATTCAAATATTTGTTAGGAGGACCGCTGGGCAGCGGACGCCAGTGGTTTTCCTGGGTCCACATGTACGATCTTGCCGAAGCGTTTATTTTTTTGCTTAGCCATAAAGATATGTCCGGCCCGGTAAATATTTGCTCTCCCAATCCCTTGCGTAATAAGGATTTGGGAGCTGCGATTGGCAGGGTGCTGCACCGGCCTTCGTTTATGCCGGCGCCGGGGTTTATGATTCGGCTGATCCTGGGTGAATTTGGTGATGTCCTGCTCAAAGGCCAGCGTGTGATTCCTCATCGTCTGCTTGAAGCCGGTTTTAAATTTCGCTACCCAAAAATTGAAGAGGCGCTGAAGAATATTATTCTCGATGAGTAGTAGATAGCAGAGGCCAGTGCTTCAAAAGTTCTTGTTATTAGAAGATTATCATATTGAGAGCTTTGCATAACCGCAGAAAAATGGTTCGCAAGCAGCGAATCAGGTGTTTACTCGCCGGATCATGCAATACGCCGCCACACCGAAAAGCAGGTTGGGAATCCATGCCGCCAGCAGTGGGTAAAGGGTTCCCGACCGGCCGAGGGAGAGGGAGAAGGCAAACACCAGCCAATAGGAAAATCCGATGATAACCCCGGCGCCGATGCTTTGCGCTACCCCCCCGCTGCGCTCTGAACGCAGGGAGAAACTGATCCCGATCACGAGCAGAATGATGCTGACAAAACTGAAGGCCAGTTTCCCATGGAGATCCACCAGGTAGCGGGTGGCGTCATACCCTTCGGATTGAAGTTTACGGATATATGGATAGAGTTCAAAAAACCCCATCTTGTCTGCTTCCTTTTGAACCTTCTTGAAATCTGCCGGCTTTTCGGGAAGATTCATGGTTTGGGATGAAATTTTTTCCAGTCTGGGGAATCCCCCTCCATCAGCCATCGATGTAATCAGCACATTCTGGAATACCCATTTCCCCTCCTGCCATATTGCTTTTTCCGCATCAATCCTTTGCACCAGATGTAATTTGGGATCGAAATAGTAAATCGTGATTCCATGGAGAGAATCGTTTTGTCCGTCAAACATGCGGAAATTATATATAGCCTGGTTTCCCCGGTACCAGATCTCATTCTGCTTGAAGATTCCCATGGATTCCTGCTTCTGGACCTCTACCAGGCGGATGTGTTCGGCCTTCTGGAAGGCCCGGGGAGTAATGAACTCGCTAAAAAGAAAAAGAACGATGCTGACGATGAGACAAATGATGAAAAGCGGGAAAGCGAGGCGGTAAAGACTAACCCCGTTGGCCTTGACGGCAACAATCTCGTTGTGCTTGGACAGGGCGCCGAAGGTCATGAGTGTTGCGAGCAGGATGACAGCCGGAGTTGTCTGGGAAACAATCGTGGGGATCATGAAAAAGAAATGCGACGCCATCTGGATAATGGTGGCGTTATTGCTCATGAACATGCGGATCTTGCCGAAAAAATCAATAATCAGATAGATCGAAACGATCGACAGCAGAATGAGAAAGAACAATTTAAGATATTCTCTGATAATATAGCGGTCCAGTATCTTCATGGCTCAGTAATCATTTGTTGAATTCGCAACAAGTTGAATTCATCACGTTTTAAGTGTTATGTGTTAAGTTTTGGTATTCGATAATCAATCTTTATACCGCTACTTAACACATAAAACCTAAAACTTAACACTTCTCGTAAAAAGCCTTTTCCGACTACTTGCGAAGTCGTCAATAATCATTGATGGACTCGTAAAAAGTCGATTTTGCCTTGGTTTGTCATTCCGTGCTTGACACGGAATCCAGTTTTTTCAAGTAGTTCTGGATACCGGCTTTCGCCGGTATGACGGTTAAGAGGACTTTTTACGAAGCCGTTAATAATCATTTGACTGTCTTGAAAACATTCGGCCACAGGGGTTTCTCTTCCGCCGCCCGGTAGAATAGAAAAATGCCCGCGATTCCGAGCAGGATATTGGGGGTCCAGGCGCCGATAAAGGGCGTCAATTGTCCCGTTTCCGCAAGGGCTTCCCCCCCCAGGCGAATAAGGTAGTATGCGAGGACCACTGCCAGACCGATGGAAAACCCCCAGAACCTGGCGGTGCGGTGCTTCCGGATTCCCAGCGGGATGCCGAGGACACAGAAAACCAGTGTGGAGACAGGAATAGAGAGCTTCTTCTGGATCTCGATTGCCAGTTCCCGCAGATCCGTATCCTTGATCTTTTTATCCTGCATCCGCTTCATGATTTCCCCGACGGTCATTTCCGTACTTGACTTGCTTTTGGCCTTCTCTTCCGTCATTGCCGCACCCAGATCCAGTTTAATGTCGTACCGGCCAAAGTCCATCTTACGGTAATTCTTCAACCCCCGGTCCACACTATGGGTGGCCCCGTCTTCCAGGCGCAGCGTGACGGTCATTTCGTTGGGGTTGGCAACCAGGTAGGCCCTGGTAGCGATGATGGTGCTCTGTTCTTCCGTGTTGCGGGTGTCGGAGATGAGAACCCCTTCCATATAATCCCCGCTGACAGGGATCTTGTCGGCATATAAAAGGATTCCCTTGAAGTCATCATTGAAGACCTTCTCTTTAATGCCGGCGCTGGCCTTTTGCCGGGCGACGTTGAAAAGCAGGATTTTGGTGGCGTAGTTGCCTGCGGGGACAAGAAAATAACTTGTCAGCGCCGTCAGAAAAAAGGTTGCCACCGCGGCAAGGATAATGGGTTTGGAAATTTCATAGAGACTCATTCCCGAAGCCTTCATGACGATGAGTTCATTGTCGCTGGAAAGCCGGCCGAGGCCCATCATGATGGCTACAAAAAGGGAGATGGGTATTGTGAACATGAGAAAGGAGGGCATCAGGTAAATGATCAGCAACCCGATATCGAATACGCGGATGCCCTTGTTGACCATGAGATCCATGAGTTGGAGGATCTTTCCCATGAGCAGGACAAAGGTAAGGATGAAGAGGATCATGAAAAAGGGAAAGGCGATCTCTTTCAGGATGTAGCGATGGATGATCTTTTTCATGATCCTCGCTGTTTACATCATTAGTTTCAAAGGTTCGATATATTCAGGGTCTTCCTTGTCCATGATCTCGATGATGTGTTTGTGCATGCGCCTTTTCATTTCTCCGAAAATAGCGCGTTTTTTCTTGAAGGTCTTGGCGAAGGCCACCGATTCCTTCATCAGTTCATCCTGATCGGCGCAGGCCTTGATGGCGATGTGGTTCTCTTCCAATTCCTTGGCCCCCATGCGCTTGCCGCTGAAAACCGCTTCCTCGAACTTGTAATAGGGCAGGGCTTTTTTCAGGAGGGCAAACATGCCCGGGAGGAAAGGGATGCTGATATCCACTTCAGGAAAGCAGAAGAATCCCTTGTCCGATCTCATGAAGCGGAAATCACAAGCGCAGGCCATGATGCTGCCGTCGCCGAAGGCGTGACCATTAAGAGCGGCGATGACCGGCATGGGATAGAGAAGGATTCTCTTGAAGATTTTATTCAGTCCGTACATGAAGTCCTTGATGGCCTGGAAATCCTTCTTGTTGAAAACATCCAGCAGCCAGGGCAGGTCGATTCCCTGGGACCAGTTCTTGGGATCGTTGGAAGCAATAACGACCGCCGAGATGTCGGCATCTGCCTCAATTTCGTCGAAGGCCTTTAAAATGGCCTCAATAAACATCGGGTTGTGCCTGTTTTCGCCGTTAGTCATGGTAATGATTGCGACGTTTTCGTCTTTTGTCCATTCCAGTATCGCCATAGCGTATTCCTCCGTGAGGTAGTATTTGGTAGCCGGCCATTGTCAATCCTGAGGCTGGCCGACAGTTAGCACAATAGACTTGATATTTCAACCATCTTAACAGCGATAATCCATTTGACAAATTACATGTTCAAAGAGTAGAAGCCTGTCGTGAAGTCTATTTGAAAGGAATATCCCATGAAGATTAGGACGGTTGTGGTTTTAGTTTGTTTATTTTCATTCGGTGTCGCCGATGCCCGTGTAATCAAGGCAAAAAAGCCGGTTCACCAGAACAACCATGTCGTAACAAGCCAGTATTACTCCAATCTGATCTCAGGCGCCCATCCCAGAATCGCAGAACTTAATCTATTCGCCAATATGCTGCCGAAAGGCGGCGATATCCATCTTCACTACTCGGGAGCGATCTATGCCGAGACTTATCTGGAGTGGGTCGGGAAAAAGAATTACTGCATTTACCGTGAAAGCGACGGACAAAGGAAGCTTCAGAAATATACTATAGAGACCAGGCCCGTGGCCGAGCTTGAGGAAGGGGCAGTTAAAATATGCATCGGCGCCGATGCGGTGCGAAAAGACGGCGCTTTCTACCGTGAATTGCTGAAGCGCTGGTCCGACAAGGACTACGGCAATCATTTTCACATGCAATTACCACCGGATCAGCAGTTTTATAGCACTTTTGATTTTTTTCGCCCTGTTTCACACACCGCCTACCAGGAGGGTTTGCTGGACCTGAAAGAGCGGGCCAAGGCCGAGAATGTTCAGTATCTGGAGATGATGCTGGAAAGGTCTCCTGAAATCGATAATCAGGAGTTGGCTAAGAAAATTAACAACTTGAAAGACGAAGATACGGAAGAAGATGTGGAAGCCGCCTTTAATTCTTTTGCAGACTTCATGGCCAACGATCCTGCTGCCAAGGCAAAAATCGAAAACTACGTGAAGAACCTGGAAGAGGCTGCCGCCGGGATCGATGACGCCGATTTCAAGCTCCGCTTTCAAACCTATGTGCTACGCAACAACGATCCTGCCAAGGTCTTCTCAGGACTGTATTGCGCCTTTGCCGCTGCCGAGGGCAGTACCCTGATTGTCGGCGTGAACATTATCGGCCCGGAGAACGGCTATGTCGCGATGCGTGACTATTCTCTCCACATGCAGATGTTTCGCTTTTTGAATGAGCGTTTCCCCGCTGTGAAAATCTCCCTCCATGCCGGCGAGTTGGCACTGGGGATGGTTCCTCCTGAGGGCTTGAAGAGCCATGTCCGTGAAGCCGCTGAGATTGCGATGGCCGACCGGATCGGGCATGGCGTGGATATTCCTCACGAAAGGGATCCCGACGAGCTGCTGGAAGTACTGAAGGAGCGCAAAGTCGCGATCGAGGTGAACCTGACCAGTAACTCTTTCATCCTTGGAGTGAAAAACGAGGCTCATCCGGTGCAAATATTTCGTTCTTATGACGTGCCATTCGTAATTTCCAGCGACGATCCCGGCGTGTTGCGCAACAATCTGAGCAGCGAATACCTGCTATTCATAACCCGCTACAAGCCCTCCTACGAAGAACTAAAGAAGGTGGCGTACAACAGCATCCGTTACTCCTTCCTGAGTGAGAGTGAAAAGCGCGACGAGTTTAAATCCTTGGATAAGCGCTTTGCCGGTTTCGAAGACAAGATCGCCAAGATGGCCCGTTCCCGGCGGGCAAAATAGCCCCGAAGAATTTCATTTCCGGTTGATCAGCCAGAGAATGAGGGTAAGGACCACGCTGAGGAGGATGCTGGTCATGAGGGGAAAATAGAAGGTAAATTTTTCTCCCTTGTAGAAAAGGTCACCGGGAAGCTTCCCTATCCAGGGGATCTTGCCCCCGATCATCATGAGCAGGCCCATGCCGGCGACAACGAGGCCGATGATCAGAAATATCTTACCGAACTGCGAGAAGTCGTTCATCGTTGCGTAATCTCACACGCTGTCCTCATACATGTCTCTACGCAAGCTGCAACTCTTTCGTCTTCCAGCGTTGATGGAGCCAGAACCACTGGTCCGGATATTCCCGGACGGTATCTTCCACAACCCTGGTAAAACGTTGAGTATTATCTTGGAGATCCTGCTCATAGTTCCCGCTTCGTGAAATCTCGACCAGGGGCTTCAGGATGAACTTGTATTTCCCCGATTTCTGCCGGGCCATAAACATCGGCAGGACTGGCGCCCCGGATCGCAGGGCGAGGACGGCGAGGCCCACACCTGTGCAGGCTTGGCGGCCAAAGAAATCGACAAAGACTCCCTCCCGGGCGGCCACATTCTGATCGCTCAGAATCCCAATGGATTGGTTATCCTTGAGCAATTCCATGATCAGCTTACCGGAGCCGCCTTTTTTGACCATGACGTTCCCGTTGATCGTCCGGACATATTCGACGATGTTATCGAGGATGGGACTGTCCAGGGGACGATAGATGATATGGGAGGGACTCAGGAAAAAGGGGGCGGTGACAGGCATCAACTCCCAGTTGCCGAAATGGGCGATAATTGTGAGAAGTCCCTTGCCCTGGGCGATTCCGGCCTGAAAATGTTCCAGACCTTCCAGCTCCACCCATTCATGGAGGTTTTTCCGGGTGATGGATGGCATGCCGAAGAACTCCGCCGCGGTAATGGCCAGATTCCTGTATACTCCCTTGGCGATCCCGGTCAGTTCCTTCATGTCTTTTTCCGGAAAGGCGCGATGGAGGTTGTGTAGCGTGATGAGTCGATGCTTGGCCGCCCCATGGTAGAACAGCATGAGCAGAGACGTGAAGAAGAGTTTCCGGATAGGCAGGGGAACGCATCGGCAACAAAACAGAATGATACTCGTAGCTTTTGTCTTTTCTATGGACATGAAATCCTCAGTGTTTCGATTATTAACTTTTGATACTTCGCATTGTTCTCGAAATCAGTCAATCATTGCTTTCAACGAAATACGCATCAAACGGTCTTTTCACGCAATTGTCTATCAATTACGCAATAATCGACGAATTGTAAAAGCTGTTGTCAATTACTGTTTCTTTGTAAGGTGGCAGCGCCCGCCCCTCTGCTTGATTTGCATCATAGATTGATTCATGATGCCGCCGGAAGAAATGAAGAAACTTGACATCATGTCAATATTTATTGACAGCAAGACGTGTCTTCGGTATAGGTAGCATCATGGCAGACGACATGCATCAGACAATTCTTGATATTGTGGAATCGGGAAGCGTAGTCTTTACCAACCATGCGAAAGAACGTATGGGCATGCGTGGATATACAACTCAGGACGTCTTGAAGATCCTTCAAGAAGGGCTGGTAAAAAGCGTTACTGAAGAGGAGACCGGCCGTTATCGTTGCGAGATAAGCGGGATGGATATAAACGGAGATCCGGGAGCTGTCATTGTATTGGCAATAGGAAGATCAAGGATAGTCGTCATAACAGTTCTGGGAGGGGTGTGATGGAAAAGTGCTGGAATTGCGGAGGTACTTTGGAGGTCATCAGAGACCAGCCATATCGGTATTCGGAATCCGGTCTTGATAATGTATATATTCATGGACTGTTGCAGTATCGGTGCCCGGAGTGTGGCGAAACGGCGGTAGAGATTCCGATGATCAAGGCGCTTAATCGCCTGATTGCCAAGGATATTATTTGCAAGCGGGAATTTCTGACCGGCGACGAGGTGCGCTTTCTGAGAAAAGAATTGCCCATGAAAAGCAAGGAAATGGCGGATGCCTTGGGTATTGAACCAGAGACTTATTCCCGATGGGAAAATGGAAAACAAGCTGTTGCTTCATATCATGACAGGCAGCTAAGACTTATTTATATCTTGAATGCTTCTGAGGAAGAAGGGAAAATCCTGCACCATAATATCCGAAAAATGATAAGCAATATGGCTGTGTTGCCTGCCTTGTCAAAAAAGTTGGACATTACCCCGGCTGAATGGATGATGGTAACGGATGATCAAATATTCGGCGATGTTTGTCCAGATGCCACTCGTTGATTCATGAAGCAAACACCTGTCAAGCAAAGTGGAACCCGGTTCGTTGGTAAAAAATGTCAGGTCATTTTGCATTCATCGGCTCTCTATTTTACAAAATATTTTAAATTATTGACAGTCAATAGGACTTAAGCTCATGATATAATTAAGCGAAATCCTTAGTGTCGAATATAATTGATGAATATGGCTAATATCGTCTATATATCATGTATATCAAGTAGTTAATGCCATGTATGTCCGGAATCGCAGAACTTGGATTTTGCCCCTTCTAAACGATGATAGAAAAAATAATCACCTTGCCGTGCTCTTATGCCAATCCGGGGAGGTGTTCATTATGTGATACGTCGATTCATCTATATTCTTGTTTCAATTCTTTCAATGGTTTATTGTTCGATATACTTCAGAAAATCACTACTCAAAGCATAGCCGCCTGTTTTTGGTACCCCTCTGAATTGTATGATCTCTAATGTTTGCAACATCTTTAAATATCTTGCCATCGTCCGCTCGGAAACGCCGAATTTTTTCGTCAAATCTCCGGTCTTTAGACCGGGAGAATCTTTGATGGCCATGACGACATCATACAGTCTCTGCATTGTTTTTTCATTAATATCATCAAGGAGACCTTCCTTCACACCCTTGGCGATCCACTCATTTACTCTGCCATTTACTCTGCCATTTACTCTGCCATTTACTCTGCCATACTCGGCCATCAGGGATTCATCAAGAGGAATAATCGTTTTAAAACGAGGTCCTTCGATAAATTGAGGTTTCTTCTTCGAGGCGTAGTATCCGAGGTATTTGTGGACATTCAGGAAACCGGAGCCTAATTCCTCCACGCGGCCCAATTGCATGAAGAACTTTGAAAGAGTTGGGTTCTTGGGGTAGGGCGTAAAGTCCGTCAGGGAAAGCTGTCCCTCTCCGTGGGGATTGTTGGCGTTGTCCACCTCTACCCGGTCCCGGTAGATGCAGAAGGTGGCCGGAAGGGCGTTTGTGTATTCCCGATGGACAATGAGGTTGGCCGCTACCTCGCGGAAAATCCTGGCCCGCAGGCTGATTCGCTGGTCTTCCTCCATGAAAAAAACATCCGGGAGGTGTTTGGCCGTGAAATCCAGGAGCCGGTCATAGGCGTCAATAAGGTTGGTCTGAATATAATCCCGGTCGTCGTAACGATCCATCTGGATCTTACGCACCAGGGCATCGATCTTGTAGTGGGGAACGATCCCTTGGATCACCTCGTCCCGGCCGAGAAGCAAAGCGGCGGCCAAGGTATAGCCTTCCTGACCTGTCCGTGAGTCCTTTCTAAAAAGGCCGGCTTTCACCAGCATTTGCCGTTCATCAAGTTCAAGCCAGGGATGGCGGATGTTGTTGCCCCGGATCAGGTTCCGTATCCTGGGGAATAAATCGGCATTGAAATCTTCAAAACGGAGGGCCGGGAATATGATGTCTTCCGTATAGTGGAGCCGCTTGCGATTGTAAAGTTCGGCAATCCGGTGGGGCTGAGTCACTCTGAAATCTCCGTCCTGGCTGCGATCATAGACTGTGTGCGCGGATTTGTGCAGTTGGGAACTCTGAGGAACCTGGATATGAAGGATCGTTTTACCTTTATCGGTGTATTGTTGCGGGAAAAGAATAAAGGGAGGGTCCAGTTTCTGGGGATTGTTCGAAAGATTAACAAGGTTGTTCGTGATCGTATCGATATGCTGGGGATCGATGCCGATGATATGCCCCGCATCGTCCACGCCCAGGAAGATATCCCCGCCATCCCGGTTCAGCATGGCGCAGATGGTGTCGAAGAGATTGTCCGGCAGGGCCGAACGGGATTCCTTGAACTCAAGTCGGATGTTTTCCTTCTGTTTGAGTAATTTCCTGATCCGTTCCAGGTTCATCTATACTCCTCAAGGGAATATGAAATCAAAATTATTGACAGTCAATAAGGCTTAAGCTCACGATATAATTAAGCGAAAACCTTAGTGTCTAATATAATTAATTATTTAGCGATAATCGGTAAATAATTAATTATATCAACAACTAACATGAGAGGCGGCAATCAAGGGGTGCGGCCACTTTTTTTATGATAAATTAGGGCGGTTTGTGGTTGGGGAGGTCTCCCCCTCTTCAACTGTTCCGCCCAGCGCCTGGAGAAGTTCATCCGTACCCTGGCGGAGGTCGCGCATACAGTTGGCCAGGTCCGCCTTTTCATCCTCGCTCCAATCCTGCCAGGCAAGATTCACTATTTCTTCGTGGTTCCATAAAGAAATTTATGGGGATATTGGCGCTAAATATATATAAAGTCAAGACCTTCTTACTGTAGATCTTATAGATATGTGGACAATATTGCATTGACATACATGACAGTGTTTTTTATACTCCCACCGACAATAAGAAACACCTTATCAACCGGTAAAAGCTTCAAGGGAAATAAATGGCCCCCCTCCCGCTAACTTATGTCTTTGCGATCACGATTCTCATCATTATTATCCTGCTTGGGGTCTTGATCTACTACTGCCGGAAAGTGGGCCGGAGCCGCCGCGCCTTTCAGGAACTGGCCCGGCGTTTCCAAGGCGCGACCTTTCAAAAATCCATGTTCCATGGCGACCTCATCAGGGGTCAGCACGGCGGCATTGCCTTTACCTGCCGTTACTTCACGGGCTCCAGAAACAACCCTCCCTCCTTGACGATGCAGGTTAGCGTCTACTGCCCGGCGAAACTCACCATCCGGAGGGAGGCCTGGTACGACCGCTTCGCCACACGGATCGGGCTTGTGGCGGAACTCCGGACGGGCGACCCCGGTTTTGATAAGGCCTATTTCTTCGACACCGACCGGGAGGACATTTATCAGCACTACCTCGTGGAGGAGGCGAAAAGGCGGGAAATCGACGCGCTCTTCGGCCTGGGGTTCCCCGTCCGGGAAATCGTCTTCCGGAAGCAGGACCTCCGGATCGTCCTCTCACCGATCAACAGGGATGAAATCGAATCCATCCCCGCGGAGAAATACCTGGATGCCCTGCTGGATCTTTCCGCCGGGCTTTCCGCAGGGGGTTATCCAGCGTCATTTGCCTCCCAACTTTTTCCGGGCAGTTTCCGGCCTCCCATTCCCCGTGTCAAATTGGTGTTCCTGTTTATCGCCAACGGGCTCCTCATCCTGGGCGGCGCCGTCGCCCTCGTATACGGGATGGATCGATACGAGCCCCTGGGAAACGGGCTGATCGTAAACGCCCTGGCCCTTTCCGCTCCGGCGGCGCTTGTGTTTCTGCTTCTCGTTTTTCACTGGATCAAGGGACGTTCGTCATCCCACCGCCTCTTTTTGTACGTTTTGATCCTGTCATTTATCGGATTTCCTCTGGTCATGACCGGCGGCGCCGTAACGACAAACGGCTTTCTGGACCGGGGGAGTGAAACTTCCCATCAGGTTCCCGTGACAGATCATTATTATCACCAGAACAAGCAAAGCCGGACCTATTACGTCGCCTTTCCCTCCTGGCAACGTTCGGGCCGGACCGACCGGATCTCCGTCCCTGCTGACTTTTTCCGGAACGTTTGCCGGGGGGATGGAATCGTGATCCGGACGAAACCTGGTTACTGGCAGGAAGAGTGGATTGCCGGCATCGAGAAGATGAAAACAATCAGCAGCAGGTCCGAGACCTCTGCAGGGATTCATCTCATTTCCCGCGGCGTCCGCTTCTACGAGGGCGGGCCATCAACCTTCCCGAAAGAAAGCCGAAGCTTTGCCACGGAATTCCCCCCTAAGACGGCGCGCTTCATCTACTGCCAGGTGGACATGGTAAATGAGCTATGGCAGGAAAGAGACCGGCTCTATACCTTTGTCTGGCAGTACCTCAATCCCGATGGAAGCCTGCTTGCGGAGATATCGATGCCATTTACCGTCCGGAAGGAGTGGGAGACGGCCTGGGTGAGCCAAAGCTGGGGATGGAATGAGCCGGGGAACTGGCCGCCCGGGGACTACACGGTGATTGTTGTCGTGGACGGCCGTCCCTTCGGAAAAGGAACCTTCAGTATTAGATAACCCAACGCTATCAGATACGATACAAAGGCAACTTAAACTTTCCTCCGCCCCCGCCTTCCCTCACAGGGATGGGGGACAAGATGACATTATGCAGCAGGTTAGAAGGATCAGTATTTCATGATGTTTTCAACTCCTGTCAGAACCCGCATGCCTCCTGCTGCCAGGGCCGACATTTCATCCTCCCCAGGATAAACGGAGACGGGGGCGAGGAAACGGACCCGCTCTTCGATCATCCCCGTCAAAATTTCGGAATGGGCTATCCCGCCGGTGAGAATGATCCCGTCAAGTTCTCCATTCAGGACGACGGACATAGCCCCGATATCCTTGGCGATCTGATAGGCCATGGCTTCAAAGACAAGTCTTGCCTTTTCCTCTCCCCCCTTGATTCTCTCTTGAACCTGTACGGCATCCGTCGTGCCTAAATAGGCCTCCAGTCCGCCCTTTCCAACCAGCCGTCCCTGGAGTTGCTTCTTGTCGAATTGACCGGAAAAGGCGAGGTCGAGGAGGTCCATTGTGGGTATAGCGCCGGCCCGCTCCGGGGTGAGCGGTCCCTCGGCAAGCCCGTGGGTGCAGTCGATTACCCTTCCACGCCGATGGGCGCCGATGGTTATGCCTCCTCCCAAGTGGGCCACGACGACGTTAATCTCCTCGTATTTTTTCCCCTCGGCCAAGGCATAGCGTCTCGCCGCGATCTTCTGGTTCAGGGCATGAAAAGCGCTTTTACGCTCGATTTCCGGAAGGCCCGAGATCCGGGCCAGCGGTTCGAATTCGTCGGTGCTGGGCGGATCGATAACGATGGCCGGCATGCCGAATTGCCTGGAAAAGCTCAAAGCCATGGCCGGTCCCAGCGCCGATGGGTGTTTACCGTATTTTCCCGCCAACAGATCGGCGCACATGGTGTCGTCGATCCGGTAGGCGCCGGCGGGGGCCGGCTTACCCAAGCCGCCCCGACTGACAACCATATCGATTTCCGCAAGGTTTATCATGTTTTTCCTGAGGAATTTCATCACGTCCATTTCCCGCATGGGGAGCTGTTCGGCCAGGGTTGCATAGTCGGCCAGATCTTCAGGGCGGTAACGGATGTTTTCAATGGTTTCTGGTTCCAGATCCCGGAAGCAGCCCGCCTTCGTGGAGGTGGAGCCCACATTGATGACGAGGAGACGATGCTTTTTATCCATTTGTTCCTCCTTTGGGGCAGGCAAGGCAGGCAAGGGCAATTTCCACAATACGGTTTTCAGCGGCGACGAAAGGGAGATTCAGGATCACCGGCCTTGAAGTTCCCATAACCATGCCCGCCGTCTGCATCTTTCCAAAGAAAACCAGGGCTTCGGCCAGCAGATGACCTGTGTCGATTTCGGGGACGAGGTAAATATCCACATTGCCCGTCACGGCGCTTTGGAGACCTTTCCGTCCGGCAGCAATCTGGCTCAGGGCGCAGTCGATATCGAGGGGTCCTTCCACAATGGCCTTGCCGAATTGCCGGCGCTCACCCATCTTGGAAAGGATCGCGGCGTCGAGGGTCGAAGGAATGCCGGGATTAACCTGTTCGATAGCCGCCAGGACCGCCACTTTCGGCGCCTCGATCCCGAGTATGCGGCCGAGCTGCAGAGCGTTCTCGAGGATCTTTTGTTTTTCTACCACGGTCGGATTGTTATTGATAAAGGTATCCGTCACCAGGATCAGCTTTTCCCGCTTCAAAAGGGAAAAGACAGAAACAAAGCTGACTATTCCGCCCTTGGGCAGCAATCCCTGTTCCTTATCGCGGAGGGCATCGAGAAGTTCATGGGGTGCAGCACCGCCCTGCATGAGGATGTCGGCCTCCCCGGAGCGGACCATGGCAATTGCTCGCCCAAGTACCTGCTGGGGATCGTTTTCCTCCACAAGTTCATATTTTTCTGCCGCTAACGGAGATCCGTTGACCAGGACTTCCAGCGAATCGCCAGCGCCGACGAGGATCGGAATGACCAACCCGGCGGCGGCCGCTTCGGCCAGGAGGGGAATATCCGTTGCGCAAGGGCAGGGAACAATGAGTTTCTTGACCCCGTCCTGCTTTGCCGCTGCCGGTATTTGCTTAAACGAGTTCAGCATGTCACTGCACCTCCTTTTCCATGCGATCGGCAAGGACGACGCTCATGGCGATCTGTTGCACGATGTTATCGCTGAAGTCAGACCGGGCGGGAATGCAGACCGGTCCCCGGGAAGTGGCAACCAGTGAGCTCCGGGTTACATCGAGAAAGAAATCGAGCTTACAGATAATGTTGCCTGTATCGAGACTGGGAACGAGGAGGATGTGGGGCATTTCCTCGCTGTTGATGGCGCCGTAATCCACCCGGCGCTCCCGGCCGCCCAGGAAGATGTCGGTAAAGGAAGTTGCCGCCGTGATCTCGCAGGGGCCGAAATCTCCGGCGTCGGCTGCTTTTTGCAGCGCTTCGAAATCCTCGTATGACGCCAATTTCCCGCCTACTTCCCGCTGTCCGGAAAGGACGGCGATCTTAGGCCTTGGGTATCCGAGGAGATGATAAATAAAGACGGCGTTTTTGATAATTTCCCCCTTGGCCTCAAGATCGGGCTTGATGTTGACGCCCGTATCGGTGAAGGCGACGAGGTGATCGATGCCGGGGACCTCCCAGAACGATACAACGCTCACCGTCATGCCCGAACCCGCCTTTGCCTCCTCCCGGATGATGGAACGGTAAATATAGGAGGTCGGGATCTGGCCCTTGCCGGCAATGGGCGCCTCCCCGGAAAAGAGCATCCTGATCCCAAGATCGGAGATGCCCTGATGTTCGTAACCGGCGATTTTTTGGAACGGACTGAGATCGAAGGCAACCTTTTCCGCCGCCGCCTCAATTTTTTTTATATTGCCGATGAGGACAGGCTCGATGTAACCCAGCTCCCAGCTTTTCTTGACGGCCAGCATGAACTCTTCATCTTCGGGAGCAAGGACGGCCATCTTCTTGGGTCCTTTCTCCTTGGCAAGTCTGGCAAAATCGCTTAATGATCTGATCATTGCCGCATCCTTTCCGGTGCCTTTATTCAAGTATATACTGATTTGACAGGAAGTGTATTATAGACATTCTGAAATGTAAAATATATTATTAATCTTATTTTGATATAAAATAAGAATCAATAGAATTAAGACGTCTGAGGTATTTTATCATTGTCGCCAAATACACAGATTTCGACCGGGCAGTGATGAATATGAATATTTCCCAGCCACCCCTCTGTAAGAACAATATGAGACCTTTGAAAAATGGCTTCGCCGCAGCTCAAAAATCTTTTTCGCTTCTCTTTGGTATACATATAATTATGAGTGATTACATGATCTTAAATTAAATCACGGACCGGCGAAAAACATTTGATTCGCTGCTTGCGAACCATTTTTCCGCGGCTATGCAAAACTCTCAATATGCCTGAAATATCAGCCATCTGGGCGACGATAATCCATTTGACAATTTATGCCCCCAAAGGTTAGAAGTCTCCCATGAAAATAAACTGGGAACGGATGACCCTTATCTTTGTGGGTATTTTAACCCTGCTGCGGCTGGCCGTAGCCCCCACCTTCGGATTAGGCGTCGATGAGGCCCATTACTTCCTTTATGCCCGGTTCCTGGACTGGAGTTATGTAGATCATCCCCCCCTGGTCGGCTGGACCCACTGGCCCCTGTATGCCCTCTTGGGGACAAACGAATTTCTCGTCCGGCTGCCGGCGATTCTCCTTTTTGCGGGCGTCTCTGTTTTTATATACCGCTTTACCTTCTCCTTTGCCGGATCCGGATTCATTTCATTCTTGTCTGTTATCGCTGTCAATAGTTCTTTTATTTTCAACGCCATGAGCATCATGCTCCTGCCGGATTGCTTCCTCCTGCTGCTGATATTTCCCCTCATGACAACGATTCTGAAGCTCACCGAAAGAGGAGAAACGCGATATTATATCTATCTGGGTCTGCTCCTTGGCCTGGCCGGGCTTGCCAAGTATACGGCCATCCTGTTTGTTCCTCCCCTGCTTGTCTTCCTGCTCCTTAAAAAGAGATATGATCTGCTTTTTTCCCCCAAGATGTTCCTCGCGGCGGGGATAGCCCTGCTAATGGTCAGCCCGGTGCTTTACTGGAATATGCAGCACGATTTTATCAGCTTTCGTTATCAGGGAGGACATGTACTTGCCCCTACCACCCCGAGCATCAAATCTTTTCTTGTCTCCCTCCTTGCCCAGTTCGGGGCCTACAGCCCCCTGCTGTTTCTGATGGCCTTCTACGGTCTGTATAGGGGCTGGAAATCAAAGGATGACCGCATCCGTCTCTCGGTGATCTTCAGCGTCGTTATTTTGTTGTTCTTTTTTTATTCCTCTCTCTACGAACGGACCCTGCCTCATTGGCCGAGTCTTTTTTATCTCCTCTTCATTCCCATCGGCGGTTATTATCTCCTCACTGCGGGAACCAAAAAAAAGAGAAATATGTTTTATTTTTCAGTTGGTTTTAGCTTAACAATCACCCTTTTTCTATATGCTGCGCTCCCTGCCAAATGGTTCACCTTTCCCGATTATCAATCGCCCTTTCGGGATATCGTCGGGTATGAGACGATTGCCAGGGAAGGGGATGCGTTGCTGAGTCAAGGAGTGGCAAACAATCTTACCCGTCCGGGAGTTGTCGCCTCTTCCGGAGCTGCTGTCACTCCTGTGCCGCCCGACGGCGCCGGGATTGCGACCTCAACACCCCGCCGGGCACTCGCCGTAACCAACTGGACGATGGGCAGCCGGATGCTTTATTACAACCTTCCTTATGGTCACGAGGTTTTTGTCATGGACGATCGCAAGGATCAGTTCGATGTCTGGCAGCGGACGATTCCACAGGGTTATGATCTGCTCTTCGTAAATACCCATTTCCACCACCCGATCATTTCCGAAACCTACCGATGCACTGCCGTCGAGCCGGTGAAGAAGCTGGATATCATCATTAACGGAGGCAAGGTCGATACGATAGAGTTTGCCTGGTGCCGGAATTATCAGGGACCGAAATGAATATTACTGCTTCCTCGAAGAAAAATATCTCGATCATAACGCTATTTATACTGGCAGCGATTGTCGGCAGCATTATTTATGTCGATCTTCCCTTAGCCATAGCCGGTAGGGCTATCGATATGAAAATTGTCACCGTCTTCCAGTTCATCACCTTCCTGGGGGATGCGGTCTGGTATCTTGTGCCCGCCGCGGTCCTTTTCTTACTGTTTCATTATATCTGGAAGAAAGAGCAATGGGCGCGCTGGTGTCTTTTTGTATTTTCTGCAGTTGCCGTTTCCGGTCTTACAACCAACGCTTTCAAATGGCTTGCCGGCCGCTGGCGTCCCAAAGCGCACCTCCAGGATCAACTCTATGGCTTCGATTTCTTTGGGGTTGGATACGAGGCGACTTCCTTTCCCTCCGGCCATGCGACAACCATCTGGGCCTTTTGCATGGCCATGACGTTGTTGTTTCCCCGTTACCGACTCGTCTGGTACGTCCTGGCAATCCTGGTAAGCATCAGCCGGGTCATTGTCGGCGCCCATTATTTCAGCGATCTTATTGCCGGGGCCTATATAGGTGTAATAACGGTGCTATTGCTCAAGGAGCATCCGTTTTTCCGGCTTAAAGATGTATCCTTTGAGGGTAAGCCCGTACAACTAAGTGAGGAATGAATGAATACTAATATCTTTGACCGGCGATTGTGGAAACGGTTCTGGGAAATCGCCAGGATGTACTGGTTTTCCGAGGAAAAATGGCAGGCCCGGGGCGTCCTTGCCCTGCTTTTGGTATTGCTTTTCGGTTTTACCGCCCTGAATGTAGTCCTGAATTTTGTCGGCAGAGACTTCATGACCGCTCTGGCGGAAAAGGATCTGCCCGCATTCAACAAGGCCCTGCTTCTTTATCTGGGGGCCTTTGTCCTGGCCACTCCGGTGAGCGTATTTTATTCCTTTATCAGAAAGAAACTGGGGATCAACTGGCGGCTGTGGCTGACCACTCATTTCCTGGGAAAGTATTTCGCAAACAGGTCCTATTACCATGTCAACGACGACAAAAACATCGATAACCCCGATCAGCGTATTGCCCAGGATATTTCGTCCTTTACGGTCACCAGCCTGGGATTTCTTTCCATCCTGTTTTTTTCTCTCGTCCAGCTCATATCCTTTATCGGGATACTCTGGACAATTTCCATGACCCTGGTCCTGGTTCTCCTGGCCTATGCCCTTATCGGCACAATTGTCACCATGTTCTTCGGCAAGCGCCTGATCAACCTGAATTTCCAGCAATTGCGGCGGGAGGCCGATTTTCGTTACGGTCTCGTCCACGTTCGGGATAACGTCGAATCCATCGCCTTTTACCGGGGCGAAGATCGGGAGAAGAATCAGGTCATGGAGCGGTTGCGGGAAGCCATCGCCAATCTCCGGATGCTTATCGGCTGGGAGCGGAACCTGGAATTCTTTACCAAGGGCTATGAATATCTCATCCTCGTTCTGCCCATCGTGGTGATGGCCCCTATGTATTTTTCCGGCCAGATCAAATTCGGCGTCGTTACCCAGGCGGAGAGCGCCTTTGTGCAAGTACTGGGGGCGCTATCCATTATCGTCTCCCAATTTGAACAGCTCAGTAACTTCGCCGCCGGGATTACCCGGCTGGAGACCTTTGCCACCGCTCTGGATCAGCCGGCGGCAAAAGCTACCGCCACGGCCCCGGTCATCGCATCCCGGGAAGATTCGCGACTGGCCCTGGACCATGTCACCCTCCAGACCCCCAATTACCAGCAGACCCTCCTCCGGGACGCGACAGCGGAGGTTCCTCCGGGCAAGGGACTGCTCATTGCCGGTGCCAGCGGCGCCGGAAAGAGTTCGGTACTGAGGGCCGTTGCCGGGCTTTGGACCGCCGGGGAGGGGCATATCTCCCGGCCGCCGCTGAAAGACATGTTATTTCTGCCCCAGCGCCCCTACATGGTCCTGGGGTCGTTACGGGAACAACTCCTCTATCCCCATCTGGACCGTGAGTTGACGGACGGCGAGCTCAGGGCTGTTCTGGAAAAGGTCAACCTGGGCGATCTGCCGGAGCGGGTCGGCGGCTTTGACGCCGAGCTGGACTGGGGGCATCTGCTCTCGCTCGGGGAGCAGCAGCGATTGGCCTTTGCCCGTCTCCTCCTGACCCGGCCTTATTACGCCGTCCTCGACGAGGCGACCAGCGCCCTCGATGTTACCAACGAGGCCCAGCTATACGGGCAGCTCCAGGGATCAGGAACGACCTACGTCAGCGTCGGCCATCGGCCCAGCCTCCTTGCCTATCACGACAAGGTCCTGGAACTGCGGGGAGGGGGAGACTGGCGGCTTTTGCCTGCGGCGGAATACAGAATCGCCTTAGCGCCAAATTAAAAAAGAGTATTATTCCGATTCCGGGACAAAGTGCTATCTTCGTTTAAATACTGATAGTCCTTTATTTTTTACGTCTTCGGAGGGAAAATTGAAGGTGGATGCCATCAGCATCATGGCCACGGCAAAGATGCAATCGGTAAGGGTCTGAATCCGCTGTACGGACATCTTCTTACTAATCCTTCGTTTATAAATATCCGTCTGGCAAGTCTATATCCGTTCGTGAGCGAATATTTGACGCTTTGTTGACGGTTTCAGGATTCCCTTTTCTGCAATTCCCGCTCCCTGGTGACGCAATAAACGCCGCGGCCCTCCAGAGCCGGGGTAAAGCAGAGATTGTCCGATATGCATTCGGCCCTACGAAGATCGCCTTCCTGCCAGCGCCGGATCAGCTCCGGTTCCCGGATTAAGGGGCGGCTCATGGAGATGTAATCGGCAGTACCATCGTTGACGAGGAGGTCGGCGACCTCAAAAGACCGGTTGCCCCCGACGAGAATCAGGGGCAGATTAACAGCATCCCTCAGTATCTGCGCTTCCTCCCTGAAATACGCCTCCCTTTCGGGAGCATTGATCCGTGTGCGGCTGGGGGAAAGCTTGCCGCTTATGATTGTCCCGCCGCTCAGCTCAACGGCATCCAGGCCGGCTGCCGCCAATAATCTTACTGCTGTGGCGGCATCGTCCGCAGTTAGTCCGTTTTCGATAAAGTCCCGACCGTTGATCTTGATCAGGACGGGGAAGTCTTTTCCCACCACCTCCCGGATGGTGTGGCATATCTCGCGGTGAATACGGGAACGGTTGCCGATATCACCTCCATATTTATCCCCCCGCCGGTTGAAGACCGGGGAGAGGAACTGGCTGAGGAGATAGCCGTGGGCGGCGTGGATTTGCAGGCCGTCAAAGCCGGCCGCTTTGGCGCGCCCGGCTGCTTCTGCAAAGGCCGTGACGATCGCTTTTATATCCTTGCCTTCCATTTCCTTTTGCGGAGAAGGATCGGCGCCCTCCGCCTTGGAAACAACCAGTCGGGGCAGTCCGCTCAGCGCCGCCGCGGCAAAGGCCCCGGCATGGGCAAGCTGCACGGCGATTCTGCCCCCGGCGGCATGCACGGCGTCGGTCATTTTCCGCAGACCGTCAATACGTTCGTCTTTATCGATGGCAAGCTGCCAAGGGGTAGCCCGGCCCTCAGGACTGACAAATGAGTGGCTCGTAATGATGAGCCCGACACCGCCAGCGGCTAAATTAGTCATTGTTTCCAACAATTTTGGCGTTGGATTGCCTTCCTGATCCGCCATGCCTTCCCAGGTCGCCGAACGGACAAAGCGATTCTTCAACTCCAGAGAGTTGATGGCGCTATTTTCAAATAATCTGCTCATTTTTCCTCACTAACGGTGACTTTTTCCATCCAGTCTCCCTGGGCGATGGCGTTGACCACATCCTGCCCCTTAACCACCTTGCCGAAGACGGTATGATGACCGTCCAGATGGGGTTGGGGCGAATGGGTGATGAAAAACTGGCTGCCGTTCGTTCCCGGTCCGGCATTGGCCATGGAGATAGCCCCGGTCTCGTGTTTCAGGGGATTTCCCCGGAACTCATCCTCAAATTGATAACCAGGGCCGCCGCTTCCTGTCCCGGTCGGATCGCCGCCCTGGATGACAAAGTTTTTGATCACCCGGTGGAAGGTAACGCCGTCATAGTATCCTTCCCGAATCAGAAAAACGAAGTTGTTGACTGTTTTCGGGGCGTATTGGGGGTAAAGGGCCAGTTCGATATCTCCCTGGCTGGTTTCCATTTTCACGTTATAGGACTTGGCGGGATCTATCTGTATCTCGGGAGCCTTATTCCACTTCTTTGCTGCCATAAGTGATTCCTCTCTTGATCTATTTTTATATCATAATTCCGGTGCTGCCGGCGGGACCAGGCAGATCATAAGCAATTTCTCCTGTCCCGTATTTCTTACCTGGTGTTCCATTCCCGGCGGGACAAAAACCGCGCAGCCTGCTTTGACAGGCGTCCAGGATCCCTGAAAGAAAACCTCTCCCTGACCGGCATGGAAGAATATCTCATGTTCCCAGGGATGGGCGTGTTTTGGTGAGAATCCGCCCGGTGAGAATTCAAAGAGTCGCATGCAAAAATGGTCGGCGCCGTCGGCCTTGCCGATAAGAACCCGGCCGGAGATAGCCTTCGCAGCTTCATTGTCGAAATGCTTTGCCTCAATGTCTTCATAGTGAATCAGTTTCATGATGTCCTCCTCCTTATCCTTCTTCTTGGGCGTCTAATGACATAAATATTCATGTAAAACAAGGGCGGAGTTGATATAACAGATTATCATAATTCTTTTGGAAGCTTGGCATAATTTTGCAATTGGGCGTCAAGGAGACGGAGCAGCAGGTTGCCGGAAACGGTCCGGCGGTAATCCGCCGAGGCCCGGACGTCGTCGATGGGGGTTACGATTTGTCTGATCCTTTGCGCGGCGCAGGTCAATGTTTCCTGCGACAGCTTTTTGCCGATCAGGGTATCTTCAAGAGTGGCGTCAGTCACAATGGTCGGCCCGGAGCTGCCCCAGGCCAGCCTGGCCGCCTCGATCATCCCCGCCGGCGAAAGCCTGAGCAGGGCAGCCATGCTGGCGACGGCGCAGGCCATGGACTTGCGTTGCCCGACTTTTTCAAAGTGATGGACGTTATATCCCGCCGGCTTTTTCACCCGGATGGCCGTCAGGACTTCTCCCTGCTGCAATTGAGTCTCTCCGGGGCCGGTTATGAACTCACGGATCGGCAGGATGCGTGCGTTGTCGCGGCAGCGCAGCTCCACCTCCGCCTGCAGGATGTAGAGGGGCGGCAAGGTGTCGCCGGCAGGTGAGGCCGTACAGATGTTGCCGCCGATTGTTCCCATATTGCGGATCAGGGGTGATCCGAGTGTGTGCAGGGCCTGGGTGAGGACGGGCAGATGGGTTGAAATCACGGGATGACGGAGGAGTTCCGTATGGGTAGCCGCGGCGCCGATCCAGATGCCGGCAGCGGTCTCCCGGACGTCCCGGAGTTCCCCCAGGCGGTCGATACAGATCAGGGCGGGGGAGGCAGCCGTCTTGCCTGTTCTCATCTTTACGAGCAGGTCCGTGCCACCGGCGTAAATAAGGGCGCCAGGGTCACCATCAAGACAAGACCAGAGGTCCGCCATCGTCTGAGGGAGATGGACTTGCGTCACGCTGATTCCTCCTCACGGCGCACGGCCGCCTCGACGGCGTCAACAATCTTCTGATACCCAGTGCACCGGCACAGGTTGCCGCTCAACCCCGCCCGGATGTCCGCCCGCGTGGGCCGGGGATTGCGGCTCAGCAGGGCGCTTGCCGACAGGATCATCCCCGGCGTACAGAATCCGCACTGAACAGCCCCGTGCTGGATGAAGGCATCTTGCAGGGGATGCGGGCGATCTTTGCCGGCCATCCCCTCGATAGTGGTGATCTGCCGTCCGGCCAGTTGCGCCGCAAGCATGAGGCAGGATAGACGGCTCTCACCGTCCACGAGGATCGTGCAGGCGCCGCATTCACCGGCGCCGCAGCCTTCCTTCGTTCCCGTCAGTCCGCAGTCTTCCCGCAAGACGTCAATCACCCGGCGGTCCGGTGCTACATCGAGTGTTGTCTTCTTCCCGTTCAAAGTAAAATAAAGTTTCATAATTAATCCAGAATAATACCATCCGTCATAAAATCCCCTCCCCCTCCTGGCCTCCCCCTTGGAAGGGGAGGTAACTCGATGTTCCTCTTCCCCGCAGGGTAGATACTCAGTTTTATCGTTCCCCCTCAGGGGGGATACACCCAAATTTCCCCTCCCCTTCAGGGGGAGGGTCAGGGTGGGGGTGGGGTCGACAGCGCTGCGAGAACCCGTTCCGCCGTTAGGGGCGATCTGGTCATATGGACTCCGCAGGCGTCGGCCAGGGCGCCGGCAATGGCGGGGAGCGGGCCGTTCATTCCGACCTCGCCGACGCCTTTCATGCCATAGGGGCCGGTAGGCTCGTATGTCTCCACAGCCAGCGAGACCATCTCCGGGATGTCAAGGGCGCCGGGGATGATGTACGTCGCGAAATCCGGGTTTACGATGCGACCCTCCTGCATGAGGACCTCCTCGCTCAGGGCGTAGCCGATCCCCTGGGCGATGGCGCCGTGAACCTGCTGCTCGAAGGCCTGAGGGTTGAGAACCCGTCCTGCCTCCGTCGCCGCCAGGTACGCCTCGACATTAATGGCGCCGGTCAGCTCATCCACCTCGATGCAGACCAGGTGAGCGGCGTAGGAAAAAAGGAGGTGGGGAAAGCCGATGACAAACTCCTTGCCCGTGTCCAGTTTGTCCCGGACCACGGGCATGATAAACTGGCTGATGCAGACCCGGTCCTCCGGCGTCATCATGGCCGCCAGGGCGGTCAGGGGAATCTCCCGCCCCGACATCAGGTTTTTGACCCTGCCCGGCAGGAGCTCAAGGTCGTCCAGCGTATCAGACAGCAGGATCAGGGCCGTCCGCCCGGTGAGACGGCGGCGAAGTTCTTCACAGGCCCTGATCAGGGCGTTGCCGTAGGTATAGGTGGTGCGGCTGGCTGCCGCCGATCCCGACGGGAGGGTGCGTTCGGTGTCCGGTTGGACCAGTTCGATGGCGGTGTGCTCTTGGCAGAGGATCTGTCCGGCGATCTGGACGAAGGCCGTGGCATTGCCCTGGCCCATGTCGGAGACGCCGCTGTATATGCGGATGCGCCCCTCCTTAGTCAGTTCCACCTTGGCCAGCGCCGAATCGGGAAGCCCCCGGCCATAGCCCATGGCGTTAAATACGGCGGCGATGCCCACGCCACGCCTACGGAAGGGTCCGGCAGCTTTTTTCCATGCCTTCCGTTCTTGCCAGCGGGGATGATTCTGAACGGCGGCGAGGCAGTCCAAGACACCGGTGGACTGGGTCATGGTTACGCCGGCAGTGTTCCGGTCTCCCCGCCGGAGGGCGTTTTTCAGACGCAACTCCAGGGGGTCAATGCCAAGCTTGCCGGCGAGGAGGTCCATCATCCCCTCAAAGGCAAAGCTGACCTGGGCAACGCCGAATCCACGCATGGCCCCGGCGATGGGATTGTTCGTGTAGATGCACCACCCTTCGATCAGGGTGTCGGGGATGCGGTAAGGACCGCCGGCGTGCTCCATGCCCAAGGCCATGACTTCTCCGCCCAGGTGGGCGTAAGCACCGGTGTCGTAATAGAGGCGGCAGTGGAGCGCCTGGAGCGTTCCGTCGGACCTGGCGCCGAGGCGATATTGCAAGCGCACGGCATGGCGCTTATATCCGGCGACAAAGCTTTCCTCACGGTCCCACCACATTTTGACCCGCCTTCCGCCGGTGTGGAGGGCGGCAAGAACAAGGAGACACTGGACCGTCGCGCCGTCTTTGCCTCCGAATGCTCCGCCGAGGTAGGGGCCGATGATGCGGAGCCTGTCCATGGGAAGACCCAGGGCGTGGCTGATTTCCCATTTATCGCGAAAGGGCGCCTGGGTTGAGACGACGAGGACGATCTTGCCATCCTCCTCCTGCCAGGCAACGCCGTTTTCCGTCTCGATGAAGGCGTGTGATATGGCGGGGACATGGAATGTTTCCTCAATAAAAATGTCGCACCCCTCCAGGGCTGCCTGAGCGCCTCCGGCCTGAATCGTGGCCTTAAGGAGGATATTGCCCTGGGGATGTTCATCATGGACAAGCGGGGCGTCGGGACGGAGAGCGTCGTCGACGGTGAAAACCCCCGGCAGGGGGTCGATCTCTACGCGGATGAGGGACAGAGCCTTTTTCAGCGTCGCCCGGTCTTCCGCCACCACGAGGGCAACGGCGTCGCCGCGGTGACGTACCTTTTCATCGGCCAGAACGGGCTGATCCTTGTGGACGATCCCCTGGCGGTTTGTTCCAGGGACGTCCCGCCCCGTCAGTACGGCTATCACTCCGGAGATTTGCAGCGCCGCGGCTGTGTCCACGCAGCGAATCCGGCCGTGGGCGACGCCTGCCCGCCGGACCCCGGCCCAAAGGAGGTTTTCGCCGTAATGGTCGACGGCGTATTTCTCAGCGCCCGCGGCCTTGGCTGCTCCGTCCGCACGGGGAACAGGCTTGCCTATTTCCGGGATGTAAGGATTCAACCTGCTTGTCTCCTTTTGATCTGGTGGATGACTTTCATATGACTCCGTGATATGGAAAAGCGCATGATACATATCACAGGGGCATGGGTGTTTCAATGAGTAAAGAACTTTACCGGTATATTCTTGACTGCTTGGCACAGAGGCAGAGACTGGTCATGGCGACAGTCATATCCCGCTCGGGATCGGGGCCCAGGGAAGCAGGAGCTTCCCTGGCTGTCAATGGAGACGGCGTTTGTTTGGGAACCGTCGGGGGAGGATTACTGGAGGCGCAGGTTATAAGTGCGGCGCAGGAGGTTCTGCGCACCGCCTGTCCCGTTTGCCTGACATTCTCCCTCACCGCCAAGGAAGTAGCCTCCGGCGGAATGCTTTGCGGGGGGAGGGTAGAGGTGCTTGTAGATCTTCTTGAGGGAATAAATCACCTGATCATGCCCATCTTCGCGAAAATCATTGACGCTCAAGAGAAGGGACGTGGTGTCTGGCTTATCCGCTCAATCTGTCCGGGAGAACCGGGGAAATCGGTTGTTACTACCGCGTCCGAAACAGCGCTGCCGGTTATAAAATCACCAGTGCGCACCGGCCTGGGACTCATGGAAGAGGAAAACCTGAACTTCGGGTCACTGGATATAGACGATTTGACCATTGACGAGCTGAAACGGGACCGCCGCCGTGCCGAGACTGTCCTGATCACAAAAGGCGATGACCGGTATCTTCTCCAGCCCGTCGTCCCGCCGGGCCGGATCATCATTGCCGGTGCGGGACATGTGGCTCAAGAGCTGGCGACGCTTTGCAATTTCCTCGAATTCAGAGCGGTCGTGATTGACGACCGCCGGGAATTCGCCGGCCGGGACCGCTTCCCCGCTGCCGAGATCGTGATTGCAAAGGACTCTTTTCAGGACTGCTTCCTGGGAATAGAGATCGACGGGGACTGCTGTATTGTCATCGTTACCCGGGGGCATGAACATGACCGGAATGTACTGGCCAAGGCGCTGCGGACCGGCGCGGGTTATGTCGGCATGATCGGCAGCCGGAGGAAGCGGGATGCCATTTACCGGTCCCTCTGCGGTGACGGTTTTTCCGAAGAAGACCTGGCGCGGGTCCACTGTCCTATCGGTATCGCCATCGGGGCCCGGACGCCTGCGGAGATTGCCGTCAGTATTATGGCGGAGCTGATTGCTCACCGGGTGGAAAAAAGTTTTTAGCAGGCCGGTTTTCATTTGACATACAAACAGTTTTCATATAGTCGATTCGCGTTTGCACCAAGGCGATGGCTTATCAGTACCAATCAATGAAAACAAAGAAGAGGAGGTAACCTTATGACGCACAGATCGCCCCGTTTGAACCGCTGGATCGTATTTATGGCCGTGCTATGCATGCTTTTTGGATTCGGTCCGGGCGCAGGATCAGTCCAGGCCGCGGAAAAGATAATCAAGATAGGCACCATCTTCCCCCTGACAGGTCCGGTCGCGACCGCAGGACAGCGTTGCCAGGCAGCGGTACAGACAGCCGTGGAAATTATCAATAACAAACACCCCGAAATAAAGGTTCCCCTGGCCAAGCAGGAAGGCATCCTGAAAGGCTACAAGATCGTTCTTGTCCATGCCGACTCTCAGGGCAAGCCGGATGTCGGCAAGGCGGAGGCCGAGCGGCTCCTCAACCAGGAAGGCGTCTGGGCCCTGATCGGTTCTTACAACAGTTCGGTGAGCAAGCCGGCCAGTTTCGTGGCCGAGCGCATGAAAAGGATCTTCATGTGCGGGGCTTCTTCTTCAGCGGCCCTGACCCAGCGGGACATGAATTACTTCTTCCGCCTGGCCCCCACCGACAAGACAGAGTCCATTGAATTTGTTGATGTATTGAAGTGGATGAACAAGAAGAATAAAGCGAAAATCAAGACGATCGGAATTGTTTACGAGAACAGCGAGTTCGGAAAACATGCCGCCGAGGAGGCCAAGATGGCCGCCGCTGCCGGAGGTTTCAAGGTAGTGGCCGATGTGCCCTTCAGCCCCGGCGCCACCAACCTCAACAGTGAAGTGCAAACCCTGAAAAAGAGCAATCCCGATGCACTATTCGGGGCCGTGCTCGGCGCCGATTACTCGCTGTTGGTCCGTACCATGAAGCAAATGGCCTGGTTGCCTAACATTGCCATCAACTACTGTTCAGGTTACCAGGACCCCGTCATCACCAAGCAGCTTGGGCCTGACGCCAACTTCTTTATGGGTTCAACCGCTTATTCGCCCCAGTTCGCCAGTCTGATGCCGGCGGTTGCGGCGGTCGAGAAGATCTTCAAAACCAAAACGGGAGGCGTGCCTTTCGATGGTGACAGCATCCAGGAAGCAGTGGCTATGCTGGTGCTTGCCCAGGCAATAGAGAAGGCCGGTTCTCTGGATCCCGATAAGGTTGCCAAAACACTTTACGCGAATACCTGGGACTCCCCCCTCTCCCTCGGCGGGAAGGTGGCCTTTGTCAAGGGTGGCCAGAACATAAAGGCACAAAGTATCGTCACTCAGCTCCAGGGTGGTCAGTACAAGCGGATCTACCCCGAAGAAATGGCCGATACCAAAATCGTCTTCCCCATGAAGCCGTGGGGTAAGAGATAGATAGGTTTCATCTGTTTTGAATGATTCCAGATAGACTCTCATCCATTCCGCTTTCGAGAGGGGAATGGATGAGAATTTTTTTAGCCTGTTGAAGGACATGGAGATCCATGGAGACATTTGTTCAAGTTCTCATAGACGGCATGCTGAACGGCATGGTCTACGCCCTGGTGGCCGCCGGGCTCTGTCTTATCTGGGGCGTTATGGATGTCATCAATTTCGCTCACGGCGAATACCTGATGGTTGCCATGTATGTGAGCTATTGGCTGGGGTTTCTTCTTCATGTTGACCCCCTCCTGTCGATGATCGCCGCCGGGGTCTTCATTTTCATCCTGGGGGCGATGACATATCAATTGATCATACGTTATACCATCGGCAAACCGGGGCTGGTGGCGCTGCTGGCCACCTTTGGACTTGCCATCTTCCTCAAGAATTTATGCATGAACCGCTTTTCTCCAAATTTCCTCATTCTTACCGATACCTGGCTAAGTGATAAAACCTTCCAATTAGGGAACCTGATCTTCCCGGCGCCTCAACTGGCGGCTGCACTCATAGCCCTCATCGTCGTCGGGCTGATCTATGCCCTTATAAACACAACCCGGTTTGGCTGGGCCATTCAAGCCACCGCCATGGACCGTGACGCGGCCGAGCTCATGGGCATCAATACGGAGCGTATCTACCTTATGGTCTTTGGAATCGGAGGCGCCTGCGTGGGCATTGCCGGGGGCATCATGCCCTCTTACCTGGCTGTCCATCCGGAAGTCGGTTCCATGTTCGGTCTGATCGCCTTTATATGCGTTGCCATGGGCGGCTTCGGAAGTATCCCGGGCGCCCTTCTCGCCGGTCTCCTTGTCGGCTCCGTAGAGGCCCTGGCAGGTTTCTACATCGCGCCTGTTTTCAAATACATTGCCGTCTTCGGTCTCTATCTGGCGGTCGTGTTCTTACGCCCGAAAGGTATCTTAGGGTGGTGAAACCCATGCAGCGGAATACATTAAGCAAAAAGGATGCGATCTGGCTTGGTTTCATCGCGCTTCTGGCGCTGCTGCCGCTGGCGCCGTTCGTAGCTGCCAATTCCTTCCACATGCACGTGGTTATCCTCATCTTGCTTTTCGCCAGTATGGCCCAGGCATGGAATATCATCGGCGGTTATTGCGGCCAGGTTTCTTTCGGGCACTCGGTCTTTTTCGGCATCGGGGCATATGGAGCCGGAATGGCCGTTGTTACCTATGGCGGTGCGCCGTGGCCGGGGATACTGAGCGGCGTGTTGCTGGCTGCTGCCGTTGCCCTGATCATAAGCTATCCCTGCTTCAAGCTGAGCGGCCACTACTTCGCCATTGCCACCTTCGCCATCGTGGAAATATTTAACCGCAGTTTCCTGGTCTGGGAATGGGTCGGAGGCGCCTTGGGACTGGATTACCCGCTCGTCAAGGAAGGTCTGACGAATCTGATGTGGTATGATACAAAAACCGGTTATTATTATTGCGCCCTCATTCTGTTTCTACTCATTTTCGGGGTGGTTCGATGGCTCGAAGGCCACCGCTTCGGATATTATATGCGCGCCGTCCGGGAAGGTCAGGAAACCGCCGAATCCCTGGGTGTTAACAGCACGGCGGTAAAACTTTCAGCCATGGCCCTCTCCGCCGGTTTGACGGCCCTGTGCGGCGCCTTTTTCGCCCAATACAATCTCCGGGTGGACACACCAATGGTCATGTCCCTCGACATGTCGATGAAGTTTGTGTTGATCACCGTCCTCGGCGGATCGGGGACCCTGGTCGGTCCTCTTCTGGGCGCCGCCGTCCTGATTCCCCTGCAAGAGTATACCCGGGCATTTTGGGGAGGTTTGGGGGGCGGAGTGGATTTGATCATATTCGGACTCCTTATCATTCTCATCGTGGTCAAACAACCCGCGGGAATGATCGGTATCTTTCATGCAGTCCGGAAGCGGTTACTAAAGAAAAAGAACGCCTTGAAAGGAGAATATACAGATGGCTCTCCTTGATGTGCGCGATGTGACTATGAAATTTGGAGAGTTGGTGGCCAATGACCGGGTGAGTTTCACAGTCGATTCAGGAGCGATTGTGGGACTTATCGGCCCCAACGGCGCCGGGAAGACGACCCTTTTCAACTGTATCAGCGGTTTTTTTAAACCAACAAGCGGCAGCATCCTCTTTAACGGCACAGACATAACCGGTCTTAAACCCTACCAGATCGCCCGCCTGGGGGCAGTGCGCACCTTTCAGGTGGTGCGCCCCCTCAAGGAGATGACAGTTTTCGACAATGTCTTGGTAGGTGCGTTCCTCAAGACTTCCGATAACAAGGAGGCCTTTGAGCGGGCTGCGGAGTGCATCCAGCTATGCAGCCTGGAGAACTTGCAGGCTAAACCCGCCGGCGAACTTTCCATCGGGGGCAAAAAGCGGCTGGAGTTGGCGCGTGCCCTGGCCACGCGTCCCAAACTTTTGATGCTTGACGAGGTTATGGCGGGCTTGACCTCTACTGAGGTTAAATTGTCTGTTGAGGTGATTATGCGCCTCCGGGAAAGCGGGATTACCCTGATGATCGTGGAGCATGTCATGGAAGGGATTATCCCCATTGCCGACAAGATAGTGGTCCTCGACGGCGGCGTCAAGATTGCCGAAGACGCACCCGAACGCATCGTCAAAGACGAGAGCGTAATTGAGGCCTACTTAGGCGCCAAATACGCCCAGCGTTTCAAGGCTCAGAAGGAGGGCGGAGACCATGCCTGACCCGATCCTGAAAGTAGCCGATCTATATAGCGGTTATGACGGAATACCCGTTGTCTTTGGTATTTCCCTGGAGGTCATGCCCGGGGAACTGGTGGCTATTGTCGGCGCAAACGGCGCCGGGAAAACTACCATCATGCGCACCATCAGCGGCCTTGCCCATCCCCTTAAGGGGCAGATCCTCTTCGAAGGGACAGATATCTCCCGGCATCCCGCCCATCAGACACTGAAACTGGGCATCAGTTACGTTCCCGAAGGCCGGCGCATCTTCTCAAAACTTTCCGTGGAGAAAAACCTTGCTTTGGGCGCTTACGCAGAAAAATCGCAAACCGAGATCCAACGCCGGCGTGAGGAACTTCTGGATATATTTCCCGTCCTCAGGGAACGGGCCAATCAGACCGCTGAAACCCTGAGCGGCGGGGAACAGCAGATGCTGGCGATTGCCCGTGGCCTCATGTCGCGGCCGAAGCTGCTCATGCTCGATGAAATGTCGCTCGGCCTGATGCCCAGCATGGTGGACAAAATGATGGAAACCATCACCGCCGTCAACCAGACAGGGACCACCGTTCTTCTCGTCGAACAGATGGTCCAGGAGGCCCTGGAAATTGCCCATCGGGGCTATGTGATTCAGACCGGGAAAATCGTCCAGTTCGGCGCCGCCCGCGAGCTTTTGGATTCCGAAGAAGTACGTAAAGCCTATATGGGGATGTGAAATCAACTGACAAGATCGCCGCACTGATTCTGGCGGGAGGACGTTCGACCCGCATGGGAACCCTCAAGCCAATGCTGCCGTTGGGAGGAATGTCGATTATCGAAAGGGTGATCGGCATTTTTCGTGAGGCGGGAGTAGTTGATATTATTGTTGTTGTGGGGCATCAAGCGGAAAATGTAATCCCGCTCCTGGAGGGTCAGGGTGTACCCTGGGTGATCAATGAGCATTATGACCGGGGCATGTTTTCCTCGATACAGGTCGGGGCAAAGAGCCTCGGTGATGAATGCCGGGCCTTTTTTCTCAGTCCTGCCGATATGCCTCTGGTCAATACCGCCTCCCTGGAAAAACTGATCGCCGCTTATCGGGAAGGAAACATGGACGTTTATCATCCCTGTTATAAACAAAAGCGGGGCCATCCACCGCTGATTGCGGCGAGGCTGATTCCGTCGATTCTTTCATTTGCAGAGCCGGGCGGAATGAGGGAGCTGCTTTCCCGCTATAGGGGGACTTCTCTCGATGTAGCCTGCGACGATCCCGGCATCCTTATTGACCTGGACACGCCTGAGGATTATGAATTGGCGAAAGGCCGGTAAGTTATTTCCGTGCACAAAACAGGATTCTGAATAATTTCAACAATTACAAAATGGTGTGTGGTGTAAGGGTGACGCTGATCTCTTGAGGCGACAAAAACCTTTGACATGAGTGTCTCTTAAAGGTAAATTCACCCGCCTCCTACTATGGACGAAGTTGTAAAAGGCGCCGCGGTGGGGCGCGTGAAACCAGAGGAACGAAATGAGTCAAGATTACACTCGCATCGTCACCCTGCATTTGGCGGCTCAGATGCCGCTTCTGCCCGTTGTTACCCAGTGCGTGGAAACAGCGGCCAGGGTTTTTGGGTTGGGAAGAGAGGAGTCGCTCAAGCTCAGCCTGGCGACGGAAGAAATATTTTCCTATCTCAGCGGCAAAGTGTGTCAGGGGGAGAATATCGATATCCGTTGTGTGAACGGGATATACTGTTCGCGGGTCGAATTCCGCTTCCCCGTATCGGTCCTTGACATGGGGTCATTGAACATTGCCGCATCTGTTGACTATGAAAACGAAGATGATCTGGCCGAAATGGGTCTGGCGCTTGCCTCCCGTTCTGTTGATTATCTAAACATCACTGCGGAGAGGAAAAACCATATATGTCTGACCATCATCAAGGACAAGCAATATCCGCCGGTTGCTGAAGAATATTTTGCACCGCTTGACATTCAGGGCGCCATAACGGTAGAGACGCCTGATCCGGAAGGGGTGAAGCGTTATGTGTCCCGTCTCGCCCAGGGACCTCCTGATCCGCGCCGCCCGCAATTTTTCCAATATCCCGGACAGGTGGTAGACATGGCGGCCTCCGGCGAGTGCCAGGTGCTGACGGCAGTTGACGTCAAGGGGGAATGTGCCGGCGGGGTCCTCTTCCATTTTTGGAGGTCCCGGATCATTGAGGTCTTTGGTCCCCACGTATTTGCCCAAGAGCGGGAAGCTGAGATAGCGGGTATGCTTCTCGATGCCTGCATCGCCAAAAGTGCCCGGACAAAGGCCATCGGTCTGGTTAACCTCACTGGAATGCCCCTATCCCTGCAATCGCAATTTGAACTTCTGGGATTGATTGAAAATTATACTATGGATGGCGTGAAAATCGATAGACCTTCATTTTTCCGCCTTCTCCACGAAGATCCCGGTTGCAGGATTTTCGCGGACAGAAAACTGAAAGACTATCTGCAACGGGAATACAAACGTCTCTTTCTTGCCCGTGAAATCCGGGAGGTCCATGATAATGGCGAGATGAAGGCTGGAGCCTCGATATTTGCCACTGAGATGCGCCGGGAAAGGGAACTGGCGATCCTGAGTCCCCTGTGGCCGGGCGCAGATCTTGACGCCAACGTCAAGCGGCACCTCCGCTTCCTCAGGGGAGAGACTGTCAACAGAATCCTTTTTGCTCTCGACCTTGGCGTTTCCTGGCATGCATCAATTATGACCGTCCTTATGGCCAATCAATTCCGGCCCGCATTGATCATCCCCTTTGCCGGTCAGGCCGACCTGTTGGTTTTTCAGCATGATCGAACCGAACCTTGAACTTCTTGTTCCCGCCTATGTGCGGGAATTTGAGCCATACATTCCCAGCAAGCCCGATCCGGAGCTGCAAAAGCTCTACGGGTGTGATCGTCTCTACCGCCTCAACAACAATGAAAACCCCCTGGGGCCACCCCCCGGCGCCCAGGAAGTGATCCGGCGGTTTCCGCCGCCCCGGGGCGCCATTTATCCCAGCGGTGATTCCTACTATCTACGGCGGGAAATAGCCGCCTGCCATGACATTGATCCCGATCAGATCCTGGTGGGAAACGGCGCCAATGAAGTCATCTTTGACGTGATCAAGGCCTTTTGCGGCAAGGGCGACAACATCATCACGGCGGATAAGACCTTTGCCGTCTATGAGTGGGTGGCAGTATTCTCCGGGATCGAAGCCCGGATCATTCCCCTTAGAGAGGAGCGCTTCGACGACCGGGGGATGCTCAAGAGCATCGACGACGCTACGAAGGTGATTTTTCTGTGCAACCCTAACAATCCGACCGGCGCCTACTGGTCACGGGATACCTTGAAGAACTTTCTCGATGAGGTGGAGGGGAAGCAGATCGTTGTCGTCGACGAGGCCTACTTCGAATTCGTGGAGGCGGAGGATTATCCTGACGGGATTTCCATGCTTAAGGATTATCCCAACCTCATTGTTTTCCGCACCTTCTCCAAGATGTATGGAATAGCGGGGCTGCGCGTCGGCTACCTGGCCGGTGACCTGAAAGTTGTCGACATGATCCGGCGGACCTGCGTTGTCTATTCCGTAAACGGCATTGCCCAGGAGGCAGCCCTGGCCTGCCTGCGTGACGATACAGGACATATCCGGCGCACCCGGGAGCTGGTGAGGGAGAGCAAGGCCTTTTTATCCGCAGAGATGGCAGCCATGGGGGTGCCGGTCATTGTCGGCGAAGGCAACTACATGATTTTGAAACTGCCGTTGAGCGACACCCTCGCCTACCGGAAACTCATGCATGAGGGAATAATGATCCGCCCCATGACGGGCTTCCGCTATCCGAATCACATCCGGGTTACGATGGCCCAGATGGAGGCTATGGAGGCCTTTGTCGCCGCCTTGAAGAAAATCCTGTCCTGAAAGGTTCTTGACCGTGTTCAACCCTTCTCCCCCCCGCCAGCTATGGTCTTTTGAATTCCTCGCCCTTTGTCTGATCATTGTGGTGGCTTTCGGCAATGTAAGTGTGTTTTACAGCTTTTATCATTATCTGGGGGTCATCGGGATTCCCATCGAGTGGAGGGGGTTTCTTGTCGGCTTGGAGCCGATGTCGGCCTTCATCCTCCGTTTGTTCGTCCTTCCCTGGCTGCATGTGCGCAACGCTTTTTCCGTTACTATGCTCTCCCTGTTCCTGCTGATTGCCGCCTCCTGCACCTATCTATGGGTGACGACGGTTTCGGCGATGATTGTGCTGCGCATCTTCCACGGCGCGGTCTTTGTCCTGCTAACCTCAGCCGTCATCTCCCTCGTCGTGAACTTTATCCCCGCAGACAGGAGCGGCCAGGGGTTCAGCGCCATCAGCATCGCGACGATGATCCCATATGCCGTCATCCCGCCTCTATCCGAAGCCCTGCTTCCTTACGTCCGCAATGAAGCCGACATCTATGCCGCTGTTTCGACATTTTCCGTGGTCGCGATCTGCCTCCTGATCGCCTTACGGGGGCGCATAGGCGATGCCCTTCGCGGCATGGACGGCGCCCTCCTGCGCCGCCCGAATATGGCTGAGATCCGGGAGAACTTGCGGCTGCGATCGGTGATTATTTTGCTTGCCTCCATCTTTTTAATCTATCTTGCCCATGCGACGCTATTTTACTTCCTGAAGGATCTCACCCTGCAGATCCGCACCGGCGATGTCGGGCTCTTTTTCACTATATCAATGGCGGCAATGATCTCGGTGCGCGCCCTGGGGGCCGCCCTGTTTGACAGGATTGATAAACTCTCCACCCTGCGGAAGGCCCTGGCCATTTTGGCCCCATGCCTGATCCTGTTCCCCATTGCCGCTCTCCCGGCGACCTACTACCTGATGGCAGCCCTCTACGGATTATGCATGGGCGTGATCCTGCCCCTTTTGAGTGCCGTGCTTTTCACGGTTTCACCACCGCCACTGCGGGGGCTCAACACCAACATGACCCTGTTCACGTTGGATGTGGCCTATTGCCTCGTGCCCTATCTCGGCGGGATGATAATTGCGTTTGGCGCAGGCTTTGATGTCTTGTTTTATCTTGCCGGGGTATTTGTTATCCTTACCCTGGCGCTCATCGCTATATTGCCGTACAACCGGAGAACCTGCATTGAATAATTCATTTCCTCCCCCTGCAAGGGGGAGGGAGCAAAACGGCAACTAAGGAGGACGTGATTTATGAAAAACAGTGACGACAAGCCGATGCCTCAGGAATGGAGGCCCTTTACCGTGGGAAGTTTTTGCCCCGAAGATGCCGATGGGATTGGCGCGACTGTGGATATCCTTAGGGAACGATATAAGGATTTATTCCCTGTTTGACACCGGTGGCGATTTCTGATTAGTGCCGTATTACTTGTAAGGCTGTTGTGATGATTATCGGCAGCCAAATGTCAATGTGCAGAAAGGAATCACATAATATGACCAGGACAATTTCCCTGACCGGTGAAAGAAATTGAAGCCGGAAACGATCAGGATCATTGATATCTGGATGGGGCGGCTGGCCTGTTTTGTCCTGACGGGGGTCCGGCGAATACAGGATGCCTTGAACATTGATAACGAAGATCCTGAACCGGTCAAGAAGATTCTTTTTCTCAAGCTCATCGAGCAAGGGGCCACGGTCCTTGCTTACAGCGCCCTGGAGCGGGCCGTGCAGATGGTGGGGCGGGAGAATGTCTATTTCTGCGTCTTTGAGGAAAATCGCCCGATTCTCGATATTCTGGAGCTGGTTCCTCCGGAGAATGTCTTTCCAATCCGCCATCAAACCTTCGGGGTCTTTCTCTGGGATGTCTGGCACATGCTGGAGCAGGTATGGCGCCAGCGGATCGACGCCACGGTGGATATGGAGTTTTTTGCCCGGGCCTCGGCAATCCTTTCCTTTCTTACCGGGGCGCGCCGCCGGGTCGGTCTCCACCGCTTTACGAGCGAGGCCCCTTACCGGGGGGACCTGTTGACTCACCGCGTCCAGTACAACCCTTATCTCCACACCGCCAAATTCTATCACCTTCTTGTGGAAGCGCTGACGGTCGATCCCGAGGATCTTCCCTTGCTGAAGATTGATATCGGTGAATCTAATGAAAGATTGCCACTATTTACACCTCAGGAGCGAGAGATAAAAAGAATTAGGGAACTGTTGAAAGATGAATTCAAGGGACGGGAAAACGATCCGATTGTACTTTTGAATCCCAACGCCAGCGATATGCTCCCGCTGCGCAAGTGGCCTACCGAGCGCTTTGTCGCCTTGGGAAAGATGATCCTGGCGAGCCATCCCGAGCTAATAATAGTGATTACGGGGGCGCCGTCGGAGCGTGTTTCTGCCGAGGAAGTCAGCCGTCAGATCGGTTCGCCAAGGGTTGCCTCTTTTGCCGGCAAGACAACGCTCCGGGAACTTCTCGTCCTCTATTCCCTGGCCGATATCCTCGTGACCAACGACAGCGGTCCCGGTCATTTCGCTTCGCTGACCGCCATTAACAGTATCGTCATGTACGGTCCCGAGACCCCGGCCCTCTTCGGCGCCATTGGCGGTCGTTTCCAGGCGATCCACCCTCAACTGGCCTGTAGTCCCTGTGTGAACGTCTTTAACCATCGTTTCTCCCCCTGCCGGAATAACCTTTGTATGCAGTCCATCTCTGTCGAAGAGGTTTACGAAAAGGTAGATGCATGTCTTCAGAATGGGGGAAGCAGCGATAACAAATAATAATGAAGAGCTTTTGAAAACTCGGAATTCTTTTTTGTTTGGACGGTGTAACGGTGTGTGAGGCTGTTAGCGGGTTCGCCAATATTGATTGACATGTATGTTAAAAAAAGACAAATCCGGGGCAATATCAATGTCGAACACTATTGGTGAGGTTCCCGATTTACAAAGATTATGCACTTCCGTCCCGGCGGCTGTCCGGATCAGGAAATGTATGGCGCTGCTGCTGAGCCCTTTGTTTGTGCTGTTTCTGGTTCCTCTGGTCCTGTATGTGGCCGTACTGCCTGTCATGCCCCTGATGGAGCCGGACGAGGCTCGTTATGCCCTGATTCCCCAGTATATGAATCAGACCGGAGATTACATTACCCCCCACCTCAAGGGAGTGGCCTATCTTGAGAAACCGCCCTTGGCCTACTGGGCCACGGCACTGTTCTTCAAGGTCTTTGGCGAGAATGCCTTTGCCGCCCGTCTCTTTGCCGGTCTCTGCGCCTGGGGTTGCATCCTTCTCGTTTATAATATGGGGCGCTATTTTCATGACCCTAAGACCGGCCTCTACAGCGCCGCCGTCCTGTCTGTCAGCATCCTGATTTTTGCCTTGGGCAGAATAAATATCCTCGATATGCCCTTGACGTTGTTTCTTTGTCTGGCAATCTGGTGCGGCTTCCGTTTCTTCCAGTCTCCCGGTATGGCAGATAAAAAATGGCTCTACGGATTCTACGGCGCATCCGCCCTGGCCTTTCTGACGAAAGGGGTGATCGGCGTTGTCTTTCCCCCCGCGGTCATCGTCCTGTGGCTCTTCTGGTCGCGGCGCTGGCAGGAAGCCTTTAGGGACATCTGGGGAATCTTTTCTCCGGGGGGGACCTTATTGTTTGCTTTACCCGTCGGGGCCTGGCTTTTTATGGTGCAAAGGACCAACCCCGATTTCTGCTGGTTCTTTTTCATCCACGAGCATTTTCTCCGCTATACGACGAAGATCCATGAGCGCGTCGAGCCCTGCTGGTACTATCTGCCCGTCGTGTTTTTGGGGATCACCCCCTGGTGGGCCTATCTTACCCAGGCAGTAAAAGGCCTGAAGATTGGATTTTCCCGTCAATCCGGGATTGATGAGGCGGTGCCGCCAGTTTGTATGCCCGGGGAATCCAGTGACGATATGGACATAAGGGAATCCGCCTTGATCCGGAATAACAAACGGGAACGGTTACGAGCTTTTTGTGACGGTTACAGGCTTTTTTCAGGGGCCGAAGTCCGCCTGTTTGCCGTCTGGATCGGTTTCATCTTTCTCTTCTTCTCCCTTTCTTCTTCAAAACTGGCCTCCTACATTGCCCCGGTCATGCTGCCTTTGGCCGTAGTCATGGGAAGGATATTTCTGTTATATGACGATCCGAGTGGACAGAAAGACAGAGGAGGCGCCGCGGTTGCTGGGGAAGGGAAGGAAAGCGCCGGTGGAGACAAAAAGACCCCGCCTTGGACCATGGCCCCTGCCGTCGTGCAGTCCCTGGCCTTGGGCGGACTGATGCTTGTCCCCCTGTTTGTCCGTGAATACCGGGAGATCGGCCCCCCCGGCGGGTGTTGGCTATGGCTCGGCATGCCAATGATCGTGGCGGCGGCGATGCTCTTTGTCCCGGAAATCGTGCGTAAAAGGGCAAAAACCGGCTGGTTCGCCTCGGTTTATATCCTCTTCTCCTTCTATCTTATCAGTATCCTCTTTCCCCTGTCCCATTACCTGACGCCTGGCAAATCAGCCCTGGATGTGGTCCGGGCGATCGGGGTTCACGTTCCGGCCGACGCCATGGTTTATCAGTACCGCAGCAACATGTACGGGATCGATTTCTACTCGGGGCGGAACACGCCTATCGTGGAAGATCTTGGGGAGCTTAAGTACGGGGCCGACCGGATTGACCCGCAGGAACGGGAGCGGCGTTTCCCCACCGAGGAGCAATTTGTCCGGGCCGTGAAAATGGCGGTAAAGAAGGAGACGGCTGCGAAGAAAATGGACTCCGGGACTGCTTTGATGACCGGGAGCGCTACGGGAAAGCCGCCATCGGAAGCCGCCGGGCCGGGAAAAGCGGCCATGGGAACGGGAGGGCGTGTTTTCGCCGTCACGGAAGGGAAGGGCCACGTGGGAACCCTGCGGCGATCGTTCCCGGAGGCAAGCATCGTCTGGGATAACAGGAAGTTCTATCTGCTGGCTCTTCCTCAATATTCAGAATAATCATCTGTTGGGTTTTCGGCTTGACATGGTGCGTCATAAGTGTTACACTCATCCAAGAAGGAGAAAGACCAATGCCCACAAAAAATCCGAGAGTAAACATTGTTGTTGAGCCGCTACTGTATAGTGTTATGCATGACCTTGCAACCAGTGAGGGCATTTCCATGTCCACAATTGCCCGTGACCTTATCCGGGAGGCTATTGACTTGCGTGAAGATGTCGCCCTTGCAGCTTTTGCCGATAGGCGCATGAATTCATTCGACAGAAAAGTGGCGCTTTCGAATGAAGATGTGTGGAAATGATTCATGTCTTTTACACTGCACTATCATCCCGATGTTCGCGTTGAGGATTTGCCTCTTATCGATCGCGGAACAAGAGACAGAATCCGCAAGGCTATCGAAGAACGATTGCAGACCGCACCACACGAATATGGGCAACCTTTAAGAAAGACACTGAAAGGCTACTGGAAGCTCCGCGTGGGTGATTACCGGGTCGTCTTCAAAGTGATCGAGTCCGAGGTCTGGATTCTTGGCATTAGGCACCGGAAATCGGTTTATATGAATATTGGCACAAGGATGTAACGGCTTCTCCATTATGAAAGCTATTGTCTCAATAAAAGATGTCGTCGACGAAATGGATGTCCCAAGTGATGAGCATTCTGCATTCCTCAATCAGCGCTCCGGAGAACTGGTGACCCTTTCCAATGAAGAAATATCAGCAGCAGAGGAAGATGACAACGTAGATGACTACCCCAAATGGCAACAGGAAATGATCATTAAGGCAAAAGAAGTGATCAGCTCTGATGACTATCTGTCGCTTCCGAGCAAATTCGACATACATGAATACAACATCATAGAGGGATTTTGTCTCTCGGTTGAGAATGATAAGATCAGAGAAAGTCTTTTGGATAAAATCAGAGGTCGAGGAGCTTTCAGTCGTTTTAAAGATGCCATCCAGATGAATGGCATTGAGGAGAACTGGTATCGTTTTCGACAAGAGGAACTTGAAAAGATCGCTATTGACTGGCTCGAAGTAAACCAGATCTCATACACGAAAGATCATAGTCGAAAAGATCCGATAAAATGATTAGGAAAATGTGCAGCGTATAGTTAGCACGTATAGCTCCTTCCTGAAATGTTGTTTCTCTAATATGGCTGTTTCATGAAAGCGCGCACCTCAATTTCGATTTGAAAACCGCTGCTTTAGTGGAGACAATGAACGGCAAGAGAACTATTTCATCCGGAATTGAAAAGGCGGAATACCATTTACCTGAATAAAGAGTAATTGTTCCTCCCTGATTTTGATATCATTCAGGCGAGAATGTCGTTACCCCGGCTTGCCACTGAATTTTGCTGCCAGGTTCTCCAGGTCGTCCCAGCGGGCGTAGGCCTCGTTCAGTTCCTCTTCCAGGGCCTTCAGACGATTAGAGAACTTGTTTATTTCGGCGGCGTCTCTGTTGGCATTTGCATAGAATGCTGGGGAATTCAGGGTCGTAATCAGGTGTTCCTTCTCCTCCTCCAGGGCTTCGATTGCCTTTGGCAACGCTTCCAACTCCCTTGTTTCTTTAAAAGACAATTTCTGCTTTTCTTGCGGGGGTTTGTCCTTCTTTCCGGTGCGTGGAGTCTGCCCTGATTTTTTTGCGGACGCAAGCGGTTGCGAGACGATTCTTCCATCCCCCAGACTTGCCTGCCGATCCATCCGATCAGGAGTTTGACGGCCCGAATGCTGTTGCTGCCGGAGCCAGTCGTCGTAACCGCCGACGTATTCCTGAAGCCGCCCGTTACCTTCGAAGACAATCGTCGAGGTCACCACGTTATTGAGAAACGCTCGGTCATGGCTGACTATGAGGATTGTGCCGCTGTAATCCAGAAGGCGATCTTCAAGGAGTTCGAGGGTCTCGGCGTCAAGGTCGTTGGTCGGCTCGTCGAGGACCAGGACATTGGAGGGGAGCATGAAGAGCTTCGCCAGGAGGAGGCGATTGCGCTCACCGCCTGAGAGGGCGCTGACAGGTGACAGGATCTGCTCCGGCGGAAAAAGGAAATCCTGAAGATAGCCGATGATATGACGCGAGACGCCGCCGATGATGACCATATCGTTGCCGTCGGCGATATTATCCTTCAGGGTCCTGTTTTCGTCTAACTGGGTGCGGAGTTGATCAAAGTAAGCGATCTGGACGCCGGCGCCCAAGCGGATCCGTCCCTGTTGCGGTTCAAGGTCACCGAGGAGGATCTTAAGAAGGGTTGTCTTGCCGGCGCCGTTGGGCCCGATAATGCCCACTTTGTCGCCGCGCATGATTATGGTGGAGAACCCTTCCACGATTTTTTCTTCGGCGAAGGCGAAGCTGATCTTTGTCGCTTCCGCTACCAGTTTACCGCTGCGCACCGCCTCCTGGATTGTCAGCCGGACATTGCCAGCCTGCTCCTGGCGGCGCGCCCGCTCCCGGCGCATTTGTTCCAGCGCCCGCACCCGGCCCTCGTTCCGGGTGCGGCGGGCCTTGATCCCTTGGCGAATCCAGGTCTCTTCCCGGGCCAGTTTCTTGTCAAATTCCTCCCATTCCTTCTCCTGCGCCTCCAGCAGGGCCTGACGGCGTTCGAGGTAGGTGGCGTAATCGCACGGAAAGGCAATCAGGCGGCCGCGGTCGATTTCCACGATCCGTGTCGCCAGTCGCTGAAGAAACGCCCGGTCATGAGTCACGAACATGAGGGTTTTTTGGAAATTCAGGAGGAAATCCTCAAGCCAGAGGATGGTGTTTAGATCCAGATGGTTTGTCGGCTCGTCCAGGAGCAGGAGATCCGGGTCGTTCACCAGCGCCCTGGCCAGAAAAACCCGTCGTTTCATCCCTGCGGACAGGAGGCGGAACTCGGCATCCTCATCTATGTCGATCCTGGCGACCATCTTTCCCACGTGCTGATGAAAAAGCCAGGCGCCGGAGGTTTCCAGTAGATGCTGAACCGTTTCGAGCTTCTTCAGCAGGCTGCTATCGCCGCTCCGGGCCATCTGCGCCGTGAGATCGTGGTATTCCCGGAGCAGTTCCAGATGCTCCCGGCCGCCGGAGGCCACTACGTCATAGACTGTCCCCGGCAGGTCGTCCGGAATGTCCTGGGGCAGCATGGCAATTCTAACCTCGCCGCTGCGGATGATCCCGCCGGTATCCGGGGTAATTTCACCCATGAGCAGCTTCATGAGGGTGGACTTGCCGGCGCCGTTCCTGCCCAAAAGGCCGATTCTTTCGCCCGGTTCGATGTGGAGCGTAGCGCCAGCCAGCAGCCGCGGTCCGCCGAAGCTGACCGAAACATCACTAATCCATATTAGTCCCATATTCCCTTATATTACAGATAGTTGAATTATATAGTTTATTTGATGAATGTATATATGGTTCGCCAATAGCGGTGTCAAGATAAATCACTCTCAAAAAATCGTTGACGGCGAACATTAATCCGGTTTAGAAGATCGAAGAAATTGTAATCAATAAAATAGGCATGAATGATAAATATTTATGAAAATTCGTGAAGATTTTTTACCCTTAAGCAAGCCTTCCATCGGTCCTGAAGAGATAGATGCCGTTAGCCGCTGCCTCCAGTCAGGCTGGATTACCACCGGTCCCGTCTGCCAGGCCTTTGAGAAGGCGTTATGTGAACTGACAGCGGCAAGTCATGCCGTTTCCTTTACTTCGGGGACGGCGGCAATGCACCTGCTGCTTACAGCCCTGGGGATCGGGCCGGGGGATGAGGTAATCACTCCCTCCCTGACCTTCGCTTCCACCGTCAACATGATCGTCCTGCGCGGCGCCCGCCCCGTATTTGCGGATATTGACTACGGAACACTTAACATGAATCCGTTCCTGCTGGAATCATTGATTACGGACCGTACAAAGGTAGTGATCCCCGTCCATTTTGCCGGGGCCCCCGCTGATATGGATCCCGTTCTGGAAATAGCCCGCCGCCGGGGATTACTGGTCATCGAGGATGCGGCCCACGGCATCGGCACTTACTACCGGGGCGTCCATGCCGGCGGCTTTGGCTGTCCGGCGGTTTTTTCCTTTCATCCCATCAAGAATATCACCAGCGGCGAGGGGGGCATGATAACCCTTTATGATGACGAACTGGAAAAACAGATCCGCCTCCTTCGCTTTCACGGCATCGAGCGGGACGCCTGGAAGCGCTATGGCAAGGGAGGAAACCCGGATTACGACATCCAGCAACCGGGATTCAAATACAATCTCCCCGATATTTTAGCGGCTATCGGTGTGGCCCAGATGTCCAAATGGCAGGCACTGAATAAACGCCGGACTGAGCTGGCCGGTCAATACCTGGCGGGACTGAAAGATGTCGCCGGTATTGAGCTGCCTGGAAGCCCTGATTATGATCACGTCCATTCCTGGCATCTCTTCGTGGTGAAGGTGACGGCAATGAGCCGGGGAAGATTCATGGAGCAACTTTCAGAGTATAATATCGGTTATGGCCTCCATTTTCCGGTGACCCATCGCCTGCGGTATGTAATTGAACGATATGGAGATCTCGCCTCAATGCTTCCGGAGACGGAACGGGCTGCCGATAGAATTCTTTCGCTGCCGCTGTATCCCGGCATGGCTGATGATGACGTCTTTTATGTATGTGAAGCGATAAAGGAGATTCTGAGGAAGGGATAGAGAGGGTACAAAGGACTTGCCTATTGGGGGGAAATGTGACTCAATACAAAGGCGCTTGTTGGGTAACCGTTACCCCATCCCCACCCCGACCCTCCCCTTGAAGGGGAGGGAGAGAAGCGAATCATCTTCCCCCGGACCCCTTGAAGGGTTAGGGAGAGAAGCGAATCAGCTTCAAAGGGAAGAAGTTAAAGGCAAGAAGCGTAATGGTGCGGCCTTAAAGGGGAGAAACAACGACTATTGAAAATCAAAAAACATGGATAAAATAACCCCATTGATATCTGTTGTTATTCCCGTTTATAATGAGGAGAAGAACCTGGATGCCCTGATCGGACGTCTCCGCCCCGTCATGCAGTCTATGGGAAAACCATATGAAATCATCATGATCGACGATGGCAGCCGGGATAGATCCCTGGAGATCATGAAGGGATATGCCCGGGAACCGGATATCCGGGTTGTGGAATTGACCCGCAACTATGGACAGCATGCCGCCATTATGTCCGGCTTTTCCATTGTCCGGGGCGAGATAGTCGTTACGCTTGATGCGGATCTTCAGAACCCGCCGGAAGAGATCTCACGGCTAATCAGAGAAATGGAGACAGGAGTATATGACGTTGTCGGCACTATCCGCAAGCAGCGCCAGGATTCCGTATTCCGTCTCGGGGCCTCACGGTTGATCAATATTGTGGCGCGCCGCATCACCGGTGTGCACATGACGGACTGGGGCTGTATGCTGCGGGCTTACCGACGCCCCGTTGTGGAGCGGATGATCGAGTGTCACGAGCATGCAACCTTTATCCCGGCCCTGGCGACAGTTTTTGCAAAACGGGTCACGGAGATTGAAGTGGCTCACGAGGAGCGGCATGGCGGCAAGTCCAATTATCCATTGACAAAGCTCATCAATCTTCAGTTCGACCTGGTGGCGTCCTTTTCCGATTTCCCCATGAAGATGCTAATGTACGGCGGCATCTCCATGTCTGTGCTCGGGGTATGTTTCGGCGTCTTTCTTGCCGTTGCCCGCCTGGTTTACGGTGCGGCCTGGGCAGCGCAGGGCGTATTCACCCTCTTTGCCATTCTATTTGTCTTTGTGGGATTGCAGTTTTTTGCCCTGGGAGTCATCGGGGAATACATCGGGCGTATTTATCGGGAAGTAAGAAAGCGTCCGGAGTACGTCGTTGCCAATATCCACGAGGCCCATGACCGGAGCGGGATGTGAAATCGGTCGTCTTTGCCTACCACAATATGGGCGTCACCGGTCTGGAGGCCCTCCTGCGCCATGGTTTTGAAGTCGGAACAATATTCTCCCATGCAGACGACCCGGGAGAGAAGTGCTGGTTCGCCTCTGTCGCCGACTGGGCAAAGAGAAGAGATATTAACATATTATGCCCAGAGGATATCAACAAACCGGAATGGATCAGGCATATTGCCGCCCTGGCACCGGACGCTATATTTTCATTTTACTACCGGAAGATGCTCTGCCGGGAAATACTTGCTATACCCCCGGCAGGGGCCTATAACCTCCACGGTTCGCTTCTCCCTGCCTACCGGGGCCGCGTTCCTGTAAACTGGGTTTTAGTGAACGGAGAGAAGCAGACTGGTGTAACCCTCCACAATATGGTTGTCAAGCCCGACGCCGGAGATATGGTAGGTCAAAAGGCGGTGGATATTGCCTTTGAAGATACGGCGGTTATTTTATATGACAAGCTGTGCCGGGCGTCAGCGGCCCTCTTGGACGAGGTGCTGCCCCTGATCAGTACCGGTAGGGCGCCGCGCGTCGTTCAGGATGTCGGCAGGGCTTCCTATTTCGGCGGCAGGAAACCCGAAGATGGTCGCATCAACTGGTCATGGCCGGCGACAAGGATCTATAACCTCATCCGGGCCGTCACCGATCCCTATCCCGGGGCTTTCTCCTTTTTACCGGAAGGAACTAAAATGCTCATCTGGTGGGGTATCCCGGAGGAAGGAGAGTCGGGCGCCGGCGAGGCGGGCGCCGTGATCGTTGATAACGGGGAGGAGAAGGTTTATGTTGCCTCCGGTTCCGGAAGAGTCTGTTTGCTGGACATCGAAATCGACGGCGACAGAATCAAGGACAAGGCAATATGGCGATATTTCCGAAAGTATAAAAATATGCCGGTACTTGGATAAACCTTCCCCAGAGGGCAGAAGAGCGATTATTTGCGTTTGACAAACGGGCAGAAAGTTCGTAAATCTCCTCCTTCCCAGGGGGAGGGTTAAGACGGGATTTATGGATATACGGAAAGAATATTGACCCATCCCCACCCCGGCCCTCCCCTTGAAAGGGAGGGGGTTATGTCGCCGGTCCTTGAAGGGGAGGGGGGTGTATCGCCGGCCCTAAAAGGGGAGGAAGAAAAGAGAAAGCGATAAATTATGAAAATATTGATTCTTGGCGTCAACGGCTTTATCGGACATCATCTGACCAACTGTATCCTGGAAACGACGGACTGGACTGTTTATGGCATGGACCTTGGCGACGATCGTCTTGATCGCGCACTCTCCAACCCGCGCTTCCATTTTCTGGAGGGCGACATTGCCATCAACAAGGAATGGATAGAATATCACGTAAAGAAGTGCGACGTCGTCATGCCCCTGGTGGCCATCGCCACGCCAAAGCTTTACGTGGAGGATCCGATCGGAGTTTACAACCTCGACTTTGAGATGAATCTCAACATCATCAAACAATGCGTCAAATATCGGAAAAGGGTGGTTTTCCCTTCCACATCAGAGGTTTATGGGGCATGTCCCGATCCCGAATTCAGCGAAGATGAGAGCTACCTCGTGGTCGGGCCCATTCAGAAGGAACGGTGGATATACTCCTGCTGCAAGCAGCTTTTAGATCGGGTAATCTATGCCTATGGCACCCGGGGACATCTGGAGTTTACCCTGTTTCGCCCCTTCAACTGGGTAGGGCCCCGTCTCGATTCCCTTTATACGGCCAAGGAAGGCAGCTCCCGGGTTGTTACCCAGTTTATTGCCGAACTCCTCATGAAGCGTCCCATCACTTTAGTGGACGGCGGTCACCAGAAGCGCTGCTTCACATATGTGGATGACGGAATTGCCGCCCTCTTGAAGATCCTTGAGAATAAAGAGGATCGCTGTAAAAATGAGATCATCAACATCGGCAATCCTGCTAACGACTGCTCCGTGAAGGAATTGGCCCACCTGATGAAAAAAATATTCATGACCCATCCCCGCCATGTTCAGGACGAGGCATATTCGGAAATCGTTGAGATTCCAGCGGTGGAATTCTATGGAAAGGGTTATCAGGACATTTACACCCGCAAGCCAAGCATCGCCAAGGCCAGGAAGCTCCTCGACTGGGAACCGAAAATCGACCTGGAAGATTCCCTGACCAGAACCATTTATTCTTTCCTGGAAGAAAATGAAGCGAACCCTGGGATTGAAGATCGACGTTGATACCTATGAGGGGATGAGAAAGGGGGTTCCCCGCCTCCTGGACAGCCTCTCGGAGCTGGCGATCAAGGGTACTTTTTATCTGAGCATGGGTCCGGATGCCTCCGGTCTGGCAGTTCTGCAACTCCTCAATAATCCAAGATTTCTGAGGAAGATGCTCCGGAGCAATGCCCCTGGTTTGTATGGCTTCAAAACGGCCCTCTATGGCACCCTCCTGCCATCGCCGCTTATTGCCCTGTCCTTTCCGGAGCTGGTCCGCCGGATCATGGCGGAAGGCCACGAGGTGCAATTTCACGCCTGGGATCACCGTCGCTGGCAGGACACTCTGCCCTGTCGCTCAGAGCAATGGATAAGGGACTGGTTTGATCTTGGCATGACGGCCTTTCGGAAGTTGACGGGGAAGAAAGCTTCCTCATTCGGCGCCCCGGCCTGGCTGATTGATGATCGGGTTATGGGGATAGCTGGTGAATACGGATTTGAATATCTGAGCTGCACCCGGGCCGGGCGGCCTTTTCTCCATGAGGGACTGCTGATCCCGGAAATCCCCTCCGACCTGCCCTGTTTTGAGGAGTTGGGAGTTAAGACTGCCGGGGAGCGCATCCATTCCCTGCTGGCGGACGGCGGCCTCCATGTCCTCCCTGTTCATGCGGAGGTCGAGGGGGGCATCTGGAATCAACAATTCATGGATCTAATGGGCGAGATTAAAAAGAAGTCCTATACCTTTTCCAGTCTCCATGAGATCAACGACAGCTTGAAGCGCGACCAACTGGGAATTCGCAAATACGGGATGGCAATGTTGCCGGGACGTTCCGTTCCCTGCGCTGTTTAGTCGAGCTCCAGTACTATCCGGTTTTCTTCAGGCGCTTGGCTTCCTTCTTTTCTTTTACCGTTTTGGCAGGCTTCTTCTTGGTTTCCTTCTTGACATCCTTGTCTTTGCCCATGATGTTTTCTCCTCTCCGGTTTGATGTTCTTTGGATTTTCCATATCCGAACCGGGAGTTTTTCACAACCAAAATCTGTTTCTGAAGTTCACGGCCCGCCGCAGTCTTTTCCACGAAAAGCCTTTGCCCGCTCGAGGGATTCCGCCCGGTGTGGTACATCAAGGTGGAGATGGTGGAGGGGGCCGGGGTAAAGAGTTGGACCTGTTCGGGGTGGAGAGCCAACTCCCGTGCGGCGAAGCGGCGGAGGCTTGCCATGTCCGCCTGTGTGCATCCGGGATGAGCGGCGATGAGGTAGCATGAGAGAAACTGTTTCTTATTTGCATCAGCAGTAATGTTTCGAAAAAGATCACGAAAAACCAGCAGGGATTCCGTCCCCGGCTTTCCCATACATGCGAGGACCCGCTCCTCGGAATGCTCGGGGGCGATCTTCATTTGACCGGAAACGTGGCGGCGCACGACATCACGGAGGTAAGGGATGCCGTGCTTCCTGTCGGCCAGTAGGAGGTCGTAGCGGATTCCCGAAGCGACAACAGCCTGCTTCACGCCGGGAACCTCTCTAATCTTGCCGAGGAGGGAGATCTGGGCGCTGTGATCGGGACGGAGATTTTCGCAGACGGCGGGGTAGAGGCAGTGCCGATCACGGCAGGCGCCATGGGCGAGCTTCTTCTTACATTCAAATCCATACATGTTTGCCGTTGGTCCCCCGACATCGAGGATGTATCCCTTGAAACCGGGGAGGGAGGCGATTACCGCAGCTTCCTGGAGAATGGACGCCTCGCTGCGGGAGCTGACCGTCCGCCCCTCATGTACGGCTATGGCGCAGAAGTGACACTCGCCGTAGCAGCCCCGATGGGTGGGGATGGAAAAGCGGATCGTTTCCAGCGCCCGGACCTTCCCCACGCTGTGGTGGCTGGGGTGGACCGCCCGCTCGAAGTTCATGCCATAAACCTCGTCCATTTCCGCCCCGGTGAGGGGCAGGGCAGGGGGGTTGTGGATAAGCCAGCGGGTGTCCTGCTTCTGGCAGAGTCCCGATGCCGTGCGGGCATCCTGGTGACCGTAGAAGGTGAGAAACATCTTTTCAAACGCTCCCGGGTCTGCCGCCGTTTCTTCCCAGGAGGGTAGTTCGATAAATCCCGGTTTTTTCTCTACGGAAGCATAACAAATGCCCCTCATGTCCCGGATTTTCTGTCCATAGCGGAGTCGATGGGCAAGTTCCAGCACCGTATTATCGCCCATTCCGTAAACGATGATATCGGCCTTCGCGTCCATAAGAATGGATCGCCTGACCCGGTTAGACCAGAAGTCATAATGGGCGATCCGCCGGAGACTCGCCTCGATCCCGCCCAGGACAATGGGCTTCGTGTTTCGGAAGTGACGACGGATTAGATTGGCATAGGCGATCACCGCCCGATCGGGGCGGCGGTTGTTGATTCCCCCGGCGGTGAAATCGTCCCCCTGGCGTTTCTTCCCCGAAGCGGTATGATTGGCGATCAGGGAGTCGATGCAGCCGCCGGTGACGCCCCAGAAAAGTTCCGGTTCGCCAAGGCGGTTGATGTCTGCACCAGTGGCGATGTCCGGCTGGGGGATGATTCCCACCCTGTAGCCGGCGGCAAGAAGACGCTGGCCAATGACGGATACACCTACATAAGGGCTGTCAATGTAACTGTCTCCGGTGATCAGGATCACGTCGAGCTGCGTCCAGCCGCAGGCGCGGACTTCTTCAGGGGTTGCGGGCAGAAACAAATAACTGCTCCTTTTTTATTCGTAACTATTTACGGTGACGTAATTTATATGGGAAGACAGAAGTCAGAGATTTCGGCTGGGACAAGCGAAGCGGTTCCATCAATAATATCCAGGTTTTGGTGAATGCGCTTCCCTTGTCCCACCCCACTCCTTTCACCGGAATAACGATAGGGAGAGGGAAATGAAATTATCCAATGATTTCTTGTATTCATGACACTCATGCTCCGTTACCTCCAAGGGGAGGCTCCGGTATCTCTTTTTCCCAGTCGAGTTCTCCGTCATCGTAGGTTTGAGAAAGAATCGCCCTGGCCCTTTCCTGCTCCGGAGCGGGTACGAGGATACGGACTTCTCCCAGACCGTCCACTGTAATCGCATAAATTGTCCCCGCGGCTTCATAGCGCAAACGGGTGGGAATGCCCTCTGACTCCAGTCTGCCCGTAATGATCTTCGCTGTGGTCATTCCCGAAACGCTGCATATTTGGACCCATTCTCTCAGTTCATCCATAATCAATATCCTTGTGTATAAACTGTCATGAAACGAACTTAAAGATCAAGGAATTTTGCGTTTGCCGGGAGCCACTTTTTAAGATCTTGGAAATTAAAATGTTTTTCATTTGACACAACAGAACTTTTCTTATATCCCTATACCGAAAAAACAAGGAGAGCAAAAATGAATCCAAAAGAATGCATTCTATATAGTGGCGGCGCCAATGGGGCGGAAGCCGAGTTCGGGCGCGGGGCGGAGCGGTATGGCGTTCAGGAGGTGAACTATGGCTTCGAAGGTCATCAGATGGAACGCGCCCGGGGGGTTAGAATATTGACAACGGAGGAGCTGGAACGTAAAGATGTGAGCATGACCTATGTATCAAAACTCATGCATCGCAGTTACTCTACCGCCCCCATCTTCAGGAAGGTGCTCCAGAGCATCTGCTGGCAGGTTACCGGCGGTCAGGAGGTTTTTGTCATTGGTCAGATCATGACCGACGACACGATCAAGGGTGGAACCGGATGGGGAGCGGAGTATGCCAAATTTTGCAACAAACCGCTCTACGTTTTTGACCAGGAGCGGAGTGGCTGGTTCATGTGGTCAAAAGACCTTTGGAAACCATCAGCAGCACCGATCATCACGCAAAAGCATTTCGCCGGCACCGGCACCCGCTTTCTCAAAGAAAACGGCATGAAAGCCATCGCCGATCTGTATGAAAGATCCTTCAGAGAATAAGAAAAGACAAGAGGAGCAACGCACTGACAATCTGGATGGGGAAGGCGAGCCCTGTTGCCGGAATCAGGAGGAGTCCTCCCAGGATCGCCCCTGATCCGCCGCCGATAAGGTCGGCGGCGTAGAGCGGGGAAATCAGGGAATGCCCTTCTGTGACATCGGCAAGGGAGGCGTAAGCAAAGAGGGCGCCGGTAAAAAAGCCTGTAAAGGCGAGCAGGAAGGACATGAGAAGCAAGCCGGTTCCGCTATCCCGGATGAGGAGAAAGTAGATTAGGATCGTCAGGCTGAAAAACATCCCCAGCAGACCCCCGCCCCAGCTCCGTTCAGGAAGGGCAAGGCGGCGCGGCAGGAGTATGGCTCCCAAGGCCAAGCCGGCCATGAAGCAAGCAATCAGCAGGCCTATATCCTGGTAAAGGGCGCCGTCTTTGACCTGATAATGAAGGAGCAGTATACTCTGAAGAGTCATCCCGCAAAAGCCCGCCACCCCCGCCATGAACATCCGCCTCATTAACGGGTTGGATCGGGAAAGGAAGAAGGCGCCGGCAATTGCTGTCAGGGAAATCAGAACGGCTGGTAAAGGCAGGGTGAGGTCCCAGAAAGAAGCCCGGGGGAAAAACTTTGATAACCAGATCTGGAGTGTGTAACGGTAGCAGGCAGGACTGATGTCGCTGTTGATGGAGACGTCCGTTTTTTGCAGAACGTTTCTGATCTCCTGAAAACGGTCATTGCCAAAGATATAGCTGATGAACGGCGGCCTTACCAGGCGGGCGGAAATCTGACGGGAATGCCAGCGTTCAATGAGGGGTGACGCCTCGTCGGCCAGGGGAGTTGCAGCGGCGGTGACAATGTTTGTTGTTCCCGGGAGGAAAAGAACATGGGGGAAAACTGATTTCAGCGCCCCGTAGATGCTCGTCATGCGGTACATCAGGGGCGGGGGCCAGATGTTTTCGGCCGAGCGTAATCGCAGTCCAACGATGCCGCCGGGACGGAGACGGGCGGCGCAGGCCTGGAAAAACTCCCCTGTGTAAAAGCGGTTGGTCTGTCCCGATGCCGGTTCCGGCATGGCGACGAGGATCAGATCATAGGCGTCGCCATGATGCAAAAAAGCACGGGGATCGGCAAAGATCAAATGGACCGGCGGCGTATTCAGGGCACTCTGTCGTTGTGGCGGCATATGCCTTGCAATCATCTGGACCATACTTGGATTGAGTTCTACCACATCTATCTTCTCTGGCGAGTGCTGCCGGAGCGATTCCACTATCCCTTCCATGCCCCCGCCCAGCAGCAGAATCTGTCGGGGGTGAGGATGTTGCAGTGCTGTCAGGTGGGCAAAGGTTTCTCCTTCCATGCCTTCCGTCTCAAAAGACAAGACGTCGTTTTCAAAGACCGCTGCCTGCCCGGACAGACCGGTAACGGTGATCCGCCCGTAGGCCGTATCTTTACTCTCGACCAGGTGGGGGTGATTCCAGGCGATCGTCTTGCGATCTATCCAGGATGTCCAGCCCAGGGCTACAAGGCCGCAGACGGCTACCACAGGAACAAGCTTCCAGCCCCTTCCAATTTTCTTCAGGAAGATCAAAGGGGTCAAGGCGATAAAGACACTGCCGAGCAGGGTCGCTGCTAAAAGGGGGAGATGAAATTTCAGGAAGAGGCTGGAAAGGATTCCTCCCGCCAGGGCGCCGAGGCTTTCGATACCATAGGCCAAAGCCAAGGTTCTTTGGGGACGTTTAATATGGCCATCCGCCATCCCTTTTAGCGGCTTTTTGTCGATATAAATCGCCGCGGCCAGAGGAAAAAGAAAGCCAGTCAGCAACCCGACGGGAAAAAGAGCCAGCACCGGGACAATCAGCTGCTGATAAAAAGGAAGATATGCCCCGGGAACTCCTGAAAAGAGCAACCGGCTGGCACGGATGAAGAGGACGTCCAGAGGAAGGAGGATGGCAAGGCAGAGAAAGGCGCCGGTTATTGCCCCGGCCGTGGCGATGCGATAGCGGCTGAGCATGGCTCCGGCGGCAGTGAAAAAAAGCCATATGCCCATAGCGAAAATATAAATAAGCTCCACGCCATAGAAGGCTACGGCAAGTTCCCGGAGGAGAATTACCTGGCTCAGGAGAGAGATTAGACCGATATTAAACAGGATTAACCGCACAGAGTTGATCAAATACCGATTAAAATGTCAGCGATGAAAGAATTCATATAACCGGCAACTGCCCCCTTTGCCACTATTTTATAATCCGGAATAAATCCTTGGCCTTTGGATCCGTGGCTGTCTTCAGAAGCTCAAATAGGGCCATCTCTGTGCTCGTCAGAGTGGCGCCGGAAGCGAGTAGTTTCTGGATGCCTATTTCCCTGTTACGGGCGGTGCGGGAAGAAACGGCGTCGGCGACAATGTAAACTTCGTATCCCCTCGCCAAAAGATCCATGGACGTCTGATAGGCGCAAACGTGAGCTTCGATACCGCATATAATGATCTGTTTTTTCCCCGCAGCAATCAATGTGTCCATGAATTGCCGGTCTCCACAGCAACTGAAGCTGTTCTTGATAATCGGTTTTACAGCGGTCATCAGACCGGCAAGCTCAGGAATTGTCGGCCCGATCTTGACTTGTTCCGTAAGAATAATGGGAATATCGAGGGTAATAATCCCCTTGACCAGTTTTGCCGTGTTGGTCAGTAGAAATTCCTTTTCGTCCATCGCCAGATAAAGATTACCCTGGATGTCGATAACAACCAGTAACGCCTCTTCCCGATTCAGCATACAAATTCTCCTGTATAATTATGTCATCATCACCATTCCTGGTGAGATGGAGAGGGTGGATTGACCCACGGAGAGCCACATGACCGGCCGGATGGGTGTGTCTTCGGCAGTCCTGCCTGGTAAACCGCGCTGGATAGAATTACTCCGGGGAGAATCTCCTTCAGGTATCCTGAAACTATCAGCAGGGCCTCCATGTCGATTCCGGTCGGGACGGCCATCTCACTGAACATGAAGGCAAGATCCTCGGTGGCGATGTTTCCGGAGGCGCCGGGGGCGAATGGGCAACCGCCCAATCCGCCCAGGGCGGAATCAAAGCGCCTGATACCGACATCATACGCCCGTAAGGCATTGGCAAGCCCTAATCCTCTGGTGTTGTGGAAATGAACGGCAAAGGCGACTTCCGGGAATGCCCTCAGGCAGGCAACCAGAATTTGTTCCACCTGAGCGGGGTTGCCGAAACCGACGGTGTCGCAAAGGGTGATCTCCCTGATACCCATATTAACAATCTTTTCAACATCTTTGAGGATATTGTCGGTAGTGGGGCATCCCTCGAAAGGACAACCGAAAACAGTTGCCAGGGCTACGCAAAGTTCAGCAGGCGCCTCGGCAGTCAGCTCTTTATGAATTAATTCCAGCCCCTTGAGCGATGCCTCCTTTGTTTGGCGGACATTGTTGAGATTGTGGGATTCGCTGAGGGAAAAGAAGAAGATCAACTTTTCAATGCCGCTTTTGATGGCTTCGCGGGCACCGTGAAGATTGGGGACAAGGGCGGAAAACCTTACCTTTGGCAGGTCGATTATTCCCGCTGCCACCTCCTTCATGTCCCGGAATTGGGGAATTGCCCGGGGGCTTACAAAAGCGCCGACTTGAATCTCTTTCAGACCACTGGCAGCAAGGCGTCTGATCAGAGAAACCTTCTGCGCCGTTTCCACAAAAGTTGCTACGTTCTGAAGACCATCCCGTGGTCCCACCTCAACTATGCTTACATCATGTCCTGCTTTCATCAAACCTATTCGTCCGCAGAATTTATTCTTGACAGAAGTCGGTAATTTATATAAAAGAGTCCCCCTGATTGAATAAGCATTAAGGAGGAAGTTTTTTGGCCAACCACAAGTCAGCAATCAAGAGAACAAAGCAGAGCGAAAAGCGTCGCCTGCTAAATGCGTCTATCCGTTCCAGTGTGAAAACGGAGATCAAATCAATCGTCAAGGCGGTCGAGAAGAAGGAACGGGAAGGAGCCAAAGAGGCTCTCATTGCCGTGATTCCCAAGATCAGCAAGGCTGCTGCCAAAGGCATCTTCCACAAGAAGAACGCCTCCCGCAAGATTTCCCGGCTCACCAGGAAAGTAAACGCCCTCCAGGCCGCAGCCTGATCAGAAGCCGGACATCATCATGCGATATGCCCTCTCGGCGGTATCCCTGGATAGCTTCGAGAGGGCGTTTTTACGCGCCGTTTCCGTATCGCTGAGGCTGGCCACCGGGTAATCCTGAATACCGGAAAAATTACCGTCCTTCCAGATAACTTTCTTAGTCCTCCTGTCCTCAAAGGATAGCTCCAGCGTTAACGTCATCCGTTCCTCCGCGGCCAGATTTGTTGTCCTGGTGGAGAGAGGTGTGGTCGTCAGGCTTTGGACCGCGCCCCGGAAAAGGGCGTCGGCCTGATCCTCATTGTCGACGATTTGAAACCTTTGTCCCCTGATGAACCAGTCGGTAATGGCAAGGCGGACGGTGTCTTCCAGGTTGGCCTGGCTGGTCCGGTTGGCAAAGGGTTCGATGAAGACCTTCCGCACAACCGGATCAATGTATTCTCCCCCTCCTGAGAAGCGATAGCCGCAGCCGGTCAGGGTAAGGAATGTGATGAGCATGATGATAATCCGGGGTATAGGGATGCCGATTTTCATCTCAGCCCTGGACGACAATATTAAGCAGTTTTCCCGGCACGTAAATCTCCTTGAGGACCTTTTTCCCTTCGATCAGCTTGACAATCTTTTCGTCAGCTCTGGCCAGTGATTTGATTGACTCCCCCTCTTCATCGATGGGTACGGAGATCCGGCCTCTTACCTTGCCGTTTACCTGGATGACAATGGTTATTTCCTCCTCTGTGGCCACGGAAGGGTCGTATTCCGGCCAGGACGAATCGGCGGCATTGACCTTGTTTCCCATAATTTCCCATAGTTCCTCAGAAAAATGGGGAACCGTAGGCGCCAGCAGCAGCAGCAGGGAGTCAACCGTTTCCCTGATGACCGACAAGGCTGTCAAATCTTCCTTCCCCGGCCGGGGAACCTGGTAAAGGGCATTGACAAGTTCCATTACGGCGCTGATGGCCGTATTGAAATGAAATCGATCATCGATGTCTCTGGTGACCTTGCGAATGGTCTGGTGTGTTTTTCTTCGCAGGTTTTTCAATTCTCCTTCAAGAACACTTGCCCCATCAAAGGGAGCGACGTCCCTGATGTCATCGAGATAGTCAACGATAATGCGCCACGTCCGGTTGAGGAAGCGAAAAGAGCCTTCCACACCCTGATCGCTCCATTCCAGGTCTTTTTCCGGAGGGGAGGCAAAGAGGCAGAAGATCCTCGCGGTATCGGCGCCGTAACGTTCGATCAAATAATCGGGATCGACGACATTCTTGAGAGATTTGGACATCTTTTCCGTCTTGCCGACGATAACCTCTTCCTGACAATGGATACACCGGCCTTCCCTGGCCTCGTCGGGGAATAGATAACCATGCTGCCGGCATTTCATCGTTTCCTTGCAGACCATGCCCTGGGTCAGGAGGTTGGTAAAAGGTTCATCGACGCCGATGACTCCGAAATCACGGAGTACCTTCGTGAAAAATCGTGAATACAGCAGATGGAGGATGGCATGTTCGATGCCGCCGATGTACTGGTCTACCGGCATCCAGTAATCAAGAGCCTTCCGGTCCAGTCCTGGTTTATCATTGAAAGTGGCGCAGCAGAATTTGTCAAAGTACCATGAGGACTCGACAAAGGTGTCCATGGTGTCTGTCTCCCGGCGCGCCGGCCCGCTACAATGGGGGCATGCTGTTTTTATAAAGGATTCATGCTTTGCCAGCGGTGATCCGCCTTCACCGGTAAGCTCCACATCTCTGGGTAAAATAACGGGCAGATCCTGTTCGGGTACCGGCAGGGCCCCGCATTTCTCGCAATAAACGATGGGAATGGGGGCGCCCCAGTATCGCTGTCTGGATATTCCCCAGTCCCGCAGGCGGTACTGGATGGTCTTTTTGCCCCGGCCCAGAGATTCAAGATATTCGGCAATCTTATCAAGAGCCTTCATATTTTCCATGCCATTGAAGGGACCGGAATTAACAAGGATTCCCTCTTCTACATAGGCCTCCGTCATGGTATGGACATTCAGGGCCTTTTTGGGGGGCTGGATGACCACAATCAGGGGAAGGTTGTATTTTTTGGCAAATTCGAAGTCCCGTTGATCATGGGTAGGAACCGCCATGACACAGCCGGTGCCGTAATCGGCGAGGACAAAATTGGCGGCATAAATGGGCATCTTGTTTTTTGTAACCGGATTGAGGCAATAGGCATCAAGAAAAATGCCTTCTTTTTCATAGTAATCGGAGATCCTCATCACCTTGTCGTGCTTCTTGATCTTGTCGACCCATTCCCTGACTTCGCCTTCCCGTTCCTTCCCCTTGACAAGTTCCATAACCAGGGGGTGCTCGGCGGCGATGAGCATGAAGGTGGCGCCGAAAATCGTATCCTGGCGGGTCGTGAAAACCTTTATGTCCCCCTTGCCGTACGCCATGGGGAAGGAGAGTTCAAAGCCGTGGCTCTTACCGATCCAGTTCCTTTGCATGGTGAGAACCCGGTCCGGCCAGCCGGGAAGGCGATCGCAGCACTCGAGCAGTTCTTCCACATAAGCGGTGATCCGGAAAAACCACTGATCAAGTTCTCTGGGGGATACTTCATTTGCGCAGCGCCAGCAAAGTCCCCCCTCAACCTGTTCGTTAGCCAGGACGGTCTGGCAGTCGGGACACCAATTGACCATGGAAGTTTTTTTGTAAACGAGGTCTTTTTCGTACATCCACAGAAAAAAAAGTTGTTCCCAGCGGTAATATTCAGGTTCGCAGGTGGATATTTCCCGGTCCCAGTCGTAACTGAATCCCATACGTTTGAGCTGGTTTCTCATGTGGGCGATATTCTCATTCGTCCAGACGGACGGATGAATGCCGTGGGCAATGGCGGCATTTTCCGCCGGCATGCCGAAAGCGTCCCAGCCCATGGGATGGAGGACATTGAATCCCCGCATCCGCTTGTAACGGGCAACGACATCGCCGATGGTATAATTACGTACATGTCCGATATGGATTTTACCGGAGGGGTAGGGAAACATTTCCAGGAGATAATACTTCTTCTTTTGTGTGTCTTCCTTCACCGAGAAGGTCTTGTCTTTTTCCCAGTGCCGCTGCCACTTCTCTTCAATTTGCTGAGGGGTGTATTTAGCGTTCATAGACTGCTCCCGGACTGTTTTTCTTTTTCCGTAACACAGGAAAAGAATGTTTTCAATAAAGAACAACATAAAAAAGGGGTTTCGGACGCCGAGTCAATCCCGGCGCCCGAAACCCCTTTTTTAAGAATGTGTAAGTCCTGTTCCGTCGAATTACCCCATCCCCCTCCTAACCTCCCCCTCGAGGGGGGAGGAATATAGATCAGGTTTGGAAATAAAAGCCCTCCCCCTTTTGAGGGGGAGGAATCTAGATATTGTCCCTCCTCTTCAAGGGGAGGGTTGAGGTGGGGATGGTTTTATTACGCCGCCGCCTTTTTTAGCTGCTTGACCATGTCCGTCTTTTCCCACTTGTATCCGTCCATGAATAATGTTTTCGGGATACCGCGATAGACATTCCCGTTCAGAAGTCCGAAACGGGTGATCATCCCTCCGGGGGTCAGATCGAAATTGGTTTCAATGATTTTCTCCAGTTTGCTGTCGGGAATGACGCCGGTCCCAAAGGTGTTGACATAGATCGAAAAAGGTTTGGCAATGCCGATGGCGTAAGCCAACTGGACGGAGCATTTGGCGGCAAGACCGGCGGCAACGATATTTTTGGCCACATAACGGGCCCCGAAAGCGGCGGAACAGTCTACCTTTTCTGGCGATTTATTAACGACCGACCCACCTCCGAGCTGCGCGCCCGGATAACCGCCATAGAACTGCACGACCAGTTTGCGTCCCGTTACTCCGGAGTCGGCGGCGCTGCATGAATTGAGGGCGTTCCATTCTCCCGTCGGGTTGAAGAGAAATTCCGTTTTCTTGTCTACCCAGTCTTTCAGGCATTCAAAGGCAATCTTTTTCGCCCGCTCTTTGACTGTGGTCTTGCTTCCCTTGACATAGCGGTAATCGATGGCATTGGACATGAGGACTTTGACCAGGCGTTTCGGTTTGCCCGTTTTCTCGTCGTAATCTATGGATACCTGACCCTTGCCGTCGGGGGCAAAGATCGGGTCCTGGCAGTCTTCAAAGGCGCGCATGAGTCTGCTTGACAGGACATAGGGCAGGGGTAGGAGTTCCGCCGTTTCATCACAGGCAAAACCATACATGATCCCCTGGTCTCCAGCGCCTATCTCTTTGCACTTGTTCAGTTCCATGCTTGTTCCGATGTTAATGTCCGGTGATTGGGGGATAATGGCGTTAAGGACGCCCATGAGATGACCATTGAGACCCACGGCGGCATGGTTGTATCCAATATCCAGGACCGAATCCCGAACGATTTTATCAATATCCGCGAAGACCCTGGTCCTGACCTCACCCCCCACGAGGCATATCCCCTTGCCAAGGAATACCTCGATGCCGCAATGGGGCATGTTGCTGAGGTCCATACCCAATTTATTTTCCTCATCCAGGATTGCCGCGATGACATTGGCGGCAATGATGTCGGCCACCACATCCGGATGACCAATCTTGATGCTTTCCGAAGAAATCTGCATACTCTGTCTCCTTTTCACAAATTAAGTTATCGGCAAAAAAAAACCCATGCGCAAGCACGGGTTCAATTCAATCACCATCAGTGCTTTAGCACATTTATAGAGCGGAGCAATTTACCTTTAAATCACCGCTTTCGCCGGACTTCTATCACACCAATATATATTGTCAAGGCTTTTTTAACAGTTTGTCCAAATAAAGTGCATCGAGGATGCCGTTGATAAAGGCCCCGGAATTTTCTGATCCGTATATTTTCCCCAAGTCGATGGCTTCGTTAAGAGATACTTTCGGTGGAATATCTTCACAAAACAGAAGCTCATACACGGCCATCCTGAGAATACTCCTATCCACCCTTGACATCCTCCCGACGGACCAATGCTCTGAGTATTTTCGGATAATTACGTCAATATGTTCGATGTTTTCCCATGTTCCCTGCACGAGCTGGAGAGCGAACCGCCTTGCTCCCTCATCCCGGGGAAGTTGCTTTCCCAAATCTTCGTGATTTTCCAGAATAGACCAAAATATTTGCAGAATATCAGATACATTTCGGTCCTGGAGGTCCATTCCGTACAGGACCTGCAAAGCAAATTCCCGCGCCCTTCTTCTTTGTTGCATGGGCTTTTCTTAGATCTTTCTGAACAGATCAACCATCTCGATGGCGGCCATGGCTGCGTCCCAGCCTTTGTTGCCCGCTTTGGTTCCTGCCCGCTCAATGGCCTGTTCAATCGTATCCGTCGTCAGGACACCAAAGGAGACAGGGATCTCGGTATCGAGCCCCACGCTTGCTATCCCCTTGGACACCTCGGCGCTGACGTATTCGAAGTGGGGAGTCGCCCCGCGAATAACCGCTCCGACGCAGATAACGGCGTCATAACGGCCGCTCTTTGCGAGCTTTTTCGCGGTAATGGGCAGTTCGAAGGCCCCGGGAACCTTGAAGAGCTGAATGTCCTTTTCATCTGCACCGGCCCTTGTCAAGGCATCAACAGCCCCGTCGATGAGTCTGCTGGAGATAAAATCATTGAATCTGCTTGCCGCGACGGCAAACTTCATTCCCTTGGCAATAATTTTTCCTTCGATAATTTTTGGCATATTCAGCCTCCATGGATAAATTTATATCATGTGTCCCATTTTTGTCTTTTTTGTCGTCAAGTAACGAATATTATTCTCATCCGGTTCGATGATAATCGGTACTCGACCGGTGATGGTGATCCCGTAGCCTTCAAGTCCCACTATTTTCTTGGGGTTGTTGGTCATCAGCCTCATTTTCCGGACCCCTTGATCGGCCAGAATCTGCGCGCCAAGTCCATAGTCACGAAGGTCGGCCTTAAAGCCGAGCTCGATGTTGGCTTCGACAGTATCCTTACCTTCTTCCTGGAGGGCATAGGCCCGGATCTTGTTTACGAAGCCGATACCCCTGCCTTCCTGGCGCATGTAAACGATCACGCCTTTCCCTTCCCGTTCCACCATTTCCATCGCCCGATGCAACTGATCACCGCAATCGCAACGGGCCGAACCGATGACATCCCCGGTGAAGCACTCGGAATGGACGCGGACCAATACTTCATCTTCCGGTGTGATATCCCCCTTTACCAGGGCGACATGCTGCATATCGTCCACATCGTTTTCATAGACCGTTACTTTGAACATTCCGCCAAAATGAGTCGGAATGTTGGCGGTGGCCGCACGGCGAATCATGGACTCATGCTGCATCCGGAAATCGATGAGGTCGGCAATCGTGGCAATCTTCAGATCGAACTCTTTAGCAAAGATCTCAAGATCGGGCATGCGGGCCATGGTTCCGTCGTCCTTCATAACTTCGCAGATGACGCCGGCCGCCTTGAGCCCGGCAATGCGGGCCAGATCGACGGACCCTTCCGTTTGCCCGGTTCTTACCAGGACGCCGCCTTTTTTTGCCCGGATGGGGAAGATGTGTCCGGGGCTTACCAGGTCATCGGCCTTGGCGCCGTCGGCTACGGCGGCGCGAATGGTAGTAGCGCGATCAAAAGCCGAAATACCGGTGGTAACTCCCTTCTTAGCCTCGATGGAAATTGTGAAAGCCGTGCCGAACCGGGAGCGGTTGTCCCTCGCCATGGGCATTAAATGCAGGCGGTCGGCATGTTCTTCCGTCATGGTCAGACAAATCAGCCCCCGGCCATGCATGGCCATGAAATTAATGGCCTCGGGGGTTACAAATTCGGCGGCCATACACAGGTCGCCCTCGTTTTCCCGGTCCTCGTCATCAACGAGGATGATCATCTTGCCATTGCGAATATCTTCAATGGCTTCTTTTATTGTACTTACACCCATTATTCACCTCAAAAAACCGTTTTCTGCCAATAACTTCCAATCTACAGGCGAGCTGCCGCCGCGATTGTTCATCATTAACTTTTCTAAATATTTGCCGATGATGTCCGTTTCGATATTCACCGGTTCCGATACTCTTTTCGAGCCCAGTGTCGTACCCTGGGCAGTATGGGGAATCATGGTAACATGGAATTGGTTACGCACACAACGATTGACCGTGAGGCTGATCCCGTCGATGGCAATAGATCCCTTTTCCACGATATATTTCATGAGCTGGTCAGAAACTTCAAATTTGAAGAGTATGGACTTGGTCCGGACGGTTTTATCCACGATCCGGCCGAGGCCATCCACGTGCCCCAAAACAAGATGACCGCCCAGAAAATCATTAAGACGCAAGGCTTTTTCGAGATTTACGGCATCGCCGGTTTTCAAAAGCCCCAGATTGGTCTTGGCCAGTGTCTCGGAAGAGACATCCGCGGAGAAACCTCTCGTCTTTTTCTGTGTTACCGTAAGGCATGCCCCATTCACGGCAATACTATCCCCGGTCTTGACATCGTCAAGGGAAAGATCGGTATTGACAGTCAACAGGGCCTCTTCACCCTGCCTGACCAATTGGGCCAATGTTCCCTTAGCCTGAATAATCCCGGTAAACATATATAAGCTCAGCCGTCCTTTTTCATGTTCAGCAAATCTTTGAGCTCGTCAAGGAAATCGTTGACGTCCCGGAACTGCCGGTAAACTGATGCGAACCTGACGTAGGCAACCGCGTCGAGCCTTTGCAGCTCTTCCATGACCTTTTCTCCGATCATGGATGAGGGGATCTCCTTCCCCATGCTTTCCTGACAAGCCCGCTCGACCATGTCCACAACGCTATCGATCTCATCTATACTGATAGGCCTCTTCTCCAGGGCCTTGATCAGACCGTTGCGGATCTTCATCCGGTCGAAGGGTTCCCGCCGTCCGTCCTTTTTTACTACCATGGGCAGCACGTCCTCGACCACCTCGTAGGTGGTGAAACGCTTGTTGCAGGCCAGACATTCCCGCCGTCGCCGGATGGCGCTGCCGTCTTTGCTGATTCGGGAGTCAATAACGCGGTTCTCGCCATTGTGGCAAAAGGGGCATTTCATATCAGACTTACTCCTACCCCCGCTTCCTGGAGAATCTCTTCGGCCATGGCGTCGCGGTAACCATCCTGGATCAACACGGAGCGGATGCCCGCGTTGATGATCATCTTCGCGCAGATGATGCAGGGTTGGTTGGTACAGTAAAGTACAGAGTCTTTGACACTGACCCCGTGGAGGGCGGCCTGAATTATGGCGTTCTGCTCGGCATGGAGACCGCGGCAGAGCTCATGGCGCTCGCCCGAGGGGATATTGTGCTGTTTGCGGAGGCATCCCAGATCAAGACAATGCCTGAGACCCGTCGGGGCGCCATTGTAACCTGTGGCCAGGACGCGTTTGTCCCGCACCAGGACGGCGCCGACCTGCCTGCGGATACAGGTTGAACGCTTGGCAACCAGGCCGGCGATGTTCATGAAATATTCATCCCATGTGGGGCGCACCGGAATCTCCGTCTCTTCTATCATACAACCCATCCCCAACCTTGCCCTCCCTTGAAGGGGAGGGGGGAAGCTGGTTATTTTATGAAATCATCTTATTTAAATGGGGTTCCCTGTAAGCGTTCCCCGTAAAGGGGAAACTTACCGCAGAGATCCTGTACGCTGCTGCGTACTTCCCTGATCTTTTCCTGGTTCTTGATGTCCTTGAGAATCCGGGCGATAAAGCCGGCGATTACCTGCATCTGTTCTTCCCTCATGCCTCGTGTCGTGAGGGCCGGGGTTCCGAGGCGGATGCCGCTGGTGATCTGTGGACCCAGGGTATCAAAGGGGATGCCGTTCTTGTTGACGGTTATTCCTGCCTGATCCAGCACCTCCTGGGCGTCTTTGCCGGTGATGCCCTTGTCCGTCAGATCCACAAGCATCAGATGATTGTCCGTACCTCCGGAGACGAGGCGGAACCCCTCGGCGATGAGGGCCTCAGCCAAGGATTGGGCGTTCTTGACGATTTGCGTCTGATAGCCCTTGAAGTCTGCCGACAGGGCCTCCTGGAAGGCGACGGCCTTGGCGGCGATGACATGCATCAGCGGGCCGCCCTGCATTCCTGGGAAGACACGGCTGTTGATCGCGGCGGCGCGATCCTGTTTGCACATGATCAGACCGCCCCGGGGGCCCCGGAGGGTCTTGTGGGTTGTCGAGGTCACAAATTCGCAGACCGGGACGGGGGAAGGATGAAGCCCGGTAGCCACGAGACCGGCGACATGGGCGATGTCGGCCATGATGGCCGCCCCTACCATGTCGGCAATTTCCCTGAATTTGTCAAAATCAATGGTCCGCGGATAAGCGCTGGCCCCCACGACAATCAACTTGGGTTTGTGTTTTTTTGCCTGGGATTCAACTTCATTGAAATCGATAGTTTCACTTTCCCGGGAGACGCCGTAGGCTACGACATTGTAAAGCCGTCCGGAGAAATTCGCCGGACTGCCATGGGAAAGATGTCCTCCGTGAGAGAGGTTCATGCCGAGGACAGTATCTCCCGGCTGAAGCACAGCAAAATACACCCCCATATTGGCTTGGGTTCCAGAATGGGGCTGGACGTTTACATGATCGGCGCCGAAGAGCTTTTTACAGCGTTCGATGGCCAGGGTTTCAACGACATCGACATATTCACATCCCCCGTAGTAGCGCTTGCCAGGGTATCCCTCGGCGTATTTATTGGTCATGATGCATCCCTGGGCTTCAAGAACCGCTTCGCTGACAAAATTCTCCGAAGCAATCATTTCCAGTTTGCCGGCCTGCCTGACGGTTTCTTCCCGGATGGCTTTAGCAACTTCCGGATCGGTTTTTAGCAACGATGTCATGATTCCTCCTATATGGGTTTTATCTGGCCTGTCTTTCCCTCCCCTTCAAGGGGATGATTATGGCGGGGATTCCACCATGCGCCCTTAGTAGCTTGACCATAAAGTCTTTCCCTCCCCTTCAAGGGGAGGGTTAGGGTGGGGATGGGTTAGCGCCTCGTTGCCATCCCTCCTGGTGACGGCATGCCGTCATGAGCCTTTCAATAGTTTTTGTTCGATTGCCCTTATCTTGTCAACGCGTCGTTGATGGCGCCCTCCTTCAAAGGGGGTTTCGAGCCATGTCGTAACGATTTTCAAAGCTTTGTCAAGGTTGGTCAGTCTGCCGGCAAGAACAAGAATGTTACTGTCGTTATGCCGGCGGCTCAAGGCGGCCATTTCCTCGTCCAGACAGAGGGTTGCCCGTACCCCCGGGAATTTGTTGGCAACGATTGACATCCCGGCACCGGAGCCGCAGATAAGGATACCACGATCATATTGGCCGGAAGAAATACCCCCGGCCACCGCGGCGGCATAATCGGCATAGTCTGCCGGACTTTCATTGCCCGTTCCTTTGTCTTCGACGATCCATCCCTGGCGGGAAAGGAAAGATTTCACTTCTTCCTTCAAAAGAAAACCGGCGTGATCGGCGGCGATAGTAATTTTTCCCATCACGGTTGAAAATATTTCAGGATTAAGACGGCGTTGGCGCCGCCGAAGCCGAAGGTGTTGGACATAACCGTCCGGACGTTCATTCTTCTGGCCATATTGGGAACAAAATCAAGGGTCCCCGCGGCCGGATCTGGTTGATCAAGATTGATCGTCGGCGGGACAATCCCTTCCTTGATCGCCTTGGCGGCAAAGACGGCTTCTGCACCCCCGGCGCCGCCCAGCATGTGTCCGGTCATGGATTTGGTGGAACTGACCAGGAGGCGGGATACATGTTCTCCGAAAACCGTGTGAATCGCCTCGGCTTCATAGAGATCATTGATGGGCGTCGAGGTGCCGTGGGCATTTATGTAATCGATATCCGCGGGCAGCATTGACGCGTCACGCATGGCAGCTCTCATGCAGCGGGCCGCCCCTTCATGACCGGGGGGAGGCGCCGCCATGTGAAAGGCGTCGCTGGTGATGCCGTAGCCGGCTATTTCCCCGTAAACTTTTGCCCCCCGGTTAAGGGCGTGATGATATTCCTCAAGGATCAAGATACCGCAGCCTTCGGACAGGACAAAGCCGTCTCTGCCGGTATCAAAGGGACGGCTGGCCTTTTCCGGGTCCCCATTACGGGTGGATAGCGCCCGCATGGCATTAAAGGCGCCCACGGCCAGGGGGCATACCACGGCCTCAACACCGCCTGCCACCATGACATCCGCGTAATCACCGGCAATCATCCGGAAGGCATCCCCAATGGCATAAGTTCCGGAGGCGCAGGCGGTGACGGGACAGTTGATCGGTCCCTTAAGATGATACCGGATGGATACATGGCCGGCAGCCAGGTTGGCGAGGGCGGCGGGGATCGCAAAGGGAGAAATTCTCCGGGGACCGGCCCGAAGGATATTTTCCTTTTCCTTTTCAAGCGTGGGGAGACCTCCGATTGCCGAGCCGATAATAACTCCGGCCCGTTCCGCCTCATCGTCGCCGATTTCCAGGGCAGCGTCCTGGATGGCCATGTCGGACGCTGCCAGGGCATAGACAATGAAATCGTCGTATCTGCGCAGCTCTTTCTTGTTTACATGGACAAGAGGATCGAAGTTTTTTATTTCACCGGCTATCTTTGTTTCATGGGCGGAACAGTCAAACTTGGTGATGGGTCCGATGCCGGAACGTCCGGCACAGACGCCTTCCCATGCTTCCTCAACGGAATTTCCAACAGGGGTCAGCGCTCCCAGGCCAGTTATCAATACGCGTCTTTTCAATGATCGACTCCCGCTTAAGCAGCGATGCTACTTGACCCCTTTAGTTTTCAGGAAAGCAATAACGTCTCCGATGGTGCGAATTTTTTCGAGCTCGTCATCGGAGATCTGAATGCCGAAATTCTCTTCCATTTCCATGATGAGTTCTACGATGTCCAGGGAATCCGCCCCGAGATCATCGACGAATGATGCCTCTGGAACACACTCTTCCCGAGTGACTCCCAGTTGTTCCATGATGATCTCAATGACCTTTGCCTCAAGCGACATATCCATTTCCTCCTGAATTATTGATTTATGATGGTTACTTCTTTTACATATACAATCCGCCATTGACGCGGATGACTTGACCGGTAATGTAAGCGGCTTCTTCTGAAGCAAGAAAAGCGACCAGCCCCGCCACATCTTCCGGGGTTCCAAGTCTTGCCAGGGGGATTTCCTTTTTCAGATCAGTTTTGATGTCCTCCGGGAAATCACTCGTCATATCAGTTTCGATCCATCCCGGCGCTACGGCGTTCACACAAACATTGCGCGACCCAAGTTCCCGGGCCAGTGATTTTGTCAAGCCTAAAATGCCGCCCTTGGCGGCAGCGTAAACACTGTCGCCGGCGTTGCCTGCTTCGCCGATAAGAGAGGAGAGATTAATTATCCGTCCCGATCGCTGACGTGACATCTGGCGTGCTACAGCCTGACAGCAGTTGAATGTTCCCTTGAGGTCCGTGTCGATAACCTGGTCCCACAGGGATTCCTTGATCCTGACGATGAGCCCTCCCATCCAGATCCCGGCATTGTTGATGAGTGTGTCGATCCGGCCTTTTTCAGCAATGATTCTTTTCACCGCCGCCTGAACAGCCACATGCTCAGCCACATCGAAATGGCAGAGATCGCCATCGCCGCCGAGTTTTCTGATCATGGTCAGGGTTTCCCGCGCAGCGGTTTCGTTACGGTTATAGTTGACATACAGGAAAGAGCCCGGCCTTGCAAGTCTCACAGCCACAGCTCGTCCTATGCCTCTCGACGCCCCCGTAATCAGGATGATTTTATCCATCGCCGTCATATCTGAAAGAATAGCGCGCTCCCCGCCGGCCAGGATGATCGCTCCTGTGCCTGGCCCATGTCGCTAAAATCAGGCTGTCTTCGCGAGGGATATAACTTCTCTGCCCTTATAAGTGCCACAATTGGCACAGGCGCGATGGGGCATCTTCTTTTCACCGCACTGGGGACAAAGCGAGATAGCCGGCGAACTCAAAAAATCATGGGATCTTCGCTTGTTTCTCCTCGTTCGGGAATGTCTTTTTACTGGATTTGGCATGGTTGTTATCCTCTTTTAATAAAGTTTGTTCATGACGTCAGTTTCAGCTTTTTCAAAACGGCCAATCTCTCATCGACGCGGTCCGATGGACAGTTGCATGCGCCGAGGTTGAGATTGGTCCCGCAGCCGGGGCATAATCCCCTGCAATCTTCACTGCATAGTACCTTTATGGGTATCTGGAGAACAATTTGTTCGTAAATCAGAGGATCGCAATCTACGATTTCCCCTTCATAATACCCGTATTCCAGATCCTCTTCAGTTAATTCCACCTCTTCCCGACTCTCGTCCGGCCTGGCCGGCACGAGGGTGTAACGAAAAGGTGTACTTACAGGCAGCATCGCCGTTTCCAGACATCTTGAACAGGTCGTGCGGATGACGGTTTCAATGTTGCCGTTCAAAAAAACGGATTGTTGTAATTTTCTTACGTTACATGTTATGCGTACTTCGTCCAGAGCAAAATCGCTTTCACCCACATCGCCAAAGATTGTATGGAGCCAGTTCCGGTCTTTGGTTGTCTGGATGTCCAGTCCATCCTCAGGGATGGTATTGATATTTATCTTCATTGCTATTGCTTCATTCCGTTAAATAATTAAGGTTCAATAAAGTGGTGAAGTAAATTATAAAATCATCTCGATGTCAAGAATAATTTCTTGAAATCTGACTTGACAAACAATCCCGGCCAAACCTATAAGGCAGCATCAATTTAATAAAAAGCAGGTGATTATGGATCAACCAAAAGAAATCAGGACAAGATTTGCCCCATCGCCAACAGGCTATCTTCATATCGGGGGGGCCAGGACCGCCCTTTTCAATTGGCTCTATGCCCGTCATCACCAGGGCAAGTTCATCCTGCGCATTGAAGATACGGACCAGATAAGATCCACTGAGGAATCGACGCAGGCGATTCTTGACGCCATGACCTGGCTCGGCCTGGGATGGGATGAAGGACCATATTATCAGGCCCGGCGTGTCGATATTCACCGTGAATTGGTTGAGAAACTTATCGACGAAAATAAAGCCTATTACTGCACATGTTCCCCCGATGAGCTCGAAGAAAAGAGAAAAGAGGCTCTCCGGGCCGGCAGAAAACCCAAATACGATGGCGCCTGCCGCGAAAAAGGGCTGGCAAGATCGGCCGATTCAGTTGTTCGTTTCCGTTGTCCTGATTACGGGGTGACCGTTGTCAATGATGTGATCAAAGGGACGATTACTTTTAGCAATGAAGAGCTTGACGATCTCGTGATCGAAAGGGCCGATGGCTACCCAACCTACAATTTTGCAGTGGTCGTGGATGACGCCCAGATGGGAATAACCCATGTGCTCCGGGGGGACGATCATGTCAACAACACTCCCCGCCAGATTCTCCTCTATGAGGCCCTCGGTTACGAGGTGCCCCATTTCGGTCATGTCCCAATGATCCTGGGATCCGATAAGGCAAGGTTGAGTAAGCGTCATGGGGCCACTTCAGTGATGGCCTATAAGGACATGGGTTTCCTGCCGGAAGCCCTGGTAAATTATCTGGTAAGGCTGGGATGGTCCCACGGGGATCAGGAAATATTTTCCATGACTGAACTGGTTGATCTCTTTGATTTAAATGCCGTTGGCAAGTCGGCGGCGATATTTAATCCCGAAAAGCTCCTTTGGTTGAATGCACATTATATCAAAGAATATCCACGGGAAGAACTCTCGGCGGCTATAATGCCTTTTTGGATTGCCAAAGGACTGGACGTTTCAGATCGGGACTTCATGAACCATGCGGCAGATGACTTGCGGAGCAGATCCAAGACCCTGGTCGAAATGGCTGAGAGCGGAGAGTTTTATTTCAACGCTGAGGTGACATACGATCCCGAAGCGGCTATAAAGTTTCTTACCCCGGAGGTAGAGGGACATCTGCAGGCTGTTGGCCGGGAATTGCCGACTTTAGATGATTATTCAAAGACGGGCATAGAAAAATTTTTACGTCGCTTTACGGAAGAGCAAGGCTTGAAGTTGAAGGTGATAGCCCAGCCCCTGCGCGTGGCCCTAACGGGCAAAACGGTCAGTCCCGGGATTGATGATGTAATGATCACCCTTGGCAAGGATCGGGTTGTTAAAAGAATTGCAAAGGCGGTGGAGTTTATCTCCCACGGTGGAACGGTCTGATTTTAACCTTGACAATTGCATGATTATTGAATAGATACTCCTCCTCTCGCAACCATGGTCCCATCGTCTAGTGGTTAGGACGCTGGCCTCTCACGCCGGAAACCGGGGTTCAAGTCCCCGTGGGACTACCAAACATCAATTAAATCAATAATATGCAATTCCAAGTGTTGAACAATCAAACATTCAGATTGGCCGATAACCGGAGCCGACCAACGGGAAGCCTGTTCTGGCTCAGCCAAGAAGTCAGAATATATTATCTAATAATTCAAATGCGATAGAAGAATTACTCTATGCAGAGCTCTCCAAGTGCAAAATCCTCCTCCTGAATTCTGCAAATTGACGCAATACGGAGATGTTTTTGAACGCCTTTGACCAAGACACTTTCTATCGACCCTTCTGGTTTAAATCATTTCACTTCAAGTTGAAAACCTTTCTTCCGAAACAATCGCAAACAGGCATCCACCGCATCTGCGTCATAAATCGTTCCTTTATTGTTTTCAATCTCTGCCAGCGCCGCATTTAACCCAATAGCAGGTCGATAGGGACGATGTGAAGCCATGGCCTCAACCACGTCGGCAACAGCCAGGATACGGGCCTCTATAAGAATTTCCTCTCCCTTCATGTTTCTTGGATAGCCGGAGCCATCCATCCGTTCATGATGCTGGTAGACAATTTGTGCCAAGGGCCAGGGCGATTCCACATCCTTCAGCATCTCGTATCCTTTTTGGGCATGTTCTTTAATCAGTGAAAATTCAAGTTCAGACAACTTTATCGGCTTGACCAATATTTCCGCAGGAACGGACATTTTCCCGATGTCATGGATGGAACCCGCCATGCGGATGCCTTCAATTCTATCCTGGGGAAGTCCCATTTCTTTGGCAATAGCTCTGGCAAGATCTGCAGAACGGGCCTGATGGCCGGAGGTGTAGGGATCTTTTCCTTCCACAACGGACACCAAAACCTGAACAGTGGCCCCAAATGACTTCCTGAGATTTTGGAGGGTTTCCTTCAGATTGTCTTCGGCCTTTTTACGCTCGGTGACATCGCGGAATGACCACACTCGTCCATTAACGACGCCTTCATTAAGGAGCGGACAGGAATAACGCTCAATTATTTTCCCGTCTTTGAACAAGATCACGTCAAAATCTACGGCATTCGATACATACAACTCTCGAACCTTTTTAAGAAATGCCTCCGGATCTACTAATTGTCCTATGATATAGGCCAGAAGGGCTTCGTCGTTGCCTTTCTTTAATAAGTCAGGCTCTATTTTCCACAGATCTGCAAATCTCTGATTTGCCTTGATCACTCTACCGGCACTATCTATCGCAAGAATGCCATCAGCGGTAGATTCAATAATCGTGCTTAAATGCATCTCTTGCTTTTGCAATTCCTTTTCCGCCTTTTTGCGCTCGGTAATGTCATGTGCAACAACATCTGCTCCCACAACTCCTTCCGAATCATAAATATTCTTGCTGCTTAATTGAAGCCACAGCCGGCGCCCGTCTTTAACTATTACCTCGTATATCGGAGAATCTGTTATTTCCTCCCCTGAATTCATTTTGCCTAAACGCTCCAAAAGCAATTGCTTACTCTCATCAGTCAAAACGTCCCATGGAGAATATAAAGATACTTCTTCTTGAGTACAGCCAAGAAATCCGCAAACTATATCGTTGGCTTTTAAAAACTTCCCCGTTCTAAAATCAACCTGGTATATCCCCGCAGGGGCACTATCAAAAAGTCGCCTGTAATTTGCTTCACTCTCCTGCAACGCCTCCTCCGCCCGCTTACGGTCAGTAATATCTTCAACCAAAGCAATTATATAATCCACCGTGCCATCTGGTTTTCTTACACACCCGACGGCAAGACTTGTCCAGACCACCATCCCGTCCTTGCGGATAAAACGTTTATCCATCGTATATTGTTCAATTTGACCAGACAGAACACGATTGAAATGTTCAACTTCAGTAACAAGATCACCCGGATGCGTCATTTCCGACCAGGTCATGCTGACAATTTCATTTCGGGGATACCCCGTGATTGAACAGATCCGGTCATTGACCTCAAGCCATCCTTTCTCGGGAGAAGTAATGGCAATACCGTGCAACGGCAGATCGAAATAACTGCGGAAGCGGGCTTCCCGCTCTGCGAGGATGCTAAAGGCACGGTTTAATTCGGCAGTTCGTTTGGCAACCAAATCCTCAAGTTGATCATGATATTGTTGCAGTTCCATAACTGCTATTCTCAAGGCCTCCTCGGTCTTTTTGCGCTCAGTAATGTCCACCATGACGCCAACCAGTCCCGCCAGGGCGCCATCGGCATTAAGATAGGTGGCTTTGTTCACAACGACATCATGCTTATTTCCATCTGCATAAATTATTGGCTGCTCATATATTTGCCTCCCCGGGTGACTAAACAAGGCCAGATCCATCTCATTGTATTTGTCGGCTACATCCCGGGGATAGAGGTCATAGACACTTTTGCCAATGATTTCTTTCCTTGATTTACCTGTATAGTCCTCGAATTCCTTATTGAAGTCCTGGTAAAGTCCGTTGATATCTTTGCAAAAGATCGGACTGGGGATAGTGTTGAAAAGTGTTTGCAGGAAATTCAGCATATTATGGGATTTTTCTTCCATCAACTTGTGCTCGGTAATATCGTGGACAAAGACAATCTGAGCGTCTTCACCTTTAAAGTGAATTGATACCGCTGTGGTTTCAACTGAAACCCGTGAACCGTCCATGCGCAAGTACTCCTGTTCCATGGGTGGCACCGGTTGGAAGGTTTCACGCTGAGATCGGATGCGCTCGCGGACAGAATCGTGATATTCTGGTGCAATTCGTTCCATAATATCATGTCCGAGCAGTTCGTCACGATCAGAGGCGCCTAAGAGCCTGAGCATACTGGGATTGAGGTATATGAAGCGACCTCCGCTATGCACTAAAATGGCTTCCGGCGCCGATTCCGTCAGATATGTGAAACGGTCCTCACTTGCCCGGAGAGCCGCCTCCGTCTGCTTGCGCTCTGATTCAGATTGTTCCAGTTCCTTGATCTTCTGAATTAACAAGATATTATCTTCGAGCAGTTCTTGATATGTCCTGGCCGGCTCTATCATCTGCTGCCCCCCTTTCTTGATTATCGGTGCAGGCTGGATACAAAAATGGACAGTATTTAATCCGTTCTGGTTGGTTTGCATATAATTGTGATTGATAATATGATGTTAGGTTCAATCACGGAACGGCGAAAAACATTTGATTCGCTGTTTGCGAACCATTTTCCTGCGGTTATGCAAAGCTTTCTCTACAGCAACGACAATATCTTCACAAAGGAGAGATGGTTCTGAGAAAGGCATTACGATCGGTTTTCATATTAAGATGTTCCTTGGTCTCTTCTTTACAATTATTTTTACTTGAATTCGGATTCGTGGAATACAATTGCCTGGAAGGTCTGGAATTCAGCTCCGGTTCGCCAACTTCCCTCGGCAAGCCCCGCCTTCAGGCAAAGCTGATCGAGCATCTCTTCACGGCTCCAACCCTGTTCGGTGGCAACCTGGGGCAGAAAGACCGCCCCGGCCCGGCCTTTCTGGAGGAGGACGCCATCACGGCCGACGACGATGTCCTCGGCCCTGGGAACAGTCTTCATCGGCGTCAGGACAGACAATTCGATTTCGATGTCCTTCATTTCAGCAATGGTTACCGGACGGAAACGATGGTCGTTAAGGGCGGATTGTATGGCCATTGCCCCTACAAGCTGGCCAAGGGGAGCCTCGGGGATAAGACGGCCGATGCAGCCTCTCAGATTTCCGAATTTTTTCAAAGTCACAAAAACGCCGCGAAATTCCTGAACGGCCGGAGAAAAACCTCTGGCCAGGGGCACGGTTTCCGTCGTGAGATAGCGGTTGATCGTCTTCCGGGCCAAGGTTAGTAAGGCCTTTTTGTCGGCTTGTTGCAACTCGTCCACCGCGCTGGAAGGCGGTTTTATCGTGGCTGCCGGTTTAGGTGCGTCAGCGGTCAGGGCCACCGCTCCATAACCTACGACCCGGGCACGGTCTCCGATCGCGATATCACCGGAGTTTGCGTAACTTATTACCTTTCCCCCCTTGGCCCCCATGACCTTGGCCGCGGCCATAGCAGTGAGAATGGGTCCTTCACCGCAAGCCCCGGTATGGAGATTCGCAATCCCCTTGTTCATCTGCTCTTGTATGGTTTCCTGAACCCGTTGCGGATCAAGGGTTGCGATGGCGGCCAGGATCGGCTGATCCACGGCAACGGCGTCGGCATGAGAAGGATAGTGGGAAAGATCTGAACTCGCTACAATCAATGCATTTTTTCCTTTCAGAGCCTTGCCCAGGGCCTGGCCGAAACGGGCGCAGAGGCGGGCGTCGGGTGTACCGATAATTACGGGGACGATCTTTGCGTTAGGAAAAACAACCTGAATAAAGGGGACCTGGACTTCAACGGAATGTTCATGCTGGTGCGGGGAGGAAGTCAGGACACAGTCGGGGGATGATTCTTGCAGCGCCTCCACGATTGTCCTGTCCACCCGGGCGACCCCCAGGGGCGTGGCAAAGCCGTCGCCGGGATAGAGGGCGATCTTGTTGAAGTGGGGGGAAGTATGATTCGTGCCCAGAATCACCACAGTATCATATCTATGGCCGCGGGCCTGGTTATATCCGTCGGCGGCGATCTGCCCCGAGTAAATGTAGCCGGCGTGGGGCAGGATCAGCGCCAGGGGATTAGGCGCTGTTACCGGTTCTGCATCTTCAAGAAAGCCGGCTAAGGCCCCCTTGATCATATCTGGCGCTTCGGAATAAAACTTTCCGGCGACGACGGCAGGACGAACGGTATCCATTTCCGGCTCCTTTCTGGCTTGAATAACAACGGCAAAGGTAAGTAAAAGAATAAGGATCAAAGCGATGAGAATACAGCGTCTCTTCATGACTTGCTCCTCTAAGTCCAAATGCCGGCAATCTTCCGACGGCAGAAGGCGCAACGACCTTCTTTGACGTGCATCTCCTCAAGGAAGAAGCCCGTGCGTCTAATTACCACTTTTTTGCAGTTCGGGCAATAGGTGTGATTGCCTGGATGATTGGGGACGTTGCCGACGTAGGCATAATTTATCCCTCTGGAAATTGCCATCTCCCGGGCCCGTTCCAGTGATGCCACCGGAGTCGGAGGAAGATTAAGGAGTTGATAATCGGGGTGAAAGCGGGTGAAGTGAACCGGCACATCGGGACCCACCTCGCTGAGGATCCATTCGATAAGTCCTTTAAGCATCTCATCGGAATCATTGAGAGTCGGGACCACGAGATTGACAATTTCCAGGTGGACCTTGCGCTTGCTGACCTCTTTGATGGTATTGAGAACCGGTTTCAATTCCGCCCCGCAGACATTACGGTAGAACGGTTCACTGAAGCCCTTGAGGTCTATTTTAACGGCGTTGAGGACATTGCACATCTCCAGCAGAGGCTTTTTGTTCATGAAGCCGCAACTAATGATCACCGGGCGGAGGCCCTGCTTTTTTGCATAACTGGCGATATCGATGAGATATTCGGCGAATACGGTCGGTTCGTTGTAGGTAAAGGCGATCACCGGCGCTTTACGGGCGTAGGCCGACCTTACAATCAGGGAAGGAGAGGTATAGGTGGTCTTGAGATCTTCGGGCCAGGCCTGGGAGATTTCCCAATTCTGGCAAAATTTGCAGCTCAGAGGGCATCCGGCGGTGGCCAGGGAAAAGGCAGCCGCTCCCGGAAGGAAATGATAAAAAGGCTTCTTTTCAATGGGGTCGACGTGAATGGAGACGGGACGTCCATAGACGAGGCTCCGAAGTTCTCCCCGGACATTGATACGGGTGCGGCAACGTCCCCGCTGACCATCTTTGATAATGCAGTTCTGGGCGCAGAGGAGGCACTTGACAAGATTATTCTCGTGACGATGAGATTGACCTTTTGCGTTGATTGCCAGGGAATGACAGCTTTGGCAGTCCCTGCCGGCCAGGGGAACGGAGGTCCAGAATCTGGCCCGGGGGGCTTGACGGATCAGTTCATCCTGAGAATCGGCGGCTATGGCTGAGGTCAAGGTTGCGGTAAAGGGGGGTGGAATTATCTGGACAATTCCGGCCAGGGCGGCAATCCGCGTGATGTTTGTCAGGAGATCGCGTCTTGTTAACATCGGTGAATTTACACTCACATAACCACAGCAACAAAATCAAGAGATTACTTGGTATCAGAAAAAAAATGAATATCCCTTCTCATCAGCATTTCCTAAACTATTATTGAAATAATCTCCACAATATGTCCATTATAATTCACTATTGCCATTATGGTAATTATTTGCTTTATGGTACAAAAAAAGAATTCTTTGACTTTAACAAGGAAGCGCATCCTTAATGCATTACAGCAAGCAAAGAAAAAAGAAATCAAGAATATTTCGCAAAAGAACCATGATGCTTTACGGAGGATTGGCGTTTGTTTGTCTCATTATCACGGTGACTTTCACTTTTATCTTACCTTATTTTGCCCGGGAGGTTTCTGATTTTTCGCAGGGAACAATCGAAAGCGCAATGGTCACGCAGGCAGAGAGGGTTTTGGGACGGAAGTTGACCGAAAGTGATCGGGATCGTATCGAGAAGAAGATGGGAGTAAATATCACCGCCGCTCACAATAGTGGCGATAAAAATATAAAAGATAAAGGTATAGCGGAGAAGATCGAAATGTATTATCAAGGCAAGACTGATCCCGCCGATATCGAGAAAGCCAGAAAAGCACTTCGCGAACACTGATCTCCCCTTGAAACAGTTAAAAAATTATATTATGGAAATTCCTGTCTCTCATTATGGAAAGGAAAGGGTGAATAATATGAAACGAGTCAGCTTGGTTTTATCCCTATTAGTGGTTGTGTTTTGTTCTTCTCTATCCATGGCGGCGGAAAAGAGTGCAGGATTTTATGTTGGTATTATTGGCGGTTACGTAATGCCGCAAGATGTGAATATGTCAAAAACCAGTGGGAACCCGATGCCCGTGTCTGCCTTTGCCATGAACAAGGGCTTCCTTGCGGGCCTAAAAGCAGGTTACATACCGTCGCTGTTTGACAAGTATGTGGCGGCGGAACTGGAATACAACTATGCGAGAACGAGTTTCGATACCAGCAAAATATATGTTACCAACTCGGGTTCTTCCTGGACGCTGGATGGAACGAATGACATGCATGCATTTTTTTTCAATGTCAAATTGCGCTACCCTGAGGGTTGGTTCCATCCTTATGTCGGGGTTGGTCCCGGTCTTGCGTGGGTCAAACAGGGAGATTTGACCACGACCAGTGACGGAACGCGTGCTGGCGCCACAGCAACATGTTTTGCTTATCAGCTTCTGGCCGGTATAGACTTCGATATTACAAAAAATTGGGGCGCCGGTATCGGTTATAAGTTCTATGAAGTAAAGCCAAACTTTGGCGACAATCTGAATCTCGATATGGACATTAAGGCCCATGTTGTGACTCTGGGTGTGAACTACAGTTTTTAGCATTTACGTAAAAATACATAACGGCCTGGCAGCATTAGCCGGCAATAAGGGACTAATGCTGCAAAGCTTGCTTTTCTTGTAGAACGTCATAAAATCCTTTTCCAAACCTTCCGGTGTTTCAGATCAGCCCTCGAGAGCTTTACATAACTGCAGAAAAATGGTTCGCAAGCAGTGAATCAAATGTTTTTCCCCGGTCCGTGATTTAATTTAAAATTAGGTAATCACTCATAATTATATGTATAACAACGAGAAGCGAAAAAGATTTTTGAGCTGCGGCGAAGCCATTTTTCAAAGGTCTCCCCTCATGCGATTTTTAGATCTTCCATGCCGGAAACAGCATGCCGATATGAACCAGATCGAAGATGTTCGTAAACTTTGGATGCACAGGCCATTCTCTATCATAGGTAATATCCCGGCAGATTTATTTCTTATCTTGTGTTGACCGGCGGTCAGAAATCTGCTAAAGGTCCCAACCGGATAAAAGAAGGAGCAAGTGTTGATCGATCTTCACACCCATTGTATTTTTAGCGACGGAGAGCTGATTCCGGCGGAACTGGCGCGGCGGGCCAAGGTAAAAGGCTATCGTGCCATCGCCATTACCGATCATGGCGATGCCGCGAATATAGACTTTATAATTCCCCGGATAGCACGCATTTGTAAACCCATGAGCGACGCCCTCGCCATGGGGGTAATCTGCGGGATCGAGCTTACCCATGTTCCACCGCCGCATATTGCAGGACTTGTTGCCGAGGCGAGATCGCTCGGAGCCAGGATCGTTGTTGTCCACGGCGAATCCATCGTTGAACCCGTAGCGCCGGGTACAAACAGGGCCGCCCTGGAAACAGATATAGATATTCTGGCCCATCCGGGACTGATAGCTGAGGAAGACGTAATCCTGGCAGCGGCGAAGGGAATCTGCCTGGAAATAACCACCCGGCGCGGCCACAGCCTCACCAACGGGCATGTGGTCAGATTGGCGCGGCTCTACGGGGCCTCTCTGGTCCTGAACACGGATACCCATGGTCCGCAGGACCTTGTATCGCCGGAGATGGCAGTGAAGATTGCCCGGGGAGCGGGCATGGTGGACGGGGAAATAACGCAGATGTTCAGTAATTCAGAAGCATTGGTAAAAAAGGCGGGATACATTCCATGACAGGTGATCAATTATGACGGCTTCGTAAAAAGTCCGGATGCTGCGTTGCGCTGCATCCTTCGTCACTGCGGCGTACGACAAGTACGCCTCATTCCTCATGATTTGCGCGCCTTGCCTGCGAATCTTTTTACGAAGCCGTCGAAGATAACCAAATTTTCGACTTTTTACGGGTTCATCAATTATTGTGGGTACAAAAAATGACAAGCGGAATGGCCGTCTGAAGATATGTTTATTGACCTATCGGGGGAATCCAACGTGCGGCGGTCAGGGCGTATATATAAACTACCTCAGCCGGTCCCTACGGGATCTCGGTCACGAAGTGGTCGTCATTTCCGGTCCTCCTTATCCGGTTCTGGCCGACGACGTTAAACTTCATAAACTCCCGGGGTTGGATCTCTATAATCCGGACCACCTCTTCGAAGTTCGGAATATTCGCGATCTCCTCTCTCCGCTGAATCAGATGGAGTATGTCTCCATGTGCGCCGGGGGATTTCCGGAACCATTCACCTTCGGTTGGCGTGTTTATCAATACCTCCGTTCCGGACGTCATGATTACGATATTGTCCATGACAATCAGTGCCTTGCCTATGGGCTTTTGGGGCTTCCCCGCCTTGGATTTCCGACCCTGGCCACGATTCACCATCCCATTACGGTGGATCGGGATGTGGAACTAAAGGCGTCGCCAAACCTGTTGAAAAAGATTAAAGTCCTTCGCTGGTATGCCTTTATTCGGATGCAGAAGCGGGTGACCCGCCGTCTTTCGAGAATCATTACGGTTTCAGAATGTTCCAAAAGGGATATCGGCCTGGATTTCCGGGTTGCCACCGACAAGTTTCGCGTCGTTCCCAACGGCATAAATACGGATTATTTCTATCCCTTGCCCCACATCAAACGTAAGACCCATCATCTGCTGACGACAAACAGCGCCGATACACCTCTGAAGGGATTGCGTTATCTCCTGGAAGCGGTGACGATAATCAGAGAAAGACGCCCAATTCACCTTACGGTTATCGGTGAACCTAAAAAGGATGGTGTTGTCGAACAACTGGTCAAGGATTGGCAGCTTTCAGAAAATGTACACTTCACCGGCAGGATCAGCTATGAGGAATTTGCCGGGTACTATGCAGAGTCCACCCTGGCTGTGATTCCCTCCCTATATGAAGGATTCGGGATGCCGGCCGGAGAGGCGATGGCCTGCGGAATACCGGTTATCAGCACCACCGGGGGCGCCCTTCCCGAGGTTGTGGGGGATGCCGGGGTCCTTGTTCCCCCCGGAGACAGTCGCGCTCTCGTCGGCGCCATCGAAGATCTCCTCGATCACCCGCACAAGCGCGAAGAACTTGGACGGTCCGGTCTCCAGCGGGTCATGGACTCCCTGACCTGGGAGCATGCCGCTAAGAAAACTGTTGAGGTATACAGGGAATCGATAGATGTTGACCGTCGATTTCAGTAGACTGTATCTGGAAAAGGGCATGAAGGTTCTCGATGCCGGTTGCGGCGCCGGACGTCACCTTTGTGAGGCCTTTCGCAAGGAAGGGATCGATGTTGTCGGCATTGATCTCAAATGGGACGATCTATGCCGGGCCCGGGGATTTTTGTGCCTCATGGCGCAGGAAAAGGGAGGCCGGTGGTGCATCATGGAAGGTGATGTGACACGCCTGCCCTTTACGGATGACGCCTTCGATGTCGTTGTCTGTTCCGAAGTCCTGGAACATATCCCCGACAGTGGGGCAGCAATCCGGGAAATAGTCCGGATTCTCAAACCGGGAGGCGATCTGGTGGTCAGTGTCCCCAGATATATACCGGAGCGGATCTGCTGGCTCATCTCCCGAGCCTACCATGAAGAACCGGGAGGGCACATCCGGATTTTCAAGCAGCGAGATCTCCGACGCATGCTCGAACGCGCCGGGACTTCCTGTGAGCGGATTCGCTACAAGCATTCTCTCCATGCCCCCTACTGGTGGCTAAAATGCATGGTGGGGCACAAGAATGACGGTCATCCGCTTGTGAGACTTTATAAGCAATTTCTTGAGTGGGACATCATGCAGCATCCGCCGTTTATCCGCACACTGGAAAAAATCCTTGACCCGCTGCTGGCCAAGAGCGTTGTTTACTATATGAAGAAGGGATACTGATTTATGAAACTGGGCGCGGAACCCCGTCCGGAAATAGCGACTGTTGATATTGAGGGTCTGGGCTCGTTTATTGCCGGGATACAGAAGGAAAACGGAGAAATACCATGGTCGGCGGGAGGGAAGACAGATCCTTGGGACCATGTGGAGAGCGCCATGGGCTTGAGCGTTGCCGGGCAGAAGCAAAGGGCGGAGCGGGCCTATGAATGGATGGCGGCGACCCAACTGGAAGACGGAAGCTGGTGGTCCGCCGTCCGGGCCGGCATTGTCGAGGACGGAACCAGGGAAAGTAATTTTGCCGCCTACATTGCTGTTGGGGTCTTTCATCATTATCTCGTTACGGAGGATTCGGGATTTCTCCGACGGATGTGGCCAACGGTAAAAGCCGGTCTTGATTACGCTTTGAGTTTACAGTCCCCTGCCGGTGAAATCTATTGGGCAAAAAACCGGGAAGGGCAGGTGGACCCCATGGCCCTGCTAACCGGCTCCAGTTCCATTTACATGAGTTTCAAATGCGGCCTGTCCATTGCGGCCCGGCTGGGAATAAATATTAACTCATGGTCACAGGCCTTAGAGAAACTTGGCAGCGCCATTAAAAATCGGCCAACTCATTTCAACATGATCAAGTCCCGGTTTTCCATGGACTGGTATTACCCGGTGTTGTGCGGCGCCCTGACCGGGGTGGAGGCGCGGAAACGTCTCGACCATTACTGGGAGAAGTTTGCCGTGCCGGGCTGGGGGGTTCGCTGTGTTTGCGATCGTCCCTGGGTGACCATGGCCGAAACATCGGAACTTGTCCTGGCCCTGGCGGCCGTCAATGCTTATGAAGAGGCGGAACGGGTTTTTTCCTGGCTAAAGGACAAAAAATATGACGATGGCAGCTACTGGATGGGCGTTACCTTTCCCGATCGTGTTGTCTGGCCGGACGAGAAAACAACCTGGACGGCGGCGGCAGTCTTGCTGGCTTATGACGCTTTGCGGGGGATAACCCCGGCTGCCGGCTTGTTCAACCATTCGGCGTGGGAAAATCATTGCTGGATAGGAGATAATCATAAATAATAAACATTGTCTCATCAGAGGACATAGGTTTCCGTGCGACGAGACACAAGACCATACATAATCAAGCGCCTGGATCTCCTGTTTCAGCGCTGGTACGCTGAGCGATTTCTTCGCCCTCAGTTTGAACGGCTGGGAACGGGGTGCCTTTTCATGAAGCCCTGGCATGTCGAGATATTTGGGGGACCGGTTATTTTGGGCGACTATGCCCATGTCATCGCTGCGCCTGACAAGAAGGTCCGGCTCACAGTTTGGTCAAATTTGGGGGGACAAGGCCGGATCATTATCGGCAACTATAGTCTCCTTTGCCCCGGTGTCCGTATCAGCGCCGGCCAGGATATCAGTATCGGCGACAGTTGTATGATGGCCCAGGGCGCTTTTATCACTGACTCCGACTGGCATGGCATTTACGACCGGAGTCTTTCCGTAGGGCAGAGCGCTCCGGTCAGAATAGGCGACAATGTCTGGATCGGAGACAGCGCCATGGTCTGCAAGGGGGTGACCATAGGGGAAAACAGCATTGTCGGCGCCGGATCCGTAGTCCTGAAGGATGTTGCCCCCAATGTTATCGTCGGCGGCAATCCCGCCTCGGTATTGAAATCACTTGACCCCGAATGCATAATGAAAACAAGGGCGGACTGGCTTGCCCACCCCGACGTTTTGGCGGCGGAATTCGATGAAATAGACCGGCATCTTATGGAAGGTAATACCTGGTTCGGCTGGTTCCGCTCCCTGCTGTGGCCCGGCAATCAGGATTGATGTTTTCGCAGAAACAGAAAAGCGATTATCATTTCCGCGCTGAAGCGTGGGAAGGAGGGGAAATTAAATGTCAACCCATCCCCACCCTGGCCCTCCCCTTGAAGGGGAGGGAGAAAGTTATATGTGAAGATGAAAGTAGCTATTATTGCGCCTCCCTATCCTTTAGCCGAGGCCCCGGCGCCGCCCCTGGGGGTGACCTATGTCGCCGCTGCCTTTGCTGCGTCCGGAGCGGAGGTAAGGATTTTTGATTACATCGTCCGCCGTTATACAGAAAAAAAACTCCGGGAGGAACTTGAGACCTTCAGGCCCGATATCGTTGGCGCCACCTCGGTCACTCTCAATTTCCCGCCGGCGGCGGCAATCCTCGAGGATGTAAAACGCGCTGATCCTTCAATCATAACCATGATGGGAGGCCCCCATGTCTCCTTTACAGCGGCAAATACCCTGGCGGGTTATCCAGGCATCGATTTGATCGTGATGGGGGAGGGCGAGGAAACGATCCGGGAGCTTGTTGAGAGCGGTATCAGAAAGGAGTTGCTCCCCGGCATCAAAGGTATTGCCTACAGAAAAAAAGGCGCCATCGAGGTCAATGATCCCCGGGAATTCATACCCGATCTGGACTCACTACCACAGCCGGCCCGTCATCTGCTGCCTTTGTCCCGTTATCAGGCTCTGGGATACCCAATCAGCCTTATTACCGGCCGGGGATGCCCTTATGAATGTATCTTCTGCCAGGGGAGGCGGATGGTGGGGAAGCGGATTCGCCAGCGGTCGGCCATCCGGGTCGTAGATGAGATTGCGGAGATCCTGTCTTATGGGATCAACCGTATCAACGTGGCCGATGACCTGTTCGTAACCAATAAAAAAAAGGTGCGGGAGGTCTGCCAGGAGATCAATAAACGGGGGTTGAAATTTACCTGGAGCGCCTTTGCCAGGGTTAACACGGTGGATCGGGAAACCCTCGAGATCATGAGGGACACCGGTTGCGACAGTGTAAGTTTCGGAGTGGAATCAGGGAATCCGGAGATGCTTGCCAGGATAAGGAAGGGCATTACCCTGGATCAGGTCCGCCTGGCGGTAAATCTTTGTAATGAAGTCGGCATTCTGGCCCATACCTCCTTTATCGCCGGCCTTCCCGGTGAGTCGCCGGAAACCCTTGAGGATACGAAAAAATTTGCCGCCAGTCTGGGTTCCCTGTACGGTTATCATATCCTTGCCCCCTTCCCGGGAACAACGGTGAGGGAAAAAGTCGCTGAGTTTGACCTGGAGATCCTCACTGACAACTGGGTTCAATATGACGCCAACCGGGCGATCACCAGGACCTCCAAGCTTTCGCCGGAGGACATCAATGCCTTTGTCGACGATTTTGAAGGTGAGATCATGCGGGGCTGGGAAAAGCAGGTCCGGAACTATCAGACCGGGGCCAACTCTCCTGCAGAGGATTTACAGGTGGGCGGATACTTTCGTACCCAGCTTGTTTACCGACTTCTTTCCGAGGATCTGATTGAAACGGAGGGAGCGAGCAACAGCTCCGAAACAATTGATAAATCGCGGGAGCTTCTTTGCGAACGCATCACGAAGAAGACCGGCGCCGATGGCAGCCTTGTGGAAAAGACCATCGACGATTTTATCGGCAAGGGATATATCAAGAATCGCCGGGACCAGGAAAACCTGAGTTGGTATTGGACCCACAACAACAAGGCGGATGTCCTGCCTTAAGTTGCTAACCCCATCCCCACGCCCGCTGCCTAAATCAGTGATTAACATCCATGCCCAACGAGGGCACAACGAAGGATGAGAATATCAGGAGTAGGGTGGATGAAGCGAAGCGCATCCATCAAAACCATGTTTATTATTGGTGGAACCGCTTCGCTTGTTCCACCCTACATATTCCGACTTCTGTATTCTCATATAAACTTTGCAACCATCCATCATATGCATTCATAATCTCCAGATCAAATGATCTGGCAAAGTCATGAAGTTTGCAACATACAGTGTCGTAAATACGATCGTGTCAGACTTTACTGCCTGTCAGCTCAAGCCATTTTTGCCGGGCCGCTTCCGGAATAACATCTCTCAACATTCGTTGCAAAACTCCCAGCGTTTTTGTCATGGGCAGCTCGCTGAAAAGTCCCGAAGCGAGAGCCAGTTCATATATGCAGTGGGGGGCCTGACCGCCTTCAGCAGGGCTGTAAAAGATGTCATGAATGACCAAAAAGCCGCCAGGTTGAAGGTGAGAGGACCAAGCGAGGTAATCTCTAAAGGCGGAATCAAAGGTGTGGCTGCCGTCAATAAAGACCAGGCTGAGAGGGGTCTGCCATGCCTTGGCGGCAAGGCTGGAAGGGCAGACAATGGGTACCACGGAGTCGTCAAGGGACAGTTCGGCAAGGGTTTTTCTGAAAAGGGGAAAGGTGTCAATCAATCCTCTTCTTTCGTCCCACAGTTCAGGATCGAAATAATCCTGTCCGGGCTGCTGCTCCTCCGATCCCCGGTGATGATCGATGGAAAAAAGGACGGAGCCACGCTCTTGACAGGCCAGCCCGAGAAAAGCGGCAGACTTTCCGCAATAACTGCCGATCTCCAGGCAGGGACCATGCCGGCTTGCTTCCCGGGCAAGTTCATAAAGCCGCAGGGCTTCTTCGTCATCAAGAAACCCCTTGATATTTCTTGATAAAAGATACTCTATCTTCATTAGGCGATTTTTCATCAAAGATAAACCTTTCAGAGGACAGGGCTGAAGACAGTGCCGTCAGGCATGATTTCCACCAGGCGGCCGTCCCTTTTTGCGACCCTGGTCAGGATGGGGGGAACGTTTTTAGCCTCCATAGATTGCATCGCGGCTTCAATGCTGTCAAAGCGATCCAGTTCGCGAAGGGTCATAATCGTCGGGAGAACCATGTTGAAACGGTTCTGACCATATTCAGCCAGGGCTCGCCGGGGTGTGATCCATGTATGTCCGGTAAGCTCAATGCCATCATGCATGGCTTCCTGATCTTGGGGGGCTAAGGTTACGAAAAAACGGACGTCATAGCGATAGGGAAGAAATTCAGGGGTAATCCAATGGGCAAAATAATGAAGACGATCCACTGAAAGCAATAATTTTTCTCTTTTGATGATGTCGAGAAAACTGGATTCTCCACTCAGGATTTGACGCCGGCAGCGGGTAAGAGTTGGTATATCAGGCAAATCTTCAGAAAGTAATATGCCTGTTTCTTCGAATGTTTCACGCGTTGCCGCAACCCAGGCTCCGAGGGCCATCGCTTCACTGGGCATATCAGCGAGAATTTGAAATGCCATTTGTCTGTTCAGGCCCCGGCAAAAAGACGCTAATTCCTGAGAACTGTCATCATCATCGAAGCATCCGCCCGGGAACACATGGCAATCAGGGACGAAAAGACTATCTGGATGACGCTGGACCATCAGGACTTCGAAGGGACCATGCTCAGGATCAATTGCTGGTCTCAGGATAATGACCGTTGAGGCTTCTTTGGGTACGGCAATGGTTTTCAAGGGACTCCTCCGCCTTTGTGGGTTACGGCATAACCTAAATCATCATCCCATGCAATCCAAAAGATGACTGGAAAAGAATTTTTCCTTGACAACCTTGGTCAGAAAGATTATGAAAACTGCTAATATAGTGTATCCTGCGACATGATTGATCAGTTCGGCAGTCATTTACAAGAGGTTTATTCATCGGCAATTGAAGCATTTGAAAAATGATCTCTACATGTCAGGCAAGTAAACTAACATTAACCAGGAGCCCGGGGGCAACTCCGGGCTCTTTTTATCCAAAAGAGAGAGCCCAATGTCCAAGAAAACAAGAAAAAGTAAGAAAAATAGACTTTTGCAGACAGATAAGATAGTCGAGGACCTGGCTAAAAGGCATACTTTCAACAGGGGTAATTTAATGCTCTTGATTTCAATCATTTGGCTGATCGGCCTTTTTCTTATCGTAGCCAAATATGGCAAGGCGTGGTGACGTTTTTTCCTTGACAATCAGGTTTGGAATCTGTTAACGTCGTTCAGAAGGATCGTTCAGTATCAAATGTAATAACGCATGTTAGCGGAATCATAGTGAGAACGGGAAGAAACGAAACCGTTCATAATTAATAGTTTCACAATATTTCACATTTATAAGCTCAGACGAAGTAGCATACAAAAAATAAACAGGGAAGGGAGGGATGAAAAAGGAAGAAGTGCCAAAGGCGACATCGCCCAGACGTTTTTTGACATTTCAAGACAAAATTTATAACACACAAAACAAAAGGAGGATTTATTTATGGCGCACGAACACAGTTTTGCGACCCCGGGTCCCGCTGGATTGGGAGCCCTCGCGGTAGCGTGTTTCGGATTTGGTGCAGTATTTATGGGTAAGGTAGATTTATCCGGTTTCCCCCTGCTCGCCGCCTGGCTTATTGGCGGTTGCCTTGTCCAGTACACCACAGCGGTTATGGAATTGAAAGATCATAACATCACCGGTGGCAATGTCTTCTTGTTCTTCTCAGCATTCTTCATGCTTGCGGCGGCGATCAGTGTCTTCGCCAAGTGGTATTCAATTAGTTTTATTTTCGTTCCCAAGGCCGCCAAAGAGGCGATGGATGCAGCCATGGCTGCGGCAGGGGTTACTGACGTAAAAATGCTGACACCTGAGCAGCTCACCGCAGCGAAGGCCGGCATCGGCAAGGCCGTTGGCGCCATGGTAGGCAAAATGGTCTATATCGAAGGCTGGATGTGGATGGCCGGCGCTGGCTTCTTAACAGCAGTTACACCTGCTTATGCGAAGAGCGGCTTGTTCACCCTCGTCGTAGTCATTGATATCGTCCTCTGGATGATCGTGGGAATGGATACGGGCTGGTTCGGAGATCCCAAAACCTGGAAACCCATTATCGGCTACCTCTTGGTCTTCTCGGGCTGGTATGGTGTTTACATGGCGGGAGCCGTTACATGCAATACGGTTTACGGCAAGAAGGTCTACTGGACTCCCCCACCGCTCATTAAATAAGATATCTTTCTTTACATCTGAATGTTTGCAAGGGCAGGTTCGCAAGGACCTGCCCTTTCTTATTGTTTCTTGATTTGTTAACAAAATTCTTGACAAAAATAATGTGCTCATGCATGTAGAATGGCAATTCATTTATTGAACGATGATTCAATAAATGAATCACAAGTTCATTATGGAAAAAGCGAAGCGAAAAGAAAAAGAGTTCCTGTTCCGTCGCCGGGAGATCCTGGAAGAGGCGGAAAAGATATTTGCGGCCAAGGGTTTTCATGCTGCGACGATGGCGGAGATCGCCCAGGGATCAGGATTTGCCATCGGGACGCTGTATCAGTTCTTTCAGGGCAAAGAAGATCTATATGTATCCATGGTCACGGAAAAATTGCAGCTTATGTACCAAGAGATCCGTAGTGCTGTTCAGTCCAGGGAGGACACTTTACAAAAGGTTGAAGCCCTCGTGGAATCGTATTTTCTCTTTGTCGAAAATAACGCTGACTTTTGCACCTTTTTTGTTCGGTCTGATGGCGCTACCTTGCCGGATGTCAGCAATGCCCTGCGGGAACAGATGATTGACGCTTATCTGGGCCAGATTCAATTCATTGAAGGAATTATCAGCCAGGGAATCAAGGAGGGGATTTTCAAGACGGAAAAGGCAAGAGATTACGCCTTTGCCCTTTCCGGCATTATCAGGGGCATTATCTTTGACTGGCTGGTGGGAGAGCGGCAGGGTCCCCTGGCCGAAAAAGCACATCTGGTTACGGATATTTTCCTGAGAGGGGTTCTCCCAGCCCAGCCTGAAAAGAAACCATGAGGTGTTAGAGGTCACCAATGATGATGAAAAACAAGACATCAGCCCATCCCCACCCTAACCCTCCCCTTGAAGGGGAGGGAACTGAGATTGTAATCTCCCCTTGGAGGGGAGGAAATAAATATTAATTAATGAAATCAATAATATATGTGTACATATTCAGGTGAAACCAATTAAGTCGAGGCATTTTCAGTTTAATAAGTGCTTTCTCGATATCCGGAAAATGATCAGCAGGGGTAGAGTGATTACAAAGGAATCGATATTAAAGAGGTTAAGGAAGTGAAAAAGAAAAGTAAATGGTTGGTTATGCTGGTATGGGGCATCCTGTTGGCAATGACCTGCAACGGCCAGGCCGCCGCGGTGGAATACACCTGGGAGGATCTCTGCCGGATCGCCCTGGAGAGGTCGGAGAAGATCAAGATCATGGAAGATTATGTCTCCATTGCCCGGACCGGAAAAGACAAGAAAATGTCAGCCCTTATTCCTAAACTGACCGCTTATGGCAGCTACACCGATTGGACGGAGAGTAAAAATTCTCCTGCAACTGCGTTAGGTTCCACCTTCATCATGCCGGGTAGCATCATTCAACCGAACAGCGGCACCGCCTGGGGGGTGCGTCTGGACCAGTCCATTACCCTGAATGGAAAGGAAATAACTGACTTTTCAATTTCTAAAGATAACATCGCCCGGCAGCAGAATGAAACCAACGCCCAGAAGGAAGAGTACCTGATGACGGTGTCGGCGGCATATTACGAGATGCTGAGGGCGCAGAAGGTCCTGGAGATTGCCAATGCCACCGTGGAGCGGCTGACTGCCTACCGGAAGGCAGCGGAAAAGAGGCTCAAGGTCGGGGAGGTTACCAAGACCGTTCTCTTGCGGGCGGACGGTGAACTTTCGGGCGCCCTGTCGGATCAGATCAAGGCAAAAAATGTTCTGGATCTTTCCCGGGCGGTTTTGGCAAGAATTGTCGGGATTTCCGAAGATTTTACCCTCAAGGAGAAGTTCCTCGAAGATTCCCCCCTGCCGCCTCTGGATAGCTATGTGGCTGCGGGCTTGGCCCAGCGGGCGGAGATGAAAGGCGTTGAGATTGAAAAACAGATGACCAAGGATCAGATCCGGGTAGCCAAAGGGGGCTACTGGCCCATCCTTTCCATTTCCGGCGTCTATGGCGGCATGGATCAGGATCCTGTTCCGAGCACGATCAACCGGGAGAGCGCCTATGGTCAGGTGGCCCTGAATTATCCCTTCTTTGAGGGAGGTTTACGGCGGGCGGAAGTTAAAGAGGCGATGATCAGGGACAGACAGGCGGGCTTGAAGATGGAGGATCTGAAAAAGACCATCCGCATCGAGGTGGAGACAACCTATCTGGAATTGAAGAATCAGCGGGGGATCATCAAGTCTTTGGAGGATCAACTGCTCTTTGCACAGGAAAATTACAAGGCCGTAACCAGGCAGTTCGAAATGGGACTTGCCAACAGTATTGACGTCATGGACGCCAACACCCTCCTGGTCTCAACGGAGCGGCAGTTGACAACAGCGGTCTATTCCCATCAGGTGTTCCAGTTCCGGATGAAGCGGGCGACGGGAGTCCTCCTCAGGGAAGTCGCCGGGAATGGGCCGGCAGTAACAGCGGCGGCGGAGAAGTCGCCATAGATATGATAAATGTTTCAGATCCGTAGAAAGTTGAAAAATACCCTCCCCTTCGAGGGGAGGGACGGGATGGGGATGGTTTTCATTTCATAGTTAAAAAACTTTTAACCCCATCCCCCTCCCAACCTCCCCCTTGAAGGGGGAGGAAACAAGATGGGAGAGAAGCTCTTAATGCCCCAGCTCCTTGAGGGTGAATGGGAATGAGATTTGCGAAGTAGTCATGCTTGGAGGAGAGGAAAGGAGAGATTCATGGTTGGTCACAGATGTTCAAGATATTCGGGCCTGATGTTCGTTTTCATGCTTAGCTTCCTGTTAATATATACAGGTTGCGGAAAGAAGGAAGAAAAAGGTGCTCAGGAAAGGATTTTCAACGTCCGGGCTGTGACCGTGGAAAAGCGGGCCCTGCGCCCCTTCGTGGAGGCCGTGGGAACCTTGAAGGCCAATGAAGAAGTAATTGTCAGCTCCGAGATTGACGGAATCCTGAAGCGGATCACCGTAACCGAAGGATCAAAGGTTTCCCGGGGCGCACTGATCGCCGAGGTAAATGAAACGGACTATCGCCTGGAAGTAAAGCGGGCGGAAGCATCCCTCCGCCAGACGGAGGCATCGCTTGCGAACGCCAAAGTCGAGTATGAGCGCAAGGACTCGCTCTACAAGGAACAACTCGTGACGAGGCAGCAATTTGACGATATTACGGCCCGTCTGGCCCTAGCTGACGGCGATGTGGAGCGGGCAAAGGCGGCTCTGGCCCTGGCCAGAGAAAAGCTCTCCAAGACAAAAATTTATGCGCCCATGGCGGGTTCGGTAAAAGAAAAACGAACCACGGCGGGTGATTACGTAAGAAACGGAACGCCCCTGGTCTATCTGATCCAGACCGATCCCATCAAGCTGAGTTTTTCCGTCATTGAACGTGATGCAGGCAAGATCAAGGTCGGCCAGGATGTGCAATTCCGGGTGGATTCTTTCCCCGGCCAGGAATTTCGCGGGGTCATGAAAAACATTTATCCCCATCTGGAAGAAAAGACCCGCAGCCTCCAGGCTGAGGCCATTGTCGCCAATCCCCTGCAGCTTTTAAAGCCGGGACTTTATGCCCGGGTAATCCTTTTTACCGGGGCGGCGAGAGATGTGGTGGTTGTCCCCATCACCTCCCTTTTGTATGAAGGCACGAGTGTTAAAGCTTTCATTGTAGAAAGCGGCCAGGCCAAAGAGAAACCAGTAAAAACGGGTCAGAAATACGGTGAATACATGGAGATTACGGAAGGGTTGCAGGGAGGCGAACAACTTGTTACCGTCGGTCAGAACAATCTTTCCCAGGGGGTCAAGGTAAATGTGGCTCGCTGACACCTCCATTAAACGGCCTGTATTCGCGACGATGTTCATCATGGCCCTGGTGATCCTCGGGCTGGTAAGCTATCCGGAGATCGGCGTCGATCTCTTCCCAAAGATTGAGTTTCCCATTGTCAATATCAATACCCGTCTCAAAGGCGCCTCTCCGGAGATCATGGATATCGACGTCACCGACAAGATCGAGGAGTCCGTCAATACCATCAACGGCGTCAAAACCATCTCCTCGACCAGCGCCGAAGGGATCTCCACGGTGACGGTCGAGTTTGTTCTGGAACGCAATATCGATCTTGCCGTTCAGGACGTCCGGGAGAAGATCTCCCTGATCCGATCCAAGCTGCCGACGGATGTTTTTGAACCAATCATTCAGAAAGTTGATCCCGACGCCAATCCTGTCTTCTATATGACCTTGACGGGACAGAAATCCATTCGCGATCTTTCCACTTACGCCGATGAGGTTTTAAAGGATCAATTGCAACGGATCAATGGCGTCGGGGCCTTGCGTTTCATTGGCCTCCAGTTGCGCCAGGTGCGGATTGGGCTCGACGCCGAAAAACTCCGGGCCTTCCAGGTTGCCCCCAACGATGTAATGACGGCCCTGGCGAAAGAAAACATTGAAATTCCCGGGGGTCGTATCGAGGCGGAGACAAAGGAATACAGCGTCAAGGTCAAGGGAGAGTTTCCCTCTGTCCAGGAATTCAATGATCTCATTGTGTCCTGGTACCGGGGCGCGCCGGTACGTATCCGGGACATCGGCAGGGCCGATGACGGGATGGAGGATAGGCGCACCATTGTCCGCTTCAACGGCGTTCCGGCCGTTACGATCGGTATTCAGAAACAATCGGGGACGAATACGGTAGAGGTTGTCAACCGGGTGAAGAGTGAGATTGAAAAAATTCGCAAAACCCTCCCCCCGGGAATGGTAATTAACGCTGCTTTTGATCAGTCTACGTTTATCAACCGTTCCATCAAGGAGGTTCAGAATCACCTTATTATCGGCGGCATCCTGGCGGTACTGGCCGTTTTTCTTTTCCTCCGCAATTTCCGGACGACTCTGATCAGCGCCCTGGCGTTGCCCATATCGGTCATCGCCACTTTCACCCTGATCAAGGCCTTTGATTTTACCTTCAATAATATGACCATGCTGGCCCTTTCCCTGTCGGTGGGTATTCTCATCGATGACGCCATTATTGTCATCGAGAACATCTACCGCCATATCGAGGATGGGATGGAGCCGCGGGAGGCAGCCAGTTTTGCAACCTCCGAGATTGGCATGGCCGTCATGGCGACGACCCTGGCCATTGTCGCCATTTTTCTACCCGTGGCCTTCATGAAAGGCATCATCGGCAGGTTTTTTATGTCCTTCGCCTTCACCGTCGTCTTCTCGGTCATGGTTTCCCTCCTGGTTTCATTCACTTTGACGCCCATGCTGGCCTCAATGATGCTGAAGATGCACAAAAAAAATAATGAAGCCCCTGCGGGGGGCAGGATCAGGACTTATTTTAACAAGCTCGGGGATAATCTGGAGAAATATTATAAAAAAACGGAGAGCTGGTACCGGGAAGTGCTTGTTTTCGGATTGCGTTTCCGAAAAAGCGTCCTTGCCGGGGCATTGATCATTTTCATCCTGAGTATGTACATGACTAAATTCATGGGGAAGGAATTTGTCCCCCCCGAAGACCAGAGCAATTTTCTCGTCCGCCTGGAGGCGCCGATCGATTATTCGGTGGAAAAAACAGACCAGCTTTTCCGGCAGGCCGAGGAAATTGTCAGAAAGACACCGGAAGTAAAAACGCTTATGTTTGCCCTCGGATTAGGTCCCGGTGGGGCCGGACAGGCCAACAAGGGGATCATGATGGCCGGGATGTTGAAAAAGAATGAAAGAAAGCGCAGTCAGGAAGAGGTCAAGGCGGAAATCAGGCGCAAGATCAATCAGATTCCGGGAATAAAAGGGACGGCGGAGGATATATCCCTGATCGGCGGTGGGCTGCGGAATGTCCCCATCCAGTATGTTATCCGGGGAACGGACCTTGGCAATCTGACCGCTTACATGAAACAGATCGTCGCCCAGTTTGTGAAGCTCCCTGGGATTGTCGACGTGGATACGTCTCTGGAAGCAGGGAAACCGGAATTACGGGTGATGATCGATCGTGACAAGGCGGCGGACATGGGGGTCAGCGTTGCCAGTATCGCTGAGGCAGTAAACGTTCTGATCAGCGGTGAGGTGGATATTACCAAATATAAGGACGAGGCCAAGGGACGGCGCTATGACGTCCGGGTCCGTCTTAATGCCGAAGACCGGGTCAGCCCGGCGGATATCGGTCGCATCTATGTGCGGGCAAAGGACGGACGGCTGGTCGAGCTGGCCAATGTCGTAAGAATTCAGGAAGGGGGCGCCCCCAGCACCATTTACCGGGTGGATAGACAGCGGGCGATGATCATGTACGCCGGGCTTGAAAAGAAGCCCCTCGGACAGGCCATGGATGAACTGAACGCCATTGCCGCAAAGATCCTGCCTCTGGATTACACCGCCAAGTATAAAGGGGCCGCCGATACGATGAAAGAATCATTCGGCTATCTGCTGTTCGCCTTGTTTCTCGGGGTCGTGATGGCCTACATGGTCCTGGCCGCACAGTTTGAAAGCTTCCTCCAACCGGTTATCGTTCTTCTTTCCATGCCCCTGTCATTTATCGGCGCCTTTGGGGGACTCGTCCTGACCGGAAAAACGATCAGCATCTTCAGTTTGATCGGTTTGGTTCTCCTTATGGGGCTGGTGAAGAAAAATGCCATTTTACTGGTGGATTATACCAACACCTTGCGAGAAAGAGGGCTGTCCCGCCGGGACGCCATTCTGGAGGCCGGTCCGGTGCGGCTGCGACCAATTTTGATGACGACTTTTGCCATGATTTTGGGTATGCTTCCCGTGGCCATGGGTTTGGGGGAAGGGGCGGAAACAAGGTCTCCCATGGGGGTGGCCGTGATCGGCGGTTTGATGACTTCACTGTTTTTGACCCTTATTGTCGTCCCTGCCGCATACGATCTCTTTGAAGACTGGCATGAACAGATCAGGGCTTGGAGGAGGAAGCGGTCATGAAGATGTTTTTTATCGTCTATTCACGGGCGGCGGATTATGATGTCATATCGAAGCTGAAAAGCGCCGGCGTCAAGGGATACACCAAGATGAAGGATGCAAGTGGCGAAGGGACGGAAACGGAACCGAAATTGGGGACCCACTGTTGGCCCGGAGAAAACAACGTCCTGTATATTGCCGTACAGGATGACGAAGTGCCGAGCGTTTGCGAAGTGATCCGGGAACTTCGAAAATCCCATCCCCGGGCGGGCGTAAAGGGTTTCGTCCTACCCATGGTGGAGATTATATAGAGGAAGAAAAAATGAATCTGACACCTGACGATCTTGATCAGATCCATAGGGAAGGTCTCTCCGTGGAGCGCGTCCATGAACAGATTGCCCTGTTTGTCAGGGGCGTCTCCCACATTGAATTGAATCGGCCCTGCCGGGTCCAGGACGGTATAGAAATCATTGCCCCGGAAGATGAAGAAGACCTGATCGCCCGTTATGATCGGGCGGCTGCGGCCGGAAGATGCCTTAAATTTGTCCCCGCCTCCGGCGCCGCCAGCCGGATGTTCAGGGAATGGTTTCGAGGCCTCGAACAGCCCTGGAAGGGTTCCGATCCTGCCGCGGCGTCATTTGCAGAACAACTCGCTAAATATCCTTTTTACGATGATTTGCGTGAGATCATTATCAACGCCGGGGAAAATATCGATTACCTGCTGGAAGAGAAGAAATACGGCGACATTCTCGCCTATATTCTTACCTCCCGGGGCCTTCAATATGGTCAGTTGCCCAAGGCGCTGCTCAAATTTCACAATTACCCGGAGGGAAGCAGGACGTCTCTTGAGGAGCATCTTGTCGAAGCGGCCCTCTACGTGACCGATGCCTGCCGCGTCAGCAGGCTGCATATCACCGTTTCCCCGGAGCATCGGCGCCCTCTGGAAACATTTCTGGACAGAGTCCGGCCTGTGTATGAAGGTATTTTCGGAGTAACATATGAGATCGCCGTCTCCTGCCAGGAAACCGCTACCAATACTATTGCCGTGGATATGGATAACCGGCCGTTCCGTTCCGATGACGGAAAGCTATGCTTCCGCCCCGGTGGTCATGGCGCCTTGCTGAAAAATTTAAACGATATTGATGGCGATGTCATTTTCCTCAAGAACATTGACAATATTGCTCCTGATCGTGTCAAACCGGTAACGGTTCGCTACAAGAAAGCCCTGGCCGGATTGCTGCTTAAGCTTCAGGAAGAAACCTTCCGTCATCTTGAATGCCTGGCAGGGAATGAAATTACGGAGGAAGAAATGACGGTCATAGATGATTTTTGCCGGAACAAGCTCCACATCATTTTTCCGGGAGATTATCGGCAATGGCCATTGGAAAAGAGGAAAAAGAGTCGGCAAGAGAAGCTTGATCGGCCCATCCGGGTATGCGGCGTTGTACGCAATGAAGGCGAGCCGGGGGGAGGGCCTTTCTGGATTCAGGAGGCGGAGGGGGCCCAGTCGCTGCAAATTGTGGAGGAATCACAGATAGATCCTCGATCCGCTGACCAGCGGATCATCTGGGCGGGAGCAACACATTTCAATCCCGTCGATCTTGTCTGCGCCGTCCGGGATTTCAAGGGCAGAAAATTCAATCTGGAGAGATATGTTGATCCCGGGGCTGTCTCCATATCAATAAAATCAGAGAAGGGGAGGGATCTCAAGGCCCTGGAACTGCCCGGTTTGTGGAACGCTTCGATGGCGAAATGGAATACCGTATTTGTCGAAGTGCCGATTGAAACCTTCAACCCGGTAAAAAAGGTTGAAGATCTACTGCGGCCTCAGCATCTTTCCTGAGAGGCCATTATTTTTTCTTCAGTGACGAGATCTCTTTCTGGATCTCTCCGGCTTCCGGGCCGTTTGGGGAAACATACTTCAACGCCGCCTGAAAATGAAACAAGGCGCTTTCTCTCTTGAGTTTTCTTTTGAAATACTGACCAAAATAATAATGTGATTCATAGGGGTGGTTGGTCTTTCCGTAGATCATGGCCATGGTGTAGTAAACATCGTCATCCTCAACGGTATTCCTTTCGATTTCCTTGAAGATGGCGATCGCCTGCCCGGTATTGCCCACCGCTTCGCAGGAACGGGCAAGGTACAACAAACAGATAACGTTGCCCTGATCCTGCTTGAGGGCATCCTGCAAGTAACCGATGGCCTCCTTTGACAGCCCCGCATGGTAGTAAGCTATGCCCATTTCCCGTAAAATGTCCGGATCGGTGGGAGCCAGGGCATGGGCCTTCTGAAAGGCCTGCAGTGCCTCTGAGGTTTGCCCGAGCTTTTCGCAGGTGACGGCCAAACCGAAAAGGTCGTCAACATCATTGGGGTTATTTTTGAGATTGTTCTGAAAATGCTTGAGGTTGCCATGATAATCACGGGATTGTAAAATAACCAGGGTTTGAATTCTCTTCAGATGACCGACAATGCTTTGCTCTCCGCGCCGGGTATAGGTTGTCTGAATTTCGGCGTCGAGATAACGGATTCTTTCATCAGTTCCCGGATGGGTGAGAAAATAGGAAGGAATCGAATTGGAGTAATACTCGTATCGTCTCATGATCTTTAAAAAATCGAGCATGGATTTGGCATCGTAGCCTGTGGATACGAGATAGGCCATACCGAGCCTGTCCGCCTCTTCTTCGTGCTCACGGCTGTATCTTAGGCTCATGGCCTGCAAGCCGCCGATGGAAAAAGCCGTGACGGCGGCGCCAAGGTCGCCGCCAACACCGAGAAAGGCGCCGGCCAGGATGGCTGCCAGGGTGGCAATGTTCAGTTTCTTTGATTTTTCGATGGAGTCGGCGATATGACGGGCGTTGATATGGGCAATTTCATGGGCCAGAACGCCAGCCAGTTCACTTTCCGATTCCACAAGCGTCAAGAGTCCCTGATTGATATACACATAACCGCCGGGGGTAGCAAAGGCGTTGACAGCCTGGCTTCTAATTACCGAGAATCGATAATCATAAGGAAGGCTGCGACTGTTGGCAAGGACCTTGTTTCCCACCGCCGCAACATAGGATGTTACCCGTTGATCGTGAAGGATAGCGCGATGCTTTTCAAGTTTCTCATAAAATTCCTTGCCCAGCTTTTTTTCGTCATCGAGGGTAAAGGCCCCATGGGCCATGGTCGGTCCACAAAGAAACAGGATCAGCACAATCAGCAGGAGCGGCCTCATAGACCGGAACAACCGCTTTATGAATGATGGACGATAAAGAAATTGCATGACCTTAATTTGCACATTTTATTTATAGAATCAAGGGGGCGTTATTCAGTATTCAGTATTCAGTATTGAGATCATGAAGTACCTGTGCTACGAAGTGACTGGTGGGGGGAGATGAAGCCAAGATCTTTTTATCTGACATTCTATATCTTTCCCGCTTGCGCCTATGGCGGTTTAATATTTTATTTGTCTTCCCTTTCTTTACCTCCCGAAGAGGCGCCTTCTTTTTGGGGACTTGATAAGATCATCCATTTTACCGAATATTATATCTTTGGCTATTTCATTTTCCGTTGTTTTGCGCTGCGGGAAATCAGCACTTTCCCGCAGCGCCAGGCGATTTTGTTGACGATATGGATCGGCGTATTTTACGCAATGACGGATGAATGGCATCAATCCTTCGTGCCCGGACGTGATCCCTCCGTCTGGGATGCTTTATTCGACGCCCTTGGTGTAGCTTTTGCCGCCCTGACGTTTCGAGGTATTCGTAAGCAGGTGCGGTTGGTTAAATGGATTGAAAACTGGTTGGAAAGGAGGATAAGGCATTGAAAAGTGATCTTATCATCACTGTCGATGGCCCGGCCGGATCGGGAAAAAGCACCGTCAGCAAGGAATTGGCAAGACGCTTGTCCTATCTTTATTTAGACACCGGGGCCCTTTACCGGGCGATCGCCTATCTGATCGGCAGGGAAGGAGGCTCAGACTGCGATGAGGAGGTAATTTACGATCTGATCAAGAGCGCGGACATTCGCTTGCAGAAAATGGGAGATGGTTTGCGGGTTTGTGTAAACGGGGAAGATGTCACCGGATATTTGCGAAGCGAAGCTGTAGGGCTTAGGGCCTCGAAAATATCCGCTTTGCCCCTGGTCAGAGAAATGCTCTTGCCGATTCAGCGCAAAGCGGGCGCCTCAGGAGGAATCGTCGCTGAAGGACGGGACATGGGGACGGTAGTTTTTCCGGAAGGGGATGTGAAGTTCTTTCTCGATGCGAGCGAAAGTGAAAGGATTCTTAGGCGTTTCAAGGAATTATCCATCCGCGGGGATGAAATACCCTATGAAAATATCGCTAAAGACATGCGGCAGCGAGACATTCAGGACCGGGAAAGGAAGATCGCACCCCTCCGACCTCATGAGGAAGCGGTGATCATCGATACATCGGGCATGACGGTTACAGAGGTTATCGAATACATGGTGAATGTCGTTAATCATAAAAGAGCCTCAAATTCGCTTGATCTTTTATAATCAGTGTGTTAGTGCACCTGCACATAGCGGCGGTTTATTTATAAAATTAGGGGGTAAAGGGTTAATGGTAAACGGTAGTGATGTCAATGAAACAACTAATAATCAAGAGGTGAAAAGTGATACGCCCATAGACAATTCAGAACAGATGAAATCGGCTCCGGGCAGGGAAGAAGACATGGGATTCCGGGAGTTGTATGAGAAGTCCCTGCAAACATTGCAATTGGGAGAGGTTGTGGAAGGGAAGGTTATCCAGATCAACCCGGACATGGTCATGGTGGATGTAGGCTGGAAAACGGAAGGTTACATTCCCGCCAAGGAGCTACGGGACGAGCAGGGAAATATCTCCATTGCCGTGGGGGATCGTGTTGAGGTCTTTGTGGATCGCCGGGACGGCGACGGCAATCTCGTTTTATCGAAAGACAAGGCGGCCCGTCTGAAAATTTGGGACGATGTTAAATACGCCTGTGAAAATAGCACTACAATGAAGGGCACTGTCGTTGAGAGGGTTAAAGGCGGCTTGTCAGTAGATATCGGCATCCCGGCATTCCTGCCCGGCTCGCAGGTTGACATCCGGCCCATCAGGGATCTCGATCAGTTTGTCGGTCAGACTATAGACTTCAATGTCATCAAATACGATCGTAAAAGAAATAACGTGGTCTTGTCGAGAAGGGCCATTCTGGAAAAGCACCGGGAAGAAGAGAAGCGCATCACCCTTGAAAACATCCAGGAAGGGAACATCGTCGAGGGAATCATAAAGAATATTACTGATTATGGTATTTTTATCGATCTGGGAGGCATCGACGGCCTTCTGCATATAACTGATATTTCCTGGGGAAGGATCTCCCGTCCCGCCGACACGTTCAGCAAGGGTCAGAAGATTATGGTTAAGGTCATGTCCTTTGACCGGGAGAAGGAAAGGGTTGCCCTGGGGCTCAAGCAGTTGACGGAAAACCCCTGGGAGACGATCCATGAAAAGTACCCCGTCGGATCGGTCATGGAGGGCAAGGTTGTAAATCTCACCGATTACGGCGCCTTTATCGAGCTGGAACCGGGCGTCGAGGGTCTTGTCCATATCTCCGAGATGTTCTGGACGAGAGAAATCAGGCACCCTTCGAAGGTTTTGTCGCCGGGGCAGCAGGTTCAGGTCATGATCCTCGAAGTGAAAACGGAAGAGAAGCGGATATCCCTCGGACTTAAGCAGACAATGTCGAATCCATGGGAGACCCTGAGAGAGAAATATCCGGTCGGAACGCTGATTAAGGGAGTGGTGAGAAATATCACCAATTTTGGTGTTTTTGTTGGTATCGAAGACGGGATAGATGGTCTGATTCACCTCTCCGACATTTCCTGGACCCAGAAGGTGAAACATCCTTCCGACCTGTTCAAGAAGGGTCAGGAAATTGAGGCCATGGTCCTTAATGTCGATGTAGAAAACGAAAAATTCTCCCTCGGCGTCAAGCAGATCGAGAAAAATCCCTGGGAAGAATTTACCAATAAATACGGCCCCGGCGCATCCGTATCGGGAAAGGTCACTAATATCACCGATTTCGGCATCTTCGTCGAGATCGAAGAGGGTATCGAGGGCCTGGTGCATATTTCCGAACTGAGTCAGAAACGGGTCAAAACCGCGTCGGAACTATTCGCTGTCGGCGATACGGTTACGGCAACCATCAAGAGTATCGATTCCAAGGCAAGAAAGATTCGCCTGAGCATCAAGGATTATGAAACTGCAGCCGAAGGGCCGGCGGTTCATCACCAGTACCTCAACAACCGTGAAAACATCGGTTCCAGTTTGGGGAGAGCCCTTGCTGATGTTAAAATCCTGGACTCGGAAAGATAGACCAGCTTAAAGCATGAGAAGACATCCCATCCTGTTTGCCTTCGTGCTCCTCATCATGATGATCATGGTCTTTTCGGCGGTTGTTTTCAGTGTCAGCGCCCTTTCCGGCAAGCGGAAGTCCCTGCTGGCTTCGGAAAGGGTGGGGGTGGTCACGGTTGACGGAGTGATCATCGATGCCAGGGAAACAGTTCAGCAATTGGAGGAACTTGGGAAAGACGATTCCATACGGGCCGTTGTCGTCAGGATCGAGTCGCCTGGCGGTGCGGTCGCGCCATCACAGGAGATCTACGGGGCCGTGCGGGAACTGAAGAAAAAGAAAAAGGTGATCGCCTCCATAGGGTCCATTGGCGCCTCCGGCGGTTATCTTATCGCCAGTGCCACCGAACGCATCGTTGCCAATCCGGGTTCGATTACCGGAAGTATCTCCACGGTAATGCATCTGCTGAACGCCGAAGGCCTGCTGAAAAAAATTGGCTTGAAGCCGGCCGTAATCAAAAGCGGAAAGTATAAAGACATAGGTTCCCCTTCCAGAGAAATCACCCCGGAAGAAAGGGCCCTCCTGCAAGCGGTTATTGATGATATGAATGATTATTTCATAGATACGGTTGCGGCAGACAGGAAAATGTCCCGGGAAAAGGTGAAGGCCATTGCCGACGGAAGAATATTTTCCGGGCGTCAGGCCAGGCAGGCGGGGCTGGTTGATGAGCTGGGCGACATGAATCACGCTATCGGGCTTGCGGGAACCATGGCGGGGATGAAGGGCAAACCGGAAGTGGTCTATGCGGGCAAGAAAAAATCATATTGGGACGTTCTGTTTAAAAACAGCCTCTCGGCCCTGGTTTCGGAATGGAAAAATCAGGAAGCAAAAATGGCGGGGGCATATTATGTTTACGAGTAAGGGATTATGACGAAAAGAGAATTGGTCGCAAAGGTTCAGGAGGAGTTTCCCGATATTCGCGCTGCGGATATCGCGTTTGCCGTTTATCGGATGTTTGACGCCATGACGGAAGCTTTGGAGAGGGGAGAGCGGATCGATGTTCGCGACTTCGGCAACTTTACCGTGAGAAGCAGAAAGGCCCGGCAGGCAAGAAACCCCCGGACTACGGAAGCGGTCAAGTTACAGGAGCGGCGGGTACCGTTTTTTAAGGTGGGTAAGGAGTTGAAGGAACGGGTGGCAGGGAAAAGGCATGTATAAAACGATTCTCCTTGACAAAAGAGAAGGTTACGCCATCATAACCATGAATCGGCCCCGGGAGATGAACGCCCTGTCCGGGGAAATGCGGTTCGAACTCAACGACGCTCTCGATCGACTGGAAAATGAAGAAGCAATGAGGGTCCTGATCATGACCGGCGGTGAATATGTGTTTTCCGCCGGAATGGACATCAAGGAAATGGCGGCTCTTTCCGATGAGGAAGTAGCGTCGTATTTCGGATCCATCCTGCAGTATTTGAAGAAGATATATACCTATAGAAAGCCGGTTATCGCTGCGGTTGGCGGTATCGCTTTGGGAGGGGGATTTAATATCGCTACGGTCTGCGATCTGATTATTGCCTCGGAGAGCGCAATATTTGGTCACCCCGAACTTAAGTTCGGCCTGAACCCCCTCTTCAGTCCGCTAAGACATCTTGTGGGACTGGCCAAGGCGAAGGAAATCAGTATGCTGGGCGAGCCCATCGGCGCCAAGGAGGCCCTGAGAATCGGTCTGGTAAACAAAGTAGCGACGCCGGAAAAGTTTATGGATGAAGCCATCGCCATGGCGGTAGGGCTGGCAGCAAGATCCGGCCGGGCGATCGAATCGGTCAAGAAGATATCCGTGATGACGGAAAAGCTCGATAAAACATCATCCCTGGATCTGGAGTTTGAGGTCATGGTGCACCTCTTTTCCAGTCCCGAGCGCAAGGTCCGCATGAACGAGTTTATGACCCGGGAGTATCTGTCAAAGATGTCCAAGGGTTAAGGCATTTGTATCCGGCCGCTAAAAGTCCCAGTCATTGTCCGGGGACGCAAAATCCCGCAACTGATCCCGCCTTTTTTTATGCTGGAGCTTTTTGAGGGCCTTGGCCTCGATTTGACGGATTCTCTCCCTTGTCACCCCCATCATTTCCCCAACTTCTTCCAGTGTGAACGGCCCAAAATTACAGGCCACCCAGGTGCAATTAAAAAAAGCCTCGTTCTTCAAGCGCCACTCACATGCGTGATCAATGCATATCTCACTGATAAGAATTCCCTTTTTCTTGCATCGATAAGTATTGTTCAAGGGATTGTCACTCCTTTTTATCCGATAATTAAATTCACGCTAACCTATTAACGAGATGCCCGTTTGTCAAGCGAAAGTGCGGGGAAAGGGCTTCGCTCCGGCTCAAAAATCTTTTTCGCTTCTGGTAAGTATACATGTATTTAGGAATAATAACAAAAGGATAAGCTCAATCTCGGAACGGCGAAAAACATTTGATTCGCCGCCTGCGAACCATTTCCCCTCCTACTTTAACGTTTGCGTCCGGAGTAATCAAGTATGGACACAATCACGGTAATTAGAAATGCCTGAATAACAAGAAGAATACCGTCAATGGGGCGGGCATACCTCAGGGCAATGGCGCTGACGCCCAGCGTTATCGCGAGGAGATAAATGAACAGCACCGCCTTTCTCTTGTCTCCGAGCAGGGCATAGGTCCGGTGGTGAAGGTGATCTTTGCCCACATAATCGATCCATTGCCTGAATGTTTTAACCTTGCCGGTTATAATCCTTTCTACGGTAATATAGGTCATGTCGAAGATCAGCACCCAGAAGATCAGGAGCGGAGCGGCAAAGGAGACAATGGGGTTGTTGTCCGCCCATTCTCCGATAATGGCGAGGCTTGCCAGTACGAAGCCGAGAAAGATGCTGCCCGTATCGCCCAAAAAAATGGAAGCTGGTCTTTTCGGATGAAAATTGTAAGGCAGGAAACCCAGACAACTGCCGAGCATGGCGATGGCGATCCAGCCAAGAACATGCTGGTTGGTTTGAAAGGCGACAATACCGAGAAAAATGGAAATTATCGCCCCGAGACCAGCCGCGAGGCCGTCCATGCCATCGATGAAATTCATGGAATTGGTGATCCCGATGATCCAGAGCAATGTTAAAATGAAATTAAATAAATAACCCCACCATATTTTTTCGGGAAACAGGTTCAGGATGATTCCATTGTAAATTAGAAAAAAGACGGCAAGAAACTGTACAAGCAGCTTGAAACGGGCCCGGAGACCCTTCCAGTCATCGATCAGACTCGTCACGGCCACAGCGGAACCGGCGTAAAGAGTAATGATTATATCTTTCTCCAGGACCATGTTGGATACGAGGGAAGCGGTAAAAGCGATGATAATGGCCCAGCCGCCCAGAAGGGGGGTTGCCCGTTCATGGATTTTCCGCTCTTCAGGAATATCGAAGATATTGAACATCTGAGCCAGCCGGCGCATCAGTGGTGTCAGAAGGAAGGAGAGTGTAAAAGCAAAAAGAAAAATGTACAGCCACCGACCGGCGATGTTAAAAAAATACTGGCGTATCTCCGGCAAAAGGAGAGTGAGAAAAACGGTTACCGCGATGCCGAGAAAAGTAGAATATAGCATGGCTACCTAAATCTTAGGAAGTAACTTATTCATAGTTGAGCAAACTGTTTCAACTTCCTCGTTTGTAAGGCCCGGATATATCGGTACAGAGATGGCGCGTTGCCAGATATGATTCGTGACCTCGAAACCACTCAGTCCAAGATAGTCGTGGAGGGGGCGAAAAACCGGTCTGCGGCAAATTACCCCCTGACGGTTCATATCGTCGAAGAAACAATCCGTACCGTCAAGAAGAAAGACATAGCGAAAGTAGCTATGATCCCGGTCCGGTTTCTCGACAGGAGGCGTCAGCCCTGTCTCCCGCAGGACATGGTCATAATGCCTGGCAATGTCCTGACGCCGGGCGATAAAAGTGGGCAGCTTTTTCAACTGGCTTATCCCCAGGGCCGCCTGCAGGTCTGTCAACTTATAGTTGAAACTTGTTGCGAGGGTGTCTTTCTCATCATAGTCCCGCATATCCCGGATCCTGTCGATAAGGTTACCATCCCGGGAAACAATCATCCCCCCCTCACCTGCAGCAATGACCTTGGTGGCGTAGAAGGAAAAGATCGCCGCCACGCCTAAGGTTCCCGTCGGTTGGCCCCGGTAAAGGCTGCCCAGAGACTGGGCGCAGTCCTCGATTACAGGAATGCCGAGCTTGAGAAGTTCATCGATGTCGGCGGCTTGACCAAACATGTGGGGCAAGATGATGGCTTTCGTTTTTTTTGTCAGGCGGGGCAGGACGTCATGGGCGGATAGATTGAAGGCCTCCCCTTCGATATCGGCAAGCACGGGCGTGGCGCCGGCATAGCGGACGGCATGCCAGAGGGCGGTGCATACGTAACTGGGAATGATGACTTCGTCCCCTGTTCCCACCCCCAGGGCGAGGAGGGTCAAGTGCAAGGCCGCCGTCCCGGAACTTACAGCAACGGCATGGGATCTTAATACGACTTCCTCGGAATCCATGTTGACTGCCCCGTGAAAGTCGATCTCCCGGCAGAAAGCCTCTTCAAAGGCGGCAACCGCTGCTCCCTGGACAAGTTGGCCCGATCGGAGCACATCCAGAACAGCATGACAGTCTTCATCATCAATGAAGGGCCGGGAGTGGGGGATCATAATTTCCTTAGAGATTATATTTTGATAAACATGCGGAGAGGCATGAAGCCTTCCGCATACTGAACACGGCCGGAAATTCCCCTGAATACAGCTGTAGAGCGGGCAATGTCGATAATGGAAAGCCCCTCGATATTTGTCTTCGTCACCTGGGACTGATGGGCTAAAAGGACCTGCATTTTTTCTTCCAGGGTCTCTCTGATATCAACATAAACTGTCGGAGAGAAGTTCTGCGAAGTCGGTCCTTCGTAGAACAAAACATTCTTGACATATCTTGTCGCAGAAACGGCCGCCTTGGCAAGAGCACGATGGTCCTGATGGGTGTCTTCATCATAATGGACAAAAGTAAAATGGGGTTGGACACGGTCCAGGATCGCCTCAATGTCATGCACCATTTCATTCATTTTTGGGGAGAGCTCCGTATCCCTGTAGGAACCCCAGATAACCTCTTCGGGCTTGAGTATTTCGGCGGACCGATGCTGTTCCGCCATACGCTGCTTGGCCTGGCCCCCCTTATGCCCCTCCGTCATGACGAGGAGATAAACGTTATGACCGTTACGGATGTATTTCAGCAGGGTCCCTCCGCAGCCGAATTCGATATCGTCAGGATGGGCGCCAATTGCCAGGATATTCATCTTCCCCTCCGAATAATTTCAATACTTTCCGCGCCGTGATTGAAAATCAGATCGACGACGGACATAAATGGTTCAAATTCGCCAAACATCTGCCCGTAAACAGGATGGGCGTATTCCTGAAAAATCACTTTGATTCCCGCGGTGTTATACTTTCCCATGTCCATATAGTCATGTCCGCCGCTGCCGGCGAGGTAGGCATCGGCGCCGAAATGACGGGTAATGGCGATGAGACGCTCATCAGGATTCTCGGGAAACGGGGGGAGCTCCGAGGCTACATGGATAGGCGTCACTATGCCCAGCAGTGCGGCCAGGGCCTGGACGACATGGATATTAAGCTCTCCAATGGTATTCCATTCCCTGGTAAATATCTCCTCAAAAAAAGGTCCCAGGAGCGGCCAGCATGAGGCCTTCCGGTAATTAGAAAGGATAGCCTGCCGCTGCTTGTGCTGCCAGCGTTCTTTATTGTTGACACCGACCTCACAAATCAACTGGGGAAACCGGTACAAGACGGGCACAGTAAGCCACTGGGGCCCCTGGGCCGTTTTGATCCGGTTGCGGTTCTGCCATTCGTTCTTCTTGAACTGGACATTATCGAGAAGGACGAAAACGTCAGCGCGGTCAATCTTGTCAAAGTAACCGAGCCAGGGCAGGTATTGGGGCTGATGGATGGAGACGATCATGTGTTCCTCTTACTCGAAACTGACAAAAATCGGATTGGCGATAATCTTGCCAGTCCCTTCCACATCGAGGCGGTAAAAAATTTTCTCTTTCTGCGGCTGGTAGGGATCTTCATAGTCAATGGTCAAAGGCAGCGGGCCGGTAAAGGTCTGTATCATCGCGCCGTTGCGGATCAACCGTACCTTGACGGAGGCGCTGGGCGGCGTTGTCCCCAAGGGTGGAGTTGGCGTCGCAGTGGTCGGTATCGTTGATTTAATTGCGGTAGTCGCGTTAGCAGGTGTCGATGCTGCAGGTATTGCCGATTTGGTCGTTACCGCTGCTGAGGTCGCTGTAGCCGGTGATATCGGCGATTTGGAAGCCGCTGACGCTGATGTTGATGCGGATGTTGGAGTTTGTGCCGCCACTGCCGCTGTCGTCTTTGCTGCTGCCGCCGGAATAATCGTTGGCGGCGCTATGACGATCCGGATGCGGGGATTGCCCTTGATCATAATATCGTCGCCCGATATTCCCCGTTTTAGACCATCTGTCGAAGAAACGGAAAACTCGTCGAGACGGAGCAGATTAGGGAAGTTGCCCGAGCGGGCGTACATCTTTCCGGTCTGCATGGCCTTGAGGACGGCGGCCCTGGTATTTTCCTTCACCAGGAAGACCGTCTGATAATTGCCGAACTTTTCGCCGCTTTCCCCTTCCTTGTGATAATCAGCGGTTGCAACACCCCAAGGGGGCCACATCCGGTATCCCTTGCAGAACTCCCGCAACGTTGCATCCCAGAGACTGCCCGGTTCCGTAATCGTGGAAGTATCCCCGTAAAGGGCGGCAAAGCCGGTGTAATCCCTGGATTCAATAATGACTTCCGGATAGGGCTTGGTGCTTACATGAATCGGCCCCAGCTTTCTGACCCCGGACTGGGTTTCGGGATAATTCCAAAACGTCATCCCTCCCCGTGCGTTCACATAATCGATTAGTCCCTGGTAGGGGGCAATGCCTTTTTTACCGTGATAGGGATCAAAGGGGGAGGAGCGGAAAGGGTGATTGTCGATGATGAACAAAAGGGAAATTATTGCCAAGACGATGCCGGTAATGCGTAACCAGCCATGCCAAAAGATCATAACCGCCGCAAGGAGAAAGGATGCGATAAAGGGAATGATCCGTGGAAGTAAATTGATATTTAACGGACCCACGTTATGTACAACGGGCATTTTACGATAGTCTTCCGATTTATCGAGGCCGACGGTCAAAATCCGCCGCTCATGATCATGGGCAGTCAGATTATTCTTTAATGGATTGCCTGTCCAGAAATAGAAGGGGGCCGACTCGGTTCCCGGGATGATAATGACATCCTTGTAGCTGTGCTGCGCCTGCCGGATCGACTCAAGATATGCCTCCGGTCCTTTTTTTAGAATCGAGTTCATCTCCTCGGTCTTGTTAATGATATTGGGGAAGGGAGGCAGGCCGTAAGAAATAGTCATTTTATCGTGATCGTTGAGGAACAGGACGTGAATACACCGTTCCCGGGTCATCTTTGCTAATCCCTCGATGCTGTAAACCCCGTCACTGAAGTTGGAACGAACATCGAGGACGCCGGCCAACTGCTGATATTCCACTCCCCAAATCTTCCCTGGAAAAAGGGTGAACGCCAGGAAAACGAATATAAACAGTAAAGAATTATGCCTGAACATGCTTAGTCCTTATCAGTTCTGAATATAAGGTGTCAATCTTCTCGATCATCGCCGTATCGGAAAAAGCAGCGGCTCTTTGTCGCCCTGCCTCACCCATACTCGCCCTTTGTGCTGGATCACGATACAGATCTTTTATCGCCGCTGTCAAGGTCTCCGGATCCGCCGGGGGGACAAGGATGCCACTTATTTGAGGGTCGATTAGGTTTCTGATGCCCCCAATGTCACTGGCGACAATTGGCTTGCCGGCGGCCATCGCCTCGACGATCACCCGGCCCATTCCCTCGTTGAGGGACGGCAAAACGAAAACGTCAAAGACGGAGATAACGGCGGCCACGTCATCCCGCCAGCCGAGAAATAAAACATGCTCGCCGATTCCCAAGTCCGCGGCTCTGGCCTTGAGCTCTTCACGAAGCTCGCCGTCACCGAGGAGAAGACAGAAAAGCCCGGGAATATCCCCGGAAAGCTTTGCCACCGCCTCCAGGAGATAACGCTGTCCCTTGACGGCCGTCAAGCGCCCGACGCTACCGATGACAAAAGCATCGGCGGGAATGCCGAGCTCTTTTCTCATCCGCTCCCGGTCTTTATCAGTTTGCAAAAATGGTTCCAAATTTACACCACTATGGATGACGGTGAACAATTCTTCTTTTCCAATACAATAATGGAGATGATCTTCTTTTTCCTGCTCTGTCAGCATTACCAGCCGGTCTGTGACGTGGGCGGCAAACTTCTCAAGAATTATAAATAATCGCGAGATCATCAGGCCGAAATAACCCCAGAAGACATGGCCATGAGGAGTGTGGACGACGACAGGGACATTGTTAAGGCAGGCGGAAAAACGGCCAAGGATACCGGCCTTGGAGGTGTGGGTATGGACGATATGGGGTTTGGTTTCGCGAAGGAGCCGATTCATTTTGATCAAGGCCTGCAAATCGTAAAGCGGCTGGATATTTCTGACGAGTTCCGGGATAATATGGAGGGCGATTCCTGCTTCTTTTATCTTGGTCAGGTTCCGCACCATCGCCGCCGCTTCCATATCCCCCATGCTCATTTCTGCTGTCATCCCCATGATCAGGGAAACATCATATCGCCGTTGATCAAGACCGATTACTGTCAGGAAGGTGTTCTCCGCAGACCCGCCCTTGTCGAAACGGGTAATGATGTGGACGACCCGGATTCTCTTCACAGCTCCTTTCTCTCCATGTATCGGTAATACCAGGCCTGAAAGCAGATCAGGTTCCAGAGCTGCCAGGAGGTATCGAAACGTTCGGAAAAAAGCTTCACGATTAATTCATTAACTCGCTCGTAATGAAAAATCCCCTGTTTGACAATGATTTCCTTTGATAAATATTCATCGATGAGGAAGCGCCACTCCGCTTTGAGCCACTTGCTGACGGGAACCTCAAAGCCCCACTTGGGACGGTGGTGGAGGGCAGGGGGCAGGAGATCGCGAAAGGTGTCGATGAGGATGGCCTTGCCTTGCCCCTTGCGGAGTTTCCAAGCCCCGGGCATAGAAAAGGCTAATTCACAGACGCGATGATCAAGGAGAGGCACCCTGACCTCCAGAGCGTGGGCCATGCTCATGGCGTCAACCTTGCGGAGCATGTCGCCGGGGAGGGAAACGGTAAAATCCGCGTAGAGCATCCGATTAAGCGCGTCTCCATTAAACTCATCGTCGCGAAAACTCGCCAGAGCACTCGAAAAAATGTCCAGTGCGGTAGCATATTTTACCGATCCGAAACGGCGGTCTTCCAAACTATTGGAATACTTCATGGACCCGTCGGCCTGGGTATTTTCCCGGTCGCCATGGTTCAGTAAACCGGCAGTACGGTTTAAAGAGGGGTTGTCCAGCAGGAGACGGCCACGCTGCCCCTCCGGGAAAAGCTCATTCCAGAGGAGGAAACGCTCGGCAAGATTATTCCCTTTGGCACCTTTGAGAAATTTTTTCATTCGTCGCACAAATTCAGGTATAGCGGCGTCTCGGGATTCGGGCAGGGCGGCGATAAGAGGTTCGATCAACGTTTTCCGAATAATGGCAGGAATCCGGGCATAGGTCTGATATAGCTCCTCGCCCCGGTACATCCGGTAGCCGGCGAAAAGCTCGTCGCCCCCATCTCCGGAAAGGGCAACTTTGACATGTTTTCTTGTTTCTCTTGATACCACATAAGTAGGAACCGCCGATGAGTCGCCGAAAGGCTCGTCGAGGCTGTCCAGGACTTCCGGTACCACGGAGATCATGTCTTGAGAGGTCAGAAGGATTTCATGATGATCCGTAGCGTACATATCTGCGACGGCGCGGGCGTAGGCTCGCTCATCATACATGGGCATGTCGGTGTAACCGATGGTGAAGGTCTGGACGGGGCGGGTGCTGCTTCTCGCCATGAGGGCGACGATGATGCTCGAATCAATCCCGCCGCTAAGAAACGCCCCCAATGGAACGTCGGCGATCATCTGGCTCCGGACGGATTCGGAAAGGGTATTAAAGAGGTGATGTCTTGCCTCTGCTTCATTACCCGCCCACGGCTGCATTTGTGGTGTTTCCACCCCCAAGGCTTTGCCCTCTCCCGCAGTGCCTTGAATCTCCCGCCCGGCGCTGAGTTTCCAATAGACCGTCTCCCGAAGTTGTCCCCCCTGAATGGTCAGACAGCAACCCGGATTCAGCTTCTGGATATTCTGAAAAATCGTATAAGGGGCAGGAATGTAGTTGAGGGTAAGATAGAGTTCCAAGGACTGCCGGTCGATATTTCTCGGAATATCAGGATCGGCAAGAAGGGCCTTGATCTCCGAGGCAAAGACGAGCGTCTGACCGTCCCGGTAATAGACCAGGGGTTTGATGCCTGCCGGATCGCGCACCAGATGCAGAGTCAGGCGCCGCTCATCCCAGATGGAAAAGGCGAACATCCCGATCAGCCTCTTAACACAGGCAATACCTTCTTCTTCGTAAAGATGAAGGATGACCTCCGTGTCCGTCCGGGAACGGAAGCGATGTCCTTTCTGCCGCAGTTCTTCCCGGAGCACCGAAAAGTTATATATTTCGCCATTGAAAACTATCTGGAGCGAGCCGTCTTCGTTGGTCAGGGGCTGTCGGCCCGCCGCGGACAGATCGATTATACTGAGACGACGATGGCCAAGTCCCACGCAGGTCTGATCGGAGTTGTAAAGATAGACGCCCTCGTCATCAGGGCCGCGGTGGGCAAGGGCGTCAAGCATCCCCCGCAGGACTTTTTCACCGATCTCCCGGCTATTCCATGTCAGTTTTCCACAGATACCGCACATTAGTTATAAATGACCTCGGAGATGGCTCACTGCTGCAATGGCATTTTTTTCTCCATTTAAGCTGATGCTGCCGGTTACAGACTTTACGCGCTCCTCATATTGAATCCCTCTTGTTGTGTCCAGCAGTTCTATACATGCATTGTAGACATCGTCCGGCATAATCGCAGAAAGGCAAATAGTGTCATCGCAGGAGTCTTTACTGCACGGACGGCAGGGCAGGGGCTTATAAATGACCCGGTAGAGGTATTCCGAAGTGTAAGGTCTCATCAACACCGGATCTTCAGGACCGAAGATAGCCACAACGGGAGTGTGCGTTGCCGCCGCAATATGCATGGGCCCGCTGTCATTGGTGATCAATAAATCCAGTCGACTGATCACATAGGCCAGGTCATTGATGGATAAATTTCCGGCAATGTTGACGACTTGAGATTTCATTTTTTCCTGGATGCTGCCGGCGATCTGCTCCTCGCCGGGACCGCCGAAGATCAATATCCGGGCATTTAAGGTTGCCGCTATATTATCGCCGACCGCAGCGTAGCGCTCAATCGGCCATCGCCGGTTGGCCCGATCGCCACCGGGATTGATCCCGATGAAAAGAGGACGCCCCTGCCTCAACGTTGCCGCCGCTGGATCAATAGCAGGTATTAACCCCAAAACAGGCTTTAGAGGCTCATCCAGGGCAAAAGGCAGGGAATTTTCCTGTGAGAAATTAAAGAGGTGCTGACAGCGTCTTTCAGACTCCTTTTCCCAGAAGACTTCAATGCCTCGCTCATCGGCTATTCCTCCAGCTTGAACCGCAATCTCAGTCATCGCCGCCGCAATATGGCGATTATCGAAGAACGCGGCGGGGACCTTTTTATCAATGAAATTCGCCATGCCATGCCGATCATGACTCATTTTCTCATCAGCATGAATAAAAAAGAAAATTGCGCCCATCTTCATAGCCCCTGCCCAGGAGTCCACATGATAAAGATTAATAGCGCGATCGAAATAAAGCGAGCGCATTTTTGACAGCAGGGAGGGAATGTCAAAATATGCCGTTTTGTCCTGGCGAAGTTGTCGAACAGGAAAAGGCCAGACTTTGTCTATATAGGGATAGTTGATGGCTAATTCTGCAGCTTCCATGCTTGTAAGGAGATGCAGAGATGAATCAGGTTGGCCGTTTTTCAAGGCTCGCAAGGCAGGAGATGCCAGTACAAGATCACCGATACCGGCGATCAGTATAGCAAGAACGGTTTTGTCAGTCATGATCTGAGTTTTTCTGTATAAGATAGCATGTATAAGCGCATAAACCAGTGAAGATATTGGACAGCGGTTGTGCAAGGACATATGGCAAGGGATAGATGATGGATGAGCCTTTGCAATTAATAAGTTTAACAGGAGATTGAGAATGAAGGAATTCAAGAAATGCTTTGTGTGTAAAACCTCTGACATGGCCGCTACGCATAATCATGCACATGGGTTGAGTTCCAAAGAGTAAGAGTATTCTATTCATGAGATGAGCAAGGTTTGGTATGCCTAAAACGATAAAACCATCACGTTTAGTGACACGAATGATTTCTTGAAATATTCGATTATAGTTCTTGAGGTGTTCCATAACCTGATTGCAGATAACGAGACCGAAGGAATTGTCATCATAGGGCAATAATCCATCTTCCAAATCAATCTTTTTGAAATTATTCCTCAATAAAGGCGAATCATTAGAGATATCTTCTATATCCACCCCGTGAACGTTGTGATGAGCAATGCCGAGGATGTTGGCGGCAGCGATTGATCTTGTCCCTTTATTACAGCCGACATCAAGAAGGGTATCGGCTGCTATGGATCTACCGTGCTTGTCAAGCAATGACTTCATGTTGTCAAAGTGACTCTGCGTCTCATATTCTGTATTGAATATATTAACCTTTATACAATTATACATGGATAGATATGTTAGTAAAACTTGGTGTGGTTTTCATCTTTCGTTCCTCTGGCCTTGTGATGGCAAGGCAGGTTCATCTATTTGTAATCGATATACCTTGCAGATCTTGAGAACTGTTTCCTTAATCCCATAACCCATTTTGACCGTGTCATATCCCGCTTGCGCAACGGTTTTGGATCGGACCGGATCGGATAAAAAGGAATCAATCTGAGCAGCCAGTTTTATAGGATCCGCAGGTGGCACAAGAACCCCGTTAACCCCGGATCGAATGAAATCCACAGGCCCTCCGGAGGCTGTTGCAAGGACAGGGACGCAGGATGCCATGGCCTCCAAAAGAACAAGGCCAAAAGGTTCACGAAGTGAAGGAAGGACAAAGATGTCCATCATATTGTAAATATGAGCGATATCCATCCTTACGCCCGGGAAGATGCAGGTTTCAGCAAGGCCCAACGCAGCCGCACGACTTTTCAACTCGTCCAGAAGTGGCCCCGTGCCGATGAAGAGGCATCGCAGTTGGGGCCATCGAAGCAGCAGATGGGGCAAAGCATCGATCAAGTATAACTGCCCCTTCTCGGTCACCATGCGCCCTGCGGTCCCGATGACAGGACGGTTGGAACTGATATTCAGATCATCGTACAATTTCACATCCGGTTCGTGGGGATAAAAGACATCAAAATCGACGCCGTTGTGAATCACGACCGTTTTTCCTTTCCGAATCCCCAATTTATGTAAATCATCCCTCATGGCATCAGAAATGCAGATATAATTAGAGGTCATGAATGACGTTAACTTCTCGACCAGAAGATAGACGCGCCTCAGCCAGGGAGGCGTATCGACATAATCATAAAGAGAGACATGAACTGTGGCGATATTTCTGATCCCCGTAAACAGGCAAGCCAAACGACCATAGAGGTTGCATCGATAACCGTGCGTATGGACGATGCTGATTTTCTGCTCCCGGATATACTTCCTGATTTTAAATATGGATTTGATGGAAAGTCTGCTTTGCATGCCGATTAGAACATGAGGGATGTGGCGATCGCGCAACTGCTGGGCAAAAGGACCTTCATAGGAAAAAACAATGATATGCTCAAAGGAGGGATGGGAGTGTCTGATGAGGTCGAGAAGATAACGCTCCCCTCCGGCTATTTCCGCAGAATCGATCAGATGCAACACCCTTGTTTTAGGGTGATTTCCCATCTGTTCCGCTGTCAAACCGCTTCACGAGGAGACAATTTCTCCTTCGCCTCCCGCAATGCATACACCACCTCTTCTAACTTTTGGGCCAAGAGTTTCCGGTCATATTGGGTTTCCACCAATAGCCGTCCTTTCAAACCCATTTCATGTGCCCTCTCGACGTTTGCCAGAATATCCACGATGGCTGCGGCAATTGCATCTTTGTTTTCCGGTTCAACCAGCCGGACCGCTCCCGACTCTTCGAATATATCCGTTGTTCCGATTATCCTTGAGGCAACGACAGGTCTGCCACATGCCATGTAATCGAAGATCTTGACCGGTGACCGCAATCCGGCCCTGCTTGAGAAAGGGGCCGCGCAAACATCCATGGCATTGATCCACAGTGGGGTCTGTTCATAGCCGATTTGACCGGTGAACAAGAAATGCTCCTGAAGGGACATTTCATTTACCCGGTGTATCCATGGCTCCTTCATCGGACCTTCGCCGATGATGATGAAAATGGCGTCAGGAAAGGATTTAATCACGAATGGGGCGGCATCGATCATGATATCCACGCCTTGATGTTCAAGCAGTGTCCCCATGAATCCGATATATTTTCTGGAAGGATCAAGATGAAGCATAGACCGGCAATGACTGCGATCCATGGGCCGATAGAGGTCTGTGTTGGCACCGCTGGACACTATATGAATTTTTGAGGGGTTTATTTGGGGGAGCTGCCGGATAATTTTGTCCGCAATCTGACTTGTGATCACAAAAGCCGCATCGCACCAGGACAAAGCGATCTCATCCGTCTTGACGGCCAACCACCTGTCCAATCGGGATAAAATGCCTATCGATTGCGCGACGCTTTCCGCGTAGGGATCATCGTTGACTTCATATATCAATACTGACTTCTTGAGTTTGGCAAATATCGCCGGTACGATCGATATGCCTCTCCGAATATAAACGACATCGGGTCTATATCCTAAATAGTCTCGAACAAGGAAAATTGTCAAAAAGAAGCTAAAAGATAACGAGCGTAACAGCGGAAAATCAACAAGCGGTATCCGCACCAATCGAAAGGGAAGATTGTCTATTGGAAACTCGTACCTGGGAAGAAATAAAGCGACGTCATGACTGCGCCACGCCATATTGTGGGCAAGGTCCCAGATTTTAACGGTGGCACCGACAAACCCTTTCCATCCTTTGTCATGCCAGTAAGAAAAGATCAGAATATTCAGCTTTTCATCGTGTAAGTGTTTAGATTTATTCAAAGTAGTAAACTATAATACAATTGGACCTGTTACAAAAACGTATGAATATATTCGTTAAAGGGTTTCGGATTAAATCCGTAATCCTTGCGTGCTGCCGAAAGATCGTTTGACTTTGAAACAATCAAACGGGCGATCTGATCGCGTTTAAAAGGCATCGGAATCCGCATTTTCAATAGCACTTCAAGCAATCGAATTGGGATGGGCAAGATAAAATATTTTAATCTTCGGAAGCGTGCCAACTCGTGACAGATATCATTCGCAGTCCATAAGCGTTCGGCGCAAAGGGTATACACAGTCTTGTCTCGGACGGGTTGCAGTGCCACCTTGACAAGGAACTCTGCCACCTCTTGGGCACTAATTGGCGCATAAGTGGTTGAGACATGTTTGTGAAAATCCAAAATTACGCGGTAACGTAGCGCGAATTGGAGCATACGATCAATCCCCTCACTCGCTTTTGTTCCATAGATCTCGGCCGGCCGTATAATCGCATAACGCAACCCGCTGGATACAACAGCCTGTTCCGCCCGCAGCTTTGAGACGGCATATTCACCACCATCTGGGTGAGCGCAACGGGTGCTCAAGTAGACGAAAAAGGCAGTCGGGGCGCAGACACCAAGCAAAAAGCGCGTACCCTCCGTGTTTACATCATCATATTGTTTTTGCTTATCGCTATGACTCAAACCAGCCAAATGCAAAATCACCTCGGCGTCACGGACTGCTGCCTTATACGATTCAGGCTCAAGAATGGATCCGGCAACAGTTTTGACTGGCAAACCAGCGGGCAGAAACTGGAGATGCGTAAGCGCCGTCACGTTGCACCTGAAAGCGATCAGTCGGCTGATTACGCATTGGCCAATGGCGGAACTGCCGCCAGTTACAAATACACGGGTCATCTCAATTTACGATTATATTCAAAAGGTGACCAACCAAACCGGTAGGCTAAGAGATTCCGGGTAAATTCCAATATGGCGTTCCATCGGACAAAGGACTTGCGATTGTTCAAAGACTGAAACTTAATCGGTATTTCATACATTTTCAGTCCAAGGTTCATGCAGTTAAGCACAATCTCGGCGTCTATGAACCAGTCTTTAGCACTCAAATTCATGCGTCGATAGGCCTGACGCTTCATGATTTTTGGCTTCGAATTCACATCTTGATATCCTCGGTAAGCTGGGAACAAGACCTTAAACAGCCAATTATAGATAACGGAAACAATGTTGCGGTATAGACTATCCGAGCGCAGTACACGATAGGTTTTAATAAAGTCATAGTCACAGATCTTGATCGCGGCGAAACAGGAGAAAATGGCCTCGACGGGGTACTGTCCATCGCCATCAATTACACCTATATATCGGCCCATACAGGCGTCAAGCCCTGATTTCATATCCCACCCCATCGCACCCTGTTTGGGTTCAGCAATACATCGGGTATATGGCATGCGTTCACAAAGCGACCTGACCACGTCCGGGGTACGATCGGGAATATGCGGCCAATAGTTGGCCACAAGGACAATCTCCCAGTTAAAATGAAAGAACGACAAGATTGAATGGAGATTTTCAATAAATGGAATCACGGACTCTTCTGCACGGTAGCAAAGCACCGCCATGGAGAACTCAATATCCTTTTTGGGGACATCTCTCATTTGATACCCGTGACATAATACTGGGTACCCAGCGGCAACCAACCCAAGGTCCGTTCCAACACTTGGTTGATGCCGATGCTCCAAGGAAGGAAAATCATGTAAGATGAATCGATGCGATGCAAACCTACAGAACGTAACAGCGAACACGCATTGGATCGGCTGAGCAACACTGCATCGCGATCGAAACTACACCGGGAGACGACAAACCGCGTGATGGGGTGCCAGGAATTATGCTCGAATAAAGCAAGGAGCCCTTCTGGCCGAAGAACACGCCACATCTCCATAAGCAATTGCATCCGTTTTTTTATGGCTACATGATGAAATACATTAATCGCAAATACAAGATGATAGCTATTATCCTTGTCATCTATACTTTGTCCATCGAAGTGGTTAAATCGGCATCCCGGAACATTCTTCCGCGCTTTCTCCAATAGTGACTCGGAGATGTCAAGACCGGTGATCTCGGCATTGGGTATGCGCAAGAACTGCTCCACTAGTCCGGCTCCACATCCGATGTCAAGCAGGCGAACCCGACTGGAAGCGCCATGAAAGCGTGCAGCCAAGTCCTCTACTTTATCGGCTTTGGCGCGGATAAAAAAGGCATGCTCGCCAGGAAATCCTTGCATTGCTCGGTATATTTCATTCTCATAGTTATCGCGCAAGTTGTCGAATAATTCAGTCATTATGAGTTATAGTACTATTCTACACAATATTTTAATCCGCATTTATACATTTCCACATCAAGCAACTATACGGAACAAAAAATAAGTCCTCCCGTATTTCAGAGTGAGTGTCCTTAAATACCTTAAGTAATACTGATTCGTATCCTGATTTATCACGAATAAATTTACCCCTGTCATTGTTAAGCATCCATCGTCCAAACGACCCAAGCTCATCATTGTAACAACCGTCAATGCCAAAAATAATTCCTTCATATTTGAGAACCGATTTTACGAGACTTAACATATCCACCGAATCAGAATCATCCAAATGATGTATTAAACCATTCATCATCACGCAGTCAAAAACACCGTACCTTTTCAAAAGATCCTTTGTCGCATAGTTGCAGTGAAATTCTCCACGATGACCATATTTCTTTTTTGCATAATTAATATATAATGCATTTATATCAAAGCCAACATAATGACAATTGGGTAAGTAATTGATTATATAACCTGTGCCGCAACCTATATCCAATATTTGTAAAAGTTAAGATCTCCCCGTACAGTTTAGGGGAAGAAAAAGTGGCAGTCAGTCTTCTCTTCGGTTAGAGTGTTTGTACCACCAAATACTTTACCAAGGAGGAAGATATGACCGCCGAAAA